>Ga0075286_1000052_pt1 | contig 11599 bp, 7 predicted proteins | sample SF_Rice_20C_0N_2_FD_69761 | JGI IMG/M metagenome (GOLD analysis project Ga0075286, IMG submission 69761) | Rice paddy soil microbial communities from Twitchell Island, California, USA - SF_Rice_20C_0N_205 | ecosystem: Environmental > Terrestrial > Soil > Paddy field/soil | place: USA: Twitchell...
CCAGCCGCGAAAAAACCAGATGCGATGTCGAGGAGCCGATATCGACTCCCACGCTGGTGAGACGAAGAGTCTCTTCTTCTTGCATGTGACGGTGCGCATTGGAGAACGAGCCTCTAGGTGCGGTGGTCATGAAAATCCTTGGGCGTGTTGAATACGTTGCAGTCCAGAGTCTAAAGTCTGGTGTTAGTCCAAAACCTAGACTCTGGACGTGAGACGGCCGGCTTAATAGGAGTTCTTGTAGAGTTCCTGTTCCATGCGCGACTTCGCGCCGACATTGGCCAGCGTTTCTTCGAATTCCTTGCGCAGAAACGGATCTTCTTCGTTGTAAGGGATCGCCGTGCCGCCGTCTTTCATGTCGATGGCGCCGTAGTCGATCGCTTTTTCACCGGGGCGTCCGCGTTCGCGGCCCGGCGCGTTTGGTCCGAACCACGCGGTCAGACGGAGCGGCTCTTTGCTGGCACCGAAATGGGCGTGGAACCAGTTGCCGCTCATCGGCGCGGCGCTGACCATACCAACGGGTTCGTAATCCTGTCGTCTTATTTCTTCCGTTGTGCCTTTTTCCCAGGGATGCGTGCCCAATTTTGAGGGCCACGTGTAAGTGTAGCCTTTGCCGCTCAAGCAGATCAGCACTGCAGCTGAGCCGTGCGCATGCGCCTTGGAATAGCGACCCGTTTCATGCTGGCCGATCCAGAAATAAAACTGCTGGCCCGCCATGTGCGGTTCGATGCGCCGATAGCCTGGAGAGCGGCGGTTGTCCATCGGCAATTCACAACCCATGACGTCCGGAATAATATTGGTTTTGCGCATGGCTAGGCCGCGGACTGGGTCGGGCGTGACTTCTTCTTTGTATTTGTAATAATCGTCCGACGGATCGAAACGATCTTTGAACTGATAAGGGCAATTGAAGATAAAATCCTCGCTGCTGAATATATTCATCACGTTCGGCGCCGTCGTTCCGGCGAGCAGCAGCGCCGGACTCGAAGTCGCATTGACGATGCGGTGCGTGGCATTCATCGGGATGGCGAAGATCGATCCCTTCTGCCATTCAAACGTGAGTTTCTTCGGATTGCCGTCAATCCAAACTTCGGTAGTGCCGCGGCCGTCGACGACGAGGAATTGCTCTTCGTACATATGTTTTTCGGCATTTAACGCGCCGGCGCCGGGAACCTCGATAACGTAGCAACCCCAGAGACCCTCGGTGCCGAGCAATTGTATGAACGTGCCGTTGCCGCCCATGCGCTTCCACGGTTTGCGCGGCAGATCCTGCACGCGGCGCACGCCGATGTCGCGATAAATCGGAATGCCCTGCGACTCCATAAAATTGTCGTAGGGGGTGTTGGGCCGAAGAAACTTGCCTAAGCCGGCCCGAGTCTTGTTATCTGCGGGCTCCTGCCACTTTGCTTCAGGTGCGTGGTCCATAAAATCCTCCTTGAATTGTTAGGGATCTGAGACTTGGCAAAGAAGAAGATGCTCAAGTTCAGCGGATCAGAAATAATTTATAGGCTGGCGTCCGGAGAGTCAAACGAACTCGGCAGTGGTTCAGTTTGGGAAAGATCTCGCAATTGGTTCGAGACGACGTACAGCTTATGTGATTGTTACTACGAGCAAAGAGACTCCGAGGGAGACGTTGGATTAAACCACTGCCCGCGGCTGTGAAGCGTAAAATCTTAATCCGAGAAGGTGAGCCGCCGGTAAACTTGCCGCACCGAATCGACATCGCATTTGCAGTAATTTACGATGTCCGCCAGTTTCCCCGCGCGGTAATAAGGATAAACTTTCGACCCATCCAGAGTTTCTTTTGGCGATGGTATGCTGAGGGTTCTTGAGAGCAAATCTAGGCTCGCATGTTCGCGGCCCCATTTGCTCCATTCATGCATGGTATCGAAGATCGGGGCGCTGCGAAAGCGCGCGAATGGAAGTTCGCGCGACGGTTTGATCTGATGGATGATCGAGCGTTGGTAAATAAAACGCAGATCAAAATCAAGAATGTTGTGGCCGACGAAAAGGTTGCAGTCGACAGCCAGCTTCCAAAAGTTCTTGATGATCTCCGTCTCCTCACCCTCGAGCACTTGCACTTCGGAGCCCACCGGCGGCTCGATCGCATAACACAGGCATAGAATTTTCGCCGTCGCCGCGGACAGGCTTAGCTTCTTAATGAGATCGCCCTCATCCAGCTGAAGCTGCGCCTCGAGCAAGCCGTTTTCCTCCAGCGATCGGTCGGTGGGGACGGTTTCGATATCCATAAAACAAATTCTCATAAGTCTTCTTTAGAACAGCCAAAGCTCCTTATTCTTTTCCGCGAATATCTCGACCGCTTCGCCGACACGTAAAAAGATAATTTTAAAAGCAGCCGGTTCGCGCCCGATACTCCGTCGGACCGCTTGTGAGTATATTTCGGCTTGCTGCTGATAGCGCGCAGCAGCTTCGCTCAAATTCTGATTTTCGACGCTATCTGTCTTATAGTCGGCCAAGTAAAGCAAGCCGCTTCGCTCGTAGATCAAATCGATCACGCCTTCCATGATCTGGCCGTTCCATGGCATCAGGAGCGGCACTTCGCGGCCGAGGATGCGCGAGCCGGCAAGACAGGCGTAAGCTTTCGAACAAAAGAAAGCTCGGAAGATGTTTCGCAGCTCGGACTCGATCTCTTTGCGGGATGATTCGAATGCGCTTGGCAGCGTGTGAGCGAGGAAGTCGTGAAGTTGCGGTTCGAAGTGTATGACGTCACCGGTGAACTGCCAGTTCTGCAAAAAACGGTGCGCAAGATCGCCGACAACCAGCGCGGGCGTCTGTCGAAAGATTCGTTCGTCTATATTGCCCGCGGCTTCCGTCGAGGCTTCTTCTTGTCGTTTGAGGAGCGTCGGCGTAAGAAACGGCGCCGCTTGTTGCGTTTTTTCGTAGGCGGACGTGCGCCGCGCCCAAGCGTCGAGGAACGATCGCCAGCTGGGTGTTTTCTTGGTGTGTTTGGAGCCGCGTTTCATTCGACCGGGCGCCGTCAAACCCTCGCTCACGACCTCAATCGCTACCATGCCCTCGCCGACGGCAACTGTTTTTGACGCATCGGCGTCGGCGATAACGTCACATAGCGTACCGTCGAGCATGGAAAGAAAGCTGCCAGCCGAGCGCCGGCTGCTCGGCGCGCATGAGATGATCAAGTTTTCACGCGCTCGGGTCATGGCGACGTAGAGTAACCGCTTCTGTTCTTCGGCATTTCGGAGTCTGGTTTTTTCGGCAATATAAAGCCCGGCCAGATCCGAAATCGAGCCGATGCGCAGGCCGGTCAATCCCGTCGACCAATCAAACATCGCTTCGGCATCGCCGCTGTGTCTGCCTTCGATCCCGGTCTGGCAGCCGGCCAAAATCACGACTGGAAACTCCAGGCCTTTGGCTTTGTGTATGCTCATGATGCGCACGGCATCGAGGTTCTCTTCGGCGAGAACACTTTCGCCTTCGTCTTTGACATCGAGCACGCGCCGTTCCAGTTGGCGAACCGCTTCTTTGAGCGTGATCAAGCCTTCGCGGCCGAGCAACTCGGCTTGCTCGGAGAGCTTCTGCAGATTCGCCACCGCCTGCTCGCCGTGAAAATAGCAGGCGGCAAGAAGCTCCACCGGCAAGGTCGCAAACACGTGCGCGACCGCCGCTCCGATCGGCAGAGTGCGCGTCTCCTCGTGCAAGCGCGCGAGCGCGTCATAGAGAAGAGCGAGCGTCGACGGAAACCCCTTGCCGCCGAGTTTTTCGGCGGCGCGGTAATCGAGCAGATTTTGCCGGTGCAGCTCATAAATCTGCTGGTCGGTGAGTCCTCCCAAAGGCGAGCGCAGCACACCGGTCAAAGCCAGACGGTCGTGGGGATTTTCCACGGCCCGCAGCAGGTTGACGGCGTCGATGATTTCTTTCGCTGCGTAAAAATGGCGCTCGCCTTCGACGACGTAGCGGATCGCGTGACGGCGCAGGGGCTCCAGGTAATCGTGAATGTCGGTGAGCTTGCGCAGCAGGATTGCGACATCCTTCGGCTGTGCATAGACCATTTCGCCGCGTGTGTTCAGGATCGTCGCTCTGTGTAAAACCTGCTCCTTGAGCCAACGCGCCAGGCTTTCGCCTTCGAGACGCCGCGCGGTTTCGGCGTCGATTCCCCGGTCCGGCGCGACGATCTTTCGCACTACCACTTGCGGGATGTGGCTTTGCGCGGCGATTCTATCCGGCGCGGGATGGATCGCGATGTACGGCGGCTGCAGGCCGTCTTGCGCCTGGATGAGATTTTCGAATGCACCGTTAATCACGTCGAGAATCGCCGCATTGCTGCGGAAATTGGTGGTGAGGAGGCATTCTACGCCATTTTGCGCTTTGATGATTTTTTCGACGACTTCGAGATAAGCCTCGATGTCGGCGCGGCGAAAAGCGTAGATCGATTGCTTCGGATCGCCGACCACAAATATTTTTCCGGGAGTCACTCTTACTTGCCGCCAATCCGTAGCCGCCTTGCCGGGCTCCTCGGCCAGGTAGAGGAGAATCTCATATTGGATCGGATCGGTATCCTGAAATTCGTCGATGAGAATCGTTCGATAGCGCCGTTTGAGTTCGGCGCGCACGCGCGATTGATCGCGCACGAGATTGCGCGCGCGCACGAGCAAGCCGTCGAATGAAAGATGTCCCTCCCGGACGAATCGCTCGCGGAACTCCGCGGTAAAGGGAACCAGCAAGCGCCAGAGCGTGGCAGTCAATTCGCCGTCGACATTGACGAGCCCTTTGGCGGCGCGCACGAGCTCTTGAGCTATTGCGATATCCTCGAGCGGCCAGCCCTGGACACTTCGGTTAATGGACTTATCGGATAAGATCGCATACTCCTCGGTTAACGTGTTCGACCGCTGTCCGGCTCTTTCAAACTTGCGCAAAACACCGTGCGCCGCGCGAACCAATTTCTCGTTGAGACGGTCCTCGGGGTGACGTTCAATCAGATTTGCGGCTTTGCTTTCGAGTTTTGCCAACCACTCGCGCGGGCCGGCGGGAACGCTGTTGGCGCCGTTGCTGTCCCGGCGAAGATCAACGTTTTCCGCCGCCATCGACTTGCCCAAAGCTTTGATCTGATCGAGGCGCCAGCGAGGGAGAATTTTTTGCCAGTCTGCCGCGTGCGGGCTGCGCAAGGAAAGTTCCTGATCCAACCACAGCTCCCAGTGATCGTCGAAAAGCCGGTCGAACGCTGCGCCATCGTCCTCATGAAACTGCGGGTCGATGCCGGCTTCCAGCGGATAGAGACGGAGCAAGTTCGCGGCGAAGCTATGGATCGTGCCGATGTCGCTTCGCTCCACATTTCTGAGCGCGTCATGGATGCGATTGTCCAATTCGTCCTTTGAAAGTTGGTAGAGCGCGATCAGCGCTTCAACGTCGCTCTCGGTCTTGGCCCCGGCATCGTCTGCGGCTTCACGATCGAGCTGGACATCGAGAAAAGCCTGCAATCGTTGGCGCAAGCGGAGCGTCATTTCATCGGCGGCTTTGTTGGTAAACGTGAGCGCGACGATCTCGGTGATTTTTAACGGCTCGGGATTGCGTAGTAGCAGGTGCACCAAGCGGTCGACCAACAACGTCGTCTTGCCGGTGCCCGCCCCTGCCGTAACCACGAGATTGCGACCGAACGTGGCGATAGCCGCTTGGCGATCGTCGGCATCGGCAAGTTTACTCTGGCTCGTGCTCATCGTTGTCCGGATCTTTTCTGCACAAACCGCGATGGGGTTCGGTCACCGGATCGTTCTCCGCACGCCACAGGCTCGGCGGATGATTTTTGCGGCAAATTGCCGCCGCTTCGCAGTGGCCGCAGTGCTCGCCGCGGTTGATAAAAAAACGGCCCTGACGAACGCCGTCGGCGAGATAGGCGATGGTGCATCTGGTTGCGGCGCCGACTTTGCCGGCAAGTCCTTCGCTGCCATAGGACGTTGAGATCAGCGGGCCGTCGGACCAGCGCGGCGCGATATAGTAAAAATCCGCTTCAACGGCTGATGCTGATGGCTCCAGAAGCTCCTCTTTGGCCCAGTGTTGCGCGAGCATGTAGTAGAAGGGCGGTTGCAACCGCTCGCCGCGCACGGCGGCGCGGATGAGATTTTTGTCCTCGGTTCCGCGATGCGCGCCAAACTTAAACTTATAATCGATCACCCGCAGAGCGCCGTCTTTCCGATCGATACGGTCCATGCGGCCGCGGACTGTCAAGTTATTCAGCGGTTCCGGCCAGTCCGGTGGCAACCGGGTCTTCACCTCGGTTTCTAGGCCTGCAGGCGAAAACCCCGACTGTGACAGTTCGGCAAGATCCTGTGCAATGACTTGGTGCAACAGCTGGACGAGACCGTCTTTGATGCTTTCCCAAGCCAGCGGATAACCGACTGGATTGTTGTCTTCATACTCGGCAAACGCGCGGGCAGCGACGGCTCGCAGCAATGTTTTCACGTTCACGGTTGCCGCTTTGCCGGAAAAGTAACCGGCGTCGATCAGGGCGCGGTAAAACGAATTTAACACCCCATGACCGAGATGGCCGAACTCGGCGGGGCTCGGTCCGAGCACCTCTTCAGGCCGGTCGAGCGGTTCCAAGCCGAGCACGTGGCGTGCAAAAAACTGAAATGGGCAGCGGGCATAGGTTTCGAGCGCGGTGGGAGAAGGCCCGCGCTCGGAAAAATGTTTCCAGTAGTTACCAAAATCAGTGAGCGCGCCGTCATAGGGAAGCAGGCGGTCGCTGCTTTGATCGATTGCAGCAACGACCTGGCGTCCTTGCCTGTAAAGCTCCGGCAGCGAAGCCGAGGCGTCGATCAAGGTGGTGGGATCGCGGTCATCGAGCGTCAGTCGAATCGCCAGCTCCGCCGGCAATAGCAAGTCCGGTCGATCGAATGGAGACGTGCCGGCCTTCTCTGTGATCCCGCGGGAGAGCGCAATCGTTTCGCAGGGCCGGCCGTTGTCTTCAAGGGCGCGCTTGAGCTCGTCAATGTACCAGGAGGGAGCGAGCGCTCTGCCGCTCTCGTCCGCTCTTTGAAACGAGCAATAGAGCCGCTCGCGTGCGGCGCCGGTGAGCAAGGTGAACAACAATTTCTCTTCGTCGAAGGCGGAGAGCTTCTGGCTGACCTTGTAGCCCAGGTCGAGCTCGAGCACTTCGCGGTCATGATCGCGCAGAAAGGGATCTTCCCTGATTGTCCGCGGGAAAACACCTTCGTTCAGGCCGAGCAGAAACATTGCACGAAACGCCAGACCGCGAGCGGCGGTGGCATTGAGTATCATCACACCGTCTATATTGCGCCGATCCTCGGTTACGGCGGAGCGTTCGAGCCAGTGCTGAAAAGTGTGGGCGAAATCGGCGAGGGCGACGCGACTCTCGACGCTGTCCAGCCCGGCGAGTTGATCCAAGACATCAAGAATCTCTTCTTGGGGTTGCGACTTCGCGGGCGACGGATCGCGGCCGTGCGCAATCCCAAGATATTTGCCCAGCAAGGCCTTCCAAGCCGCGGCGTATTCCTGCCACGACGCTTGAGCCGGTAAGCGCAGCAAATCCGCCACCAGCGAATCGACAATCTCCGCCAGGCAGCACAGTTGAGAGCAGGGAATGCGGATCACGCGCGGCTCATCGTCCTCCGATATTTGCCGGAGTGCCAAATCGCGATGGTGGTAACGACGCAGCCGGCGCCACTCGGCGACGCCTTTGCAGATGGCAAGTTCGCGGGTGGCGAGATCCCAAAGGTCGGGCCGCGCCACAAATTGATCTCCGGTGATGTTTTGAAAATGAAAATAGGGCGAAGAGAGCAGATCGATGACTTGACTGCGTAGAAAGTCTTTTACCGGCAGGTTCAAAAGCAGAATGACCGCCTTTGTCAGCGGAAATTGCACCAGCGGTTCTTCCAGAGTGCCGGCGAGCGGGATACGGTGCTGATGAAATATGCCTTTGATGATTGGCCCGTAGGCTTCGAGGCTGCGGGCTACGACGCCAATCTCATGGAAATGCAGCGCGCCGGCATCGACGAGCTTGAGAATTTCTTTGGCGGTCGTAGCGACTTCATCGGTGATGCCGAACGTGCTCGTGATCTGACATTGCCAATGCTTCGGAAAGTCCGAGTAGCTTCTAGCTTTGAGGCTGTCGAAGAGGCGCGCTGTTGCCGGTAGAGCGCTTCCAGACGCCAGATTTTCGGCCGCTTCCAGATTATGCCCCTGGATGTAGCGCTCGTAGAAACGCTTGGCGAAGCTCCAGGCCTCATGTGCTGGCTTCGCGGTGAGAAGAGGGAAAAACAGTGTGGTTGGGTGGTGGCGTGCAACGGCGTGAAAGAAATCGACCTGCATCTGTGTCAGGTCATAGAAACCGTAATAAAAAACTTGGCCGAATTGATTCAGAAATGACGAAGACGCCGCTTGATCGATGGCGTTGCGGTTTAAATCGGACGAGTCAGCAACGTGATGTTGGCGGCAAAACGTTTGAAACGTCTCCAATAGAACCAAGAGCTCGGAGGTGCGTGCGCTGGCGCGCCGGCTGAAATGTCCCTCGCGAAGAGCTTCAAGCGCGACATTGGGATCGACGCATCCATCGCGCAGATCACGCAGCGTCTGCCACAGCGCGGCGCAACCGCCGGCGCGCTCTTCGATGCCGGCGAAGGGCTCCGCGCCAGGTTGGCGAGTGCGAATGATTTGCCGGAGCGCTTCTTCGAGAAAGAGATCACTGCGCAGGTCTAACGGCATGCCGCTGCGCTGTTCTTGAAGACGCAAGGAGAGCTGATAAAAACTCAAGAACTGAACATTGAGCAGCGACAAATGCCGTTCCCGGCTCAAAAGAATTTTCAAGCGCCGGCGCAGCAAGTCCGACGGCGTCAGGACGAGCAATGGGGAGAGGAAGTCCGCTTGCTTATATTTTAGGATTTCCTCGACGAAAATGCTTTCAAGATCGGGATGAAAGGGTCCCAGAATGGTTCGCATGATACGCTGTTGGTCGGTTTACGGAGAGAGTACACGACAATATGAAATAACCGTTTGCCAAGCGCAAGTGAAATGACGGTTCTTACCTGTGCTGCTTAGTCCGCGCGTGGCGCGCTAAGTTGCAAATCAGCGCGCAAAGCATTAAACAGAAGCGACTGCACGCAGCCTATGATGCGACTTCGAATTCTTTTCTCCTTCCTTTTAGTTTTTGCATTTTTCCAAAACGAAGCGGGCGGTCGCACACTCCGGTCGAGCGCGGGCCTCGTCGTCGCCGATAGCGAGCAGGCGAGTCAGGCGGGCATGGAAATCTTGCGCCGCGGCGGCAACGCCGTCGATGCGGCGATCGCCACGGCCTTGGCGCTTTCCGTCCTCGACCAAGCGTCATCGGGCCTGGGCGGCGGCGGTTTCATGGTGATCTATCACGCCAAGGATCATAAATCGTATGCCCTGGATTTTCGTGAGACTGCGCCAGCAGCTTCACGGCGCGAGCTTTACATCAAAGACGGCAAGCCAGTGCCGTCATTGAGCCTCACGGGCGCCCTCGCCGTCGCCGTGCCCGGCGAAGCCGCTGGCTTGATCGAAGCGCGCAAGCGATTCGGCAGCTTGCCTTTGACGGCACTGGCAGCTCCCGCGATCAAGCTCGCTACCGAAGGATTTTCGCTCGATCCGGCCTTGCGGATCGCTATCGAACGCCAACAGGCCAACATGAAGCGGTTCGCGGACCTTGGTCGAATCTACATGCCCGGCGGTGAGCTGCCAAAAGCAGGCGACCGAATCCGGCAGCCGGAATTGGCGGAAACGCTTAAAGCCATCGCAAAGGATGGTGCGGCTGTTTTCTACGGCGGGTGGGTCGGACAGGCGATCGTCGAGACGATCAAGAAAGCAGGGGGCGTCATGACTCTCGACGATCTCAAAAATTACCGGCCGGTATGGCGGGAGCCCTTAATTGGCTCGTACCGCAACCGCACGGTGATCACCATGCCGCCGCCGAGCTCCGGCGGCGTCGCGATCCTGGAGATGCTCAACATCCTGGAAGGCTACAAGCTTCGAGATTTGCAGCATAACTCTGCTTCCTATCTGCATCTGCTCACTGAATCGATGAAGCATGCCTTTGCCGATCGCGCTGAATTTCTTGGCGACCCCGATTTTGTTCACGTGCCGGTGGGAAAACTGACGGCGAAAAATTATGGCGAATGGATTCGTAAACGTATCGCGCCGGACAAAACCCAACCGCCGCGATTTTACGGTTACTACAATTACAATGCGGAAAAAGGCGGCACGACGCATTTCAGCGTGATCGATCGATTCGGCAATGCAGTGGCGTGCACGCAATCGGTCAACACGCGGTTCGGGTCAAAACTGCTGGTGCCGCGTACCGGCATCGTTCTTAACAATGAGATGGACGATTTCGCGATCCATCCGGGACAAGGCAATGTATACGGGCTCATCGGTAACGACGCCAACTCGCTCAGTCCTTCAAAGCGACCGCTCAGCAGCATGTCACCGACGATTATTTTGCGTGGAAATCGCCCGGAGCTGGTGCTCGGCGCGGCTGGCGGCCCGCGCATTGTCACGGCTACGTTGCAGACGATCGTGAATGTTGTCGATTTCGGCATGGCGGTGACAGCGGCGGTGTCCGCGCCGCGCGCGCATCATCAATGGTTGCCCGACCGCTTGAACGTCGAGCCGGGAATCAGCGCGGAGACGAAGACTTCACTCGAACAGCGCGGCCACGCGTTGAGAGAGCAGACTTCGCTCGGCGTTGTGCAAGCGATCACCTGGGAGGGCGCGATTATGAAGGGCGCGGCGGATCCGAGAAAAGTCCAGAGGGCGCGCACTGAATGAGACCGGGCGAGGTCAAACCTTTTACGCCGCTCGAATTGTTCAAGGAAAAATCAAGAAGTCCGGCGATGCTTCCACCACGCCCACAGCGGAAGCGCCATGCGTGAGAGCGAAACGACTTGGCCGGCTCCCTTCAGTAATTTTCCCGCTAAGCCGCTCACCAGGAAGCTTGAAATTCCGGCTGCGATCATCGGGTGAGCTCGTAAAGTCCGGCCGATCCTCGAGAACTTTTGGCTCAAATCGAACGATGCACGGATCTTTTCGCATGCTTCAGCGAGCTCGGTGCGTTCATGCGCGGCTTGCAGGATGAGCGCTTGCTTCCGCCGCGCGAAGCTCTCAAAATGGTTATTGCTCATGAGCCGCTGCTCTCAAGTGATCGCGGTCTTTGCCGAGCTCGGCCAAGGTTGCCGGAAAAAGACCGGCAGGTCTAACGATTGAGTTGCGGAGCTTGATCGCCGCGAACGCGGCTACGCCGAGATAGATCAGAGCCAAAATGCCGATGGCTGCGATCCAGCCGTGTTGCCAGAACAGCGCGACGAGAAAAACGTTGAACAGGATAAAACCGAGGCTAAGGCCACAGAGCAACACCAGAAAAAGCGCCAGTGTTTGCTTGGTCCGTTCCAACTCTTCTTGGATCTCGACAACGAACAAATCCAAGCGCGTGTGCAAAGCGGAGCTTAAAACCGCCAGAAGATCTTTGAACGGTTGAGTAAATGTCGACCGCTCCGTGCCGCTTCGATCGCTTCCTATGTCGCTCATCGGGGGGCGATTATTTGCCGCGAATCAGCAGCCCGACCGCCAAGCCGAGAGCCGCGGCGATGCCGACCGCGCCCCA
>Ga0075286_1000053_pt1 | contig 11588 bp, 11 predicted proteins | sample SF_Rice_20C_0N_2_FD_69761 | JGI IMG/M metagenome (GOLD analysis project Ga0075286, IMG submission 69761) | Rice paddy soil microbial communities from Twitchell Island, California, USA - SF_Rice_20C_0N_205 | ecosystem: Environmental > Terrestrial > Soil > Paddy field/soil | place: USA: Twitchell...
AGGTGCAACGCGGCGGCGACCACGGCCTCGAGGCGGGGAACCCCACCGACCTCGGCGGTGAGGAGCCGGCCCGCATCCACCGCGATCATCACTCGCTGCCGCCGCTCGTCCTCGTACTGGCGGGCGATCAGCTTGCCATGCCGCGCCGTCGCCTTCCAGTCGATGATGCGGGGCTCGTCCCCCGGAACCCACTCGCGCAGTCCCTCGAAGAGCCGGCCCTCACCCGACCGGCGGACATTCCGCAATCCCGCCTCCCGGCGGCGCGCCTCCTGGAGTGGCAGGGCGCGAAGGGAAGCCGCGACGAGTCCGGGGTAAACCGTGGCGGTCCACGGCAGGTCGAACGAGAACTGGCTCCAGGCCAGCCCCAGGGGACCCAGGGCGCGGACCCCGATGCGGCCACCCACCCCGACCCCTCGATGCACCGGGCGAAGCTCCAGGACCTCGTCGCGTCCGGCCCCCGGCGTCACCTCGAGCACGCGGAGCGGAGTGTCGGCGCCGCCGAGCGGCTCGGGGAGGCGCTCCCGCACCTGAAGCGTCACGCGGCGGCGCGCGCGGACGCGCCAGTGGTATCGCACCGCGGCCGGTCGCCCGAGCGCAAAGGCCGCGGGCGATCCGCGCGTCACCTCCAGGTCGCGCCGCCGCGGAGCCAGCGCGGCATCGATCGCGAATGCGGCGATCCACGCCAGATCGAGCGCCAGCATCGCCGCCGCGGCGCCGGGCCAGCGGACGCCCAGAAGCGCGACGGCGGCGAGAGCGGCGGCGCCCAGCAGCCAGCGCCGGGAGGGAACGGTCATCACCGCGGCGCCTCGATCTTCTCGATGATGCCGTGGAGCGCCGTGTCCGCCGTGACGCCTTCGAGCTCCAGCTCGGGAGCCACGGCGACCCGATGCCGGAGGACCGCCGGCGCCAGAGACTTCACGTCGTCGGGCACGACGTACGCGCGGCCGTCGAGGAGCGCCGCCGCCTGGGCCATCTTGAGCAGCGCCACGCTCCCTCGCGGCGACGCGCCGAGGGTGAGCACGGGGGCGGCCCGGGTGGCGCGGACGATGGCCGCGATGTACGCGACGAGACTCGGCTCGACCCGCACCCGGCGCACCGCATCGCGCAGGCGCGCGAGCCCCTGCGCGTCGGCCACCCGCCCGATGCCGTAACTGGCCGGCAGGTCGGACTCGAAGCCGCCGAGCACCCGGTCGAGAATGCTCCGCTCCACCGGCTCCTCCGGGTAGCCGATCAGCACCTTGACCATGAACCGGTCCAGCTCGGCTTCCGGCAGCGGGTAGGTGCCCTCGAACTCGATGGGATTCTGGGTGGCGAAGACGGTGAAGCTGTCGGGGAGCGCATGCGACTCGCCGTCCACGGTCACGTGCCGCTCCTGCATCGCCTCGAGGAGCGCAGCCTGGGTCTTGGCGGGCGCGCGGTTGATCTCGTCTCCCAGCACCAGGTCCCCGAAAATGGGGCCGGGACGGAAACTGAAAGCCCCTTGGCTCGCGAGCAGGCTCACGCCGGTGATGTCGGACGGCATGAGGTCGGGGGTGAACTGTATGCGCCGGAACTCGAGCCCGAGGGCGAGGCTCAGCGTGCGCACCAGAAGCGTCTTTGCCGTGCCCGGCACCCCCTCGAGGAGCACGTGGCCTCGAGCGAGAAGCGCGGCCACCGACTCGCGCACCGCGGCATCCTGCCCGAGGACCACCGCCTCGAGCGCGCGCATGATGGGCGTCGCGCCGGCCGCGTGCGCCTGGGCCTCGTCGCCCGTAAGAAGGGTAAAATCGGACGTCATCAGGGCTTGAGCTCCTCCCAAAGGGTCTCGGCATCGTCGGCCGCCACCAGCACTTCGTCCGCGGCCGCGCGCCTGGCGGTGATGTCGGCGAGCCTGTGCAGCGCGTCCTCCCCTCGCGGCGTGCGCACCGACGGGGCGAGCGACGCGAGCCAGCCACCGAGCTCTCCGCCGGTGGCGCGCCCGCTCCGCCCGAGTCGCCGGCGGAGGCCTTGCACGATGAGGCGCACGGCGACGTCGTGTCCGCGTGACGCGGCGAGCGCCGTCGCCAGAGCGTGTACATGCTCGAGCGGGGAGCGCCGCCGCCGCTCGATGGCCTGCCGTGCCGGACCAAAGCGCACGCCCTCGGCCAGGAGGGCAAGGATGCCGACGGCCACCAGCTGCCAGAGGGCCCATCCCCACGGCGAATGCAGCGTCCAGTCGAGCGTCGCCCCCGCCAGCGAGCCCGACGCGTCGAAGCCATGATGGTACTCGTCCACGATCAACCGGCGGTAGCGCGGCACCACGAGCTCGAGCGCCAGTTCGCCGGCCGCCGTCTGGCGGACGGCGCGATTGGCGAACAGGCGGTCGTCGGAGACGAGCGTGACGGCCCGGCCACCCTCCAGGTCCAATCGCAGCACCACAGGTCTCCCCGCGGAGGTCAGCACGGTGTCGATCCGTTGGGGCATCGGTGCGGTGCAGGAGATCACCCTGCTGTCGGCTGCCTCGCTCGAATCCACCAGCGTCCGCGTCGTGCGGCGGCGAAGGAGCGCACCCACGCGCGGTACCGGAAGCGAGTCCGTTCCCGATGGACGCCGAACCGCGACGGGATCGCCGCGCCAGGGCACGACGTCATAGCCCAGACATCGGATAGCGGTCCCGGCGGAGCGGCCCGCGAGCAGGAGATCGGCGGGGAGCCGCGCGATCTCGGCGCCTTCCGCGGGGCTCAGATCGAAGGTGGGCCCGAGGAACGCGATGACCGCCTCCGAGTCCGGCTCCGCGGTGTCGAGGAGACTGACCGGCCGGCGGTATCGCACCACGGTAACGCCGAGGCGGGCGAGCGCGTCGGCGAATCCGCTGGCGCCCGAGGGCCCGAAGAGATAGGTCGACCGTCGCGTGTCGCTATCGTCGATCCGGGCGCGCCGGCTCCCCAGCGCGGCGGCGCCGATGCCGAGGAGAACGAGGGCCGTCGCCCCGAGGGCGAGCTCAGTGCGCGGGCGCATTCCAGACGTCCGCACCGGCATCGCGCCAGCGCCGGTAGTCGTCCGCGGTGCACGGCCGTCCGCCGAACACCCAGGCGTAGAGCGATCGCACCAGGCCTCCCAGCCGCTCGCGGTCGGCCCCCGCGAGAGTCGCTTCACGAGCACACTCGGCCGGCGTCTTGCTCGGGTGGTAGCGCAAGAGACCCTGCGCGTCGAGCGTGAGGGCGAGGCCCACGAAGGCGAGCGGCAACGCCTCGCCGACCCGTCCTTCCGCGGCCGCGCGATCGGCCTCGCGATAGTACCACGCGGCGTCTCGCACCTCCGGACGCTCCGCGGGCCGCGCCTGGTCATCCGGTCCGGCGCCGGCCCGCACCGTGTTCCAGATGATCCAGACGGCATGGCCGAGCAGCAGCAGGAGGGCCGCGAGGAGGAGGATGATCAGCCCGCGGAAGAGAACGGGATTGCCGGCTCGAACGCCGGCGAGCCACTCACCGAGACTCCGCCACCACTCCCGAAGCACGCGAAGCGGTCCGGGCTCCTCGGCCCAGCGATAGACCGGCGCCGCGAAGACGGTGTCGATGACGCGGCGCAGCGCGGCGGGATCGGGCGTGGCCTGGGCCAGCATGGCCGGGAGGCGTCGCTCAGGCGGTCAGGAGCGTGGAGGCGAGCACCTCGAGATCGAAGCCCTCCTTCCGCACCCGGAGATCGTAATAGGCGACGGTAAGCACGCAATAGAAGAGCGGATAGATGAACACCTGCACCAGCCCGCTCACCGCGACCGCGATGACGCTCACGCGGACGTCGGGGGTGGTGAGGAAGGTGCCCGCGCCCGGCACGAAGAGCGCGACGATTCCGCCGATCGCGGCGACCGGAACGTAGAGCAGGATGAGCGACACGAGCAGCAGTCCGAGCATCCGCCACCGCGAGCCGCGGGTCAGCTCCCACGAGCGGGAGAGCGAGGCGCTCGCGCTCTTTCCCTCGATGACGAGCGAGGGAATGGCGAGCACGAGACCGGCGATGAGGATGATGGCGGGAATGACGAAGAGGACCAGGCCCAGGAAGACGGCGAAGGCGGTGAGCATGGAGCAGACCAGGACCCGCAGGATGTAGGGCGCGGCCCGATGCATCGCGGTGCGGGCATCGATCGGGCGGCCGAGATAGCTGTCCGAGACGATGAACACGGTGGCCGCCGTGGCGATCGAGTTGAGGGCGGCGAACACCACGTAGTACACGAGGACGAGGGGCAGGTTGCGGAACATGCCGCCGGACGCCTCGATGAACATGTTGAGCACCACCGGAATTCCGGTGCAGACGAGCGCCACCCCGGCGAGCGAGGCGAAGTGACGGCGGTACAGCGTGAAGGAGACGTCGAGGATCTCGCCCACCGAGAGAGGGCGCAGGGCCGGTGGCGTCATGGGCGAAAGATATTACAATCGCTCCATGTCCGCGCTTCGCGACGCGCCCACAGACTATCGCCAGCATCTCGAAGTCGAGACGCCGGAGCACGTGCTGCTCGATCTGGAGATCGCCGGCATCGGATCGCGCACGCTCGCCGCGCTGCTCGACACCCTGATCCTGGCCGGCGTGACCCTGACCGTCGCCGTGAGCCTGACCATCCTCGGCGGTTACGGCCTCACCGTCGGACGGTTCGGCGCGGCCATTCTGGTGCTGCTGGGCTTCGTGCTGTGGACCGGATATTTCATTCTCTTCGAGGGACTCCGGGCCGGCCGCACGCCCGGCAAGCGCATCGCTGGAATCCGCGTGGTGATGGACACCGGCCACGCGGTCACCTTCGGCGCGGCCGCCGTTCGGAACCTGCTGCGCGCGGCCGACTTCCTGCCTCCGCCATACCTGCTGGGCGCGTTGCTCGTGGCCTTTCACCCGCGAGGCAAGCGCCTCGGAGACATCGTCGCCGGCACGGTCGTCGCGCGCGACCGACCGCACGAAGCGCGGGCGCCGAGGGAGCCGACGCACGCCGCGGCCATGCCCTCCATGCCCGAGCTCGCCGACGCCGAGTACCGGCTGCTCTCGCAATTCGCGGAGCGGCAGGGCGATCTCGCGCCGGACGCGCGGGCGCGGCTCGCGGCCGGTTTTGCCCGCCGACTCGCGGAGCATCCCGCGCCGGCCGGATCTTCCGACCTGTCGCATCTCCTCGACCTCCACGCCCGGGAGACGGCCCGCCGCGAGGGGACCCTTGCCCGGCGCGGCGCCGCGGGGTCGGGCACGCGGTTCGCCGCCCAGAAGCGCGAGCGGTGGGACACCTTCGAGCGGCTGGCCGATCGCGCGGCCAAAAGCGGACTCGATCGCTTTGCCTCATGGGAGCTTCCCGACTTCGCCGCGCGCTATCGGGAAGTGGCCGCCGATCTGGCCCGCGCCCGGACCTACCGGGCGGATGCGGCGATCCAGGCGCGGCTCGAGCGCCTCGTCGCCGCCGGCCACAACGCGCTCTACCGGGAGGAGCGCGGAACCTGGCGCCGGCTCTGGCTGGGGCTCGCGCGCGAATGTCCCGCCGCCATCCTGCAGTCCCGCCGCTACGTATTGGCGGCATTTCTCGCCTTCGCGACGCCGGCGGCGGCAGGGTACGCGCTCATGCGCGACCGGCCGGCGCTGGCCGCGGAGCTGCTCCCCGACGTCATGCTCCGGCGAGCCGAGGCAGGCGCCGAGCGGCAGGCGGCGGGCCAGCGCTACGTGAATGTGTCGGCGGAAGACCGGCCGCTCATGGCGTCGGGGATCATCACCAACAACGTGCGCGTGGCCATCGCCTGCTTCGCCGGCGGAATCTTCCTGGGAGTCGGATCGCTGGTCCTGCTGGCGTTCAACGGGTTGTCTATCGGCGCGAGCGCCGGCCACTTCGCGAACATGGGGCTCCTGGGATACCTGCTGGAATTCATCGCCGGCCACGGGATTCTCGAGCTGTTCGCCATCTGGGTGGCGGGCGCTGCGGGGTTCCTGCTCGGGCGCACCGTCGTGGCGCCGGGCCTGCTCACGCGAGGTGACGCGCTCGTCCTCAGTGGACGCGTCGCGGCCCGCATGCTGGGCGGCGCGGCCCTGATGCTCCTGGTGGCGGGAATGATCGAGGGGTTCGTATCGGCGAGCGCGGGCGGCCTAGCCGTGCGACTGGCGGCGAGCGCGACCAGTCTCGTCTTTCTCGTGCTCTACCTGTTGAGCGGGGCTCAGACCTCGCGCAGCAACGCTCGCATCCGGATCGCCAGCGCCTCGATCTCGCGAAGGCCGGAGAGCGTCTCCGCGTCGATGCGGGATTCGTTGAGCAGAAGGAGCTGAGTCTCGGCCAGGAGCGCCGAGAGGGGATTGGAGAGGTCGTGCCGGAGCTTGCTCAGCCGCTGGGATTCGCTCATGCGCTCCCGTCAGACGAGGGACAGGTAGAGGGCGCGGACGTGATGCTCGCGCAGCCCGCGGACCGATTGCCACAGCTCGTCTTCCGTGGCACCGCAAAAGATCTCGGCGGTCTCGCTCTCCCGGCCTCCAGGATGCTGGAAATGCAGCCGGCCCCGCCAGGCGCCATCGTCGGAGCGCCGAACGCTGAGGTGAAGTGCGATGACCTGATCGGCGAAACGGAGGGGGGAAAGCTCATGAACGACGGGCTCCCGATAGTCGAGAGCGGTGGACCGGTAGGGCTGTGCCGTCATCAGGGTACCTCCTGAGAGGAAGCCGGTAGGCCTAAAGATTATACTGCAGTGGAAGTTACGCAATCCACCCAAACCCTCTTGACTCCCGCGCCGGTGCGATCTAAGTTGAATTGCTCCTATGGCTCGGCAGGAAACTCCCCTACACAACCCGTAGCACACGCTCCGATTCCGGGGCCCCCACATACACCACCCGATCCCGCCGTACCTGCACCTTAACTACCCAGCGCCCGCCGGCCTTCCGGCAGGGCCGGTCCCTCTGGAGTCTCGTCTGTGGACATCGCTGAGCTGAAGCAGAAATCGGTTGCGGAGCTGCACACCCTGGCCGAACAGTTGAACATCACGAACTATTCCGGCCTCCGGAAGCAGGATCTGATCTTCCGGATCGAGCAGTCGCTCCTCGACTCCGACACCGTCATCCGGGGCGAGGGGGTGCTGGAGATCCTCCCCGAGGGGTACGGGTTCCTCCGCAGTCAGGACTGGAACTACCTGTACGGCCCCGACGACATCTACGTCTCGCCCAGCCAGATCAAGCGGTTCGATCTTCGGACGGGCGACACCGTCATGGGCCAGGTGCGCCCGCCGAAGGAGGGCGAGCGGTACCTCGCGCTGCTCAAGGTGGAGCAGGTCAACTTCGAGGAGCCGGAGAAGACCAAGCACCGGATCGCGTTCGATAACCTGCGGCCGCGCTATCCCGACTCCCGCATCCGCCTGGAGCGGAAGAACGGCGACCTGTCGATGCGGGTGGTGGACCTCCTGTCGCCGCTCGGGAAGGGGCAGCGCGCCCTGATCGTGGCCCCGCCCAAAGCGGGCAAGACAATTTTGATGCAGAAGCTGGCCAACGCCATCAGCGAGAACCATCCGGAGATCGTGCTCATCGTGCTTCTCATCGACGAGCGACCGGAGGAAGTGACCGACATGGAGGAGAACGTCAAGGCGGAGGTCATCTCCTCCACCTTCGACGAGCCGGCCGACCGCCACGTCCAGGTGGCCGACATGGTCATCGAGAAATCGAAGCGGCTGGTGGAGCACGGGCGAGACGTCGTGATCCTCCTCGATTCGATTACCCGGCTGGCCCGCGCCCATAACGTGGTGGTGCCGCACTCGGGCAAGATTCTTTCGGGCGGTGTGGACGCCAACGCGCTCCAGAAGCCCAAGCGCTTCTTCGGCGCCGCGCGCAACATCGACAAGGGCGGAAGCCTCAGCATCATCGCGACGGCGCTGATCGACACCGGCAGCCGCATGGACGAGGTGATCTTCGAGGAGTTCAAGGGTACCGGCAACTCGGAGCTCGTGCTCGACCGCCGGCTCGCCGACCGGCGCATCTACCCGGCCATCGACATCCAGCGAACCTCGACCCGCAAGGAAGAGCTCCTCATGGACAAGGACGAGCTCAACCGGGTGTACCTGCTGCGCAACTTCCTGGCGGACATGCCGCCGGTGGAGGCGCTCGAGTTCCTGCTGGAGCGCATGAAGCGGACGAAGAACAACAAGGAGTTCTTCGCGACGATGGCACAATAAGGGAGACGCGCCTCTCCTCCCTCCACCCCCACACATGCCACTCCCCACCAGCGGCCGGCTGCTAGCCATCGATTGGGGAGAGGTCCGGATCGGCCTGGCGCGCTCCGACGAGTCACAGACGCTGGCCTCTCCGGTCGAAACCCTGACGCGCCGGCCGGGCAAGCGCTTCCCGATGAAGCGGTTTCTCGAGATCGTCGCCCGTCAGGAGCCCGTCGGCATCCTCGTGGGACTCCCGCTGACGCCGGAAGGAACGGAACACGAGGCCGCCGCGGCCGCGCGAGCCCTCGCCGCGTCGGTGGGCGCCCGCACGGGCCTCGAGGTGGATTTCTGGGACGAGCGAATGAGCACGGCTCGCGCCCTGGCCGCCATACGGGAGCAGGGCGGACGCACCCGGGGCCGCAAGGAAGACGTAGACGCGTTGGCCGCGGCCGTGCTGCTGCAGCACTTCCTGGACGCGAGGCGGCCGCGATGAGGAGATGGGTGCTGGCCGGGGCCTTGGTGCTGTCGGGCTGCGGGAGCAATACCGGAGTGGAGCGCGTCATCCTCCCTCCCGGCGCTACCTTCGCGGCGGTGACCGACAGTCTCGTTTCCCACCGGGTGGTCACCAGCCGCGGAGCCTTCAAGCTGCTCGCGCGGCTTCGGCGGGTGGAGCGTTCGGTGCAGGCGGGAGTCTACGAATTCACCCCGAGAGTCTCGCTCTGGCGCGTGCTCGACGTCCTCAAGGCGGGACGAGGAGTGGCGGTCAGGTTCACGGTGCCGGAAGGGCTCACGGCCCGGGAGATCGCGACGCTCGCTTCAGAGCGTCTCGCCATGCCGGAGGATTCGGTGCTCGCGGCCGCTCGCGATGGAGCCAGCGCGAGCGGCCTCCTCGGCTTCAAGGTGCCATCCTATGAAGGATTCCTCAGACCCGAAACGTACTCGCTCCCCCTCGGCATGCGGCCGCGCGAGCTGGTGCGGTTGATGGCACAAGGGTTCGTGGCGGCATGGGACCCCAAATGGAATGCCCGTCTCGATACGCTGCGGATGACCGAGCTGCAGCTCGTCACGCTCGCCTCGATCGTCGAGGGCGAGGCCCGCGCCGACGACGAACGGGAAACCATTGCCGGGGTTTACCACAACCGGCTGAAGATCGGGATGGCGCTCCAGGCCGATCCCACCATTCAGTACGCGATCGCGCTCGCGACCGGGTCGCGCAAGCCGCGGCTCTACACGAAGGACTACCAGTTCCCCTCCCCCTACAACACGTACCTGCACCCGGGATTGCCGCCCGGACCCGTGAATTCTCCGAGTCACCGCAGCATCCAGGCCTCGCTCTACCCAGCCAGGGTGCCCTATCTCTATTTCGTCGCCCGGCCCGACGGCCGTCATATTTTTTCGCGCACGTACGACGAGCACCTGCGCAACGTGGCACGGGTGAGACGGATGGCGAAGTAGCAGCCCTCAGCCCTCTAGCCCGTAGCTTCTCGTCGCCCGCTCGACGTCCTCCGCGCCCAATATCCCCGACACCACCGCGACCCCCGCGCCACCCGCGGCGCGCACCATCGGCACGTCGCCGGGCAGGATGCCGCCGATGGCCAGGCAGGGTCGACCGCCGGCGAGGCGGCACAACCGGGCGAAGCCCTCAGCACCGAGCCCCGCGCCCGCGTCCGATTTCGTGATCGTCGCGCGCCAGGGGCCGATGCCCCAGTAGTCGGCCTCCCCGGCAGGTCCGGCCTCTTCCTCGGAGCCGACGGATGCGCCGATGACGAAGCCCGGCGGCGCGATGTTCCTCGCCAGCCGCACGGGCAGATCGTCCGGTCCGAGATGCACGCCGGCAGCCCCGGCCGCGATGGCCACGTCAGGCCGGTCGTTCACGAGTACCGGGATCTCGAGCGCGCCGACGATCCGGCGCGTGAGGGCCGCCAGCTCCCGCGGCGACGCCAGCTTGAGCCGGAGCTGGAGGGCAGTGGCTCCGCCGCGCTCGGCGGCCAGCGCGATCGCGACCGGATCGCGCTGCGCGAGGAGGGCATCATCGGTGACGAGCATGAGGCGACACCATGACGCTACATTACCTCGCATGATCTCTCCGACTGGCGTCGCATGACCCCTCCGGCCCCGCGGCTGCACGGCATTCGCGGCGCGACGACGGTTACCCGGAACGATGCCGCTGAAATTCTCGAGGCCACCGACGAGCTGCTCCGCACGCTCATCGAGGCGAACGAACTCGAGCCCGACGATATCGTGAGCGGCCTCTTCACCGTGACCCGCGATCTCGATGCGGTCTTTCCCGCCCGCGCCGCCGAGGACTACGGGTGGAACATCGTGGCGCTGCTCCATGCCACGGAGATTCCGGTTCCCGGCTCGCTACCGATGTGCATCCGCCTGCTGGTGCACGCGTACACCCGCCGCGGCCGCGCGGAAATCAAGCACTGCTATCTCCGCGGGGCCACGGTTCTCCGTCCAGACCGGGCGTGACCGCCGTCCGGGTCACCTCCCGCGGCGCCGAGCGCTGGGTGCGGGGGCACCCGTGGATCTTTCGCAGCGAGGTGCTGGACCAGCCCGCTGACGCCGGACTCGTCGCCGTGCGCGACCCGCACGGCCGGTTCATCGGCCAGGCGCTGTACGCCCCCTCTTCCGAAATCCGCCTTCGGCTGCTCGAGCGGACCGACCGTGCCGTGGACGCCGCATGGTGGCGAGAGCATCTCGCGGCCGCGGCGAGCCTCCGGTCGGACATCGACGCCAGCGCGTTCAGGCTGGTGCATGGCGAGGGCGACGGCCTGCCATCGCTCGTCGTCGACCGGTACGACCGCTGGCTGGTGGTTCAGCTGCTCTCGGCGGGACTCGACACCATGCGCGAGGCGATCGTCGCCGCGCTCGTCGAGGTGTTCGCGCCCGAGGGGATCCTGCTCCGGAACGACGTCCCCGTGCGCCGGCGCGAGGGTCTGGGCGCCACCACCGAGCTCGCGTACGGCACGGTGCCGGAGACGATCGAGGTGCGGGAGGGCGACGTTCGCTATCTCGCGGATCCGTGGCGAGGCCAGAAAACCGGAGCATTCCTGGACCAGCGGGAAAACCGGCTCCTCGCCGGACGACTCGCCCGCCCCGGCGGGCGGGCGCTCGATTGCTTCAGCTACCACGGATCGTTCGCCATGCACCTGGCGGGACGGTCCGCCAGCGTGCTGGCCCTCGATGCAAGCCGCGACGCGCTCGCGCGGGGCGCCGCCAACGCCGACCTCAACGGCCTCGGCAATATCGAATGGCGCGAAGCCGACGTGTTCGAGGCGCTCAGGACCTTCGCCCGGGCGCACGAGCGATTCGATTCCATCGTCCTCGATCCCCCCGCGTTCGCCAAGTCCCGGGCCGCGGTGCCGGCCGCGGTGCGTGGATATCAGGAGATCAACCTCCGCGCCATGCGCTGCCTCGCTCCGGGGGGCATGCTCCTGACGGCGTCGTGCTCCTTCCACGTCCGGCTCCCCGCGTTCCTCGCCA
>Ga0075286_1000054_pt1 | contig 11456 bp, 10 predicted proteins | sample SF_Rice_20C_0N_2_FD_69761 | JGI IMG/M metagenome (GOLD analysis project Ga0075286, IMG submission 69761) | Rice paddy soil microbial communities from Twitchell Island, California, USA - SF_Rice_20C_0N_205 | ecosystem: Environmental > Terrestrial > Soil > Paddy field/soil | place: USA: Twitchell...
CCGGCTGACTCAGATTGACTCTGGCAGTTTGACGGTGTTAAGGGTGCACCCAGATGAAGCGTCCATCGGCGTTTAATTGGCCAAAGCTATTTTCGGTATTTGATCAGCGAGTTATAAGGAGGATTGTATGGACTATAAGGTAATTGATGCTGACGGTCACGTACGCGAATCTATCTCGGGCATGCGAGAATTCTTGGAACCGCGCTGGCAGCGGCGCAACTTGTTTCCGAACGACGCTTGGGATCGCGATCTGCGCGGCAAGCTTGGCGCAAAACCGGAAGGTCCGCACGATCAGATCGCCGCAATGGACAAGGACGGCATCGACGTGATGGTGCTCTATCCGACGGCGGGATTGCACATCGCCGCCCTGCACGAGCTCGATTTTGCCGCCGCTGTTACCAGAGCGTACAACGATTGGATGTTTCACTTCTGCAAAACGGATCCTCGGCGGTTAAAGTTTGTAGCGCTGTTGGCGGCGCAGGACCCGAAGGCGGCGGCCGACGAGCTGACGCGCGCGGTCACCGAACGCGGAGCGCTGGCGGGAGTCTTGCCGACCTTTATCCCGCAGCGTCCTGACTTCGGCGATGCCTGGTACGATCCGATTTATGCGGCGGCTGAACGCCTCGGAGTTGGTATTGGATTTCACACGGGTACTTCCGCGGACTCACTAGGCGGCCAGCGCTTTCGGAAATTTCTGTCGGCCCACACTATCGACCATCCCGCCGAACAGATGATGGCGATGATCGCAACCATCATCGGCGGAGTATTCGAGCGTTTTCCTAAACTCAGCATTGCCTATCTCGAGTCGGGTGTGGGTTGGGTGCCGTACATGATGGACCGCCTTGACGAGGAGGTTGAGAAACGCGCCGCTGAGGAAGCGCCGTATCTTACCAAGCTGCCCAGCGAATACGTTGCCAGCGGGCGCATCTTCTTCGGTATCGAATGTGGTGAGAAAACCATTCCCGACGGAGTTCGATGGGGTCTGGATCACACGCTGCTTTACTCGTCGGACTATCCGCACTGGGACGGCGACTGGCCGCATACGGTCAACAAAGTTCGTGAGCGGAAGGACTTATCTGACGACATCAAACGAAAGATCCTGCACGACAATGGAGCGAGATTTTATCGACTGGCCGATGCGTGAGCAGCGAAGCGCGTGCTAAGATCCGGATCTCTCAGAACAGCCGATCGATTTTTCAAGGGTGGTCCGCAGACGATCAATACTCGAATTTTGGCTTTCGTGCAGTGAATGTCCGCAGCTTTATCGGGTCTCCCCATAAAGCTGATCGATCGTGCCGCTCCGCTCAAGTTCGCGGACGAAACGCATATCGATGAACCCCTGCGGATCCGCGGTTTTGGCGCGCGGGTCGCGCGCGGCGGCGAGATCAAAAATAGTCTGAACCGCGGCCGGAGTTGCGTAAGGAACGCGCGGAAACTGCTTGAGAACGAAAGATTCATAGGCGTCCTCCAGGGCTTCCCGATCTTGGACCCGGAGGTATTTCTGCATTACCTTGAGCGCCGCCTCGCGATTGGCCTTGGCATAATGAATTGCTTCGACAATGACGCGGACGAGCCGCCGGACGGTGTCCTCATGAGCTTGGACGTAAGCGCGCCGCGTCACCAGTCCGCCCTGCAGGAACGGTATACCCAATTCCACGCCGTCGGCCAGAGCGCGGAAACCTAAACGCCTTGCCTGTACGGTCTGTGGAGAATCGAGCACTGTAGCATCGAGCTTTTTAGCCTCCATAGCGGCGAGCCGGGTCGATGGACCACCGCCCCCGGCCTGAATGATCTGAACATCCTTGTTCTCATTGATCCCTAATTTACGAAGAATCAACCTGAGACCCCAATCCGCTGCTGCCCCGAAGCGGCCGATCCCGATGACCTTGCCGCGTAAATCCTCAACGCGACGTATCTCCGGGCGAGTGATGAGCTGGTATGAATTTAAGTTACACCAGCCGGCAAGCATGACTATGTCCAGGCCGTTCAGGTAGGGCCCGACAGCCAATCCGCCGGACATCGTCGCTACGGGTGCCGCTCCCGCCGTTAGTGCTTGCACCGCTGGAGCAGAATCGACGTAAACCAGATCGGCGGTCAAACCGTTGGCGCTCGAAAAGTCCGGCCTCGCGGGCGAACCAGGTTGCCGAGTTTGTCATTGTGAACTGGCTGTAGATGACTTTTAGGCGCTCTTGGCAAATCGCCCTGGCGGGAACGGATGCCGCAACCAACAGGGTTATGCAGGCGACAACCAGGACCCGGATGCAACGCTTGGCAATCTTTCGACATAAGTCCTGATCGATTGAACTTGCTCTCATGAACGCGCTCCTTTACTAATCGACCCAAGCTATTCGACTTGAGACGCATCGGTCAAGAAAACAACGATGCCGATGCTAGCCCTCATATAGGTCAAAAGCGCGTGGAAACGACCATTCACGTTAAAAGAGTTTCTTCGAAGAAGGAAATGGCTCAAGCCTACGACATTCGCATGCGTGTGTTCGTGCAAGAGCAAGGCGTGCCGGCGGAGATTGAGCTGGATCGTGATGACAATCGCGCGATTCATTTTCTGGCGCTGGCCTCGGGAAAACCAGCAGGAACGGCTCGCCTGGTCAAACATCGCGGCGACGTGAAAATCGGCCGCATGGCTGTTCTTAAACCCTTCCGGCGAAAGGGCGTGGGGAAGACATTGCTGAGGCAAGCAATCGCGACAGCCAAGAAACTCCACGCCAACAAAATTTACCTCCACGCGCAGGTCGCGGTGACCGGATTTTACGAGAAACAAAATTTCCGTTGCGCTGGTCCGATTTTCGACGAAGCGGGAATTCCCCACAGGAAAATGGTCTTAAAAAATAAGAAGGCCGACAGCAAAAGCGAAAAGTCGGCAAGGAAAAAGTAATGGGGAAGGAATGCGCGATTCTTCGGTGTTGGCTGCGCTCGCTTGCGTCGGGCAGCCATTCGGCTTTACGATACGGTGTACTCAGATTCTGAAGATTTAAGGAGACCGTTATGGAGAGAATCCCCAGCGCCGTTCTCAGGGCGGCCAATGAAAAAAGCAAAAAGCTCAGAGAGCTGGTCCGCGCGCCGGAGATTTTGATTATGCCGGGAGCTTACGATGTTCTAAGCGCGCTAGTGTTCGAGCAGATGGGCTTTAAGGCGATTCAAGGGACGAGCGGCGGTATTGCCTCAGTGCTGGGCTACTCTGACGGCGAGACGATGAGCCGGGATTTGTTCATCGAGCTGAGCGGTAACTTCGCTGGCGCGGTGAGCGTTCCTTTCAATGCCGACGGTGAAAGAGGTTACGGCGATGAAGCCGGCGTGAGAGACACCGTACGAGCACTGGTGGCGCGCGGCGTGGCGGGCATGAATCTCGAAGACGGCGCGGAGAAAGGCAAGGGCGGGCTGGTCGAATTATCGCAGCAGTTGCGCAAGATCAAAGCGGTCATGGAAACCAAGCGCGAGATCGGCAGCGAGTTTTTTCTCAACGCTCGCGTCGATGCGTTCCATGTTATTACCGACAATCCGAAGAAAGCGCTGGACCAAGCGATCGAGCGCGGGAATGCCTATGCCGAGGCGGGAGGCGACTGTATTTTTTACTTGTTCCTTCATTCGGCTGAAATAATCGGCCGCATCGCAAAAGAGGTGAAGGCGCCGATCAGTATTCTTGCCGGGCCGCAATCGCCAAGCGTAAAGGAGTTGCAGGACCTGGGCGTGGCGCGCGTGAGCTACGGATCGGGCTTTACGAAGGCGGCGATCACCGGCGCAAAGCGCTTGGCGCAGGAAATTTTAGAAAAGGGCACATGCAATTTGCTCAAAGGCGGAATGCAAACGCCGGAAATTACCGCGCTGGTGACGCGCAAGAAGCCTTGACCCAAATCCTGAAATGGTTCCCTATCGCGATAAGCTCGACAAGATTCGGTTAGCTTTTCCCCAGCCGGTCTCGGATCGCGTGCACGATTCTTATTTTGTGCACAGCATCATGCGCGCGTTGGATTTAGTCGATAGCCTAAAGAGCGAAGTGCCCGTGCTCGGCCCGCGCCAGCCGCTCGATTACGGCGCCGCCGAGAGGGCGCGCTTGCCGGACCGGATGTCGAGCGTTGAAGAAGTCACCTCCTACCTCGTCAGCTATTTCGAAGGGCTGACGATCTGGGGCCATCCGCGCACGCAGATCAATGTCGTGCCGCCGCCGTCGATTTCCTCTCTGATCGCCACACTTTTGACCGGGCTTTACAATCCTAACTTGGCTTGGGATGAATACAGCCATAAACTCGCGCTTGCCGAGGCAGAGGCGGTCGCGATATCCGCAGCGCTCATGGGCTACGACCCGGCTCATGCTTCCGGCGTTTTTACTTTCGGCGGAACCGGAACGACGCTCTACGGCGTGAAAGTTGGAGTCGAGAAAGCGCTCCCCGGCGCCATGCTTAATGGCGTGGGTGACGGAGCGGTGGTTTTCGCGAGCGATGCGAGCCACTACTGCCGGTACAACATCGCCGGTTGGCTCGGTTTGGGCGCCAAATGCCTGCTGACTATTCCCACTGATGCGCGAAACGCGATTCGGGTTGATATATTGCGCGATCAAGCGCGCGCCGCGCTGCAGAGCGGCCGGCCTGTCGGCGCGATTATCGCGACGTTGGGGACCACCGACGCTTTCGGTCTCGATGATCTGGCCGCGATCGTCTCCTTGCGCGATGAGCTGGTTGATGAATTCAAACTCGACTATCGGCCGCATGTGCATGCGGACGCGGTGATCGGTTGGGCATGGCAGGTCTTCAGCGACTACGATTTCGAGGGCAATCCGCTGGGCTTCCGGCCTCGCACGGTGCGCGCGCTTGCCGGCGCGATGCAGCGCCTTCGCCAGCTTCATCTGGCCGATTCCATCGGCATCGATTTTCATAAGACCGGTTTCACGCCGTACATTTCGAGCCTGGTGTTGTTCAAAGAGCGCGAGGATTTCGATTTGTTGAGCCGCAGCCAGGAGCAGATGCCCTATCTCTATCAGTTCGGCGAGCATCGTCCAGGCATGTTCACTCTCGAGACCTCGCGCGCGGGTATGGGAGCGCTGGCGGCGCTGGCCAATCTCAAGTTGCTCGGCAAGGAAGGATTGCGCGTCACCATCGGACACATTGTAGAAATGACGCAATTGTTGCGCGAACACCTCGAAGGCCATGCTTCCACCTGCGTTTTAAACCGCGACAACTTCGGCACCGTGACTTTGTTCCGCGCCTACCCAGACGGAGTCGATACTTTTTCGATCAAAGATCAGGAGATGACCAACGAAGCGTTTCGCGACGCGCTGCTGCGTCACAATGCCTATAACCGGAAAATCTACGACTACGTCCATGCCGAAGCGATGGCCGGACGCGGCGTGGTGATTTCGCTGACCGATTCTTATCGCGAGTCGAGTTACGGTGAGCCCGTGACGGCGCTCAAATCATTTATCTTGTCGCCGTTTACCGACGAGGCGAACGTAGAAGCAGTGGTCGAGAAAGTCTTGGAAGCGCGCGCGAAAATCTCATCTTGACGCGCACGGAAGAATCGAAGCGCATGTCGGAAGGCAGAATTATGTCTATTCACGTCGCGCCCACCGGCGGCGCGCCTATGGAAACGATCGGGAGCGCGCGTGCGGTTGCCGGCAGGGGACTAGAAGGCGATCGCTATTACAAGAAACTCGGCACCTACTCCAGCCTCCCGGGTTCGGGACGAGCAGTTACCTTGATCGAAAGCGAGGCGCTTGAGGCGCTACAGAGAGATTACGGGATCAACATCGAAGCCGCGCAAGCGCGGCGCAATATCGTTACGCACGCTGTCGCTTTGAATCATTTAGTAGGCAGGGAATTTACCGTCGGAGCAATCCGCTTGCGCGGCATGCGGCTGTGCGAGCCCTGTGCTCACGTGGAAAAACTGGCCGCCTCCGGCATTCTGCGCGGTTTGATTCACCGCGGCGGATTGCGCGCCGAAGTGCTTTCCAGCGGAATGATTCAGGTGGGCGATCGCATTGCCGCCTCTGCAGCGATGCTTTAATAGCATAACCTAGAACGACTTCTCACCATGACCGGTTGGGCGCTCACGCTTGTTCTGGCGGCTGCCGTAATCCACGCAAGCTGGAATTTTTTGAACAAGCGGGCGAGCGGACATCCCACTTTTACCTGGCTAGTGGCGGTGTTATCGGCGCTGCTCTACGCGCCCGCGGCAATCACGGTCATCGAAGTTTGGGAAATCAAGGTTGACTTCCTAGTCATCGGCTTAATGGCTGGTTCGGCGGCTCTGCACACCGCTTACTTCGTGCTGTTGAATCAAGGTTATCGCATCGGCGACTTATCATTGGTCTATCCGTTAGCGCGCGGCACAGGTCCGCTGATATCGAGCATTGCCGCCATTCTATTTCTTGGCGAACGGCCATCAGTAATTGCGCTCGCCGGAGCGCTATGCATTATTGCCGGCGCAAGCGTGCTGACTACAAATCTGTCACAGTTACGTCAAACCGGTGCTCAGCACGCAATGCTCTATGCTTTGGTTACCGGCTTGTTTATCGCCTCGTATACTTTGTGGGACAAGCGGGCGGTCAGTCACTTCGCGGTTGCGCCGCTGGTCTTGGATTGGGGTGCCAACGTCGGCCGAGCGCTGCTGCTGACGCCGCTGGCGGTAAAATACCCGGACGAAACGGTGGCCGAATGGAGCGAGCACAAGTACGAAGCGATCGCCTGCGCGGTGTTGATACCTCTCGCCTATATTCTGGTGCTCACCGCGATGCAATTTACACCGGTGAGTTACGTCGCGCCGGCGCGGGAGATCAGCATCCTCATTGGCACCGTGATGGGCACGCGTTTGCTCGGCGAAAGAGATGCGCCGCGCCGCCTCGTGGGTGCTTGCGCGATGGTTCTAGGCGTGACGGGATTGGCGATCGGATAATTCGGTTGGTTCAAGGTTCGAGGTTCAAAAGTTCAACGTGGTTGGAGCAGAGTTGAGCGATGCGCAGGACAGACGAATCGTTTAAAGACTTCGTGCTGGATCAGTTGCAACAGTTGCAAGATGTGGATGCCCGGTGGATGTTTGGCGGCTATGGGCTCTATCGGGATGAAACGTTCTTCGGGATCCTTCACAAAGGCCGGCGATATTTCAAGACGGATCGAGCTACTCTCGGAGAGTACCGCAAGCGAAAGATGAAACCGTTCCGCCCCAATGCCAAGCAAACGCTCAAGAGCTATTATCAGGTGCCGGCGGACATTATAGAAGACGTCGATCGAATTGCCGAATGGGCTCGGCAAGCGATCCGCTGCCAGAATAGAAAGTAATCTTTGGAGGACAAAATATGAGCACTTCATTGACCGGCGGTTGCCAATGCGGCGCGGTGCGCTATGAATGTTCCGTCGAACCGCTGTTCACCGGCAATTGTCATTGCCGTGATTGTCAAAAAGCGACCGGCGGCGCTTACGTTCCGGCGTTCGCCGTGCCGGTCCAATCGGTCAAGATCACCGGCGATGTCAAGTATTACGAAAGTCGCTCGGACAGCGGCAATACCTTCAGCCGGGGATTCTGTCCGACCTGTGGCGGCAGAGTTTTCGGAAAAACCTCCGGCTTTCCGCAATTCATTTTGATTACGGCGGGCAGCCTGGACGACCCGAGCCGCTTCAAACCGGCCATGGATTTTTTTACGTCGAGCGCGCAACCCTGGGATCACATGAACCCGGACCTGCCGAAGTTTCCCAAGCAGCCGAAGGCCTAACTAAACGAACGAACTCCGAACCTGCGAGGGAGCCGATTGGTCCCTTGAAGCCAACTGGTTAATAGCGACGAGCTTGCTAGCGGGAAATAATCAGTGATTGGCGGGCTTCTTCGGCGGAACGCCGTAGAGGCTTTGGGGCGGATTGAAAAAATAGTCGAAGACGAGCCACAGGCTGCGTGCGTGATGAAAGAAGACCAGCGGGAAAATGATCGCGAACGGCACCCAGAGCGCGAGCTGCTGGTTGATGGTTATGCCGGCGAAGGTGTCCAACAGAAAAAATCCCGGCACCGCGATCGCTACGGTGGCAGCATAATTAATGTACATCGCGCCGATGAAATAACCTTGCTCGCGCTCGAACTTCAAGCCGCAGTGGCGGCACTCTTCTTCCATGCGAAACGCCTTGCGAAACAACCTGCCGGCGCCGCAGCGCGGGCATTTTAACCGCAGGCCATAGCCGAGCATCTGCACGAGCCGCGATGCCATGTCAGGCCGGCGCCGCCTCGAGCGACGGTTTTCGGTGCCGAGTTTTAACTGCCGTCACACCGCCGTTCAGGTAGTTGCGTAAAAATCGCGCGGTGTATGAACGTTTGTCGTCCTTGATAACATCCGACGGCGAACCGCATGCGACCAATTGACCGCCCTGCTCGCCGCCTTCCGGGCCGAGATCGATGAGATAGTCCGCATCTTTGACGATGTCGAGATTGTGTTCGATAGTGATCACCGTGTTGCCCAAGTCGACGAGGCGGTGAAGAATATGAATCAGCTTCTCGACATCTGCGAAGTGCAGCCCGGTAGTAGGTTCATCGAGCACGTAAAGCGTCTTGCCGCGGGATTCCTTGCCCAACTCATATGCCAGCTTTATGCGCTGTGCCTCGCCGCCCGATAGGGTGTTGCTTGCCTGCCCAAGTGTGATGTAGCCCATGCCGATATCTTCCAGGATTTTGAGCGGCCGGGCGATTTTGGGAAAGGCATGAAAAAAGGGCGCGGCTTCTTCTACCGTCATGTGGAAAACGTCGGCGATGGTTTTATCGTTGAAGCGGATGTTGAGCGTTTCTTCATTGAACCGCTCGCCGCCGCAGGTCTCGCAGTCGATGAACACATCCGGAAGAAAACTCATCTCCTTGCGGATCTTTCCCTGCCCGGCGCAGGCTTCGCAGCGCCCGCCTTTGACGTTAAAAGAAAATCGACTCGGTGAGTAGCCGCGCAGGCGCGCTTCGGGCGAAAGAGCGTAGATCTTGCGGATTTCGTCGAGTAGTCCAACATACGAAGCCGGCACCGAGCGCGGCGTTTTGCCGATCGGAGTCTGATCGACTTCGACAACGCGTTCCAGCGCCTTCCAGCCGGCGATCTCTTTGTGCGCGCCGGGCCGTCCGGCGAACTGGCCGAGATGGAGTTTGAGTCCTTTATAAAGGACCTCGCGGACCAACGTGCTCTTGCCCGAGCCAGAGATACCTGTGACGCAGGTCCACATCCCCAGCGGAATTTTGACGTCGATGTTTTTCAAGTTGTGCGCTTTGGCGCCGCGGATTGTGAGCCAGTTCGTTTCCGGCAAGGCGCGCTTCGGGCCAAGTCGTCGCTTGGCCGAGCGGAGATATACTCCGGTCGGCGAATCCGGATGGTTTTTGATTTCCTCCGGCGTGCCGATGGTGACGATGCTGCCGCCGCGCACGCCTGCGCCCGGTCCCAAATCGATGACCAGGTCCGCCGCTTGGATGGTCGCCTCATCATGCTCGACAACCAAGACGCTGTTGCCCAGTTCTTCCAGTCGTCTCAGCGTCCTGAGCAGCATGTTATTGTCGCGCGGGTGCAGCCCGATGGTTGGCTCGTCGAGAATGTAACAAACGCCGCGCAGGTTCGATCCCAACTGCGCCGCAAGCCGGATGCGCTGCGCCTCTCCACCCGAGAGCGTATCGGCGCGGCGATCCAGTGTCAGATAGGGCAAGCCGACCTCGGATAGGAAACTCAAGCGCTGCTGAATTTCCCGCAGAATCTTATCGGCCACGGCCTGATCGCGCGCCGCATTGCCGTTTTCGCTGTGGCAAAGGTCGAGCTTCGCAAAGTAGTTTTTCGCTTCCTCGACGGACAACGCAGTGAGTTGCCAGATGGTTTTGCCTTCTACTTTGACCGCCTGCGCGCGCTGGTTTAAGCGCCGACCGGCGCAGGCGGGGCAGACAGTTTCGTTCATGATCTCGCCGAGATCGCTGGCGGAGTCTTCCTCGCTATTCTCCGACAGCTGTTTCAGAAACGGCACGAGTCCCACAAAGCCTTTGCGGCCGCTTCGGCCAAAAAGGATTTCTTGGCGTGTTGTTTTCGGCAACTTGGCGAAAGGCGCATCGATATCGACATGTTGATCTTTGATCTCTTGCAATAATCTTTGCAGCGCCCGTTGCGTTTCGGATCCATTTACCGAAGAACCTGGAGAAATGCCGCCGATCGCCTCCCGGACGGACCGGCGTGGATCGGCGAAGATCAAATCGGGATCGAAATCCCATGTGAAACCCATGCCGGCGCATTGACCGCACGCGCCCTGTTGGCTGTTGAAGGAAAATATTCGCGGGTCGAGCGGCTCATAACCGATGCCACAGTTCAGGCAGAACAGCCGCTGATTAAAAATTTGCTCGCCGCGTTCGGAAATTAAGTGAATGACGCCGTTGCCGAGCCGCAAGCCCTGATCGATCATTGCATCCATTTCACGGCCGCCGGCCTTGGTTTTGCCGACAATAATGTCGATGTTGTGCTCCTTGAAACGTTCGAGTCCGTTGGCCAGCTCGGGCGCGCGCACATCCATGAGCTTGCCATCGATGCGTGCGCGCCGGTAGCCCAGGCGGCGAGCGCCGGCGATGACTTCCTTGTGAAAGCCCTTTCGGCCGCGCACGATGGGGCTTAGGATCATGACATCTTTGCCGCGGTACGAATGGCCGATGCGGTCGAGAATTTGGCTGCGCGACAGCAAATGAATTTGCCGGCCGCACTGAACGCAATGCTGTTTGCCGATCTTTGAATAAAGCAGGCGCAAGTAATGATAGATTTCGGTGACAGTGGCGACGGTTGATTTCTTGCCGCCTTGGCTGAGCCTCTGCTCGATGGCGACCGTCGGTGGAATGCCGGCAACGTAGTCGACGTTGGGCCGCGCCATAACCTCGAGAAACTGTCGCGCGTAAGCCGAAAGGCTGTCGATGTATCGGCGTTGGCCTTCGGCATAGACGATGTCGAAAGCGAGCGAAGATTTTCCCGAACCGCTCAAACCGGTAAAGACCACGAAGCGGTCGCGCGGAATGTTCAAGCTGATATTTTTTAGATTATGCTCCTTGGCGCCGACAATCGCGATGGCGTTTGCGTCCACGGCTAATGCAGCGTCAAGCTGCGGTTGCGCATTTTCCAGAACCGGTGCAAAAGGTGATGCGCTGTCCCGCTTCAAGTGCGGCCGCAGATAAACACCCGTGTGCGAGCGCTCCGCTCGCGCAATATCGGCTGGCTTGCCCACCGCCACGATCTCGCCGCCGCCGTCGCCGCCTTCAGGGCCGAGATCAATGATGTGGTCGGCGCATTTCACCACTTCGAGATTATGCTCGATGACGATGATCGAATGGCCCTGATCGATCAACTCGTTAAACGCCCAGAGCAAGCGCTCAATGTCGTGAAAATGGAGCCCGGTCGTGGGCTCGTCGAAAATAAAAAGGGTTCCAGCCTTGCGCGCCTTGGCCATGTGCGCTGCCAGTTTCAAACGCTGCGACTCGCC
>Ga0075286_1000055_pt1 | contig 11349 bp, 10 predicted proteins | sample SF_Rice_20C_0N_2_FD_69761 | JGI IMG/M metagenome (GOLD analysis project Ga0075286, IMG submission 69761) | Rice paddy soil microbial communities from Twitchell Island, California, USA - SF_Rice_20C_0N_205 | ecosystem: Environmental > Terrestrial > Soil > Paddy field/soil | place: USA: Twitchell...
GAATGTATGCACGCCGGGGTGTCCGGGCAGCCAGGCTGCCGCGGCGATCGCGCCGGCGGCGAAGCCTTCGCGATTCCTGGCGACGTGGCTCAGTGTCACCGTCTCGGACGGGGCATCGTACGTGACGATATGGGTACCGGGAATGGAGCCCGCCCGCACCGAGGTGATGGGAAACTCGCGCCCCGGGTCGCCCTCGCGGAGCCGGGCCTGCAGGTCGCGCGCGGTGCCCGACGGCGCGTCGAGCTTTGCCGAGTGATGCTTGTCCAGGATGAACGCGTCGAACGCGGTCTGCCCGGCGAACCGGCGCGCCAGATCCTGCGCGGCGCGGAGGAAGAGGTGGATACTTACGGAGAAGTTGGACGCATGGAGGAGGGCGCCACCGCGTTGTTCCACGAGCCGGGTGATGCGGGGAAGCCCCGCTGTCCACCCCGTCGTGCCGGTGACGGTGGGGATGCCCGCGTCGATCAGGCGCTCGAGATTGGCCACCACGGCGTCGGGCCGGGTGACTTCGATGGCCACGTCGGCGCCGGCCAGCCGCTCGCGGGTGAGCGCCCGGCCGCCCGTGTTGTCCGCCGAGCCGATGATAGCGTGCACCGTGTGGCCCCGCGCCGCGGCCTGCACCGCGACCGCCTGGCCCATCCTGCCGTTGCCCACGATGACGATCCTCATCCCCTTCCCCTCTTCACCACGGACGCACGAGAGCCACGGAAAACGACAACCGTTTACACCAGGAAAAGCGCGGAAAAATGGAGAACGGCAACCATTTACACCACGGAGTCACGAAAGGACGCGAAAACAAACAATGACTACGGCGATAGTGTCTGACTATCTCGTGTTTTCCGTGCTTTCCGTGTCTCCGTGGTGAACTTGCCGACTACGATCCGAAGAACTCGTGGTGGAGCCGCCGCACCACGTCCGGACCGTCCTCCTCGCGCACCACGAAGGTAATGTTGATGGCCGACGCGCCCTGGGAGATCACCTCCACGTTGGCCGGCTGCACCGCCTCGAACACGCGCGCGGCGATTCCCGGCGTGGTACGCAGCCCGATCCCGACGACGGCCACGATGGCACGGCCCTGATCGATCCACACCTCGCCGAGCTCGGACAGCTCCGCCACCACGGCGTCGAGCCGGGTCCGGTCCTCGACCGTGAGCGACACGCTCACCTCGCCGCTCGCGAGGACGTCCACCACCACCTCGTGCCGCTCGAACACCGCGAACATCGCGCGCAGGAAGCCGTACGCGCCGAGCATGCGGGGCGCGCGGACATTCACCACCGTGATGCCCCGCTTGAACGAGATGGACCGGATGGGGGAGTCGCCCAGCCGCTCCACCTCGGCGGACGGCTCGATGACGGTGCCCGGCTCGTCGGGCCGCGTGGAGTTGAGGACCACGATGGGGATGCCGGCACGTACCAGAGGCTGGGCCGTGGCCGGATGCAGCACCTTGGCTCCGAATGTGGCCAGCTCCGCCGCCTCTTCGTAGCTCGCCTCGGCGAGCGTCCGTGCGGACGGGACGATTCGCGGGTCGGCAGTCATGAGGCCGTTCACGTCGGTCCAGATCTCTACCCGCTCGACCCCCAGCGCCGCGCCCAGCAGCGCGGCGGTGAAATCGGAGCCGCCGCGCCCGAGCGTCGTCTGCCGGCCGTCCGTGGTGGCGCCGATGAAGCCTTGCGTGACGGCGATGCGCCCGGACTCCGCCGTGCGGCCGAAAACTTCCCGGGCACGCGTCTCGAGGAGATCGGTGGAGGGCGTGGCCCGGCCGAAGCGGTCGTCGGTGACCATGATCGGCCGGATGTCCACCCAGGCGGTGTCGAGGCCCGCGCCCGCCATGGCCGCCGCCACCAGCCGGGAGCTCCACAATTCCCCGCGCCCCGCGACGTCGTCGAGCATGGCCGGAGACAGTCGCCCCCCGAGCGCGCGGGTGAGGTGGCGGCAGAGCGCCTCGGCATCGGCGCGGATCGACTCCAGCGCCGGCTCCGCGCCGGACAGCTCGCGCGCGGTGTCGGCGTGCCTCTGCACGAGGGCGAGGACGGCGGCGTCCACGGCGGCCCCGTTGCCCGTCTCCACCTGGGGCGCCAGCGCCAGCAGGGCGTCGGTCACCCTGGCGAGCGCCGAGACCACCACGATGGGACGGGCCGCGGCGCGCGCGCGGATGATCTCGATGAGACGGCGGATGGCCGTGGCATCGGCCACCGATGTCCCGCCGAACTTCGCGATGATCATCCCTCGCGCGCCACCCGTCCGTCCGCCACCAGCAGCTCGGCGATCTGCACCGCCTGTCCGGCCGCACCGCGGACGGTGTTGTGGCCGAGCACCACCATGCGAAGATCGAGTATCGGGCAGGGCCGCACCCGTCCGACGGTCACACCCATGCCGCCGCCGCGGTCGAGGTCCAGACGGGGCTGCGGCCGGTCGGGCCGGCGGTCCACCTCGATGGGCGGCACGGGGGTGGACGGCAGCTCGGCCACGCACGGCGACGCGCGGAAGGTCTCCATCGCGGCGATCGCCTCGTCCGGCGTCACCCGCCGCGAGAATCCGACCGACACCGTCTCCATGTGCCCGTCGAGCACCGCCACGCGATTGGTGTGGGCGCTGACCGCGAACGGCGCGGGCGTCACGCCGGCTTCGGCAAGCGCGCCGAGGATCTTCCGGCTTTCCCGCTCGATCTTTTCCTCCTCGCCGCCGATGTACGGCACGACGTTGCCGATGATGTCGAGCGAGGGGACCCCGGGATAGCCGGCCCCCGACACCGCCTGCATCGTCGAGACGAAGAGCCGCTCGATGTTGAAGGCGCGGTGCAGCGGCGCGAGCGCGAGCGCCAGCGCGGCAGTCGAACAGTTTGGGTTGGTGATGATGGCGCCTGCCCAGCCCCGCGCCGCTCGCTGCGCGTCGATCAGCCGCAGGTGATCCGGATTGATCTCGGGGATCAGGAGCGGGACGTCCGGGTCCATCCGGTGCGTGCGGGTGTTGCTGACGACGTACGCTCCCGCGCGTGCGAACGCCTGCTCGATCGGTCCGGCTATGTCGGCGTCGAGTGCGGAGAAGGCGATGGGGCCGGCGAGCGGCGGCACGCAGTCCTGCACCGTCAGGCCCGCGATCCGGTCGGGCAGGGCCGCCGTCTCGCGCCAGCGCACGACGTCGCCGTACCGCTTCCCGGCGCTCGCGGACGACGCGGCCACCGCGGCGAGCTCGAACCAGGGATGCTCCGCCAGGAGCCGGATGAACTTCTGCCCGACCGTGCCGGTCGCGCCCAGCACCGTAACGGAGATCTTCGATGTCATCGTGCCTCGCTCGCCAGGAGGTCGCCCGCCAGGCGGACGTACAGCTCCACGCCTCGCAGCAGGTCGGCCTTGAGAATGTGCTCGTCCGCCGTGTGCGCCACGCGGATCGAGCCGGGGCCGAGCTGAAAGCGCTCGCCCCACGCGCCGAGAAAGGGAAGGTCGCTGGCGTACTGCACCACGGTCGTCTCCCAGCCGGCCGGCGCGGGGCCGGCCTTATAGCAGGGCAGCTCCACCGGGAAGCTTACCGACACTTCGGGCGGGAGGAGCCTCTGGATGGCCGCCTTGAGGCCGTCGGTGGCTTCGACGGTCCGGATCAGGATCTGGGCGCTCGCGCTCGGCGCGATGACGTTGGGCGCGACGCCTCCCGCGATGAGCCCCACATTGAGCGTCGACGCGCCGAGCAGCGGGTCGTGGGAGAGCGGCAGCTTCCGGAGCCGCTCGATCGTGTCGAGCAGGGCGGCGATGGCGCTCACGCCCTCCTCCGGGTAGGCGGAGTGCGCGGCCCGGCCGGTGGCGGTGAGATCCACCCGGAGCGTTCCCTTCTGCCCGATCGACAGCCGGTTGTCCGTGGGCTCCCCATTGATGAGGAATCGGCCCCTGGGCCCGAAGTCCGCCGCGGCCTTGGCCCCGTCCGACCCGTTCTCCTCGCCCACGAGAAAGAGCAGCCCGATCCGCCGCTCGCCGCCCGCGGCCAGGCGCTCCGCTGCCGCGACCATCGCCGCCGCCAGACCCTTCGCGTCGCAGGTGCCGCGCCCCCGGATCGCGAGGTCGTCTTCCGCGAGGGGCAGGTGGGGTGGAACGGTGTCGAGGTGGGTCGAGAAGACCAGCTCGGGCCGCTCGCGGTAAGCGTACAGATTGTCCCGCCCCGGCGAGACCCGCTGGCGCAGCACCGCGTAGCCGGCCGCCCTCAGGGCGCCGTCGAGGAGATCGGTGGCGGCGCCCTCGGAGCCAGTGGGCGTCTCGAGGGCGACCAGTGCCCGGGTCAGCTCGAATGGGTCCATAAAAGAAAATGCCCCGCCGACGATAGGCGCGGCGGGGCGGTTCGAGAGCATGGCCTCTATCGCGGAAGTGAGCCCGATGGCAACTTAGAAACGCCATCGGTCCACGGCAAGAGGGTCCGCGACGCGGAGGTGCTCATGATCGCCCATCACTCCCTCGGTGTGGTCGCACTGGCCCTCCTTATCTCGAGCGGCTGCGACTCGGCGTTCATCCTCGATTCCAACGGCAGCATCCAGGTCGCCATCAGCACGCGCGGTCAGGACCTCGATCCCGACGGGTACAGCCTCACCGTGGACGGCCGCCAGGCGTACGTGCTTCCGGCGGCCGGGTCGCTCGTCCTGCAGCTCGATCGAGGCGACCATACGGTCCTGGTGGGTGGTCTGTCGGACAATTGCACGGTGGACGGTCCCAATCCGCGCTCGGTCGTCGTCGGCGGGGACGGGGCGGTGAGCGTGTCGTTCACCGTGGTCTGTGCTCGGGCCACGACCGGCGGCTTCAAGGTCGTCGTGTCGACCAGCGGGGCGTCCGCCGATCTCGACGGCTACGAGCTGTTCGTGGCGGGCGCGCAGGAATCCGTGAACATTCCGCCGAACGCGTCGGAGATCTTCCTCGATCTGACTCCTGGTGTGCACCTCATCACGCTCAAGGGTGTCGCGGAAGGGTGCGCGCTGGTGGGCGGCAATCCGCGCCGGGCCACGCTGATCGCGGGGAAGACCGTCACCGTGCGGTTGGACGTATCCTGCGGCGGCGGGAACGGCGCCTAGGCATTGGCCCGGACCGCGGCCTCGCCTGCCTCGGCCGCTCGCCGACCCTCATCGAGGTCCACCCGCGCGAGCAGGACCGCCCCCACGACGAAGAACGCGATGACCGAGAGGATCGCGTTCCGGCTCGACCCGGTGGCCGCGATCGTGCCCGCGAAGATGAGCGGCCCGAAGATTCCCGCGAACTTCTCGAAGACGCTGAAGAAGCCGAAGAACTCCCCCGACTTGTGCTGCGGCACCATGCTCGCGAAGAGCGACCGGCTCAGCGCCTGCGTCCCCCCTTGGACCATCCCCACCAGTCCCGCGAGCACGAAGAAGTGCGCGGCCGTCTTCATGAAATACCCCAGCACGCTGATGGCGGTATACGTGAGCAACCCCAGGAACAGGGCGTGCTTGGCTCCGATCCTCCCCGCGAGCATGCCGAAGAGGAACGAGCAGGGAATACCGACGAACTGGACCAGCAGGATGGCACTGATGAGCGCGCTCTGGCCGATGCCGATTTCCGTGCCGTATGCCGTCGCCATCTTGATGATGGTCTGGATGCCGTCGTTGTAGATGAGGAAGGCGAGTAGCATCAGGAACGCCTGCCGATAGCCGCGCAGCTCACGGAGGGTCTCGCCGAGCCTGGCGAACGCCGCCTTGACCGGGCTCTCGCCCCTCGATTCGTCCCGCTCGAGTCGCCGCGGCGGTTCGGGTACCCGGAGGAACAGGGGAATCGAAAAGAGCAGCCACCAGACCGCCACCGACAGGAACGCGAGCCGGGCAGGCAGCGTCGCCTGGGCCTCGCTCAGTCCCGGACCCGATGGCAGGCCGAACCATGCCGGCTTCTGGATCCACGCGAGATTGAGCGCGAGCAGGATTCCGCCGCCGATGTAGCCGACGGCATAGCCGGCGGTGGAGACCCGATCGAGCTCTTGGCCCCTCGCGATGTGCGGCAGGAGCGCTTCGTAGAAAACGAAGCTGCCCGCGACGCCGACCAGCGCCAGGAGAAAGAGCAGGGAGGCGAGGTCGAGGTCGCCCTTCTGCACGAAGAACATCCCCGCCACCGCCGCGATGCCGAGCAGCATGAAGGCGGCGGTCCAGCGCTTCTTGGTCCCGCCGAAATCGGAGATGGCGCCGAGCACGGGTGAGGCGAGCGCGATGATCACCAGCGCGACCGTATTGACCGTCGCGAGGCGCTGCGTCGCGCCGCTCTCCACCAGGCCAGCGCCCGCCACCTTCACGAAGTAAATCGGAAATACCGCGACCATCACGGTGGTCTGCATGGCCGAGGCCGCCCAGTCGTACATCGCCCAGGCCCGTAGCTCCGGGCGGTCCAGGCCCAGGCGGGCGAGGAGGGAAGGCTTGCGCATGGCTGTGGAAGATGCCCCGGGCGGACGCTCTGGCAACCCGGGAGCTCAGGCCGCCGCTCGGGCCTCGCGCGCGCGGCGCCGCAGGGAGAGCAGCACGGAGGCCGCCAGCACGAACACGACGACGCCGAGCGAGACGTAAATGGGCAGGTGAACCCATTCGCTCAGCGTCATCTTGGCGCCCACGAACACGAGAATCAGCGCCACGCCGGGCTTCAGGTACGCGAACCGGTCCATGATGCCCGCCAGCACGAAGAACAGCGCCCGGAGCCCGAGAATGGCGAAAATGTTGGAGCTGTAAACCAGAAATGGATCGCGCGTCACCGAGAAGATGGCGGGAATGCTGTCGATGGCGAATACCAGGTCGGACCACTCGATGACCAGCAGCACGAGCAGCAGGGGCGTGGCCAGGAGCCGGCCGCCGGAGCCACGGGTGAAGAACCTGGCGCCGCTGTAGGAGTCGGAGAATGGCAGGAGCCGGCGGGCGACCTTCACCACCGGATTCTTCTCCGGCTCGATCCGGTGATCGTTGCCCAGTAACATCCGGATGCCGGTGAGGATCAGGATGCCGCCGAAGACGTAAATGATCCACTCGAACCGCTGGAGGAGGAACGCGCCCGCCGCGATCATGACGAAGCGCATCACGATCGCGCCCAGAATGCCGTACTTGAGCACCTTCGGCTGGGCCGCCGCCGGCACGTTGAAGTAGCTGAAGATGAGGATGAAGACGAAGAGGTTGTCGACGCTGAGGGACAGCTCGATCAGGTAGCCGGTGTAGTACTCGAGCGCGTGGTGGAGGCCTTCCCGCCAGTAGATGAATCCACCGAACAGCAGGGCAAAGGCGACGAGCCCGAGACTCCAGGTCGTCGCCTCCCTGAGGGAGAGCACGTGCGAGCGACGGTTGAGGACGCCGAGGTCGACGGCCAGGAGGGCCACGACCAGGGCGCTGAACCCCAGCCAGATCAGCGGGCCGTGGTGGCCCAACTACCGCCCCGCGGCCATGGCCTCGAGACGGGCGACGCGGTCTTCCGTCGGCGGATGGGTGCTGAACAGCTTGAGCATGCCGCCGCCGTTCGCCGCGAGCGGGTTCACCTGGGCGAGGGGCGCCGCCGCCGGCGCCACCTGCATGGGGATCCGGTGCGCCAGGGCATCGAGACGCCTGAGCGCGTTGGCCAGCGGCATGGGCCGGCCCAGGATCTGCGCGCCGACCCGGTCGGCCTCGTATTCCCGCTGGCGCGAGACGGCGAACTGGATGAGCATCGCGCCGATCGGCGCGAGCAGGAGCAGCCCGAGCTGTGCCAGCGGGTGCCCGTCGTCGCGATCTCCCCCGCCACCGAACATGATCAGGTACGGCAGGTTGCTGATGGCGCCCGCGATGCCCGCCGCGACCGTCGTGATCAGCATGTCCCGGTTGCGGACGTGGGCGAGCTCGTGCGCGATGACCCCCTCGAGCTCCTCCTGGGGTACGTACTTGAGGATCCCGGTCGTCACCGCGACGACCGCGTGCTCGGGACTCCGCCCGGTAGCGAAGGCGTTGGGCTGGTCGTGCGGCGCGACCGCGACCTTCGGCATGGGCAGCCCGGCCCGCTGCCGCAGGCGGTCGACCATTCGGTACAGCTCCGGAGCCTGCTCCTCGGTCACGATCTGCGCGCCGTACATCCTGAGTACGAGGCGATCCGAGAAGAAGTACATGATGAAGTTGAACGCGCTGCCCAGAACCAGCGCGAACACCAGTCCCTGCGAGCCGCCCAGCAGCTGCCCCGCGAGCAAGAACAGCCCCATCAGGCCGGCCATGAGGACCATCGTCTTCACGTTGTTCATGGTACTCTCCCAAAAAAAGAGCGAGACCTCGTCCGCTCCGCGCTCCGCGCGTTGGACGAAGGTCTCGCTCTGACGCGGGTTGCCCCGCTTCCGGCCGGACCGTGCCCGTTGCAACGGACAGTCTTGACGATCCGGACCTCCGCCGTAAGGCGGATGAGCTACTCCCCTTCAAGTGCCGGGAAAGCTAACCACCTTGCGGCACCCTGACAACTCGCCTCACGGCCGCTACTTCGACAGCTCGATCTCGAACGGGATGCCGCCGAACTGGCTGTTGGCCGTGATCCCGCTCGTGCGCAGCGTGCCGCCGGACAGGCGGGCCGGACTGTGGGTGGACGCGAAGGCGATGGAACCACCGTTAGCCGTGTAGGTGCCGCCATCGGTCATCGTCACGTCGCTGCTCCCGAAGGTGGCCTCCACCGTCAGGTCGTAGCTTCCATCCTCGCCGAGGATCAGCGTGCCCGACTCGAAGGTCAGCGTGGTGCCGTTGCCGTCGGTGAACGACACCGGGACGCCGGAGCCGCCGCCGCCGAGATTGCCCTTGCTGGTGACCTGGTTCAGCGTGTACGTGCCGGGAACGTCGCCGGGCGCGGGAGCGGGAGACGGACCGGTGCCGCCGTCGTCTCCGCCACACGCCGCGGTGGCCAGCGTGGCGAGGGTCGCTGCCAGAAGCCCGAGTGGCCTCATTGCCTTGATCACCTGCATGGTCGAATCCTCCGTGGTGGTAGCGTGTTGGCCTGTGCCGACTCCGAATGGCGCAACACTACCGACGGCGGCTCACCACGATCTCACTCGATTCTCATCCGGGCGGACCATCGGTCAGAAGGCGGGCTCGGCTTGATGGCGCGGCTCGTCGAGTCTCAGGGCCTGCACCGTGGCGCCGGCGGGAGTCTCGAACTGTCCTTCGGGAATCACCAGCAGGGCGTTGGCCAGCGCCATCGACATCAGGATGCCCGATCCCTGGGGGCCGGTGAGACGGGCTTCCGCGCCAGCCGGCGTCTCGGTCACGATGGCGCGAAGAAAATGCTGCAGCCGCGGCTTGACGCCGACGGCCTCGGCGACGCGGACCGGCACGGCACGGCGGAACGGCAGGGCGTGCCCCGACATCCAGCGGATCGCGGGCCGGACGAACAGCTCGAACGTCACCATGGTACTCACCGGGTTGCCCGGCAGGCCGATCCACGGCCGCTCGCCCAGAAACCCGAATCCTACGGGGGCGCCGGGCCGCATCCGGAGCCTCCAGAAGTGCTGCCGGCCGCCCATCTCCTCGAGCACGGGCCGGATGTAGTCGTGCTCCCAGACGCTGATGCCGGCGGAGGTGACGACGAGGTCGCAATCGGCGGCGGCGCTCAACCGATCGCGCAGGCTCTCCGGCGTGTCCCGAGCGATGCCGAGGTTGGCGGGCTCGCCTCCCGCCCGCCGAACCAGCGCGACGAGCGTGTGGGTATTGCTGCTCGCCACCTTGCGGCCGCTCAGGATCTCCTCGGGCTGGTCGATATCCGCGATCTCGTCGCCGCCCGTGAGAATGGCCACGCGAGGTCGCCGGCGGACCAGCGGATGCGCCACCGCCATCGACGCGAGCACGCCGAGCTGGGCCGGCTCGAGCTGGGCCCCCTCGCGCAGGACGGTGGTCCCACGCCGGATGTCCTCACCGGCCCGCCGGAGGTTGGTGCCCGCGTCCCTGTCGGAGGTGATGGTCACGACGTCGCGGCCGCCGTCCGTGTCTTCCTGTCTCACGACGGTGTCCACGCCGGCCGGAAGCGGCGCGCCGGTGAAGAGTCGCGCGCACTCGCCGGCGCCCACGCTCCGCGTCGGGAAATGACCTGCCCGAATGTGCTCCACTACCCGAAGGCGCACCGGACGATCGGGCGAGGCTCCGCGCACGTCCGCGGCGCGCGCGGCGTAGCCGTCCATGGCGGAGTTGTCCCAGGCGGGAATGTCGATCGGGCTCACCACGTCCTCGGCGAGCACACTGCCGAGCGCGTCGTCGAGCGGAATGCGGAGCGCGGGTTGGCGGGAGATCTGTGACAGGATGCGTCGCGCCGCGTCGGCCGCGGCGAGAGGCTCGGTCATTCAGGGAGCTCCAGCGACCGTTCCCACGCCAGCACGGCGAGCAGCTGGAGCCACATGGTATCCTGGAACCGGATGACGGGACACTCGGCCTGGTAGGCGTAGTCGTCGGTCACCATCGCGGCCCAGAGGCCGGCATCGGACGAGTCGGGCCGGTAAAGGGCCTCGCCCGACACCGACGGCCGGTAGACCTCGATCTTCGGGATGGGCGCCTGCTTGAACCCCTCGGCCAGCACGATGTCCGCTCCCTCGAGAAACCGCTTGGCGAGGGCGATGGGGTCGCCCTCGTCCGCGGCGCGCTCGAAGAGAATGCGCTGTCCCGGCGCGGCAAGCAGCACCCGCTCGGCGCGGCCCTCGTGGTACTGGCGCCAGCTGTCCGAGCCGGTCCGGTCCGCTTCGACCTTGTGATGGGTGTGCTTGATGGTCATCACGCGACGGCCCCGGCGGCTCAGCTCGTTGGCCAGCGCCACGACCAGCGTCGTCTTGCCCGCGTTTTTCTTGCCGACTATGGAGATGATCCGTGTCGCCGCCACAGGTCGTTCGCTCTCGCGAGATCGTCCGCGGTATTCACGTTGAAGAAGAGTAGCTCCGGATCCCCGAAGCGACGCACGTCCGCGAGAGGTACGATACCGAGGGTGATGCGCGGGTGGAAGGAGACGGCCCGGAAATCTCCGGCGGCCAGACTGTCGGCGATGGCGCCGGCGCACGCCGGACTGTAGGCGGCGCAGAGAGGCTCGAGGCCGCGCGGGCCACCGCTCTCGGGCAGCACGGCGTCGAAGCCCGGCAGCCGCGCCGCGATCAGCTCGAGCAGCGGCACCGGAATGAACGGCATGTCCCACGCGACGCAGAGGACCGGCGCCGGGGCTTCCAGCACGGCGGTGTAGATCCCGCCGAGCGAGCCCGCGCCGGGCCGGACGTCGGGCACGGCGCGAAGGTCCGGGCGCCAGGAGGGCGCGTCGGGACCGTTCGCAACGAGCAACGGCGGCGCACCGAGCGCCGCCGTCATCACGTTCACCACCCTGTCGAGAATCCGAAGGCCGCCCACCGTCTCCAGCCCCTTGGGCCGGCCC
>Ga0075286_1000057_pt1 | contig 10998 bp, 14 predicted proteins | sample SF_Rice_20C_0N_2_FD_69761 | JGI IMG/M metagenome (GOLD analysis project Ga0075286, IMG submission 69761) | Rice paddy soil microbial communities from Twitchell Island, California, USA - SF_Rice_20C_0N_205 | ecosystem: Environmental > Terrestrial > Soil > Paddy field/soil | place: USA: Twitchell...
ATATGCCCGATAACGAAGATCTCGCCGCGTGGTACTGAACGAAGGCGGTGATTCATTAGGTTAAATTGACTTCGGAGAACGATTCCGCGCGCACTCTGCTCTGTATCAAAGTCAAATGAGCGATCTGTCATTTCGGGCCTCGCTTCGATGAAGATCGAAGAATGCGGTAGAAATCTTCACTGAGCTCAACCGCTGCCGCACGCGCGCTTACATTGACTTTGAGCCGTTATTTTAATAGTTATAAATATCTTGATTTTACAGGTGCTTAACTTTTATGGAAGAGCCGAGCGGACTGCATAATTTTCTCGAAATCGTTACCAAACCCGACAATATTCCGATCGTTGCCATGTTGATTCTCGTCATTTTCTTCACTTGGCTAGGACTGCGTGAAGCGTTCAAGAATGACAAGCTGATTGAAGAAGGCAAGGAAGACGAGATCCCCAATGAGATGTGGAAATAGTTGATGGTGAGGACGTGGTTGGCCGTCCTGGCCGTCCTCATCAGTCTTGGTTTGTCTCACGCTGCCGATCCCAAGTCCTCATTAACGAGCGATAAACGATGGGAACAAGCCCGCAAGGACTATGCCCAAGGAAAAGCGGGCGAGGCAAAGTCGGAGTTCGAGGAGCTACTCCAGGACTATCCGAATGAAGCAGACCTGCATTTGTTCCTGGGCATGGCGAAGCTGCGCTTGCGCGACCCGCAGGGAGCGGTGTTATCGGCCAAGCGAGCGATCGCTTTAAATCCGCAGCACGTCGACGCAAGAACTTTCCTCGCGTGGGTTGAGTTGGAGGTGCGCGGCGATGTTGACGCCGCGATTCGCGAATACAAAAAGATCATTGAACTGCATCCCGAGCTGCCCGATGCGCACAGCAATCTGGCGGTCGCCCGGAAGCGCAAGGGAGATCTCGAACAAGCGCTCGCGAGTTTGACTAAAGCGCTCGAGCTAAAACCTGATTTTGCGGCGGCGTTGACCACGCGCGGTGGCATTTTGGCTGAACAGGGAAAATGGCCTCAGGCGCGCGCGGACTTCGAGGCCGCGCTCAAGCTCGACCCCAACGACGACGGGGCGCTTTATGGCCTGTCACAGGGGCTGCGCGAAAACAGGGATTATGCCGGCGCGCAACGAGTTCTCGGTGAGCTGATATCCCGATCGCCCAATTTTGTTTACTGGCTGGAATGGGGCAGAATAGGTTTAATTCGCTACTGGTGGGTTCTGCTGTCGGTGGCGATAGCGCTCGCCCTGAGAGGGCGATTCAAGAAAGCGAGGACGGAAGCGAATGGCTGAAGCGAAAAAGCGCAAAGGTACCGCGCTTCTAGCGGTGATGGATGAAAACTGCTCGAGCTGCGCCGGCTCGCCGTTGTGCGAAGCGCATTGTCCCGTGGAGAACTGCATCAACCTGCTCTATGAAGAGTTGCCCCAGGGCGGGCTCAAGCCTTACCGGGTATTCGTTGACAACGACAAGTGCATAGGCTGCCAGATGTGCTACAGCGACGACCTCACCAAGATTCAGCAGCACAAAGAAACCGGCGAAATTTTTTACGAGTACAACAACCGGTTTTTCGACGGCAATCGTAAGCCTGTGCCGCCCGATGCGGTGCCCAAGCGCTTCCAGTTGCAACTGATCGGCACTGAGTCCGAGGACCGGTTGGATAAGAAGATCTGCCCGTGGGACGCCATCAAAATGTACGAATTCGATGACGGCCTCGTGATGTCCGAGTATTTTTACGACATCACCAAAATCAAGGCAGTCGATGGCGTTTACGTGATCGATCCCGAGGAGAAGGCGCGCCTGGAAGAAAAGCAAAGCGAGATCTACGAATAACGGGCCAAATGGAGGCATCGGAGCATGGCGGGAAAAATTGAGCTGATGGAAACGGTGTTGCGCGATGCGCACCAGTGTCTGGTGGCCACCCGCATGCGGACTGATGACATGCTGCCGATTGCCGCCCAGCTCGACGACATTGGTTACTGGTCGATGGAAACCTGGGGCGGCGCCACTTTCGACGCGAGCTTGCGATTTCTCAAAGAAGATCCATGGGAGCGCCTGAGGAAATTACGCGCGGCGATGCCCAAGACCCGCTTTCAGATGCTTCTGCGCGGGCAGAATGTGGTTGGCTACCGCAACTACCCCGACGATATTGTTCAAGCCTTCGTGGCGCGCGCCGCGATCAACGGCATCGACGTTTTTCGGATTTTCGATGCGATGAACGATATCCGCAATATGAAAACCGCGATCGAGGCGGCGCTCAAGGCAGGCAAGCTGGTCGAGGGCACGGTTTGTTACACAATCAGCCCGGTCCATTCGGCGGATTATTTTCTGAGCATCGCCGACAAACTCGCCGGAATGGGCGTGCAAACCATTTGTCTGAAGGACATGGCCGGCATGCTAGCGCCGTACGCCGCTTACGAGATCATCAAAAAAATCAAATCGCGCATTTCGCTGCCGCTCCATCTCCATTCGCACTGTACCGCGGGGTTGTCGCCGATGAATTACATGATGGCCATCGAGGCCGGCGTCGATATCCTTGACACGGCCATCGCGCCATTTTCGCAAGGCGCTTCGCAACCGGCGACCGAGCAGGTGGTCGCTGCGCTCAAGGACACGCCCCATGACACCGGACTGGATCTCGGTAAATTGGGCAAGATCGCCGATTATTTTTACCGCGTGAGGCGGAATTACGCCGAGTTCGAAAGCCCGGTCAATAATCAGATCAAGACCGATGTCTTGGTATCGCAGATTCCCGGCGGAATGCTGTCTAATCTAGTCGCGCAACTGCGCCAGCAGAAGGCCGAAGACAAGCTCGACGCGGTGCTGGCTGAGATGCCTCAGGTGCGAAAGGACCTCGGCTACCCGCCGCTGGTAACGCCGACCAGTCAAATCGTCGGATCCCAGGCAGCTTTGAATGTAATGACAGGAAAACGCTATTCTGTCGTTGCGCTGGAGACGCGCAACTACGTCATGGGCTTGTACGGCGAGCCGCCGGGTGACATCAGCGAGGACATGAAAAATAAGGTTCTCGGCAAGAAGGAACCGATCAATTGCCGGCCGGCCGATTTGTTGAAGCCCGGGTTGGAGCAAGCTCGCAAGGAAGCCGGCAGCCTTGCTGCAAGCGAAGAGGATGTGCTGAGCTATGCGCTTTTTCCGGAAATCGCCAGGGAATATTTTCTTTCGCGGGACTCCGAAGGCAAAAGGCATCAGGCCGCTAGGCAATAAGGTATAAGGGCCAGATCTATTTTGCCCTGCATTCGTCTCGTATTTCTCAGATGATCTTATTGAGCGGATATTCGATAATTCCTACCGCGCCGTTTTGAATCAACTGGGGAATTAAATCGCGCACTTTCGCTTCTTCGAGCACGCTTTCCACCGAATACCACTTGACACCCTTTAGATTCGGCGAGGGGTGGAGGGTAGCAATCGTGGGAGCGGTAATGCTCGGAATCAGCGATACAACTTTTTCGAGGCTGCCTTCCGGCACATTGAGTTTGATGCCGACTTTGTTCTCGGCGGAAAGAGCCCCCAACAGCAAAAGCCTAATTTGCTCGATCTTCTGTCGTTTCCATGAATCGTTCCAAGATTGCTTGTTGGCGATCAGTTGCGGGCAAGATTCCATCAATTCATGAATGATCTTTAAACCGTGGGCGCGGATCGTGCTGCCGGTTTCGGTGACTTCGACGATCGCATCGACCAGGCCCTCAGCGGCTTTGGCCTCCGTGGCGCCCCAGGAAAATTCGACGGTTACCGGGATATTTCGTTCGGCAAAATACCGCTTCGTGAAATTGACCATCTCCGTCGAGATCCGTTTGCCTTTGAGATCCTCCAGCTTCCTGATCGGTGAGTCTTGCGGCACCGCTAAAACCCACCGAGTCGGACGAAAACTCGTTTTCGAGTAAACCATCTCGCAAACGACCTCGACGTCCGAATCATTTTCTATGGTCCAATCTTTGCCGGTGATCGCAACGTCCAGGGTTCCCATCTCCACGTAACGTGACATTTCCTGCGGACGCGCCAGACTGCAGCGAATCGATTGGTCATCGATGGACGGAAAGTAACTGCGGCTCGTAGTAGAAATTTTCCAGCCGGACTTCTTGAAGAGCTCGATAGTCATGTCCTCGAGACTCCCCTTCGGGATTCCAAGCTTTAGCTCACTCACTTTTTATAGACCTCTTTGGGATCGAAAACTCGCTCGGCGATCACCTTCCAATCGACGCCGGCCTGCTGGCGGAAAAAGCAGCTGCGGTAACCTTCGTGGCAGGCGGCGCCGCCGATCTGATTCACCTGTATGAGAATCGTATCGTTGTCGCAGTCGATGAACGCATCTTTAACTTCCTGGAAGTTGCCGGATTCCTCGCCCTTGAACCACGGGCCCTTGCGCGAGCGGCTGTAGTAATGAGCTTTGCCGGTCTCCTGGGTCTTTTGCCAGGCTTCTTCATTCATATAGGCGACCATCAACACGTCACGCGTCTGATAGTCTTGAACGATCACCGGAACCAGACCGTTGCCTTTTGCAAAATCAATTTTTACTACGCTCATGCTAGAATTTCCTCGGAACCGTTTAGCTAACATAGATGAAGAGGCCCTTCAACAATCCGGTCATTTTGGCTTGGCGCCCCTGTCACGCGCAAAGAGGGCAAAGTGGTGGTTTATGCCGCCATACCGCCTCAGCTGATGAAGCGGATCAACGATGCTTTCGAAAAGCAGTACGGCGTTCGGGTCGATTATTGGCGCGCTTCCACCACGGGTATTTTGGATCGCGCTTTGAACGAATGGCGCGCCGGGCAGCCCAGCTATGACGTCATCGAAGGCAACAAGGGGCCGCAGTTGATTCTCAAAAGCGAAGGCTTCTTCATTAAATTTCCGCCGCCGTCCGCGGCCAAATTTCCCAAACAGTTCCTCGAACCCGACGCTCTGCTTACGCCATGGCGCTTCAATCCCATCAGTATCCCTACAACATGGAGCTGGTGAAGAAGGAAGACGCGCCGAAGAGCCTGTCGGCTCTGTTGCTGCCCCAGTGGAAAGGCAAGATCACTATGCCCGACCCGTCGCGCCACACCACCACCGCAGAATTCCTGGCAAACCTCGGAAAATATGAGGGCACAAATTGGAAAGAGTTCGCCGGCGCTCTGGCGCGGCAGCAACCGCTTTTTGTCGAGTCGTTCGCGCCCATCGTCAATACCGTCATTCGGGGCGGGGCCGCGCTGGGGCTCGCTTATCTCAAGTATGTTATCCAGTTCAAAGGGCCGCTCGATTACGCTCGCCTCGACAAGTATCTCGCCGACACCAACTACCTGGGAGTCAGCAAGAAAGCACCGCATCCGAACGCCGCCAAACTCTATGTGGAATTTCTCTGCTCGCCGGAAAGTAGGAGCGCCGAAGGCGCCTTTTTTGTCTGGAGCCCACCGATGACCGCGGAGCAACAAGGTTTACTCTAAATTATTATTTCTCTTTTCTGTCCGGCTTCTTATGATGTTTCTGTTGGTATTCGACGACGCTGATCTGGCCATCGCTCTCAATATTTGCTTGCTTCACTTTTGAGACATCCTCCACTCCCTGCTCGCGGAGTTTTCCCAGTAATTCGGCTTCGGTGATCAATTCGCGTCTCATGTTCCGGCGCAACAGCTTGCCGCGCTTGATCAGGGGAAGTGGCGGGGGCTCAATCAAACGCTCGAACCACGCAGACTTGACGCTCAGCCAATCGAAGGCATAGTTCCAACCAATGATTGTGGCGACCAGCACGATACCGTCCGGAAGGGATTTGTATTCGCCGGCCATTGCATTTTGTGAAGCATCGGCGAGCAGAGTGATCAATAATAAATCGGTCATCCCCAGGGTGCCAGTTTGCCGTTTCAACACAATGCGGAGCAAGACAACGAGCGACAGGTACATCACCGATCCGCGCAGGATGATCTCCAGAAAAGGAATGTCCGGCACGAAGATCGAATGCCAGTCGATATGATCTAACATATCAGCATTATATAAGTTGCAGTTTGCTGAAGTAATCCAACCTCCAACCGTGGAAGCGAGAAAAGGGGACAGACTTAGCCCGGTTAGGAATCGAACACGCTATAGGCACGATGGAGGCGGCGTGGCAGGAGTATAAATCAATTTTGGTGGAAACGCGGAACCATTATGCAGAGCGACAAAGAACTGGATAGCCGACGAAATAAACCATGTCATCTATCGGTGAGACTGCTTGAAGTTCAGTGAATTTCTCAATTTGGGTTGCGCTTTCGAATGACAAGGCTTCTTCATTTCCGTTTCTCTTTCAACGGTTGCTCCGACCGAGTCCCAAAAGCACGCCCAATGATAACGGTTCGCGGTTACCACCGACGAAAATTGTTTCTGCCACAAGCGAACCTTCCGGCCGCAAAATAAGCAAATCATGCCGCTTTCTCATCTCCCACCGGCACAAGCGTCATGCCGGGAAATCTTCCGATTTCTTCTGTCCCACCGGCGGTACTTTTCCCAAGTGAACTGTCCCGCATCGGCTACCCTTATTCTATTGTCAGCCTGCCGCACGAATATGCGTCTAGCAAAATTGCAATTTGAGGGCCACTGCAGTTAGGGGTCAGCTTCTAATAAAAGTAAAACAAACGGCGCAATCAGCCGTTGCACGGCTGATGCCCGCTCGCAAGTATTATTTGTTTTTGTGCTTACGAAAGAACTCTCTGCAGCGGAGCGCCTCCATTGTATTTTATCGAGCCGATGCAGCCCGTCCCCTTTTTCCCGGTGGGAGTTGTTGTTCGATAGGTGTTATTGATAGAACCTTGGAGTCAGTTCAGAAACGTATCGCAACGGAGGCACTAAAATGAATCAGAATGCTAAACGTAACTTGCAACGCCGCAAGCGGCAAGCGACTCGGCTTTCTAAACGAGAGTATTTTAGGAAAAAGAAGGAGTCAGCTGCCGGCAAGGACAAAAAGGATTAAACCGATTTTGGCTCATCGCTGAGCCAAGCAGACCCGTTTCTTGATCTGAAACTGACGCGCGCGGGTCGCAGAGCGGGCTGGGTCAGGATGTCACTGGATCCAGAGTGTCGCGGTAGGTTATAAAGATGAGTATGAAGTATGCGCCGCTCGCAATTTTAACTCTCATTTCCCTTTTTCTTGCCGCAGGAGAACTGGATGCTCAGTCCGGCACGGCACTGGAAGACACAGAGAACGTTCTCGTGTATCCCTCGATTGCGGTTGTCGTCAACAGGTCAGTCGTTGTTCGCTTACCCAGAAAGGCAAGCAAAGTGTTTGTGACTCAGCCGCAGATCGCTGAGGTCGTCGTGGTCGCCCCGGATGAGATTTTGATTAACGGGAAGGCGGTGGGCGCGACTTCTCTTGTAGTCTGGCTCGAGGAGAAAACCGAAGCTCGCAAATAAACTGTTCTTTATCTTTTCTTCTTAGCAGCCGTTGCCTTTCGGATTATCGCAGCGCATTTTGTGGCGTCTGCGTCAGACTCAAATCCGAAAACCGCTGAATATTTTCTTCCTACCACCTGGGCCACGAGAAAATCCATGTTGATGCCGGCACCGGCAATGGCCTGCGCGGTTGCATAGCCAAGGCCCGCCCTGTTATCGCCCTCGACCAGCAGAGCCGGGATGGTTGACGCGCTGAATCCCGCTTCCTTGGCCGCAGTAACGGACTTCCTCCCCGTAACCGGATAGAGCTCAATTGCAGCCTTGAATTCCTCGCCCGGATGGCGATAGCCCATCACCACATGGATGTCTGTGCCGGCATTGGCAAGCGGCGCAAGAGCGTGAGCAAGAATCCCGGCCCTATTCTCAACCTCTTTTCGCCACAGGACGATCTTTTTCACAGTTACTGCCATATCGAGTGCCTCCTTCTTGTTTCAAGAATGCTTCGCGGTTCCTGGCGGCGCGATTCTATTGCGTACGACTACCGGCTGCAAGTTGTACGCTGAGTTACCTTACTTAGAAAGTGCAGACATAGCGGTGGTTCACACGGAGTATTTTCGCGTCCGTGACTTGCCTGTCATTTCCATTTTGCTCTAGAGGCAGCGCACGAAAAGCATTGAGCCACTTTCATGCAGCATCCATCTCAATCTCGTACTTTCGCGCTGTTATGAATACGGTGCGGAGAGGGGGTAGGTAACCCCTCCCCGGATCGTAAGAGCTCTCTAGTCAGGCCGCTTTGGCTGCGATCTGATGCGAAGTCGAATTGGCGACCTCAAATGACTCCACTTTCGGAGTCCCATCAACCACCTTGGACAGGGTTTTCAAGATTTCAGGATATTTCTCTCTGTTGTAAGCTTCCGCGTTTTCTTTCTTATCCCAGAAACTAATGGCTACTGCCTCATTACGTTCTGGGGCGACGAGGGTGATCTCATCCTTAAATCCCTTTTGTTTGCGGAGCATGGGAATCACCTCGTTCTCGAGCATGCGGGTAAACTCCTTCGCGCTGTCGGCCTTCAGTTTCATACTGACGTTGCGTGTATACATTTCAACCTCCTTGGGTTGGACTGGTGACAGGGTCGAGGATTTTGGGCTTACTTGAAGAATTTCAGGTAACCGAGGAAGGAAACCCTAGAACTAACTTCCTTAACAGTAGTCACGAGGCACCCGTTGTCAAGCTGAATCTCAAGACTTTTCGAGCAAACCCCGCTTGTCGCAGAGGAAAAGGAAAGTCGATGTCGCCTTTCCTTCGGCGCGCGCTGATAGTCCGCGTGATTTTCCCTGATTGTCTACGGCGGACATAAGCAATAATTATTTTCGCGATTGTTCAATATTGGACAGCAAACGGTCGCGCCGACGCGCAGCATGAAGTTCAAAGGAATTGAACCGGCGTGTTCCAAACGTGTATTTTAACGGAGGTGTCTTATGGATTGGGATAAGGTGAAGCTGGGTTCGTGGAGTGCCCTCGGTGGGGCCATCGTATTGGCATACGGCGGATTCAACTTTGGTGGGTGGCTTACCGGCGGCGCGGCAGCGGCAATGGCCAAAGAGGTCGCCGCAGATGCGGTTGCTGAGCGCTTGGGATCGATCTGTGTCGCACAGTTTAATCACGACTCGGATAAAAGCGCGAGACTCAAAGAAATGAAGGGTAAAGATCCTTGGGAGAACGCCCGCTATATTGAGACGCAGCCTTGGGCGATCATGCCGGGTGAAGATAAAGCCGATAGTAAAGTTGCGGATTCATGCGCCAAGCTGCTTGCGGCAAATCAGCCGCGAGTTGCGATCGCCGGTCAATCCAATTGATGTGACCAGGATCAGCAGGGATGAAACGGGTCAGCTCACTCTCTGCGCCTAATTTTGGATGCTGACCAGGTGCAGTCAACAGACAAGCATTTTCGCTGAGCCTATCTAAGAGGCTCCGCTATTAAGGAGTAGCAATCATGAGCAAGGGCAAGGACAGTAGGAAGCAAGAGAAAAAGAAACCGCTGAAGACATTGATGGAAAAAAGAGCCGCGAAAAGGGCTAAGAAAGAGAACCAATCCTTTTCGCTCGTTGTCAAATAATCCAATTGGGCAAAGGGCCTGTATCGATTCTTCAACGGACATCACTTTCCCGGGTCGGACTAAGGGAAGCCTTGATTTGACAACAAGGAAAAACGATGCCACCCCCATTTGCTGCCTGGTCACGACTGGCATGACAACTAGCCGTGAGGCATGAGACAACCACTCAAGTCTGTCGCGTTCTTGGGCGTAAAACTTTAAGCGCGTCCGGGTTGGCGACGTAGGTAGGTTCGCCGCTGAAATATTTCAAGATATTGTCGACGGACATCGTGGCGGCGCGGCGAAATGTCTCGCCGGTTTGCCATCCCATATGCGGCGTCAGAACCGTTCGTGGCGCTTCGAGGATCGGATCCGTCATGGAGACAGGTAGGGGATCGCACAGGTCCATCGCGGCTCCGGCCAATCGCCCGGTCTTGAGCGCGCCGGCCAGATCTTGGCGATTTACGACACCGGTGCGTGAAATATCGACCAACAGAGCCGTAGGTTTCATGAGGGCCAGGCGGGATGCATTAACAAAGTTATCCGATAACGTGCTGTAACGCAGGTGGACAGACAGAATATCGGAATTCTGAAAGAGCTGCTTCTCGCTGACGAATTGAGCGTGCGATGCGCTGGCGCGCTCGGCTGTAAGCGTTGGTCCCCAGGCAATTAGATTGACGCCAAAAGCCGCCATGCGCTGGGCCACGGCGCTACCGATTCGGCCCAATCCTAAAATCCCAAACGTTTTGCCAGCGAGATCAAACGACGTAATTGGCTCCCAACTCTGCCGCCGTAAAGCGCTATCCGCGGTTACGATATGACGGGCAAGGGCAAGAACAAGCGCGCAAACGTGATCGGCCACCGCAGTGGTTGAGACCGCGGGAGTGGTCGCAACAACGATTCCCTGCTTCGTCGCCGCTTCCATATCGATCCGATGAGGGCCCGTTGAAGCTATCATCTCCAGATCGGGCAATTGACTTAGAGTTTTTCCATCGAGGGCGACCCGTCCGCGAAAGTCTAAAAGCGCGCGAGCGCCGCGCAATCGACGGATGAGGATCTCCCGGGTCGGATCCAACTCGTTGAATATCTCCACCGACCCAAGAGCTTCCAACTTGCTTAACTCACCGCTTTTTTCGATTTCATGTTCGAGATCACCGCAAACTACTATATTGACCATCGCTAATCCTTAGGCGTGAGGCATGGGGAAATTGGCAACAGTAAGACGACACCGTTCAAGGTTCAATGACGGAAGAGAACTCGTTCAAATCGTTCAAGCAGTTCAACCGCTGCGCTCCGCTCAAATCGTTTATAGGACCAAGAAAGATACGGTCACATCCGGGTTCCACGTGTTCCAGAAGTTCCAGTGGTTCCAAAGTACCAATGGTTTCGACTAGAGATGGTCGTACAAAAACTCAAAATGAAAAAAAACAAGCACAGGCGTTACGCGTTGTGTAAGCAAGTCAATTTTACGGCTACGAATTCGCGTGGCGACTTCTTGATGGGCATTCGAATAGCATAAAAAGCACGGTTTAAAATTTATTTGGAAAATTTATGGCCGC
>Ga0075286_1000058_pt1 | contig 10974 bp, 12 predicted proteins | sample SF_Rice_20C_0N_2_FD_69761 | JGI IMG/M metagenome (GOLD analysis project Ga0075286, IMG submission 69761) | Rice paddy soil microbial communities from Twitchell Island, California, USA - SF_Rice_20C_0N_205 | ecosystem: Environmental > Terrestrial > Soil > Paddy field/soil | place: USA: Twitchell...
TTACGGACCGCAAAAATCAGCCGATCCCAGGTCGGGAATACGCCGATCGCGCGCAAAGGAATTCTCCTTTTGTAAAATCCGCAGCCCAGGTAGGCCATGGCGGAGAGGCCGACGGGATTGCCGAAGCCGAAGTCAATTTTCTTTTTGCCGACGAGAATCGCCGGGCCGGTGCCGCCGAGCTCGGAATCGCGCCAGCCCATGGCCACATCAAGCCGAGATTGGCGTGGAAGTTCGACGTTGTTGAAAAATGTCAGAGCGACCATGTTGGCAATATCGACGCGTTTGGAAGTTGCGCCGATCGAGAGTTTTATAGGTTTGTCCATGTTGTGGTCCTAGTGAATTTTTCTGCTGGATTGAATCGGAGTGTTCACCACGAAGCGGTTCATGATCTTACGCTCCTCTCCGGGTAATGAAAATGCCTGGGGAAAGATTCCTCGCATACGCTCGGAATGACAATGTCTGTCATCTCGATCGAAGTGAGAGATCTTTCTCCAGTCCTTTTTTCAAAGGAGACGCGAGGGACACGAAGGCCTGTGTGTTGATCGTGAGCGCGTCCGCATAATCCTCGCATGTCATGTCGAATGCCTGGTGCGTGATGCCGTCTTGATCGAGGGCATCGCGCTCGAGGGCTCTGGGCCTTTCGAGAAGATCGATGTCATCGTCGCCGCAGCGAAATCGATCGAGCTTTTGCGCGACGTCATGAACCGGAAACAAATCTGGATTATTCGGATTGCCGCCGACGCGGCCGAGATATTCCATGCCGAGGGCGTTGATGTAAAAGTCCTCGGCACGATGCAAATTATCCACGGGTATGCCCATGTGGTAGACTTTTTTAGGCTTCATACGATTTTTCGCTCCTATTTTCAGTCGGCGTGATTGTCAGCCCAACCCCACATCTCTGTCAAGGCGGCGCGCGGTTTTAGATTTGATTCCAGCGATGGTTCTGCCTATGATCCGTGAGCATGGCGCAAACCTTTTTTAAAGTACTGGCGCCGCAAGACGCGTTGCAACTGTTGCTGTCCGTCGAGCCGGTCGGCACGGAACGCATCGCTTCGGTGAAAGGGCGAGCTCGCGTTTTGGCGGAGGACCTTTACTCGGCTGTGGATTTGCCGCATTTTCATCGCGCCGCGATGGATGGCTACGCGGTCAAAGCGAAGGATACTTTCGGCGCCAGCCAGAGCTTGCCGGCATACCTGAAACTTGCCGGGGTTGTGGAGATGGGCAAAGAGGCGGCGCAGCCGCTGGCGACCGGCGAAGCCATTCGAATCTCAACGGGCGGCATGATGCCGCCTGAGAGCGACGCGGTGGTAATGGTCGAGTACACCGATGAAACCAGCAGCGGGCTAGTCGAAATTCATCGCGGCGTGTCGCCCTGGCAAAATGTCATTCAGATCGGCGACGATATCAAACAAGGTGAATTGGTTTTCAAAAAGGGCCGGCGCTTGCGAGCCCATGATCTCGGTGCATTGACTGGCGTCGGCATATCATCGGTCGCGGTTTACAAGCAGCCGCGTATCGCTCTGATTTCCACCGGCGATGAAATTGTCGACGCCGATACCGTGCCGTTACCCGGCCAGGTGCGCAACATCAATCAGCATTCGCTCGCCGGTTTGATCGAAGAGTGCGGCGGTGCGCTCAAAGACTGGGGTGTGATCCGCGACGATCGCGCCGCGCTGCAGCAGGCGGTCGGCGCCGCGCTCGAATGGGCCGACGTTGTGCTGCTTTCCGGCGGCAGCTCCATGGGAGCCAAAGACATCGCGCTCGAAACCATTCTGTCTTTTCCTGATTCCGAATTTATTTTTCACGGTATCTCGATCGCGCCCGGCAAACCGACGATTTTCGCCAAGGCCTGCGGCAAACCGATCCTCGGTTTGCCGGGCTATCCGGTGTCGGCGCTGGTGATTTTCGATTTGTTCGCGGCGCCGCTGATTCGCCGTCTCGGCGGCGAAAGCATGGATGCGCTCGGCCGTTTCACCAAGACTGTGAAGGCGAAATTAAAAACCAATATTGCGTCACAAATCGGCCGCGAAGATTATGTACGCGTGACGCTCGACGGAACACCCGATCAGTTGATGGCTACGCCGCTGCCGAGCAAGTCCGGCGCGATCTTCACGCTGGTGAAAGCGGACGGCATGGTGCGCATCGAGATGAATCAAGATGGTTTGGAGCAGGGCGAAGAGGTCGAGGTGATTCTCTTCTAGTCTAGGCGGTCGTCTAGAGTTTCCAACGAGCTTCTGAACGCTAGACTCTAGACCCTCAACGCTGGACCTTTTAAGCCATGGCGCGCAAACGGTATCTCAAGAAAACCCCGCTTAGCGAAGCCCGCGAGTTGTTCCTTTCAACGGTGAATCCGGCGCGGCTTGTCGGTGAGGTAATTCCCATCGACGAGGCGCTCGATCGGATCACCGCGGGACCCATCTTCGCAAAGATTTCTTCGCCGCATTATCATGCGTCGGCCATGGACGGAATTTGTGTGCGTGCGGAGGATACCTTCGGCGCCACGGAGTTCGCCGGAAAGAAACTTAAATTGACTCGCGTCGAGTCGCCCGCTGCCGCCGTCTTCAAATACGTGGATACCGGGAACGCATTGCCCCCGTGGGCCAATGCGGTCATCATGATCGAGAAGGTGCACCAAGTCGATGAGCATACGGTGGAAATCTTCGAGTCGGTAGCGCCCTGGAACCACGTGCGCTTGGTTGGCGAGGACGTGGTCGCCACCGAATTATTGCTGCCGCGCTCACACCGTCTGCGGCCTTATGATTTAGGCGCGCTTCTGGCCGCGGGCCACACGACCGTCTGCGTCAAAGCCCGGCCGCGCGTCGGCATCATTCCCACCGGCGATGAATTGATCCAACCCGGCGAAGAGACCACGCCGGGCGCAGTAATCGATTTCAATTCCGCCGTGCTCGCCGCTTTCGTGCGCGAGTGGGGCGGCGCGCCGGTAAAATATCCCGCCGCGCGCGATGATTTGACGGCACTCAAGAATGCTTTGGGTCAAGCGGCGGAAGAGTGCGACGTCGTGACGATCATTGCCGGATCGTCAGCCGGCGAGCATGATTTGACCGCCGACGTGGTGAGTGATTCGGGAGAGCTGCTGGCGCATGGTATCGACGTCATGCCGGGTAAACCGGCCGTGCTGGGCTGCGTCGCGAACAAGCCCGTGCTCGGTGTGCCGGGCTATCCGGTCTCGGCCATCGTCATCGCTCGGGAAATTCTACGCCCGGCGCTGGAAAAGCTTCTTGGGTGTTCCGCGCCCGTTTATGCAAGCGTGCGCGCCGTTGTGCCGAAGAAAATCGCCTCGCATTTGGGCCTGGAAGAATTTCTCCGCGTGACGTTGGGACGGGTAGGTGAAAAATTAGTCGCCGTGCCGCTTGCGCGCGGCGCGGGCGTGATCACCACGATGGTCCATGCCGACGGTTTGTTGCGCATTCCAAGTCTCGTCGAAGGGCTCAACGCCGGCGAGGAGGCCGAGGTTGAACTGCTTCGACCGGTCCAGGATATCGAAAATACGATTCTTTGCACAGGTAGTCACGACCTCGCCATCGGCGTGCTGGAAGACCAATTGAAGCTCAGCTATCCGGAGCTCAAGATCGCCGCCAGCAATGTCGGCAGCCTGGGCGCCTTGCTGGCCCTGGAGCGCGGCGAAACCCACATCGGCGGAACGCATCTCCTCGACAGCGACAGCGGTGTTTACAACATCCCGGATATAAAAAGGACAATTCCAAAAGTTCCCTTGATCCTGGTGCATCTGGCTAAACGCGAGCAGGGAATTCTCGTCGCGCGCGGCAATCCAAAATCGATCGATCGACTGGAAGACCTCGTCAGGCCGGGTGTGCGTTTTGTCAATCGCCAACCGGGCTCGGGCACTCGCGTACTGCTCGACCATGAACTAAACAAAGCCGGTATCAATCCGGCCGCCATCGTTGGCTACAACCGCGAGGAGTTTACTCACATGGCGGTTGGCGTTGCGATCGCAAGCGACCTTGCAGATGCCGGTCTCGGCGTGCGCGCCGCAGCCACGGCTTTGGGACTCGAATTCATCCCACTCGCGAGCGAAGATTATGATCTGATCATGGGCCGCGCGTTCTTTGAATCGGAACGCGGCGTTAAGTTGATGAAAATCATTGGCTCGGACGGCTTCAAGAGGGCAGTAATCGAGCTCGGTGGCTATGATCCTGCGCGCGCAGGGCAAATCATGTTTCAGCAATAATTTGGCGGCAGATCGTATACGCAATCTTTCCGTCGGTTACCGCCGCTTCAACCAGAACGAAGCCGCTTGCACAGTGGCAAATACTAAAAACGAATCTACGGCGAGCGAATTTGGATCGAACGATCTAATCGGCGGAGCGAGTCTATACCGGCATAAGGCCATGTTTCTTTTTTGGCCGCTCTTCTTTTTTGTGGCGCAGAACTTCTAAACATTGGATCAGTCGCTTGCGTGTCTCCTCAGGCCGGATCGCCGCCTGGGCGAATTGCTTCGACAAGGCTTCGAAAGGACCGTTGAAGCGTTCCTGGAATTCGGCAATCTTTTCCGCGCGGGTTTTTTCAGGATCGGCTGATTTCTCGATCTCGCGCCGGTAGAGCACGTTGACCGCGCCGCCCCCGCCCATCACCGCCAGTTCGACTCCCGGCCAAACAAGCAGCTGATCGGCGCCCATCTCACGGGTGCACAGTGCTTGTTTGGCTCCCCCATAACCTTTGCGCAAAACGACTGTAATCTTTGGCACCGTTGCTTCGGCATAGGCATAAAGCATCTTGGCGCCATGGCGGATAATGCCTTTTTCTTCCTGTTGCTTGCCGGGAAAAAAACCGGGGACATCCATCAAGGTGATGACTGGAATATTGAAGGCGTCACAGAAACGAATAAACCGCGCCGCCTTGTCTGATGCGTCGACATCCAGGCTGCCGGCGAGAAACATCGGCTGATTGGCGACAAACCCCGCCGAATGGCCGTCGAGCCGGCCGAAGCCGATCACCAGATTGCGCGCAAACTTTGCTTTCAGTTCGAAAAATTCCCCGTCATCGATAATTGCTTTGATCACTTGAATGATATTGTAGGCGCGCTTCATATCTTGCGGCACAATTTTGATGAGAGTGTCGAGGAAGCGCGTCGGGTCATCGGCTGGTGTCACCCGCGGCGGCAACGATTCGAAGCTTGCCGGCAGGAAGCCGATCAGTTTTCGGATCATCGCCAAGCACTCTTGGTCATCTTTGGCGACCAGATCGGTGACCCCCGAGACTTCCGAGTGAATCTTGGCGCCGCCGAGCTCTTCCATCGTCACGGTTTCGCCCAAGACTTCTTTGATGACGGCGGGGCCGGTGATAAACATCTGGCTGCTATTTTGAACCTGGATGATGATATCCGTGAGCGCCGGCGAGTATGAGCCAACGCCGATGCACGGCCCCATGATCGCTGAAATTTGCGGAATACAGCCTGACGCGATGCTATTTTCGTAAAAAATTTTGCCAATCGCCGAGGTAACGGAAAGACCTTCTTGAATGCGCGCGCCGGCGGAATCATTAAGCCCGATCACCGGCACGCCGAGCTTGCGCGCAGTTTGAATCACGTAGGCGATCTTTTCCGCGTGAGTGCTGCCGACGCTACCCGCCATCACCGCGCGGTCTTGTGAATAGACGTAGACCGGCCGGCCATCGATTTTGCCGAAACCGGTGACTACGCCGTCAGACGGCAATTTCTTTTCCGCCATGCCGAAATCGCTGCATTGGGTTTCGGCGAGCATGAATTCCTCGACGAAAGTGCCTGGATCGAGGAGCTTGTCGACCCGCTCGCGCGCAGTGAGTTTGCCTTCCGAGCGTTGTTTGGCGGAAGCCTTGGGGTCGGCGTCGCGTGCGACTTGCTCAAGCGCAGCGAGTCGTTTTTCCAGATCTTCGCGGGTCTGCGCCATGGCGTCGGTCTACTGGCCAACAATGCCCATGCCTTGAAGCACAGAGAGCATTACCGCGGCGGCGATAACCGAGCCGATTTGCCCGCCGGCGTTGGCGCTCATGGCATGCATGAGCAGGTAGTTCTTCTTATTATATTTCTGGCCTTCCGCTTGAACTACGCGAGCCGACATCGGGAACGCTGAAATACCTGCGGCGCCGATGAGCGGATTGATCTTACCGCCGGTAAGTAAACACATGAGCTTGCCGAAGAGAATGCCCACCGCCGTATCGAGGCTGATGGCGATAAAACCAAGCGCCAGCACCACGAGAGTCTGGGCGCGCAGGAACTTGTCCGCTTCCATAGTGGCGCCGATGCAAAGCCCGAGTAGCAGCGTGACGATGTTGGCGATTTCATTCTCGGAAGCGCGTTTTAGGCGGTCAACTACGCCGCATTCCTTCATGAGATTGCCGAACATAACGGTGCCGATCAACGGCGCGCCTTTGGGCGCCAGGATCGAAGCAAAGATCGTCACGACGATCGGAAACATGATTTTCGTCGTCTGTGAAATCGGCTGCTTTACCGCACCCATGACGATCATACGCTCTCGTTCGGTAGTAAGAGCGCGCATGATCGGCGGCTGAATGAGCGGCACCAACGACATATAAGAATAGGCGGCTACCGAAACCGCGCCGAGCATGTGCGGCGCGAATTTGGAGCTTACGTAAATTGCCGTCGGTCCATCACAAGCTCCGATGATTGAAACGGCGACAGCATCGAGCTTATCGAAGCCAATTGCGAGTGCCAGCAATAAGGTGAGGAAAATTCCGAATTGGCCGGCCGCGCCAAGCAAAATGATCTTGGGATTTTCCAGTAACGGTTGGAAATCCGTCATCGCCCCGATGCCGAGAAAGATCAGCAGCGGAAAGATTTCGGTGCGCACTCCGGTATCGTAAAAGAACCGGATGAACCCTCCCTCCGCCATCATTTCGGACAACGGAATATTGACCAAAATGGCGCCGAAGCCGATGGGCACTAGAAGCAGCGGCTCGTAACCTTTGCGAATGCCCAAATAGAGCAGCAAAGAACCGACCAAAATCATAACTACCTGGCCCGGATTCAGATTAACAATGCCAAGGAACAGACCCTGGAGGCCGGAGACGAGCGCGGATTCCATGAGGTGAAATTAACCTTTCTTGGGTGCCGCTGGTGCGGGCGGGAAGACTTTCCTGATCAGCAGGATGAGGAGGCTCAATACCCAAAGCACTAACATCGTGCCGGACATGCCGATCAGGGCCAATGTCCAGCCAAAAGTCCAATTGTCCATGGATTCTCCTCGAAAACAAAGGAAGAAGCGAAACCGTGAGCTTCGACTGGGTAAATTATTCGATAACGGCGAGCGCTTGCTCCGCTTCAACCGCTTCGCCCGTTGCAACTTTTAGTTCTTTTACTGTTCCGGTAACGGGCGCGACGATGGGAATCTCCATTTTCATCGCTTCCATCACGATAATGACGTCGTCTTCGTCGACATGATCGCCGGGATTTTTCTCAATCTTCAGAATCTTTCCGACCATGGGCGCTTCAACGATGGTAGCCAAGGCGAGTCTCCTTTTGATAGCTTAGCTGTCAACCATCATCGGCGCCGAGCCGAGCAAGGTTAACATCATCGTGCCATTTAGTAGAGTTTCATCCTTCTTGTCAATGCTACTGTAAGTGTTTTCGTCGTAAAATTAACCGTGTACAAGGCTAATTCCTAGGTCAAGCTAGCTTGCTTTTAGGAATGGTATACGATATTTAACAATCGAGGTTTTTGGAGGAGATCATGTCAAAGCCAGCGATGCAAGTCGACAATCTGATGGACAACATTCCCTGCTACGATAAGTGGCAGCTGGACGAGGGAATCCCGATTGTGAAGACGTTTTTCGTCCAGGATCTAAAAAAAGTCGAGCTCAAGCCGTGGGCTCGGACCGGTGGCAGCGGAGCTTTCATCAATATGGAAGGCGCCGAAGGCGCAACGGGCGCTTACGTGAGCGAGATTCCGGCGGGGAAAAAGTTAAACCCGATGCGTCACTTGTACGAGGACCTGCATTTCGTCCTCAAAGGCCGGGGCGGCACGACGATTTGGAACGAGAAGGGCGCGAAGCAAACGTTTGAATGGCAGGAGGGAAGCCTCTTCGCTTTGCCACTCAATGCTTGGTACCAGCACTTCAACGGTTCGGGAAATGAGCCGGCGCGGTTTTTCTCCGTGAACAGCATGCCGATTGTTTTTAATCTATTTCATGATGCCGACTTTATTTTTAACACACCACGCGATTTTACCGATCGTTTCGACGGCGATCCGGAATATTTTAGCGGTAAAGGCAAGGCCTATCCCGGACGGGTTTGGGACACGAATTTCATCGCCGACGCGCGTAATTTTGCGCTTGAGGATTGGAAAGAGCGAGGCGCTGCCGGCAAGAACGTGATGTTGGAATTGGCCAACGGCTCCATGGCCGCGCATATTTCCGAATTTCCGATCGGGACGTACAAAAAGGCTCATCGCCATGGCCCGGGTTTTAACGTTATGGTCATCAAGGGCAAAGGATTCTCTTTGTTCTGGAGAGAAGGCGAAGAACCAAAGCGTTATGACTGGCAAGATGGCAGCGTATTTACCCCGCCCGCGATGATGTTTCACCAGCATTTCAATACCGGTGCAACCGGAGCCCGTTATTTGCCGCCGCGTTTGGGAGGTATTAAATACAGCCTCGGCGAGGGTTTCGGCGATATCAGCAAAGTGGACAAGGATGTAAAACAAGGCGGCAACCAAATCGAATATTATGACGAGGCGCCCTGGATTCGAAAAATGTTTGAGGAAGAACTCGCAAAGTCCGGCACTACGACGCGAATGAATCCGGACTTCTATAAACGTCCGGCGTAACTTACAAGCTTGCCAGGATAGAAAGCCCCGCACGGCAATTGGCCGTGCGGGGCTTTTTACTATTCAACGCGTTACGCCGACTGTGGGGCGTTCCATTTAGAGTCAGTTAGGCCTAAACTGCATCGCCCGAATAGATCGGCTTACGATTGTTCGACTCGACTGTGAGCAACAATACGGATAGTTTCAAACCTTTATTCGGCGTGAATCAAGGATGGAGCTTTTACTAACAATACTGTCTTATCTTTTGGGTTCGGTTCCGAGCGGCTTTATCATCGGCGCGCTGTCGGGCGTTGACGTCAGGAACGCCGGCAGCGGAAACATTGGCGCAACCAACGTCGCCCGCCTGTTGGGCAAGCGCTTGGGTTTGCTGACTCTGCTCGCCGATCTGGCCAAAGGATTCGTGCCGGTGATGATCGCGCAAAAACTCGATATGAGTGATCTGGGGATTGCGCAGGTCGCTATAGCAGCCTTCTTGGGGCACCTATATCCGATATTTTTAAGGTTTAAGGGGGGAAAGGGAGTGGCCACGGCCTTTGGGACCTTGCTTGGAATCGCCCCGGCGGCGACCCTCGTTCTCTTGGCTGTTTTCACCGTAGCCGTGATTTTCTGCCGGATAGTCTCCCTGGGTTCGATCGCCGCCGCACTGGCCGCGCCATTCGCGCTATGGGCTCTGCATTATGCGGCAATCTTTGTCGTAGTGAGCGCGTTTCTTGGCGGGATGGTCATCTTGCGCCATCGCGAGAATATCAAACGGCTGCTTGACGGCACCGAGCCGCGCTTCGGTGCGCGCTAATTCTCGATAATCACTTCGACGCGGCGGTTTTGCGCGCGGCCGCTCTCAGTGTCATTCGACGCCACCGGCGCGCGGGTGCCGAGACCTTGAGCTGAAACGTTCCTGCCGTTCACCCCGCTGCGCTCCAGCGAATCGGCAACCGTATTCGCGCGTCTTTCCGAGAGACGCTGGTTATAGGCTTCTTGAGCCGCGCTTTCGCGGCTGGCGTGTCCTTCGACCGTGACCCGCCGATTCGGCGCGTCTCGTTTAATGATGCCGGCAATTTGATCGACTTTGTTTCTGCCGTCGCGCGTCAGATCGGCACTATCGAATTCGAAATTAACGCTCGGCAAGTTGACCAAAACACCCCGGTTGGTCTCTTTGGCTTCGATATTCTGCTTTTTCAACTCCTCGATGAGCGCGCGATTTTTTTCGAGCTCTGCGCGTTGCTGATCGATCGCTGTCTGCTGCTCTTTTTGCTTATTCTCTTGTCCCTGGAGTTGATCTCCGACGAGGGCGCCGGTGCCTAAACCGAGCACGCCACCGATTGCCGCCCCGGCACCAGGATGACCAACGGCTGAACCGATGATGCCCCCTGCCGCAGCGCCGCCCAACGCGCCAATTCCGGCGCCTTTTTCGCGGGTGGTTAACCCACCGCTCGCGCACCCTGACACGAGCAGACACGCCGTCAAAATCGAAATTACGACGGGGCCACTACTTGCCGATTTCATTCGAGACCTCCTAGCACGTCCGCCACCTTTTCAATATGGCAATGATTTCTGTCGATCAGCCCGAAATTTCCTTGGTATATACGCACTGAGCGATGGGCTTAATATTCGCGTTGGCGTTTTTTGAGCTCTTCGAGTTCGCGTCGCTGACGGTCCAATTCAGCCTGATTGGCATTGATCTGGTTCTGCTGATCGGTTTGCTTTATCTCCTGTCCCTGGACTTGATCGCCGACCAGAGCACCCGTTCCCAATCCCAGAACACCGCCAATGGCAGCGCCAGCCCCCGGATGGCCGACCGCGGCTCCGATGATCCCGCCTGCCGCTGCGCCGCCCAAAGCGCCGATTCCGGCACCCTTTTCGCGCGTCGTTAGACTTCCTCCGGCGCATCCGATCGATAAACTCAGAACCACTACCATAAATAACACGGCGAGAGTTCTATGCATACTTCCTCTTGAAATGGGGCGGTGTAATAGAAGCTTGGGATGGGCCGATACTAACAAAAGCCTTCCATTCCATCAAGCTACGGAAGCATTTCGCGCTCCGGCGTGTGCTGTGATCCCGTCCATTTAGATGCTGTAAGCTACAGATTGTTAATGCTTTGAACCGCTGTTGACATCGTAGACCCTATAGGTCAATACTTTTTTAGCGAAAGGAAAATCGTGGAAAGCATCAC
>Ga0075286_1000059_pt1 | contig 10962 bp, 12 predicted proteins | sample SF_Rice_20C_0N_2_FD_69761 | JGI IMG/M metagenome (GOLD analysis project Ga0075286, IMG submission 69761) | Rice paddy soil microbial communities from Twitchell Island, California, USA - SF_Rice_20C_0N_205 | ecosystem: Environmental > Terrestrial > Soil > Paddy field/soil | place: USA: Twitchell...
ACCAAAGAAATGATTTGGAATTTTGCCGAGGTGCTCGAGTATCTCTCCCGTGATTTCACCTTCGTGCCCGGCGACGTGATTGCCGGCGGCACCTCTGCCGGAACCGCCGCCGACAAATCGCGCCGCGGCCCTGACGGAAAACGTCCCCTCGATCTATTTCTCAAAATTGGCGATAGCGTCGAAGTTTCATCGTCCAAGATAGGCGCCTTGTCGAACAAAATCGTGGCTAGCGACTGAGCCATCTACCATCCGACACTGCGCAAATAAACGATTCAGTCTCTAGATCGCTCGCGGAGTTTACTTTGAGTGTCACCACCGAAGGCTTCAGCTGACAGATAGCTTGGCTGTCATTTCGAGCAAAGCGGGAAATCTTTCTTATGCATCACATCCGAAGTTTTTGGACATGAACCGTAAGTAAATTTGGGTCACTGAAGAGTAGGAAAGCTCATGGACTTCAACCTGCCCGAAGAAATTCAGATTTTGCGCGACACCGTGCGGCGCTTCGTCGATAAGGAACTCATCCCGCTCGAGCGCGGGTACCGTCACGACAGCGAGGGACCGATGCCCGAGCATCTGCTCAACCCGCTACAGGAAAAGACCAAGGCGATGGGGCTCTGGATGCTGGACGTTCCCGCGGAATATGGCGGCGCCGGCCTCGGGCTTCTGCCGCGCTGCATTATTCACGAAGAGATCGCCCGCGCAGCGTCCCTCCCTTTTCGCAGCCTTGAATTGTTCGGGCCTGAAGTCAGGCCTGTGTTGTTTCACTGCAACGACGAGCAGAAAGAAAGATTTTTGAAGCCCGTGCTGCGCGGCGAATTAAAATTTTGTTTCGCTCAGACCGAGCCCGATGCCGGCAGCGATCCGGCCAACATGCGCACGCGCGCGGTGCAAGACGGCGGCTCGTTCATCATCAACGGCACCAAGCGCTTCATCACCGCCGCGGGGCGAGCCGACTATGCTCAGCTTATGGCGGTGACCGACCCGGAGAAGCGAGCGCGCGGCGGCATCACTTGTTTTGCCGTCGATTTGAAAAGCCCCGGAGTTCTTCTCGAACGGCAATGGCCGGCGATGATGGGCGAAGCGCCGTGGCAACTCGTGTTCGACAACGTGCGCGTGCCCGCCGCGAATATCATCGGCGAAGTCGGCGGCGGCTTTTCGATAGCCCAGAAATGGATCGGCGAGGGCAGAATAAGAGGCCATGGAGCCCGGCCCGTAGGCATTGCCCGGCGCGCGCTCGAGATGATGATCGAGTACTCCAAGGTCCGCAGCACTTTCGGCCGGCCGCTCGCCGACCGCCAGGCGATTCAGTTCATGATCGCCGACTCGGCGATGGAGCTTCACGCAGTGCGCAATATGGTTTACGAGTGCGCCTGGCGCGTCGATCGCGGCGAAAATGTACGCGACTTGTCCTATATGGTGAAGGTCATGGCCACCGAGATGGCGAGCCGCGTCGTCGATCGCTCGATTCAAGTCCATGGCGGACTGGGTTTGATGAAAGAACTGCCGCTCGAATGGTGGTACAGGCAAATCCGCAGCACGCGCATAACCGAAGGCGCGAATGAAGTCCTGCGATGGCGGCTAGGACAAAATATCATCCGAGCGCATAAGTGAGACCCTTGTACTTGCTTGAGCAAAACTTATCAAAGAATGACTCCGAATCGGCAGCTTCACACATGGGTCGCCACGACCTCTTTCCACTTGGCGAAACGTAGAATGACATTCTGAGCCGGAGCGAAGAATCTGCTTTTTGTCAACGGTCTGCTTTACGCGCACTCAATCGCAGAAAAGCCGATCCTTCGTCACCCTGTTCCTCAGAATGATCTGATGAACCGCAGGGTTTCTGACGCACAAACCCGCACGGACTTAATTCTCTAAAATCTTTTTCGCTCGCTCCACCACTTGGGGCGATTAGCTGGTCGCTCGGTTCGCCAAGCTGTGCATCTCTTCCCATGATACCGGTTCCAGATGGTAGCGCGGCTTTTTCACTTCGGCGAAGAACTCGGGATCCTTCAAAGTCTTGACATAACTCTCGCAGAGCTGGCGCATGGAACTCGAGCAATATAGATATGCAACTCCTCCTCATTGCCGGAGCACTGATTGCAGAGCTTGGATGGGCAATAGTATCGAGCAATCCAATTCCTTTTCGATGTCCGCACCTAAGCTGAGGATGAGGCACCTTTTAACCGCGACAAAAAGACTCTCGCTATTACTTAAACCGGACGGTGAGGCTATCGATGGCAACGATTGCGCAGCGGCGACTAGTTTTTGCTAAAAATGCGCAGCCGCCGGCATCACTCCGTCCCCGAAGTCAGCATCGACCGCAGCGGTCCGGCAAACATTTTCGCCCTCCAGTGGTAAATTTTACTTTCCGAATTTGCTGCCGAAGGCGGATCAGCATCGTAAAAACACCGGCTTAAGGGCACGGCAGCCGTGGCATGGCCGTTGCTTTTTCTCGGCTGCCAGTGGACATGGCAATAACCCATTAGCACTCGTGAAAAGGAGGACGATCGTGAAGGTTTCAAAAACTTTGGCTATAGCCGGACTACTCGCCGGTATGATGACCGGCCCGAGTCTGCTTGCGAGCGCCGACGCTCACGATACCGGACCCGGCAAAAGCAAACATTATTATTGTTACGACAAGCACGGCCGCTGGCGCTCGCACCCCCACTGCCCGGCGCCTCAACCCAGCTATCCCCATCGATACCACCGCCCAGGAGCGCCGTATTCCTACGACTCTCATCGCCATGATTCCCGCTATGCTTACCCGCGGCGGCCACAGGTGATCTACGTTCATAAGGATGGTCCGTCCCACTACCGCGATCGATACAGCAAACCGGTGGTCATCGATGCACGAAATCAACGCGATCAAGCGCGCACGAATGTCGAGCAAAGCCGCGATCAGATGCGTGATGCCCGCGCAGAGTTGAAGAAGGACCGCGCCGAGCTGCGCCGGGATATCCGAAACCATGCAAGCAAAGATGAAATCAAAACCGATAGGCAGGAAATCCGCGCTGACCGGCAACAACTCAAAAGTAGCCGCCAAGACCTGCGTGCGGACCGCAGAGAACTGTCACGAAAATAGTTTTCGTCACAATTCACCCGTGATCCGCCGCTGCTGCGGCGGTCACGGGTGAAATTCTTTTCCACATTTTCAGGTTCGACTCCAACTCTCCCCTTCAATCTTTACCCGCAGCTCGGACAATTCGTTGTTTCGAAAACCAAACAGAGCTAAGGTGGCGCATCAATCCATTGAGGAGAACCGATGCCCACTACTCGATATAGCGCAGGCATTCAACGCGCTAAAGGCTTACTGGAGCTCGCCGCCGCATTGTACGACGGCTCACTTTCTTACCAGACCGAGCGTGCGGCCGAGGGCGTACTACAAACCGATACGCGAGTGGGACGCGTGGTGAGATTATCGCTGGGCACTAGGCCCAACGAAGGAAAAAAAGATATAGCTTTTTCTTTCGCCACCGGTAGTTTCCGCGAGATCATCGCCGTAGCCGAAGGCAAATATTCCATGGCGTGGGTCAATCCATCGGTGCTTCTCACGATGGCATGCCGCGGCAAGGGTCCTTTCCGCAAGCGCTTGCCGCTTCGCGCCGTCGCGGTGTTTCCCTCTTGGGATGTGATGGGTTTCGCCGTGCACGAATCCACCGGCATCACTGGCCTGGCGCAAATCGCGCGGGAGAAAATCCCATTACGACTTTCTACCGGGCGAATTCCCCGAAATGAGCTCGCCAGCAGTGCGACCATGTTCACGGTTTCGGCCGTGCTCAAGGCGGCCGGTTTTTCGCTGGCGCAGGTGCGCCGTTGGGGCGGCAAAATCCATGAGGCGCCGCATCCCAGCGATCCAAGCCGGCGGGCGGCGATCGAGAGCGGCGCCGTCAATGCCGTGTTCGACGAAGGCATTAAGAGCTGGGGACGAACGGCACTGCAACACGGCTTTCGCTATCTGCCGGTGGACAGCAGAGTTTTCAAATCGCTCGCCTCATTGGGGTACCGGCCGGCGTCTCTGTCGAGTGAGCACTTCAAAGGCCTCGGCGAAGCGATTCCGACCGTGGATTTTAGCGGCTGGCCCATGATCGTCCACGCGGCAATGTCAGATGACGTCGCGTATGCGCTCTGCGAAGCGATTGAACGCCGCAAGGACGTTTTTCCCACCGACAATTACAAGCCGCTAGATATCGCGCAGCTCTGCGCCAATGACGATCAGGCACCGTTCGACGTGCCGCTTCACCCGGGCGCTCAGCATTTCTACCGCGAACGCGGGTTTCTGAAATAAATTCCGACTGAGTTTCGACCTCTTACGGGGCCGCTTATTTCCCGCCGATTGCCCGCAACAATATCAGCGACGTCGTCAATTCATGACCGCGCAAGCAACACACCATCAAATCTATTCGAGCCGCAACGATGACATGCTCAAAGTGAGCGGGATCTGGATATCGCCTTTCTAAGTCGAATCGGCGATTGCCTCACATGCCGCCGTGCTCGAAGTCGTAGTCGGCAAGGCCGACGAAAACGGTCTGATCAAACCGAAAGCCTATGTCGTAACCCTTGACCTTAGGCAGAATATCCATGATCGTCGCTTTTCCTCAGCTCGGCGGGCGTGATTGCTGAATCGTCACATCGCCAATAAAAATTGGCTACAGTGTAAAGTAAACAACGCCCGATGGAGAAATCAGTATGAGCAAACTGGTGCAGTTCGATTTCAAGTTTCAGGGTCCTTTTGGCGATGAGTTGACCAAAGCGATGGAGGGTCTCGCGCGCTCAATCAATGAAGAACCCGGCTTCATCTGGAAAATTTGGACCGAAAACTCTCATACCGGACAAGGCCGGCGGCATCTATGTCTTCAGCGATGAGCCGGCGGCGCGCGCATATATAGAGAAACATACCGAGCGGCTCAGGGGCTTCGGCATTACCGAGGTGAACGTCAAGCTTTTCGATATAAATGAAGCACTAACGCGAGTGACCAAAGGGCCGCAGACGTAATATCGCACTCATCGGACACTTTGCACGTTAAAGCTGTTCGCCGACTTCAAAAATGCGAGGCGAGCGTTCCGGCGTTGACCGGGAAATGCTCGCCCAACGAAATCACAAAGCGCGATTGCTACTTGGGCTGCGAGACAAACCGCAGGTACGGCTTGAGAGTTTTAAAGCCCTGCGGATACTTCTTTTTTGCGTCATCGTCCGAGACTGAGGTGGGAATGATGACGTCGTCGCCCGGCTTCCAGTTGACCGGCGTTGCAATACTGTGCTTCGCGGTAATCTGCGCAGAGTCAAGCAGGCGCAACACTTCGTCGAAATTGCGGCCCGAGCTCATAGGATAAATGAGCATTGCCTTGATCTTCTTGTCCGGGCCAATGAGAAACACGGTACGGACGGTCTGGTTGTCTGCCGCGGTGCGCTTGCCGGGGGTCTCGCTCGCTGGAAGCATGTCATAGAGCTTGGCGACATTCAGGTCCGCGTCCCCGATCATCGGGTAGTTAGGCGCCTGCCCCTGCGTCTCCTGGATGTCCTTGGCCCACGCCGTATGGTCGCTCACCGGATCGGCGCTCAGGCCGATGATCTTGCAGTTGCGTTTATCAAATTCGGGCTTGAGCCGGGCCATATAGCCGAGTTCCGTCGTGCAGACCGGAGTAAAATCCTTCGGGTGCGAGAACAAGATCGCCCAGCTATTGCCAATCCACTCGTGAAATTTAATCTTTCCTTCCGAAGTCTCCGCGGTAAAATCAGGCGCGACATCGCCTATTCTGAGAGCCATAATCATTCTCCTTTCAGATTGTAAAGTTTTTGGGGTTCGGTTATGCGTATCGCGATCAAAGGCACTGGTCAATACACGAACTACCTTTTCGGCAGGTCCTTGAGCACCTCGCGCAGATAACTTTGGTCAATGTATTTGCCCACGCCTGCAAGCGGTCCTTTGGCGCCGATCTGATCCATGTAGATCCGGATCGCGTACTCGGTTCCTTTCAGGCTGAGGTCCGCATCGGGATGCCAGATTTGATGCTGCGTGTAGTACTCCCAGCCACGCCGGGCGTGCTCCGGTTTAAGCTGCATCTCACGGGCGAGGAAGTCAATGGCGGCTTCCTTATTCTCATACATCCATCGGTGCGTCAGCGCGATCGCCCTCATGAACCGAATTAGCGTGGAGCGATTCTTTTCCGCCCAGCTTTTTCGAACCGCCAGTGCGCTCAATTCGTACTCCGGCACGGCGTCGATCAGCCGGCCGACGACGTTAAACCCGGCTTCTTCTGCGACATAGTTGAGCGGAATCGCGACAGTGGTCGCGGCGATCTGACCCGACTGCAATGCGGCAAGGTTGGCCGAAGAACCGCCGGCAACGACGAGAATCTTATAATCGCGAGGATATTCCAAGCCTTTCAGCTTGAGCGCTTGTTTAAAGGCCGTTACCGTTCCGCTCGTTAGCGAAGAGGACCCGAGGGTCGCGCCGCGCAGATCTTCGATACTCTTATATTTCTTGCCGGCAACGATGTCGTGCGTGAGGCCATTGATGATTCCGCCGATCATGACAAAATCGAGGCCGCGTTCGGCGGCCTCGTAGAATGCCTCCGCGCCTCCCGAGCCGACCTGTAAAGATCCGGCGGCAAGAGCCTGAACATTCATCGGCGTGCCGCGCAGCAGCACGAGCTGACCGTCAAGACCTTCTCGCTCGAGAAACCCTTTTTTCACCGCGGCCCATAACGGCCCGTAGCCCAGGGTCTTGCTCGATGCGCCGAAGTAGAGTTTTGGCTTGTCCTGCGCTCCGGCAGGTGAAATAACCAGTGCAACGAGTAGTAATGCCAATACGATTCGGGCACGGAGAGTCATTCTATCCTCCTGGTTGGGAAAATAGCTCCGGAATCGATTAGGGGTGCACGCTTTCCAGGAACCAATCGGTTGGAATTTCTCGCCCGGCGCCTTTCGCTTTCGCTTCCTGGAAAACCGCCGCGCCCACGGCCGCAAACTGGAGGCCAATGCCGATATTGTTGAGAAAGCAGGTCGACTCCTGTGCGTTGGCTCGGCCCTGCGCTTTGCCTGTCACTAGGTCCTTCAGCGGCGGAGCCGAGAGCCAGAACGGATGCTCGACGTTCACTTCGCGCGCATGGGCCGGACCCTTGCGAATAATATCGATGGCGTCATGAGCGGGGATGCCCTCTTCTCCGTAACCGGCGACGTAGTTCGAAGGCGCGTGCTGGTGCGCGTGGATCACTAAGCGGTCGACCTTGCGGATGGTATCGTCGCCCAGTTCGGGAACTCGAACACAGGTGAGATGCAATCCCGGTTTCACCCAGTCGGCGCTCACCACGCGAGTCAAGGAATTAGTCGTCGCGGCAATGATATCGGCGTCACGAATGGCTTCCTCGGCTGAATCGACCGCGCGCACTTCGGCATCCACCTTGGTCTGCATTTCTTTGACAAACGCTTCCCGGTTGGCCCTGGTCGGACTGAAAACGTTGACCCGCTTGAGTGGCCGCACGGCGCACATCGCCGGCAGGTGGCTGCCCGCCTGCCAGCCTGAGCCGAACAGCGCCATCGTGCTGCAGTCTTCACGCGCTAGGTAGCGTGCCGCCAGGGCGCTGCTCGACGCGACCCGCATCCGTTGAACCACGCCATCCGGAAACACCGCCAACGGCTCTCCAGTGATGGTGGAGAACAACATCACCAGTCCGACGTACTTGTTACCCGGCGCCGCGGGAACCTTTGTTTTGATCGTCCGATTGCCCTGCTGGTTCCAGCGAATGATGTCTGAATTGATGCGCATCGCAACAATCGGCGGATCATATAAACCGGCTTCCATCGATTTGAAGGCGTAAACGCCGGATTCGGTCGACGACGGCATGACCAAATCCGTCCGCGGCCGATTGATCGCCGTGCCCTTGTCCCAGCTCGCATAGGCTTTCTCAAGCGCGTCAATACAGGTCTTGATCGATAGAAACGACTCGATTTCTTCGTTGCTAAGAATAAGCATGTTGCTGGCATATCAACGCGGCGCTGGATCGTCAAGAATCCGACAGCCAATGGCTGGTGATTTGTTGACTCGCTGCAACCGCTTCGATTAGGTTAGAGCAAGGGAGGGCGAGACGATGTTCAAAAAGATTGAAACTGTGGCGCTGCTTCATCCCGGCAATATGGGCGTCACGATCGGAGCAGCTGCGGCGACGGGGGGCGCTCGCGTTGTATGGGCATCCAAGGGGCGCAGCAGCGCCACACGCCGGCGCGCGGAGCAAGCGAAACTTATCGACGTGGAAAAAGTGGCCAACGCGGTGCGGCAATCCGATGTGGTCTTATCAATATGCCCGCCCCATGCCGCAGTCGATCTCGCCTCCGCCGTAGCGGCGGAAAAATTCACCGGGATCTATGTCGATGCCAACGCTGTGTCACGCGAAACGGCACAGGAGATCGGCCGGATTCTCAGCGCATCCGGCGCAGATTTCGTCGACGGTGGAATCATCGGCTCACCGGTCAAGACAGCGGGCACCACACGGCTCTACCTCTCCGGAGACTGTGCTCCCCAAATCGCCGCGCTTTTCAACGGCAGCATGCTCGATGCGCGCGCGATCGGTTCGGCGCCCGGCGCAGCTTCGGCCCTAAAAGTAGCCTACGCCGCTTGGACCAAATGCACTGACGCGTTGGTGCTGGCAATACGCGCTTACGCCAGCCATGAAGGCGTTGACGCCGCCCTGCTCGAGGAATGGTCGATTTCCCAGCCCGCGCTCGCCAAAAAATGTGATCGGGCAGCCGCCGTCGCTGTTCCCAAAGCATGGCGCTACGTCGGCGAGATGCGCGAGATCGCTGACGCATTCAGAAGCGCAGGCCTGCCGACCGGTTTTCACCTCGCCGCCGCGGAGATTTGCGAACGATTGGCCTGTTTCAAAGATCAGACTGACCCGGCTCTCACTGTCACGACTGTTTTGCAAGCTTTTGATTCTCGGTTGAGCGTGGCGGGAAATCTTACTTGAGGAAAATTCAGGGCCGCCCCTTCAAGTGGTCGCCGCTTTTTGCCAGAGTAAAACTAGAGCCGGGACGTGACGGCTGCCGGCACGAGTGAGGGTTTTGACTTGCAGTTTTCGTTGCTATAAGAAAAACGCCTGAGCGCACTGCCGAAGATTACGACTACAAGGAGAGCTCACGTTTTATGTTAATGGAAAAACTCGGATACATCCTTTCGGAAGCGCCTATCTTGATTCTAATGGTTTGGTCCGCCGTATGGATCGTTCGCTGGCGCCGTTCCCGTGAAAATCGGCCATGGTTCAATCATCAGGACCAGCGCTTGCTTTTCCACGCTGCACAATACCGGCCGGACACGTGGCAATTTTATCCGAGGTTCATTTTGGCCGTCCTTGCGGTTGCAATCCTTGGGTTTCTCCAGATTACGCTGCTCGCGCCTCTAGGGGCGGCGATCGGAACCGCCGCGTTTATTCTTACCAGCGCTGTTATCGTGCACGGCGTTCTGCTGCGCCACCGATGATTCTTCTCAGAAAAATCGGTTCCGCTCATACGGTATCGCAAATTCTGGCCGGTTCGGCACCTAATCGCGCGCTTGGACCGTTATTTCGTTTTCCACCGGAGCATCCTGGCTGAGCGATGCCACACCCACGGCCGCGCGCGTGTGTTGGCCGCGCTCGCCCCAAAGTTGGACCAGTAAATCGGACTCGCCGTTTGCGACCTTCGGCATGTCGGTGAACCCCGGCGCGGCGTTTACGTAGCTCAGGACTTTCACGATGCGCTCCACCTTGTCCAGGTCCCCGAGCGCCGCTTTCATAATGGCGAGATGATTGAGCCCGCAGTTGCGCGCGGCTTCATAGGCCTGTTCCAGCGTAACCGTCGCCCCCACTTTACCACGATACTTGAGAACCCCATTGATGCGGCCGATATTGCCGCCGATAAACAACAGGTTACCCACGCGTACGTAGCCGATATAATTGGCCGCCGGTGTCGGCGGGTTGGGAAGCTCGTAGCCTAATTTCCTCAGCTCCATCTCGATTTCCATGACGTTCTCCTCATCCTTGCGAATTGCCCCGACTCTATTAGACTCTTCCGTGCCGGTGCAAGCCGTAAACTTTTTGCCGCAACCGGCGTCTAACTCTTAAAATACCAATCCCTGAGGAGGGTCTAATGAAGAGATTTCGTAGTTTTATTTTAGGCAGCGCCGCGTTAGCGCTCGCCGCAGTATTTGCGGCCAATGTCCCGGCGGTGTTGGCGCAGGAGGGGTCGTCGGGCACGAAAAGGCCGGCGGTTCGCGGCGACCGAATGCATGGGGGATTCGCCGGAGCGCCGCTTATCAGCATCGCCTTGAGACATAAGAGCGAGCTAAACCTTTCGGCAGATCAGGTGACCAACTTGGAGAAGATCAAAAGCCACTACGAGTCCCAGGTGACGCCGTTGCAACAGCAACTAACCGCGGCCGAAAAGGAAATCGCCACGCTGACGCAGCAGTCGCCCGCCAACTTGATTCAAGTCAAAGCCAAGGTTCAGGAAGCGGAGAAGTATCGTTCGGAGCTGCGCTATCTGCGCATTGAAGCGCTCGAGAATGGCAAAGGCGTACTGAGCACGCAGCAGCAAGAGCAGCTGAAAACATTAGCCCGCTCGCGCCACGAAAGTTTCCATAAGCCGCAAAGACAGCCTTCTTAACGCTGATCCGACGACATTCGAAAAGCCCGGCTCAGAAGAGTCCGGGCTTTTTTTTGAGCATCGAATGTGGCGATTGCGCGTGTGCGGGAGATGAAATCCTACGGAAAGTCCCGTAGAATTATAGCCGCCTCATGTTTGCGAATACGATAGCTGCGGTAATCTTTGACTTGGACGGGCTCCTGGCCGACACGGAGTGTCTGCACTGTCGGGCCTATCAGATGGCGTTACTCGAGCATGGTGTGCAACTCCAGGATTGCGACTATGCCGAGCATTGGGTGCGCTACGGCAAAGGCATCGCCGAGTGGGTCGCGATGCGCGGGTTGGCG
>Ga0075286_1000060_pt1 | contig 10949 bp, 9 predicted proteins | sample SF_Rice_20C_0N_2_FD_69761 | JGI IMG/M metagenome (GOLD analysis project Ga0075286, IMG submission 69761) | Rice paddy soil microbial communities from Twitchell Island, California, USA - SF_Rice_20C_0N_205 | ecosystem: Environmental > Terrestrial > Soil > Paddy field/soil | place: USA: Twitchell...
GGGAAAGGAAAATCGTGGAAAGCATCACTGAAGAACGCGTTATCAATGCGTTGCGTGAAGTCCAAGATCCGGAACTTCATCGCGATATTGTAAGCCTGGGCATGGTGAAAAATTTGGCTGTCGCTCAAGGCAATGTGCGCTTCACTGTCGAATTGACCACACCGGCTTGTCCGCTGCGCGAAACGATCGAGAACGATTGCAAGAAAGCGCTCGCCGAGATCGCCGGAATCCGAGCATTGGAAATCAATTTCGGCGCACAAGTCCGCGGCAGTAAGGCTGGCGCGGGCCAGACCGATTTGTTGCCGACGGTCAAGAACGTTGTTTTGGTGGCGGCCGGGAAGGGCGGAGTGGGAAAATCAACGGTGGCGGCGAATTTGGCCGTTGCTCTCAAAATGCATGGCGCGGCAACAGGATTGCTCGATGCTGACATCTACGGCCCTTCGGTCCCGATTATCATGGGCGTCAAAGGGGAACCCAGCAAGATCGAAATCGACGGTGCTCATAAAATCCAGCCAACTCTAGCCCATGGCGTGCCCGTCATGTCGATCGGGTTTTTTCTGAATCCGGATCAAGCGGTCATCTGGCGCGGTCCGATGCTGGGCAAGGCCCTGCATCAACTCATGGCGGATGTTCACTGGGGCGAATTGGACTATCTCGTGGTGGATATGCCGCCGGGCACAGGCGATGTGCAAATCACTTTCTCGCAGCAGCTAAAAGTCAGCGGCGCAGTGCTTGTCGCCACGCCCCAGCAGGTCGCGCTCGCCGACGTGGTGCGCGCTAAGTCCATGTTCGACAAGGTCAACATTCCAATCGTCGGCCTCATCGAGAACATGAGCTATTTCGTTTGCGATGGCTGCGGTAAGAAACATGAAATTTTTTCCCGCGGCGGAGCGCAGCGGGCAGCGGAGCGGTTTAATATTCCCTATCTCGGCGAGATTCCGATCACGCCCTCGCTGCGCGAAGGCGGCGATGCCGGAGTGCCAAGTTTGATCCAGGATCCGCGCAGCGAAGTGAGCAGGTGTTTCTTGGAAATCGCCGCGAAATTGGCGGGGCAGTTGTCGATCGCATCGGAGCAGGCGAAGAAAGCCCAGGGCTTGAAAATCGTTTCCAGCTAAACTAGAGAATCTCGGCGCAAGGAGCGACTCCCATGGTCACCAAAGAACAAGTCTACGAAGTGTTGCAGGACTGTTATGATCCAGAGATTCCAGTCAACATCGTCGATCTCGGTCTGGTCTATGACGTCGAAGTTAACGATGATAGAGTTGCGGTCAAAATGACTCTCACGGCGCCGGGCTGCGGCATGGGAACGATGATCGCGGCGGACGCCAAGGAGAAGATCCTCGGGCTGGAAGGCGTGGGTGACGCAACCGTCGACCTCGTGTGGGATCCCCCATGGAATCCGAGCATGATCAGCGAAGAGGCCAAGCAACGGCTCGGCATCGTCTAATTGTAGGACGGCGTTAACCCGGACGGCTACTTCGCCTTAGCTTCGGGGCCGATTTCCGCTCGCCCAAGATGGACAACAAACCCAAGCTGCGCCCGATCGAAGCTTTTCCGGTTCAGCAGGATGGCAAGACTCTAGTCTACTTAAAAGATCCGCTGAATCTCGCCACCCCTATCGGTATATCGCCGGTCGGGTATTTTATCTTATCGCATTTCGACGGCCGGCATTCTCATATCGATATCCAAGAAGCGTACGCGAGACAGTTCGGGTCGGTACTGTCGAGCGACGAGTTAAAAATGTTCGTCGAGATGCTCGATCGATATTATTTTCTGCAAACCGAGCGCTTTGATAATTATCGAAGGGACGTAAAGCAAGAATTCCGCCACCTGCCAACGCGTGCGCCGGCGCACGTCGGCGGTGTTTACAAAGCCGCTCCCGAAGAGTTGATAGCTCAGTTAGACGGCTATTTTTCGGCGCCGGACGGACCGGGACTGCCGTCGCAACAGAGTAAAACCGCTACGCCGCGAGCGATCGTCGCGCCGCATATCGATTTTCATCGCGGCGGTGCCGCTTATGCCTGGGCTTACAAGTCGCTGTCCGAAAGCGACGGCGCCGATCTTTACATCCTGCTCGGCACGTCTCATTGCGGCGGCCAAACGCCCTATATTTTGACCCTCAAAGATTTTGATACACCGCTCGGACGCGTGGAAACGGACAAACAATTCGTCAATCTTTTGCAGGCGACTTTGAGCGAGGATTGCTTCGTCGATGAATACTTGCATCGCGGCGAGCATTCTCTGGAATTTCAGGTGGTGTTTCTCAAATACATCGCGCAGAAGCGCTCGGCTTTGACGGGCCAACCGGAAAAGCCATTTAAGATCGTGCCGATTCTGGTTTCATCCTTTCATTCCGCGCTGATCTCTCAGACTGTTCCTGAAGCGGATTTAGCCGTGGCGAATTTTTTGCGGACGCTCCGAAAAATGGCCGAACAAGAATCAAGAAGCGTTTGCTTTATCGCGGGCGTGGATCTCGCTCATGTCGGGCGGCAGTTTGGTGACGAGGAGCCGATCAACGACGAGTTTCTAAACCGGGTCGAGAGTGAAGATCGCGACCTTGTGAGCCGTTTGGTCGAGCTCGATGCGCCGGGTTTCTTTCAGAGCCTTGCCAAGGATCACGATCGGCGCAGAATTTGCGGCTTCTCTCCATTATATTCCTTGATTCATCTGTTGGACGGCGTGCAGGGAAAACCCCTGAAGTACAGTCAAGCTTTTACGCCGGAAACAGCTTCCGCGGTTACATTCGCCAGCGTGATATTCGAATAAATCCCAGAGAATGAATATCAGTGCATGTTCATGCCGCCATCGACGCTGATCGACTGCCCCGTCATGAAATCACTGTCGTCGGAGGCGAGAAAAATCACCGTGCCGACGAGATCGGCCGGATACTGATCGCGATGGAAAGCGCGGCGTTTGCGGCGATCGGCAAGCTGTTCGGCAGTCATCACGCCCTCCTGATTGGCGCTCGAAATGGTCAAACCGGGCATGATCGAATTCACACTGATATGATCGTCGCCCACTTCCCGCGCCAATGCGCGGGTGAAGCCGATCACTGCGGACTTTGACGACACATAGTGAAGAAAATAAGGCGAGCCGCCCAAAACCGTGCCGGACGAAATATTGATGATCTTGCCCTTGCCTTGCTGCTTCATCGCAGGATAAACAGCTTTCACACAGTGCCATAACCCCTTCACGTTGACCGACATGACACGGTCCCATTCGTCGCCGTCGATCTCCATGAAATTTTTCTTTTTGAGCGCCGAGTAAAGTCCGGCGTTGTTTACAAGGATGTCGATGCGGCCGTAACGTTTGAGCGCTTCCTGCGCCATTGATTGTGTCTTTTCCGCGGACGTGACGTCGACATATACCGCGGTAGCTTCACCACCGGCCGCCTTGATCTCGTCAGCGATTTTCTTGGCTTCGTTGTCTTGAATATCGGCGACGATGACTTTGGCACCTTCTTTGGCCAACCCCTCAGCATAGGCTTTACCGATGCCGACGCCTCCGCCAGTGACGATCGCGACTTTGTCTTTTAAACGCATGGCGTGCCTCCGTTAGTCGAATGTTTTGGATGGTATCTCCCGCAAAGGCGCAAAGACGCCAAGTTCGGAATCATGTCCATTCTTTTCTTTGCGCCCTTCGCGCCTTTGCGGGATAAATATTTTTAGACTTTCAGACGGTAAAAATCGACCGGGTTGTCGTGCAGGATCGCTTTCTTGGCTTCTTCGTCAATGTCGGTGCGTCCCAAGAATTCAGGAAGATCGCGGCTGAACATGTCGGCCAGCCGCTCGTGTGGATAATCCGACGGCCACATCAAGCATGTCCGATTGAACTGCTGTAGCACATGGGGCAGGGCTTTTTCTTCCACTTCGCAAGTGGTCCAAATTTGGCCATTGCGAATCAGCTCGCTTGGTTTCTTTTTGAGGAGAGGCGCTTGCACGCGGTAGGGCTTCTCCATTTCTTCATCCATGCGGTCCATCATGTACGGCAGCCAACCGCAGCCCGCTTCGAGAAAGGCGCAGCGCAGTTTGGGAAATCGAACAAATACTCCCTCGAAGACCATATGCGTAAATTGAATCAAGATGGCGAAGGGATGCTCGAGTGTGTGAACATGCAAAAATTTATTAAAAAAGTCGAAGCCCATGCCGCGGCTGGGCGCGCCGTGCACCGTAAGCGGCATGCCGAGACGCTCGGCTGCTTCATAGATTGGATCGAAATCGCTGTGGCCGTAGCCTTTGTGCAATGCCGTGACAGCGGGTAATAGACCGGCGACCAACCCCAGCGACTTCGCGCGCTCGAGCTCTTTGGCGGCTTCCAAGGGTTCGTGCACCGGCAATAATGCAACCGCGTGAAGACGCGGGCTTTGTTTCGTGAAGCGATCAGCGATCCATGAGTTGTAGGCGCGCGCGAGCACGCAGGCCCACTCCGGATTTTGCACCAGGCCAAGTCCCAACCCGCCTGTCGGGTAAAGCACTGTGGCGTGGACACCAAGTTCGTCGAGAAATTGCAGCCAGCGCGGCGCGGGCGTTTCGGGATCTTTGCCCGGCACACCGGTTCCCCGGTTCCATCCATCAAGTGAAGGAAAATAGGAGTAGGTTTCGAAACGGGGCGCGCTCGAATATCTGCCGTCGAGATAATCGTGCAGCTCACGATCTTTTTCGAGTACGTGACCATCGGCATCGATGATCGGATAGCTGACGTTCATCATATTTCTCCGTTCAAATCGTTCAAGCCGTTCAAAACGTTCAAAGCGAATCGATCAGAGAGAGCCAACCGCTCTTTCCATCATTCCCATACTCCAGTTATTCCATCACATCATTTCATAAGAACGAGATTCCACCGTCGACGTTGATCGTTTGACCGGTAATGAAGTCGCTTAGGGGCGACGCAAGAAACAGCATAGCACCGACGACGTCATTGGGTATTTGAATGCGCTTGAGCGCGCGCAGGCCGACCGACGATTCTCTAAACCTGATCATTTGCTCGGTCGGATTTTCTTCGGAGAGTGTATTGCCGGGTGCGAGGCAGTTGACATTGATGTGATCATCGCCGACTTCGCGCGCCAGCGTGCGAGTGAATCCGATCGTAGCAGCTTTCGACGTGACGTAGTGAATTCTGCCGGGGGCGCCCGCGAAGACCGTGCCGGACGCGACGGTTATGATCTTGCCGGATTTTTGCTTGCGCATTGACGGCAACACGGCACGGCAGCAGAAGAATAAACCGCGCAGGTTTACCGCCATCAGCCGGTCCCATTCCAGTGGATCGATCGTTTCGATCCTGCCGCGATTCATCGGTACAACCGAGAAGACTGCGGCGTTGTTGATCAGGACATCGATGCGGGCGAAGCGCTCGAGCACGCGCCTCGCCATTTCTTTGGTGGATGACTCGTTTGAAACGTCCGTATGCACCGCGAGCGACGGCGTGACGAAATCTTTGGTAATTTCGGCTGCGACCCGCCCGGCCGAAGCCTCATCGATATCGGCGAGCACCACATTTGCGCCGGCCTGGGCAAAGCCAAAGCAATATGCTCTGCCGATGCCATGGGCGCCGCCGGTGACGATGACGACTTTGTCCTTGAGACCCTTGATCATCGACTAGACACCTGTTCAAGGTTCAAAGTTCAACGTTTCAGGAAACTACTTTCTGACCTTGAACCTTGAACCGCTGCTATGCGCGCCTAACCGATCGCTGGATTGATCAATGCTTTGGTCGGAAAGGTTCCCGGCACTTCGCCACCGATGGCGCGGATGCAGCGCTCAATATCCGACAATGGAAAAACGTGACTGACCATCTCGTGCACGGGGAATTTGGTTTCCTCAATGATGCGGAGAGCCGCCTCTGTGGCGTCGTTGTCAGCGGTAAAACAGCCCTGGAGCTTGATCTCGTTCCAAACCAGTTTGTCCATCAGCATAGGCGTTACCGTCGTATCGCCGGTCAGCCCGCCTAGGACCATGGTGGATTGGCGATGCAGGCAATCGACGGACTTGAGGATCGCGTTGGGGTTACCGGAAACATCGACGACGACGTCGCACATCTCGCCGTTGGTTTCCTTGCGAATCACATCCACGACGTCTTCTTCTTCAACATTGATGGTCCGACTGGCGCCGAATTTTTTTGCGAGCTCGAGCCGCGGCTTGTCCCGGCTAATGCCGGTGATGAAAATTTTCGCTGCGCCCGCATGCTTTGAGGCGAACGTGCAGGAGAGGCCCTGCTGCCCCGGCCCCTGGATCAAGACATAATCACCCATTTTTACGCCGCCACGGCGGATCGCCCATTGAAAGCCATTGGCCATGACCGAGCCGATCAAAGCCGCGGCTTCCGCGGGAAGCGAGTCGCTGACTTTAGTGGCGAGGACATCGGGCGCCAGGTAAACATAATCGGCAAAGCCGCCGAACAGATGTGGTGGTTTATCGCATTTGGTCCGGCCGCCATAATTGGTCCGCTGCCGGCAAAAGCGTTGGTTGTTGCGCCGGCAATCGGCGCAGCGGCCGCAGCCGAGAGCGCCTTTTAAAATGATGCGGTCGCCTTCTTTGACCTTGTGGATCTGCGCCGCGTCCCGTCCGAGCTTTTCGACGCGGCCGAGAATTTCGTGGCCGAGGATGATCGGATAGTCTATTTTAAGTTTGCCGTGAAGATATTTAACGTCCGTGCCGCAGACGCCGCCCATCTCGATCTTGACGAGGCCGCCGTCCGGCGGAATATCCGGAATCGGATATTCTCGGATTTCCAGTTTATCCGGTCCTAAAAGTGTCGCGCCGCGCGCTGTAGCCATGGAGACTCCCTGTCCCTGATTAATTGTTCGGGCAAATAATACTTTGCCCTTGCTGCGATCACGAACCCTCTTGTTCAGCGATCATGAGGTTTCGCCGTGATTTTGTATTCTTGCGACAATTTGTCGATAAAGCCGCTGCTGTCGAGTTCTTTGACTAAGGACATGTCGGCGAACCGCTCGGGATTTTCTTTGAGAACTTTGGGATCTTTCTTCCCCACTTCATGGATCGGCAGCTCGAAATACTCCTTTGACGGATAAGGCCGGACCGGAAAATCGTACTCGCGGAAGTTTTCCTCGAGCACTTCGCGATCCTGAATCTTCATGTATTTCGCTAAAACCTTCATGGCGAACTCTTTGTTCGACTTATAAAGGTGAACGCCTTCGATCATGGCTTTCGTGAAATTGACTAAATCGGCGCGGTTCTGCGTCAGATAGGGCCGGCGCGAAACGAAAAACAGGCTCGAATAGGGAATATTGAGCTTGGAAGCATCGACCAGCAGCGGCATGCCCAGTTGGCGCGCCCGGAGCGTCATCGGCGGGGTGAGCATTGCGGCATCGGCATTGTTGGTTTCCGTTGCGGCGATGCGGTTCGACTGATTGCCGACTTGCAGCAGCGCCACATCTACGTCCGGGCGAAGGCCTTCGCGTTGCAACAAAAACCGCGCGGCAAAATCGGCGTTGCTGCCGAAGCGGCTGATGGCAATTCGTTTTACTTCTTTAATGCTCTTGATTCCTCGCCGCCCGAAGATTCGATTGTCCATAGTGTTGCCGAGGCGGCCGAACATCACGAGATCAAGCGCTGGAGTTGAAATGACCACCTGTGGCGAGAACATGCCCACTTGAGCGTCGCCCGATGACAAGGCCGCAGCGGCAGAGCTCGCGCCCTGAATGAAAATGAGCTCGACGTTGTTACCGTACTTCTCGAATAGCTTGGCTTCCTTAGTCACCCACAACGGCGCGAATTGACCCACCTCGCTCGTCCAAACGACGTTGATGTTCGCCGCCGGAGCTGGGACGGTGTGAAAGATCGACAAAACGGCTAGCCAAATCAGAAAAAAACGCGTGGTTTTCATTCGTGTTCCTTTCGATGCAGGCGCAAAGCAAGTTTTTGGGCTGATCGCAATTCTCGCTTACCCCTATACTGCCGAACAGTCGTTGAATCAAGTTGTCGGAGGCACCCTCCTGGTTATCTAGCACTGCCCTCAATGAATCTTCGAACGAGGAGCATAAGAGTCTTTCAGCAGCCTGCTAGGTCTTAGCCAGTGCGAGCCCTAATAGTACCGCAATCGGCGCGAGAGCTGCGTTGATTTTCAACAATAAAAACCAGCGCCGCCAATAGGAAAGCAGCGGCTCGGGCCAGAAAGACATGCCGGGGGAGAGTTGGGCGATGGAGCCGGTGATCTTCGGTGCATATTTAAAAACTTGCAGACAGTGGTGCACAACCATAGCAGCGAAAACAAAGAGCTTGATGGCGAGTAATATCGCATACGATTCGCCGATCGCCGCTCGGGCCGGCGGCAGGCGTGCGAACAGATTGAGTACACCGGTGAGGAGCAGAAGCCCAATGGCGACCCACGACGCGGTTTCCAGTCCGAGTCGTGCTTTGTTGAGGGTCATGATCGCGATTCGCGGTTCCAGATCGTGCACCGCGGGTCCCAAAACGACCAGAAAAAACACGATGCCGCCGAGCCATAGCGCCAGCGCGATCAGATGAATCAGCAAACTGAACGAGTACCAAGTTGCCATGAAAAAATTTCGGTCGCCCGGTTTTTTCCTGGTAGCACTCGTGGAAACTGTTTGCAAATCAACGGCATCTCTCTTGAATTGCCAGGGACCGTGTGTTAGCAAAGGGCAGGTTTCCTCCTTTACTTCCAATTACACAAGGATGGATCGTTAGATGCTCAGGTGGTTGCCACAAGACGTATCGACCTATGGTCACGAAATCGATTCTTTATTTTATCTCATCTACTACATAACCGCCGCAACGTTCATTCTGGTTACTGTCCTCATGATCGTTTTTCTGGTCAAGTACCGGGAGCAGCCGGGGCGGCGCGCGACCTACAGTCACGGCAACACCACGCTCGAAATCATCTGGACGATCATCCCCGCTGTGATTTTGATCGTGCTGGCGTTCATGAGCGCATCCACCTGGGCAAAAGTAAAGCGGCAGGTTCCGGATACGGATTTCGAAGTAGGCGTGACCGCCAAACAGTTCAACTGGGAAGTGAGCTACGCGGGTCCGGATGGAAAATTGGGCAGCGAGGACGATATAAAATTTGACAATGATGTTCACGTACCGGTCCACAAGCCGGTGCGGCTCATCCTCGCATCCAACGATGTCATCCACAGTTTTTTCATTCCCAATATGCGCTTCAAACAGGACGTGGTTCCAGGACGCCGGATCATCGGATGGTTCGAAGCGACCCAGCCGGGGAAATACGAGATCCCTTGTGCCGAGCTTTGCGGCTTCGGCCACTCCGGCATGAAGGGCTGGCTCTACGTCCATACGCCCGAAGAATACAAAAAATGGGCGGATGAAAACCTTGCCCCCAAAGCGCAATAATTCGGTTCTTGCCTTGCATTTCGTCCGAAGGAATTAATGGAGGTTTTTGAGCGATGAGCGATACAGCGGCGGCCGACGCCACGCATGCGCAACACGCAGAGCTTGGTTTTATTAGAACATATATATTTTCGCTCGATCACAAGATGATCGGCCGGCAATTTCTCTTCATGGGTCTGCTCATGATTATTGTCGGCGGGCTGCTTGCCATGCTCGTGCGCTGGGAGTTGGCTTGGCCGGAGACCCCGGTTCCAGGGCTGAAGTTCATTCCCGAGCCGTACATGTACGAGGGAATCATCCCGCCCCAGACTTATAACGCTCTGTTCACAATGCACGCGACTATCATGATCTTCTTTGTCGTGATGCCGATCATGGTTGGAACTTTCGGCAATTTTCTCATCCCGTTGATGATCGGGACGCGTGATATGGCGTTTCCTAAACTGAATATGCTGTCGTTCTGGGTAGGCGCCATCGCCACTTTGGTCATGCTATCGAGCTTCTTGGTTCCGGGTGGACCGGCGGCCGGCGGCTGGACCAGTTACGCACCGCTCGCTGCGAGAGCGCAATACACGGGCGTAGAGTGGGGCCAAAATCTTTGGATTATCAGCCTGTTGATTCTCGGTGTTTCTTCGCTGATGGGCTCGATCAACTATATTACCACCATCATCAATATGAGAGCCCCGGGTATGACCTATTTTCGCATGCCATTGACGGTTTGGTCGTTGTTTATTACGGCGATCCTGTTGCTGCTGGCATTGCCTGTCCTGACTGCCGCTCTGGCCATGTTGCTCTTCGATCGTGTGGCGGGAACGAGCTTTTTTCTTCCTGAAGGCGGCGGCGAGCCGCTCCTCTGGCAGCACATGTTTTGGTTCTTCGGCCATCCCGAAGTTTACATTCTCGTTCTGCCGGCGATGGGGGTGACCTCCGATATTCTTTCGACTTTTTCCCGCAAGCCGATCTTTGGCTACCATGCCATGGCTTTCTCGATGATCGCCATTGCGTTCCTGTCGTGGATCGTCTGGGGCCATCATATGTTTGTCAGCGGCATGAACCCGTTGCTCGGCACGGCTTTTATGATGACGACCATGGTCATTGCGGTTCCTTCGGCAATAAAAGTCTTCAATTGGCTCGGCACGTTATGGGGCGGAAGCATTCGGCTCACTTCGCCGATGCTGTTCGCCCTCGGTTTTGTCTCCAATTTCTTGATCGGCGGCTTGAGCGGGATCTTCATGGCTTCTACGCCCGTGGATATCTTCATCCACGACACTTATTACATCGTCGCGCATTTCCATTACGTTGTTGCGGGAATCGTGTTCGCCTTGTTCGCGGCGGTTTACTACTGGTTCCCGAAAATGTTCGGCCGCACGATGAACGAAGGCATGGCGAAAATCCATTTTGTTTTGACCTACATTTTTTTTAATGGCGCGTTCTTTCCAATGCATTTTCTTGGCGTGGCCGGACATATGCGGCGGATTTATAATCCGACGCAGTATGAGTTTTTATTGCCGCTGCAGCATTGGAATGTTTTCATTACCGTGAGCGCATTGCTGCTCGGGGCATCCCAGTTCATCTTCCTCGGGAACTTCGTCTGGAGCCTGATTGCCGGCAAAAAGGCGG
>Ga0075286_1000061_pt1 | contig 10907 bp, 10 predicted proteins | sample SF_Rice_20C_0N_2_FD_69761 | JGI IMG/M metagenome (GOLD analysis project Ga0075286, IMG submission 69761) | Rice paddy soil microbial communities from Twitchell Island, California, USA - SF_Rice_20C_0N_205 | ecosystem: Environmental > Terrestrial > Soil > Paddy field/soil | place: USA: Twitchell...
ACTTTTTGCTCGCGAGACCGGCGTCGGCCGGGCATTTCCTGTCGCAATCCAACCGTGCCGCGCTAATCGACTGTTGACCCGTGGCTGGGATTACGTTTCAATTTGGCGATGGAGAAAAAGATTGCGCTGGTTTTGATTCTGGTATTCGGCGCCGGCTCGAACAGCTTCGCCCAGACGATCTCTGCCCCCGGCGCGCCGACCGCGGGTATCGTCGCAGCCGCAAAAAAATTCCTCGCCACCCTTGACGACACCCAGCGCGGCAAGGCTGTCTTTGATTTCAAAGACGAGGCGCAGCGCAAGCGCTGGTCCAATCTTCCGACGACGATTTTCAAACGCCAGGGGTTGCGCATCGGCGACCTCGCGAAACCGCAGCGCGAAGCTGTAATGGCGGTGCTGGCAGCGGCGTTGAGCCCGCAGGGGTACGAGAAGATTGTGCAGATCGTCGAGGCCGACGACGTGTTGAGAAAATCGACCGGCCAGTCGATTTTCGGCCGCGATGAATATTATGTCTCGTTCCTCGGCCAGCCTTCCGCCATCGAGCGGTGGATGATTCAGTTCGGCGGGCATCATCTCGGCCTCAACATCACGCTTGCCGGCGAGCAGCGCACGCTCGCGCCCAGCCACACCGGGGCGCAGCCGGCGATTTACGAGCTCGAAGGCAAGACGGTGCGCCCCCTCGGTCGCGAGACCGACAAGGCGTTTGCCCTGCTTAGTTCGCTGAACGAAGCGCAGCGCAAGCAGGCGATCCTTGACTTCCAGATGCGCGACCTTGTACTCGGGCCAGGCCGCGACGGGCAGACGATTCAGCCGGAAGGCATCAAAGGCTCGGCCCTGACCGAGAAGCAGCGCCAGATGCTGCTGGATCTCGCCGGCGAATGGACCGGCATCCTGCACGAAACCGTCGCGAAGGCGAAAATGGAGGAGATGAGAAATAGTATCGCCGAAACCTGGTTCGCATGGAGCGGCCCGACCGAAAAAGGCAGCGCCGCTTACTTCCGCATCCAGGGGCCGACGGTCATCATCGAATACGCCCCGCAGCGGTTGGGCGGCGACGCGACCAAGCACATCCACACGATTTACCGCGATCCAACCAACGATTACGGAGCAAAATGGTGGAAGCGGTGAATAGGACACTCTGTCGTCTGGCGCTGCTGCTCGCCTTACTGGTGTTTCCGTCCGCCGTTTTCGCACATCGGGACGATCAGTATCTGCAGGCGAGCCTCGTGGCCATCGAACCCAATGCCGTCCGGCTGCAGCTCAACCTCACGCCGGGCATCGCGGTCGCCGAACGGGTGATCGCCGAGATCGACCATGACCGCGACGGCGCGATTTCCGAGAACGAAGCGGCAGCCTATGCCGACTCGCTGCAGCGCGACCTCACCCTGCGCATGGATGGGCGAAATTTACAATTGAAACTCACCGCGTCTGAACTCGTTCCGCCCGAAGAGCTGCGCACCGGCGCGGGAATCATTCAGATGGAATTCTCCGCAATCTTCGGGCCGCTGGCGGCCGGTCCCCACAGCCTCACCCTCGAGAACCGGCATTTAACCACGATGAGTGTGTATCTCATCAACGCTGCGCAGCCCAGGTTTGCCACGGTCCAGATCACCAGGCAGAAACGCAACCAGAACCAGAGCGCGGGCGAAATCGAATTTAGTTTTCAGCCGGTGCGCCGAGGGATTGCTGTATCCGCTGGACCCACTTGAATCCGGGTGGGCGAAAAACAACAAGGGCAAACTTGAGCTGCTTCTGAGTATCGGGCTTTGCTTATTTGACCACACTGAGGCCATAAGCAAATGACCAAAGCCTGACAACATATCGTGTACCCGACTTTATTCCGTAAGGCGGCTGTCCATAAATTGCCAGCTCCGTTGTGTTTTAATCGCAGTTCTTAAGCTTAGACTCCTGACAGCGCCGTGCCATCTCCTGCGCGGTCGCAATCTGCTCGGCTGTCATTTTTGCTGCAATTCTATCTCGTTTCTTTGTCGCCGTATCTTCAGAATCGCCGCTCAATGCTGCGGCAGCGAGATTAAACCACATGTACGCACGCACAAAGTCCTGCCGCACGCCTCTCCCATTGGTATACATCACACCCAGATTAACCTGGGCAAATTCATTTCCGTGCGCCGCCGCGAGGCGATACCACTTCACGGCTTCCTGAAAATCCTGCGGCACGCCTTGCCCTTTTTCATACGCCACACCCAGACTGTACTCTGCCGGCGCGTATCCCTGCGCCGCGGCGAGGCGATACCACTTTACAGCCTCCTGAAAATCCTGCGGCACGCCTTTCCCATCTGCATATAGCGAACCCAGCCTCGTCTGCGCCCATTCGTCTTCCTGCGCCGCGGCGAGGCGATACCACTTCACGGCTTCCTGGAAATCCTGCGGCACACCTTGCCCTTTTTCATACGCCAAACCTAGACTATATTGCGCCGGGGTATTTCTCTGCGCTGCGGCGAGGCGATACCACTTGACAGCCTCCTGGTAATCCTGCGGCGCGCCTTTCCCCTCTGCATACATCGAACCTAACCTCCTCTGCGCCCATTGGTGTCCCTGCTCGGCAAGCTGGCGAAACAGTTTCATCGCCTGAACATAGTCGCCGCGCTCGTACGCGGCGCTTGCGTCATCAAAAGGGTTTGCTGCGGCAAGACTACGGGTACCGAGAAAACAAAGGATGGCGAGCAGAAGCAGGTTTGTTTTTATGGTGATTTTCATGCCGCTCCGCAGGCTGTTGAAAAAGGCTCACCTGCCTCGACGTTGCGTTCGATCGCCTCGCTCCAACGTATTAGTCAACACGCCTCCGCTCGTCGATTCTCGCGCGCCTCGCATCACCCTACGGTTCCAATTGGAAGCGCCGCGCGGGAGGATATCCCGCCTCGAACTCCCATAGTTTCAGGCGCGGGACGGAAACGTCGCTGCAAACCTTCCGAATATTTATCAGCTCGGTGGGCCTTTTCCACTCGCTCTTTGACTCGCAGGTGACCTGCACGCAGGCGGTCCGCTTCAGCCAGGAGCACACTTTTAGGGGGCTGCCGGCGGCATCCTCCAGCTCGGTCAGATACAAGATGCCGAGCTTATCCTTGGCATTCTCCAAGTGGACACCTGACACCAGCGTGTAGAAGATGCCGCCGGTCTGCAGCAAGCTCAGCACCTGGTCAACGAACCGGGACAAGTTCTCGGTATAGGAGAAACCGCCGTACACGTCGGTAATGATCTGGAATTTGCCAAGCTCCTCGAGCGAATACTGGCTCAGACGTTTGCCGGAGAGATATCGTATCCGGTCATCGCCGACGCTCGCGGCCCGCTCTCGCCACCTGTCGGTCCGGCGATCCTCTATAGACATCGCGACCGCGCGCGCTTTCTCCGCGGACCGGCCGCCGCATTTTTGAGCCGGCGCCGCGTCGTCTTCGGGCGCGTAGTAGTCCAGTATGGCCTGTCCGGCGCCGGCTCCGATATCCAGCCACCGGTCCGAGCTGCCGAGGTTACCGAGAGCGTCGCAGAATCCGGTGGGAAGAAGCTCCGCGTAGTCCGAGAGCCCTCGGCTGGTGACGTAGCCGCTGGGAACTTCGGTGCCCCGGCTGCGGTAGATTTTTTCCTGCTTGTCGAATTCCTTGTCGAGCCGCGGCTCAGCGGGTTCCTGTGGCCAGACAGTTCCCAGCCCAAGCGCCTGCAGGGCGACGACGATCAGGACGGCCAGGACCGTTGCCGCGGTCTTCCATTTTTTCTCCGGCGATCTGACTGGAGCCATGAATCCTATTTTCTCCTGGCGTTGAAAAACATGCCCTTCTTAATCGCGTCTTCAAAGCTTGTCCAGGCATAGTCTATGCTGCCGGTCGCGGCGAGGCCGAAGGCGGAGGCGGTGAGCGCGCTGACGAAGGCGATTTGCGCTTCCTCCGTATCATCGGGCTGCTCCTCGAATGCGCGGAGCGTGTACTGGTTCGGATACTGCGCGTCTTCGTGGACCGTGTCCCGTATCGAGATCTCTCCGACGGCGGCGGGAATGAACCGGTAAAATTGCCCGCGGTTCCGAATCGGCCAGATGTCCTCGTCCGCACCGATCACCATCACGGGAACGGTGATCCGCTTCAGCAATTGCGGCAATTGCCGGCCGATCCCGGCGGGATCGAGGAGCACGCCGCCCAGCGCGGGGGCGCCTTCGCCCAACGCGGCGGCCACGGCAGTCGCGCCGAATGAGTGGCCCACAAGAATGATCTTTTCAGCGTCTATGCGATTATCGACGATCTGCGGCGTCCGTTGAATGGTCTCGACGAATCTGGCAAGGGTTCTGCCGTTGGCGATCCACTGACCATGGTTGGGCAAGTTGAGGGCAATGCCATGCATGCCCCAGGAGGCCAGGTGCATGGCTTGGAAGGCATGGTCCTCCTTGGAATTGTTGTAACCGTGCAACACGATGACCATGGGGGCCTTGCGCGCCGCCGCGCACAGGTATAAGTCCGCTTCCACCGTGAGACCGGAAGGCAGGGGGATTTCCAGGTCTCTGCGCTCGATGACGGCAAACGGCCCACGCAACCTGAATTGCGCTACGTCGGGCTTGTGGGACAGGAGATAGCGCTGCAGTTCGACCGGGTTTGCGGCCTTTATCGGCGTCACTTCGGTCGCCGGAAACTGCCGAACGCAGCCGATCGACTGCGCCAGAAAAGCGAGCAGCAGAACGGCGGGAATGCGAAAACCTGATCGGCCGATCGCGGATAAAGTTCCCGGCGCTTTACTCCCGAATCGATTCAACATCGCGTCCTGCATCCGGACATTCTCATTTTCATTTTTGCTCTTATCGGGGAAGTCCACGAAGGCAGAGGTTTATTTCCAAAGTTTCATGTTTTGCTTTATCGCGCAAAGACGCCTATGAATTCAACTCATCGGCTTTTTGCTTGCGCCGCGCCATCTCCCAGCTGGCCCGAGCGATTTGCGAATGGACGTGGCCGCCCACGCCGCAGCCGGTACCGGCGATGACGTTTTCTCGGCCGACGAGCTGGCGCAGTGGATGATGCGAGGGCGAGTAATTCTGGTGCTCTCGTGAGACGACGACAGGGCGGATTCGCTGTCACGATCAACGTGTGTCGATGCAAAGTTGATCGTGTCTTGACCAGCCATCATCATTTTATTAGCGTCAACCCACTTTTGCGCGTTGGTGAGAAGCACGAGGCGAAATCGATGCAGATATTGATGGTAAAGACGGGGCGAGCGGGCAGATTTTTGATGCGCATGCTGATGGCGGCGCTTCTTTTGCTGCTTTCCGCGAGAGGCGGAGAAACAGCGGAGCTGAGGAAGTTCACTCTCGGATACTCCACGGTGGGACCGGCAGGCACGGGGTTGTGGATGGCGAAGGAGATCGGCGCGTTTGAGAAATACGGCATCGACGCGGAGCTGATATTTGTTTCTTCCGGGCCAATCGTTGTGCAGGCGCTCTTGGGTGGAGACATGAATGCCGGTTTGGCGGCGACCAACGCCGTGACCGCCGCGGTGCTCGCCGGCGCGCCGCTGGTGTCGGTGATGAGTCTGGTCAATCGTCCTTATTATCGTTGCTGGGTGCAGCCCGAAATTACCCGGATCGAAGAGTTGCGCGGCAAGACGCTCGGCGTCTCGCGCTTTGGCTCGGTCACCGACAACCTGACCCGCATTCTGCTGCGGCGATACAAGCTCGAGGGCGCGGTTCAGATCCGCCAAATGGGCGGGACGACGGAGATGGCGGCGGCGTTCCAGCGCCGGCAAATCGACGGCGCGGTGATCTCGGCGCTGCGCGTCAATGCGCCGATGCGCATGCTCGCGGATCTGGCGGAGTTGGGCATCCGTTATTCGAACATCGTGATCGCGGTATCGCGCGATTACCAGCGGCGCAGTCCCGACAGGGTAGAGGCGATGGTGCGCGCCTACCTGGAAGGCGTAGCGGCGGCGAACCAGCAGAAGGAAAGAGCGCTACAGGTCATCCAGAAATACACACGCCTGCAAGATCCGAGGTTGATCCACGAGCTCTATGCGGACGGCGTCAAATTCCTCGAGAGAGTGCCGCGCCTGGACGCGGAAGCGCTGGCCCCGATCGTCGAGTTCATGGGCAAGAAATCGATAGCGGTCGAAACCATCGCCGACAATAGCATCGTCAATCGCCTGGAGCGCGACGGCTTTATCGACAAGCTGTACAGCAAACGCTAGCCCTCTTTGGAAAATGTAGCGGGCGGAGAATGGCCGCATCACTTCCCGCAGCTTCTGTTGATGCTTCGACCGCACGCTCCACAGGTGGAATTCGGAACCGACCCCCGATGTAAATGTTAGGGGATGACGACAACTCTTGCCTGACCCGTGCGTGCAGGGAGCTCATCGAACTTCTTTAAAGGAGCCCAGATGCCCAAAAAAGAAATTGTTCAGGTGAATCTTGCTGCGGCGAATCCGAATCTCTCGCCAGCTACACGTTTCGGTAATTTGGTATTCGTGGCCGGTCAAACCGGCCGGCACCCGATTACCGGCGAGGTCGGTAGAGACATCCGCGAACAGACACGGTATGCGATCGACCGCATCAAGACGATTTTGGAAAGCGCCGGGACCTCTCTCGATAATGTTCTGAGCGTGTTGACGCACCTGACCAGACGTGAGGACCTTGCAGCCTACAACGAGGAGTATGCGAAGTTTTTCCCGACCAACAAACCAGCCAGGACGACGGTGGATGCGATGTTGAATTTTCCCGAGCTCCTTGTGGAGATAACGGTCACAGCCGGTATTCCCGAATAGTCCAAGCTCAAACCACTCAAGATCAAAGGCTATCTGTCCAAGCACGCATCCAGGCAAGGGTGTTGCGATTTGAAAACGGCAATTTAGGCGATCACAAAAGTGTGGGTGGTGGAGTCTGGGAGGCACGTTTAGATTTTGGACCGGGGTATCGGCTATACTTTGGAAAAGATGGGGCTGCAGCGATCTTGCTTCTTGTGGGCGGCGACAAGGCATCGCAATCCAAAAATTTCGCCGCGGCAAAACATTACTTGAAAAATTTTGGGGAGGCGAAACATGGCAAGGCGCAGTAAGGATTGGAATGTCGGTTTAGCCCGGATTCCGCAGTAGAAGATTCAAGGCGACTGACTGACAGCAGAAATAGGGGGTAGCAGCGAAATCGGGGAAACGATTTTGTCGGGATGAGTGGGAGTTAGGTCTGACAGACTCCATTCCAACTGCGCCGCAATCGGCAATCCCTCCGACACCGTGCGTAAGCGGCGCAAAAACTCCGCTCGGTCTGGCTCTGGCATGGCAAACCGAACTGCACTCGGCGTCCCTTATGGATCAGATCGGCGCCCACCAAAAAGACAAAATCCCTGACCGCTCTTAGCCGCTTCTCAAACCACGAGCGCGGCAACACGGTCTCACGAAAGTCCGTCAGTAGATTGTACAGCACCCCGCCCATGCGAAAGGCTGCATCGGTGGCGTCAAAGGACTTCAAACAAAAGGTGTCCAAGCTTAAGTCTTCTTTTAATTCCTTGATCCGGTTCTCGCTGTCGGCTCTCCCCGCATACATCCGGGTGACCACTTCGGCGCCATACGGCACACTGGTTACCATCACCCGAGATCTCCTGGGCGCAGGCAAACAAAGCGCCGCTTGACCGCTTCCAGTTCGGTAGACTGACTTCGAAGGTCGGCAACTTCGATCCCCCGCGCCACTGCGCGCCACGAACTGGATGGCAGCTGATGAAGCACCAGCTTGCGCACCACCGCCGTTAACCGGGCGACAATAATGTAGGGCAGCTCTTGGCTCTCCAGATACTCCAACAAGCGCTTCTCGAAAAACCCCGCATCGGCTCGGACCAATCCAATCCGTTGCCCATCGGGCAACACCATCAGCGCCTGCTTCAAAAACTCCACACAGCCGTTGGCACTGCCGCTGTTCCCACTGCGCAGCGTCGCCCATAACAACCGGCGCCCTTCGGCTAGAAACGCTACCAACGGATGATGCGACGGCCGCCCCGGCTTCTTAGGATTGTATCCCTTCAAGCTCCCTTCTTGCGCGCCGTAGCGACAAAGGATTGTCGAATCCAGATCCAACGTGTGGCCCAACAATATCGGACGGCTCCCCGATAAACTAAATCCCATCAGCCGCTCCGAGATCTCGGTCATCTTTTGATAATTGAATCTTAAAAACAGCCGCCTCATCGTGTCCGGCGACCCATAGCGCTTGATCCCCAACAGCTCTCCCAACAGCCGATCCCGCCGATACCGCGTGAAATGCTCAAACCGTTCGGCTCCCAACGCTAACCCGTAAAACCAACTCAGCATCACCTCCACCGACGATATCTGGTTGTTCGACCGCTTACTAAATTTGACTAATGTCTCGTTTAGCTCCTCACGCAGCTTGATCCATTCAAAGTACAGCCGTAACAAAATCAAATCCCGCCCATACCGTAATCGGATGATCGGTAAACCCAAACCCTATCCGCCGATACAACGGTGATCGTTCTCGCCTCGGCTTTTTCATCCTAAACCACCACTCCTGCTAATCTTTTTCCCGTCTCACTATACCGCTTTCTTATCCTATTGCGCTTTGCGGTTGAACGAAATATCGCGAACAAGTTACTCCCATATCATATTGAGGTAGAACGACGACAGGCGTTGTTGAGAGTCCGTTTATGAAACCCCGTTTGGGCGCGAGGATGAGTTGGTAATTATCCGTGATTTTTCGGCCGGCTCTTCCGGCGTAAAGTAGTTACAGCTTCGGCCGCAACATAGTTGAGTTCGCATTTTTCCCTTACACAGCCGAGCAACAATCCACCTCGGCTCATATCACCGCGACCGATAAATTCTTGGGGAACGCGCAGGCGACTGCCGAAAATCGGCTTTAGGACGTCCAAATACTTGTCGGTTGCGAGGCTCCCCAAGAGGACAAGCTCGCAATCAGGTCCCATCTGTGCAGCGAGCCGTCGGGCAGTGCGCCGAAGCGAAGAACAATAATTACGGTTCTTGATGTGAATCCGGCCACGGCTAAAGCCGCGCAGTCTTGCTGATCGAATCATCGTGTCGTGCGACAATAGACCGGCGGTCGAAGTGATGATCAAAACACCCGGACAATTTGGCGGGGGCTCGGCGAACGCCTGAGCGTAGGCGAGTTTGCCGCGAAAATAGAGCGCACTTAAGAAGGTGAAAACTTCGCCCAAGGACGCTCCCTCCCCGCGCAGGCGTTGCGCTATTTCGGATCGACTGTTTTTCCTGAGCACCCAGCGGGCGCGCAGACCGGTGCAGTTTGCCGGTGAGAGCACAAAAACACGATTCATGGATGAACAGAATGCATGAAATCTTCTGCCTCGAGTGTGTTCAAAACATCGCCGCGCGCGAGCCAGCCGCGCCGTGCCATTGCTATGCCGTAGGGCAAGTTTTTCAAACCTCCCGTTGAATGAGCATCGGTGGACACGATAAATTTTATACCGCGTGTTCGCGCCGCGCGGATCCAACGCGGCTCTAAGTCAAGCCGGCGCGGGTCGCCGTTGACTTCGATAGCACATTTAGCTTCGGCGATGGCGTCGATCACTTCCTCAATCCGGCACTCGAAAGGCGGACGGGATTGCAGCAGTCTGCCGAGCGGATGCCCCCAGATTTTAAAAAGCGGTAACTTGAGCGCGCGCAACAGTCGCTCGGTCATTTGTTTGGAATCCATTTTGTGGCGCGCATGGATGCTCGCGATGATGATATCGAAGCGTTCGAGCAGGTGGTCGGGATAATCGAGCGAACCGTCTGCGAGAATATCCGATTCGGTGCCTTTGAGAATTTTAATTTTGACGCGCTCCTGCACTCGGGCGATTTCATCCCACTGTGCGCGCAATCGATCAGCGCCGATGCCGCGGGCATAATAGGCGGTTTGGGAATGATCCGTGATCGTGAGATAGGTCATTCCCATTGCTTCCGCGGCCAAAGCCATCTCTTCGATAGTGCTTCGGCCGTCGGAGTAAACGGTGTGGCAGTGTGTCATACCGCGTATATCTTCAACCGCTACCGGTTGCGGCAGAGTTCCAGACCTCGCCGCTTCGATCTCGCCTTGATCCTCGCGTAGCTCGGGTGCGATATACTGAAGACCCAGGCGTCCGTATATCTCACTCTCTTCTTTGATGTGAGGCTCGGTGCAGTTCCCCGGCTGACCACTAAGTAAATCAATCCGTTGTTCGCGCGCTAAGTGTCGTAGTTTTTCGATATGCTTGCCCGAGCCGGTTCGGGCATGGAGAGCAGCTATGAAATCATCGCGCCCCACGAGGACCACCTCGGCACGGACGCCGCTTGCCAGCCGAGCATCGCAATGGAAATCATCAAGCTCATCGGTGCGCGCCAGAGCAGGATAGCGCAAAAATTGATCGAGCACCGCTTTAGGACGATCGCTAGCCGCGATAATGTCAATTTTGCGTATCGTTTCTTTGCGTCGGCGAACCGCTCCGGCGACATCGGCTTTGATCAGCTGGCCGCAGCTGTGCAGGTGCTTCATGATTCGATTCGCTTCATCCATAGCAGCGTCGAGCAATAGAAAACCATCCTTTGGTGTTTCGAAATTTTCGATATCGGCGAGTAATTTCGCCTGGGACTTCAGGCCAAAGTTTTTAACTTTCCTAACCAGGCCTTCCTGGCAAGCGGATTTTAGATCGGCAATAGTCTCGATGTGCAAAGCTTCATCGAGAGCGACTATTTTCTTTAAACTCAATCCCGGAATTTTGCTCAGTTCTACCGCTCCTCTCGGCAGTTCCTCGCGAAGCTGGTGCAGAAGCCAGCATTCACCTGTATCATGAATCTCCTCGATGGCCGCTGCCAATGCAGTGCCAATACCGGCGAGCTCTTTGAGCCTGCGCTGTCTAACCAGCGTGTTGAGATCACCTTCGAGATTTTCTAATGCGTCGGCGCCGCGTTCGTATGCTTGAGCCTTGAAAGGATTCTCGCCT
>Ga0075286_1000062_pt1 | contig 10837 bp, 12 predicted proteins | sample SF_Rice_20C_0N_2_FD_69761 | JGI IMG/M metagenome (GOLD analysis project Ga0075286, IMG submission 69761) | Rice paddy soil microbial communities from Twitchell Island, California, USA - SF_Rice_20C_0N_205 | ecosystem: Environmental > Terrestrial > Soil > Paddy field/soil | place: USA: Twitchell...
TAATTTATCAGGGTTGGGGTACGTGCCTCCTTTCCACCTTGAATAGTTTCTTTTTGGCTGAAGATCGAGAGTGGGGTCGCGTCTTTGAATCTTGATCATTATTCCATTTAGTGCGCCCTACTACTTCTGCACAAGAGAAGTTACCGAAAGTCGCGGATGGAGAGGAAAAGGCTGAAACTCTTCTCCCATGGATCTGAATATCAACAACAATGATTACAGGTGAGGACCGCATAATTTGCGTTCCCGATAACTAGAAGGATTACTACGGATATGTCATCGAAGCGATCACCACTCGGGCAGCGTTGCGTACATTTACCGAGCAATTGAGGTGACCAGCACGGCAGATAGCGGCGGGCATCGTGTGACAGACTCACGTCGCCCAGCAGTGGCCGAAACAATGGAGTGAGTATGTACTGGGATAAAATTACACTGCAAGAATGTCAAATTTAAGGGGGAAAAACATGGTAAAAAGATTGAGCGTTGCCGCTGCGAGTATTCTCTTACTCGCAACGCTGTTTGCTGGTTTAACCTTTGCACAAGTCGATCCAGAAAAAGCGCTAATCGGGAAGTGGGCGGGTCAGGCCGAAGTATTAAGAAATCAGGAACGTACACTTGTGATTAACAGCGTAAAAGCAACGGGCAGTGGTGAATGGACTGGCTATGGTTCGACGGACGGCGGTAATGTAGAGATCAGTATCGCCAAAAAGGATAACGAAATTCATCTTGAGTATATTGGAGCCGGTGGTGGCAAAGCGCCCTATCATCTAAAGATGGTCGGCGATAACAAAATGGTGGGCACAATTGAAGCATTTCAACGAGGGCGGGTAGCGCCGGCAAGAATCACGTTTGAGAAAGTAAAGGCGGGAGAGCTTAAATAATCCAGGCTCGTCTCATATGGCGAAGCGGCTCGAATGGCCGGGCGCTTCCCATTTTACTATTACAGCCCCGGAGGCACGTAGTTTCGTTAAGCGAGTGTCGGCACTACACCTCGAATTACTCAAATTTGAATCCTCTCATTAGCCGCTATTCATCAAATTCATCTACCCAGCAGACTTCCGCCAAGGCGCCGCACGCTTTCTGTGCTGACCTTATTTTGAGGGTACGATAGCTGTCGGCTTTCGCCACGTTTTGGATTCAATTCAACGCTGGAAGCCTCTTACAGCAAGACAAGTTTCGTTGACTGTGCGCGTGTTTGGCAGCCAGTCTTCGATCCTAAAGCCAGCGTTGGTTGCAAACGTTATACGACGCGCGTGCCGACGCGATAACGATCAAGTAAGGCATCGTTGGTGAGAAGTGTCAGTGGCTCCACAAGGCTCTGGGCAATTAACAGACGGTCGAACGGGTCTCGATGGATAAATGGAAGTTCCGTGATGCGAGCCGCGTGGGCCGCTGTTACTGGCAGTTCGACTAAGCCCATTTTCGGCAACGTGGCCAGTAATTGGGAGAGGTCAATGCGAAAATCTTTACGCCGAAGCGAGCTCTTGATCGCGATTTCCCAGATGCTCGCCGCGCTGTAATAGACGTCGTTGTGCTCGTCTTCTAAAAGCTCGCGTGCTTCGCGTGGCAAGCGTGCGCTGCTAGCCGCGGCCCAGAGCAGTAGATGCGTGTCGAGCAGGAGCCTCACCGCTTCCTGCCCTCGAAAGCACGAATAAGGGAGGCCGGCAGAGGTGCGTTGAAGTCATCCGGAATCTTGAACTTCCCGTCAAGCAGCCCCAGCCTACGCTGGCCGCGAACTCTAGCTAATGGAACAAGCTTGGCGGCGGGCTTGCCGGCGCGCGCGATAATGATCTCCTCGCCGGACTCGGCGCGCTCGACGAGCTTCGACAATTCGGTCTTCGCTTGATGGATGTTCACCTGTTTCATACAAGTTAGCTAATTTTAGCTAATGTGGTATGCCAGTCAAGGCCTCAACCCAATTCCTCATCGCCGAACCCTGTCTAGATGCAATTCCGACCTACTGCTAAATATGCAACAGCGGTTCAGTAGTGCACATGCCCGCTTCGTGGTGGATTTCTGGAAAGCTGTTGCGGTCGTATTGTGGATCGAAAAATGCAAATACGATGGTCTAATATGCTGTGAACGAGTGTAAACGTTCAGCCGGGTCTCATTGAAGCGATAGGAATAAGAAAAATTTTCTCGTCGGTCACCGAAGTGCCGGCACGACTTGTTCTGCGAGCAGTTTGATCGCTTCATTATAATCCGGACCGAGCTTGGCGAAGGCGACATGGTCGTAGTCTAGGCTGCCGGCGGCGCCGACCAATTCGATAATTTGATCTCTGACTTCTTCCGGCGTGCCTGCTGCATAGTAGCAGCGCAGCATCTGATCGGTCACGAGGGAGGCGGCTTGTTCGACGGTAGCGCCGGACTCGAAGGCTTCCTTAAGCTTCAACACCTGCTCTCGTGTTACGCCCATCTTTGCATATTCTTCCGGGGTGAAGCCCAAGGCTTCCCATTGCAATATGGAATGGGCCACTTGGCGCTTGGGAAATTCGATCGCTTTGGCGCGATTCTGCGAGATCGAAACATTCAGTTCGCAAACTTTGCGCAGAGTTTTATTTGGATCGAAATGTTTCGCAGCTTGATCAGCGGTCTGCAGCATTCCAGGAAGCCTGCCTGCTTTAAGCATGGGAATATAAGTCCCTGAGCTGATCAACCCGTCCATCACCCGGCCGCACATGCGCAATGCTTGAGGTCCATTGCCGCCGCCGTAGAATTTAAAACTCGAGCGCGGCTTGAAAGCGAGGGAGAACTTGCCCTGAGGGTTGAGCCGATAAAATTCGCAAAGAAATGGGAACTCGGCGTAGGCAACTTCTTCACCAGCCAGCGCGCGGCGCAGAAACTGCACCGTTTCGCGAACCATGACAAGCGGTTTGATGGGGAGAACATGTTGCGGTGATTGCCCGAGATCCCCGCGCGCGATACCGACGCCGATCTCGCGCCCTTCGCACAGCTCAGAGAGAGCGCCCAGGGCATCGGTGATATCTAATGGATTGTGGAAGTACGGCACCATGATTGCGGTGCCCAGCCGGATGGGCACTTGGGACGCAATTGCGGTCAGCACCACCAGCTGGCTACGGTACCGTATATTGTCGTTTACCCATATCTGTTCGAAGCCGCGGTCCGCAGCCAGTTGGGCCAACCGCACCAGAGTGGGAACCGTATAGTGATTTGCGAGGTGAGTGACGAATTGAAGCCCCAGCTCGCCGTTGAACACCGACATCGCTTGCTACTATATCTCCGTGACCCGCCTCAGCTTCATCTTTTTCCGCTTTGCCTGATCCAGCACGTACTTGCCCACGGCGAGATCTTCATCGGCGATGCCGTTGGACTGGAAGAAGATCCGTTTTGGCCTAGGTTGGGGCGCGCCTTCGGCGACGATTTTTTCCAGGGGCACGATATCTTCCCAACGGGCGATTCGAGTTTGGCAGGCCTCGACCAAATCGCCGCTGTCGGCTTTGGCGGCGGCGAGATCATCGGTCACGATCAAATCCATGCGCCGGATTAAATTATTCGAGACTTCGTGTTTTACTGTCGCATTGGCGCCGATGGATGCAACCAGAACCTCGTCTTTGAGTGCAGTTCCTGTTGCCACAGGAGCTGAGGAGTCGGTCGAGACGACGAGAATGTCCGATGCCGCTTCGACTTCATCGACGCTATCAACTTCTTTCCAATCGCTTTTGACGACTTTGCTCATCTGTTTGATGAAGTCTTTGCGCCGCTTGGGCGTGCGGCCGTAGACGACCACTTGCTCGATGGGACAGGTTTTGGCAACGGCTTCCACTTGAAACGTCGCTTGCCAACCCGGCCCGATGATTCCCAGGATTTTGCTGTTCGGCGGCGCGAGATACTTGGCCGCGACGCCAGTTGCAGCTCCCGTCCGCAGGCTGCTTAACAAGCCCATGTTGATGATCGCCTGAATCGCGCCGGTGCGGCCGTTATATAATGTGATCGTATTCGCTCCGGCGGCGTAAGAGCGGAGGCAGATCAAATCCATGTCCTGATGCCAGGCGGCCATCATATTCAGCTGTTTCTGGCTGCCTTTAAGACGCCGCCGCGGCACGCTGCGCATCTTGCCGGCCGCCCGATCGCGAAACATTTTGTCGAGCGCCTTTACGGCCTGTTCCATATCGATGAGTTTTTTAGTTTGCGGTTCGCTGATGATTATCGCCATGACTCTAAAATCCTCCAACGCGTTCTATAGCCCAGGGAGTATTGGCGGGCAAGATCATTCGTCTAATGTCAAAAAGCCTTGACCCTGTGTTCCCTCCATTCAATAATAGCTCCTGGCCGGGCTTGGGCCCGGTTCGGATGATCGCGCGATGCGCGAAGAGGCGGTTGTATGATGCCACAAGCTAACTTTGAAACACGCTTTTGTCCTCACTGCGCCAATACCATCAGGGCCGATGCCGTAAATTGTCCGTACTGTAAAGCAGATCTCATATCGTCAGCGAAACCGGAATGGCCAAATCGCGACGAAGAGAATCCACCCGTGGTTTTGCCGGAAAAAGGAAAGCTCACGGTCAGATCCAAGGCGATTTTGGTTCTAGGACTGCTGGTTTTCGCGTTTGGGGTCTATCTCGTCGGAGCGAATGTGGAGCGCCAAGACCTCCGGCCGGCTATCGCCGAACAACAAAAAGCGCTGGAGGAAAAGGACGAAAAAGTGAAAAGCCTCGAATCTCAACTGACCCAGTTGCGCGAAGACAACCAGGCAAGCATTCAGGAAATCGAAAAATTAAAAATCAAACTAAAACAAACTGAAAAAGATCTGACGGCGACGCAAGGCAAGCTGACGGTGGCCAATCGGGAAAAAGAGCGCTTGTCCGCAAACCGAGTCGCGTCCGCTCCGCGATCCGCAACGCGCGCTCCTGTTTCTCAAGCGCCGCCGCCGGCGAGGACCCGGATAACCGGCACTGCGGAGCCGCGCACCTACGAGACGGTTCGTACCACATCCGTATATGAAGAGGCCGCCAATTCCGCGCGAGTTTTGGCGCAGATCACCAAAGGAACGCAGATTACGGTGGTGGGGTCGGGCGGCGGGTGGCTTGAGATCCGTTCGAAGCATGGTAAGCCGTCAGGATTCATCCGAGCCGATGACGCCATGTTTCTGAGCCGCGCCAAGTAGAGAATAGCAGGCGCGACATCGTATTGAGTCATTATCCCGCCAAATCTTCTTCGGCATTTTTCTCTTGCGCCCAATTTATCGCTCTCCCCGTCAGATAAACGTGTTGAAAACCGTTCGTTGCAGTATCTAGAAAACAATTGTCATTTCGGTTTATGACCTTGCAAAACAAATCAGGCCAAAATCCCCAGCGAGCGGCGCGGCAGTTGACATATGCTTCCTATCATCGCATCGTCAGGAGGCATCATGAAATCCGTGGCGCTGCTTTTGTTCGCGGTCATTTTCTTGTTGGATAGCGAGGCGGCCCGAGCCCAATGGTCCAAAGGCGGATCCGGGGGTGGAGGGTGGGGCGGCTCCGCCGGAGGCGGCCAGTGGGGAGGCCCCACCGGTCAACCCAGTCAACCGCGCCAGCCTCCCCCGACTCCGCGGCAGCCTCCGGCCAGCCCGCAGCAGCCGGGTTGGACTTCTCCTCCCGCTAAACCCAAACCCCCGGTCCACGTCATTCCTGGCCGCCCGGGCCCGGGTCACACGCCGCAAAGGCCAAGAGTGGATGTTCCTCCACCTTCAGGCAGCTGGTGGGGCGCTCCATTTCCACCCGGGGGACCACCTCATTGGCGGCGCGATCGTTTTTTCCGTCATCGGCCCGGCGGTGTGGTGTTTTTCGGGGTGCCCGAGTTTGCCGGCACGACCGTGATCGTGGAAGTTGCTCCCGGAGTAATACGTGAGCAGCGTTTACAAAACTCACCGGCGGGCGGCCCGGTGCGGGACCCGGGTCAGTTGGCGCCCTACGACCCAACTCCGCAAGAAGTGGTCGAGCGGATGCTCGTGCTCGCCAATGTCAGAAAGAACGATGTCATCTACGATCTCGGTTCGGGTGACGGACGTCTGCTCATTACTGCTGCCAAGAAGTACGGCGTGCGCGGCGTCGGTTTCGAAATCGAACCGGGTTTAGTCAGGTTGGCGCGCGAAAACGCGCGGCGAGAAGGCGTTGCAAAGCTGGTGGAAATCCGCGAACAAGATTTCCTTTCAGCCGATCTATCACCGGCGTCTGTGGTAACGCTTTACTTGTCCTTCGACGGCAATCTCGCTGTGCGCGAGCAGTTGAATCGGCAGCTCAAGTCGGGCGCGCGCGTGGTTTCCTACACGTTCGATATGGGCGATTGGCCGCCGAAGATCGCGGAATCCTACCGTGACGCTGCGGGAGAGACGCATGCGATATACCTTTGGCAGATCACCGAAGCTGCACGTTACAATCAGAGTTCGAGTGAAATTATCCAGCCCGAATCACCCCGCAGTTCACCGATGATTATCGAGGTTCGATAAAGAAGCGCCGTTGCAACGAGCTGCCTAGCATTTCCCGCAACGCATGCGACGTATCGAAAATTTGCGCTAATCGCGTGATTAACAGTTGTATTAACGCTTATAGCGCCCCATAAGCTCGGCTTCGCCGAGCACGTGACCCTTGATGGCTTCAACGAGTCGCGCTTTTGTCGCTCGCGGTTTAAGCGCGGTCGGAGCGTCGAGCGCATAAAGTCTGAAGTAGTAGCGATGCGCCGGGCCCGGAGGCGGGCACGGCCCGCCGAAACCGACTCTGCGAAAATCATTCACTCCTTGCTTGGCACGATTGCTCAGCATTTCGGTCCTCGGTATCGCTTCGTTGAGAACCGCTGTGTCCACGGTCAAATCATAAACTACCCAGTGTACCCATGTGCCGCCCGGCGCGTCCGGATCTTCGACGATCAGCGCCAAAGCCTGGGTGCCCGCCGGAACACTTTCCCAACGTAGCGGCGGCGAAACATCATCTGCGTCGCAGGTATATTGGCGCGGAATGTCCGCGCCCGATTGGAAAGCCGGACTTCTCAGCGTCATCTTGTCTGATGGTTTAGCTTCCGCGCTCAAGAGCGACGAGGCGAGAAGCAAAGAGCAATATGGAGCGAGAATGAAGAATGTTAGACGGGAGATGACCAGACTCTCAGCGGATATTTTCCCAGTAGTGCCGACGCGCATCCTTCGCATACTCCGATTCGTTGGCAACATTAACGCGTCAGTCAGTGGCTCGGTTCATCGGATTTACAGGGATAATTGCCGCGAGGCGTTTCGCCACGCTTTGCTTGATTTCAACCGGAACACTGATTCTCCTGAAACGATGCCGTTGAGCTATTGGCACCGTTGCATCGATGCCGACCTTGGCCGTAAGCATGCCGTCCTTTGCGGAGGGATCGATGCTTCTGGCGCGCAGTCCGGTCATCACGACGAGATCCTCGTCGCCTTGAACGCGAGTGGCAATCGCCCAGTCGAGATCTTGCGGATCGCGCACGTCGATGTCGGCGTCGACCACGACGGCGTGCTTGATGTAGGGAACGCCGGCGAGCACAAGGTGCAGCATCTGTTTTGCATCCGAATCGTGGCGCTTTCTCAATGAGAGCGCGACGTGAGTCCGGCCGGCCGCCGCGCTAAGCACCAAATCCTCCACCGCAAATCCCTTCTCCCGCAGCATCTGAATAATCTCCGCTTCACCGGCTGGACCGCAAAGCAGGGCGACTTCTTGGCAGGTCGGATGCAGAGCCTGCAGAATCGGATCCTTCCGGTGCGTGATTGCAGTGACTTCGATAACGTGGCTTTGATCACTGAAATAGTATCCCGAGGTTTCCCCGAAGGGGCCTTCGGGCTCCCTGACATTGGGCAAAACTCTGCCTTCGATCACCATCTCGGCGTGGGCGGGAATATCGACTTCCGAAGTCTCACATTTGGCGAGCGCGAGCGGGCTGCCTAGCAAACTGCCGGCGATCGCAACCTTATCTTCCGATGGCGAGCTGACGATCGAGGCGAGCAGGAGAATCGGATGGACTCCCAAGCTGATCGCGACAGGTAGGGGACGGTTCAGTTCTTCCGCCCGGGCGACAAACCGCGATATCGGCGGATTGGCCAGATGAACGCCCAAGCGACGCCTGTCTTTTACCTGGAGCCGATGCAGTCCCATGCTGCGCGAGCCCGTTTCCGGATCTCTGGCCGTCAGTACGCCGCATGTGATGTAAGGGCCGCCGTCTCCTTCATGGTAAACCGGAATCGGCAACGAATTGAGATCGATGCTCTTGCTATTCTTAAGCACGATCTCTTTGACCGGGGCGTATTTAACCCTGCGGGCTTTGCCGGCGGTGCCGCGTCTTTTACGGTACGTCTCCAACAACTTCTCTTCGTGTGTTAGGCCGAAGGCGAGCGCTAGCCGCTTTTTTGTGCCGACGAGGTTGCCGACGACTTTCATCGAGTGGCCCTTAATGCGCTCGAAGGACAGCGCCGGCCCGCGGGCGCGGTCAGCTTGACGGAGCCATTCACTGATCTCGTAGCGAAGGTCAACTTCATTGCTGACCGTGAGCAGTTCGCCGTGTTTTTGCAACAAGCTGAGAAACTGTCGTAAGTCGTGAGCCGGCATTGTTCTAGCGAGCGTCCTTTCCTCCTTGAGTCTCGATGAGAGAACAGAGAGGATATCGTTGCCGCAACTAAGCGTAGAGCTGGTCGATAAAACCGCTGTCGTCTATTTTTCTGAGATAATGCAGATCCCAAGGCTCCATCGGCCCAATGTGGCGCATTTTTGGATCCTTGCCCACGTCGAGATCGTAAACGTTCTGGATTGCCGCCGGCAGTGGGTAAGGCTTTTTGTTGAGGAGTTTCGCCCACTCGCGTTGCAGATGGATGTAATATTCGTCCTCTTCCAAACCATAGCGCTTGGCGAGATTCTTTTTCAGGATCGCCACGACTTTCTCCGGTTGCGTCTTGAAGAAGTGAAGCGCTTCGATGAACCCCTTGATGAAAGCGTTGACCGTTTCCTCATTGGCTTTGATGTAATCGCTGGTGGCGAGGAGTGTCGTGTTGTGAATCACCGGACGATCGGGAAGATCGATGACATGCAAACCTTTTTTGATACCGTAGAGATCGAATGGCATATCGACCAGCGCCGCCACGGCCTTGCCGGAAGTGATTTCATCGACGAACTCCAAAAATTTGCCCGAGGTGTCATCGATCACGTCCATGTTGATCTCGCTCGGCTTGAGCCCGCACGTTTCGAGCACCGCGCGCAGATTGCCGGATACGCAAGGCGCCTTGGAGTGGCAGACGATCTTTTTGCCTTTCAGATCCTCGACGGTTTTAATTTCCGGCAAAGCGACCAGCCGGTCGTCCCAATTATTTTGCGCCTGGGCGAGATAGGTCAGGCGCTTCTCGCCCTTGGCCCGCTCACGATAAGTTTCGTGATGCAGGCCGCTCAAAAAATCGATCTCGCCTGCGAGCGCGAGCTTGGCCCGATGTCCCATCGTCGGCGCCTTGGCGCCGCCGACGATGTGCAGATCGATTTCATAGCCATATTTCTCCATAACCTTGGATGCTTTAAAGACGTAAAGAAACGGCAGATGGGAGGAATCGCTCGCCAAGAGGTCTAAGGTACGCATCGGTGGTTCTCCTTCGTTTTCATTATCTAGGCAGAGAATTGTTCAACAAGACGAATTCAAAAAACTCTATCGCGCCAAGCACGCCAAGCTCGCAGAGACCCCGCCCTCGCCCCATTTTTGTCAAATTCAATCTTGACGTCCTTTGCGACCTTTGCGCGAGACAAAGGCATTATCTGATCTCCCCTGCATCCCGCAAATGAGCATCAGTGCATCCCGAGTTCTTTTTGGACCTCGCGAAGCAGGCTCATGTCGTGCGCGATCGATACAGGAATATTGGTTTTTTTCGTCTGTTGCTGCAGGAAACTCCATTCAATGCTGAGGTCCTCATCGGTCAACATCCCGTTCTTGCTAAAGCCGGGCTTGGCCAATTCCAGCGAGCGGAGCGCGTCTTTTTCCGTGGCGTGCGTCCAATGCATCAGAATCTTTAGAGTGTCCTTCGGATTTGACTGTAGAAACTGCAGGCTGCGCAGCGAGGCGCGAAGCACCCGTTTGACCAAATCCGGATCCTTTTTAATCCGGTCTTCGTGGACGCCAAGGCCGGCGATTGGGTTAACCACGATCTCTGCCGTGTTGCCGAGCAGGCGGTAGCCTTTATTCTCGAGCTGAACATTGGTCGGCAGCGGCATCAAACTTCCCTGAGCAATGTTTTTGTCCAGCGCGGCGATCCGGGCCGGCGTGGCACCCATGGCCAGCAATTCATATTCACCCTTCTTCAGCCCCAAGTGTTGCAGGTGTTTTTCCGTGAGGATTGCCTGGGTATTGCCGAAAGAGCTGACGGCAAAAACCTTGCCTCTCAGATCGGCCGCGGAATTAATCTCAGGCCGCACGACCAGCGCAAACAAAGGGCGGGTGTTCAGCGCAGCGACAAGCTTGGTGCCGAGCCCCTGCATGGCGCCGTTCAGCACAGGAGAAATATTCAGCGAAAAGTCGATATGGCCGTTGGCCAACGCCACCGTGGCGACGTTGCCGTTCATCTGAACGAGCTGCGGCTCCAGACCTTCTTGGCGGAAGAAGCCCTTCTCCAGCGCGACTTTTACCGGAAACCAGGTCATGCTCACGGCAGAGTAGGAAAACGTGACTTTGCGCGCTTCGGGACCGGCGGAGATAGCTGGAAGTGTTATCGCGAGTAGTGGCAGAAATTGAAGGAGAAGAAGTTTCAGCATGTGGCGTCAGGTGCTTGCGGTCAATTTGATCTCACCACGAAGTGGTTCATGATCTTACGCTCGTCTCCGGGTAGTGAAAATGGAGGATTTTCCCCTCCACCAGGACTCCGCGG
>Ga0075286_1000064_pt1 | contig 10835 bp, 10 predicted proteins | sample SF_Rice_20C_0N_2_FD_69761 | JGI IMG/M metagenome (GOLD analysis project Ga0075286, IMG submission 69761) | Rice paddy soil microbial communities from Twitchell Island, California, USA - SF_Rice_20C_0N_205 | ecosystem: Environmental > Terrestrial > Soil > Paddy field/soil | place: USA: Twitchell...
TCAACGATAGTAATACATAGGTCACAAAGTAGAAAAGATCCGGAATCGGAAATTGCCGCAGAGAACGCGAAGGACGCAAAGTCTCGTAGGGTGCGCTGCGCCGCACGATCGCTTCGCTGCCCGGATGCAGCGATACTAATCCGGTCCGTCGCCGGAGAAATTTGCCAAGCTGCGACATTTTCAAGCATACCAATACGTTTGATCCAAACCCCTTGCCGCGCGATGTCGGCACCATTTCGCGGCGTGTAATTTGAAACATTCTATGGACGAAATTCGCATCGTCGATACGACTCTTCGCGATGGGGACATCAGCCTGTGGGCTTATGGCATGACTACCCGCATGATGCTGCCGGTTCTGCGGCACATGGACGAGGCGGGGTTTGATTCCATGGAGTTCTTCTTGAGTTTACGACTCAAAAAATTTGTTCGTGAGCACAAGGAAGATCCGTGGGATTGGCTTCGTCTCGGCACGAAGGAAATGAAGAAAACCAGATTGCGCTATCACGGCGGTCTGCACAGTGGCTTTGAATTTATTCCCGAATGTATCCGCCGGCTCATGATCCAGACGGTCGTCAAGTATGGCGTCACACTGACCAGGACATCGAATGCATGGAATAATTTCGACTTGTTAGGGGTTGAAGCGAAGAAGCTTAAGAAGCTCGGCATGGAGACGGTGATGAACTTGATCTATTCGATCTCACCGCGCCATACCGATGAGTACTACGCGCAGAAAGCGCGCGATGCCGCGGCATTGAAGCCGTATCGACTCTGCTTCAAGGACGTGGGCGGTATGCTGACGCCGGAGCGGACACGCACGTTGGTGCGGCTGATCAAGCAGAATGCCGGGGATACGCCATTGGAGTTCCACGCCCACTGCAACAACGGGCTTGCGCCGTTCAATTTGCTCGAAGCGGTCAAGGAAGGTATCCGCATCGTCCATACGGCGGTTCCGCCGCTCGCCAACGGTTCGTCCCAGCCGTCGGTCTTCAACGCCGCCAATAATTTGCGCGCGCTTGGCTACAAACCGCTCGTCAACGTCGATGTGCTGCCGCCAGTGAGCGCGCATTTCAGCGCTATCGCAAAGCGCGAGGGATTGCCGGTAGGCGCGCCGCGAGAATACGATCAATCCTGGTACGGCCATCAGGTGCCCGGCGGGATGATTTCCAACTTGCGCCATCAGCTCAAACTGATGGGTAAGGAGGACAAGCTGCAAGAGGTGTTGGAAGAAACCGCGCAGGTACGCGCCGAGCTCGGTTATCCGATCATGGTGACTCCGTTCGCCCAGTTTGTCGGCAGCCAGGCCGCGATCAACGTGATCCTCGATGAGCGCTACAGAGAAGTCACGGACCAGGTGATCCAGTACACGCTAGGACTGTGGGGCAAGGAAGGTAGCGATCATATGGACGCGGCGGTGAAAGCGAAAATCTTGAACCGAGCGCGGGCGCGCGAGATCGAGAAAATCGAGCATCCCGAGCCGACGTTGGCGGAAGTGCGCAAACAGTACGGCGGCCCGCATTTGTCCGACGAAGAGTTGCTGCTGCGATTTTACGCCGGACCGGAATTTGTCGCTGCTTTAAAGCTAGCGCCGTCACGGAAGGAAAACCTGCACGCCGAGAAACCGCTCCTGCGTCTCATTGAGGAGCTTGGTCGAAAGAAACTCTCGCACGTCTACATTCGTAAAGCGGATTTCTCTCTCAAGATCGACCGCGGAAAATAGAATCGCAGCTTGGCTCGCGATCCGAGTAGAGGATCGTCATCACAATCTGAGCCTAACTTTCCGCCCTTTTCAAGTTGCAAATGGGTTCGTGTCTCGTGAGCTATGCTGAGACGCGTTATTGCTCGCAGAATGTATTCCTCGCTATCCGGTATCGCGCCATCCGCAAGTGAAGATCGTTTGCATTCAGAGTTTGAGTTGCACAGGGGAAATGTCGATCGCGTAAGGCTAGTGCGCCCAGGCATTTTTCTTTCGGGCTCAGATTTGGACCCACTGCGCTCGATCCTGGCCAGCGCGAGGGCTTGGTTGCGAGTGATTTTGTCAGGCATCGAAACTCCTTTCGGCGCGGTCCAGCGTTGATCGCATTGTTTCTGTCTGCGCGAGCGCGCTTGATAAGGGGATCATCTCACACTAAGCTTTTGTGCCGCTGGTGAAACTGAAAAATTAGAGCGAGTAGGAACATTACATAAAGACGCTATAATAACCTTGTCATGGTCCGGAGCTTGATTTGCCGAAATGACGGCGGGCATTGGGCTTGCTGCATCATGCGCTCGGACGGTGTCCGGCGACTGATAATCTAAGGACCGGGCCGCGCGGTGTATGTCCTACTTGCGCTTCATCCGAGAATCGAAACTTTTTTAACGTAAACGGAGAACCAAGGGATAGGGAATAGGTTGGACCTCGATTCGCTATTATCAAAGAGCTGCTGAAGGGTTTGTCGACACGCTAAGGCTCGCTCCAAGCCAGAGTGAAGAAGACCGCGATGGCAACTCGATGCAGATGAAGCAGCAATGACCACTACTCTAAGAAATGTCTGGGAATCGCTCACGTCGAGTCTTTGGTTCGTTCCTTCGATAATGACGTTTCTCGCGCTCTGCTTGGCATTCGCGAGTATTGCTTTGGACGATGCGCTTAACGGTACCATCGGTTGGGCGTACGGCGGGGGACCCGAGGGCGCCCGCGACCTGCTCGCGGCTATCGCGGCCTCGATGATCACTGTCGCCGGCGTTTCTTTTTCGGTCATGATTGTTGCCCTCACTCTTGCGTCGCAACAATTCGGCCCCCGGCTGTTGCGCAATTTTATGCGCGACACGGGAAACCAAATCGTGCTCGGCACCTTCATTGCCACTTTTACCTACTGCCTGATTGTGCTGCGCACGATCCGCAGCGCGGAGTCGGAATTTGTGCCGCACGTTTCGGTGACATTAGCCATCGTGTTCGCATTGGCGAGTCTCGGCGTGCTGATTTACTTCATTCATCATGCGGCAGTATCGATTCAAGCGCCTGAACTGATTGCCATGGTGGCGAACGATGTCGAGACAGGTATTGAGCGGCTTTTTCCGGAGAAACTGGGCCGATCTGCCGAGGAAAACGACGAAAAATTATCCGAGCGCAGCCTCGGAGATTTCGAAGCGCATGGCCGCGTGATTCCGGCGGCAACAACCGGTTATGTACAGTCGATCGCCAACGATAGCCTGATGGCGGTGGCAAAGCAAAACGATCTCATCTTGCTGCTGAAATGCCGGCCGGGAGATTTCATCATCGAAGGCGAGGAGCTTGCCAAGGCGCGTCCTGAGGACTGCGTTGATGAGGAGGTGACGAGAAAAATTCAACGCGCATTCGTCTACGGCAATCAAAGGACGCACTTGCAAGACCTGGAGTTTAGCTTGCAGCAGCTTGTCGAAGTCGCTGTGCGCGCCTTATCTCCGGGAGTTAACGATCCTTTCACGGCCATCAATTGCATCGACCGCATCGCTGCAGCGCTCTCACTTCTCGCCCAGAGATCGTTTCCGAGTCCCTTTCGTCACGACGAGGGAGGGAGCTTGCGGGTGATTGCCAAACCGGTGCAGTTTGCCGAGGTCTTGAACGCCACATTCGATCCGATCCGCCAGTATGGTCGCTCGAGTCCGCTCGTTACACTCCGGCTCCTGGAGGCGATCTCGCGCATCACCAAGCGCGCGACGAGAGAGGGAGATCTCGCGGCGCTCTTCAATCAAGCGCTGGTGATCGAGCGCGGCAGCCACGAGGGATTGCCTGAAGAGCGAGATCGTGAAGCCGTCAAAGAACGCTTCGGGCACACGGTGCTCACATTGCAAGAGAGGCGCGCCTGGCAAGAGGAGCAAGCTCGAAGGGCGATCCGGTAAGGCCGGAAATTTTGCCATAACGGCCAAATGGCGCCGTGCGGATTCTGCGCTGCTCCGGTTTTCTGGTTCATGATGCAGCTCGCGATGATCGCCGGTTTTGTGACAGCTATCCGGTGAATTGGTGGTTGATTCGCAAACAGATCAACAGGCCATGTGACACATGACTGCTAGTTCGTTGCAACTTCGAACAAAGCTCGTGAAATCTGTTCCAATCGCGAGACAGCTTAGCCATACAGAGTTGAAGGAACCGGAAGCTTTTTTGCGTTTTCTGCACTTCGTCTAAAATCGACTCTACCTCCCTTCTCGCTCCAAACCACGGTAACCTCAGTCAGAAACAGGAATTTAGTCAATTGGCACTTGCTTTGCTGAATGCGATTAGCAGGCGGCGATGCGGCTCAGTCTACCTATCGTGCACCCTAAACCGCGCCCGCAAGAAGCGGATCGGGTCGGCACCGGCATCTGTCTGCATTGCGGCCTGGGCTGCGCCCAGCTGATTTACGCCAAAGGAGGCAACGTCATCCATATCTGTGTTTGAAATCCCAGTAATCTACCTCAGCGGGCCGCTTTACTTTGCGTATTGCCGTTTTTCATTTTAGCTCGGATGACTCATGGTAGCGCTCCTTGTCTTTGCGGTTACCCTTCTCCTGGCAGTGTTCCTTTCGGAGCTCGCGCGCCGGAGCATCCTTTCCACAGCGGTGCTTTTTCTGTTCGCGGGTTTCATTGCGGGGAGCGGAGTGATGGGATGGATCGACGTGGACGCTTCCCAACCGGTGGTCTCGCAATTTTCCAAGCTCGCATTGTTTAGCGTCCTTTTTACGGACGGGATGAGAATCGGTCTCACGGATTTCAAATCCGCATGGCGGCTCCCCGGCAGGGCGCTGCTTCTAGGATTTCCGCTGAATCTGACGCTCACCTCATTTCTGGCGCATTGGATTGTCGGCCTCTCCTGGATTGAATCGTTCCTTATTGGTGCGGTTCTAAGTCCCACTGATCCCGTGTTTGCTGCGGCTATCGTAGGACGCGAGGAAATTCCCGAGCGCATCCGTCATCTTTTGAATGTCGAGAGCGGCGTTAACGACGGAATCGCGCTGCCGTTGGTTTTGATATTTCTCGCCATGGCAGCGAATGACTCCTTCGACGTTTTTTCTCTGGCGGCTGAAGTCGTTCTGGGAGTCGCTATCGGCGTCGTTGTGCCCTGGGCGGTGCTGCGGCTCGAAAAGACTCGATTCTTTGCGGTGGAGGCGCGTTATGAGGCCTTCGACACCTTCGCGATCGGGCTTCTGTTGCTGGCATTGGCAAGTTTGACACACGCCAACGAGTTTTTAGCGGCGTTCATCGGCGGCGTCACGATCGCCAGCACTTACCCGGAGATCCGGGAGCGGTTTCACGAGTTTGGGGACCGCCTCGCCGAACTTCTAAAACTCGCCGCATTGTTAGTATTCGGCGCGCTGATTTCCCCCCGGTTTCTCGCCGAAATCCCCTTGAGCGGATATGTTTTTGCAGCCCTGGCTCTCTTGGCCGTGCGACCCATGGCTCTGGCAATCGCGCTCTTTGGGAGCCGCCTGGATTGGCGCGAATGGATCATCGCGGGGTGGTTTGGTCCCAGGGGTTTCGCCTCGGTCGTGTTTGGCTTGATCATTCTCGAATCGCACATCATGGATGCCGACCGCGTATTTCACTTGGTCGCCTTGGTCGTTGTCGCTTCGATCATCGCCCACTCCTCCACGGACGTTATTTTGGCACGGTGGCTTTATGAACCGCAGCCTGACGATCAAAAATCGAGCGCGGCCCACAATGGCAAGAAGACGGTTATTGTATCCCGATGACTCCGCGCATTTCATACGGTGAGCTTTTCCGCCGGGTGCGTCAGGATGTGGTGTGGCATGATTGTTTTGCGAAGTCCGCGGCGCTGGCCTTCTATTTTCAGTTGGCGATATTCCCGCTGCTGATATTCTTGCTGACTCTCCTCGGCTTTATGTCTGGCGCGCAGCGGATTGTGCTGTTTTGGCTCGGCAGACTGATGCCGGCCGACGCCATGGGAATCATCAAAGACTGGCTGCAGGAAACTCTGGCGCGTCGCAGCCGCGGTATCTTATCTTTCAGCCTCATCTTCTCACTTTGGTCTGCATCCACCGGAGTGAGCACGCTCATTGCTACTTTGAATCGAGCTTACGAAGTGAACGAAGGGCGGCCGTTTTGGCAATCGCAGGCCTTAGCACTCGGATTGACGTTGGCTCTATGCATTCTCGTCATCGGTGGAGTCGTTCTGATCACATTCGGCGATCAGCTCATCGCCGGCATTGGATCTGTTCTCGGAATTGTCGCCAGTGTAAACACGGCCTGGCGCATTTTCCATTACGCCACGGGCCTGCTCATGCTGACATTGGGCATAGCGTTGATTTATTATTTCGCGCCTAATGTCGATCAACATTGGTTGTCAACTCTGCCGGGAACCGGTTTCGCGGTCACTGCATTTATCCTCGTTTCTTATCTGTTCTCGATCTATGTGCGATATGCCCCAAGCTACTATGCGGTGTATGGGAGCTTGGGCGCCATCGTTATTTTGAACCTTTGGCTCTATTTGATGGCGCTCATCATGTACCTCGGCGGAGAAATAAATTCGGAAATTCAGAAATTGTCCGGCAGACCGGCGAAACAAAAAAGGTGAAGTTTAGTTGCGTGTCCGGTTCAAGCTGATTTTTCGCGGAAGTTTTGCCATGAAGTCGTTGAATGCAATTGCCATCGTGACGGATGCCAGACGCCTGCGGCCTGCGCAATCGCAAGGCCGAAAAGTCATTGTCTTTGTCATGCACTTGGTGCGGGTATTTTTTTGCGCGACCGCGGCAGAACAGGCCTCGGAAAGCCGTTGCCTCGTTCTGACAATGTATTGAGAAACCAGCGGTGAACGCCGCGTGGCCATGGTTGCGGTGGGTTGGGCTGTTCTCAATCGCAGAAACAATCCGGCGTTTCCCAATAGCGTATGCGAAAGTTGTTCGCCAGGGCGGCGAGAACCCGCCGTGTCAATTCTCCCTGTTGGTGCGACCTCTGGAACAGGAGAATCAAGTGAAATCTTGCTTGAGCCGAGCCTCATCGGAGCCATCGGACTTCAAATCCGCGTCCGCGTCCGACTTCACGTAAACCGTGCGAATCGGGAATGGGATGACGATCCCCGTGGCACGGTACTTCGCCTGCAGCGCTTTGATGAATTCATGTTTGATCAGATAATTATCGACAAATGTGCGCGCGCGTAAAATCACGGTAAAATCGATGCTCGACTGATTGAAGGTGTGATAACGAATGAAAGGCTCGAAACTAGGCACGCCGCCCGGGACTATTGCCATCGTTTCCTTGGCAATCTCCTTAGTGACCCGCTCGACTTTGTTGAGATCGCTATCGTAATGTACCCCGACTTGCACGAGCACGGCGACTTCCGGGTCCGGCAAGTCGTAGTTGATGATCGTGCTTTGAACTAGCTTGCTGTTGGGCACAACTGCAGTCTTATTGGGCAACATGCGGATCCGGGTGCTGCGCCAGCCGATCCGCTCTACATACCCTTCGTCTCCGTTCTCGAGTCGGACAAAATGTCCAACTTCGATCGGCCGGTCGGCTTTGATGTGCAGGCCGGCGAAAGCGTTGCCGAGCGTGTCCTGAAGCGCGATTGCGACCGCCAAGCTGCCGATTCCCAACGTGGTCAAAAGTGGAGTAAGCGAGAGCCCGAGATTATCCAAAACCAGCATTCCGCCGATGACGAACAGAACGATCTTCGTCAGTAACTCGACCGGCCCGCGAATATTATTTAACGGCTGATAGCGCGTGGCGATATTGCGCAGGATGAGGAGTACAGACTTGACCACCACAACAATGACGATAATTAAACCCGTCAGAGTGAGCATACGTGCCGCCGCCCGCTCGATCTTCGGGGGGAGCGGCACAATATCGATGATCCACCATAGGCCGACAATAATGAATAGTGGGAAAAGATAGCGATCCACTAACCAATCGATACGGGCGTCGGGGCTGATTGCGGCGCGGCGCATGATTGCGCGGATAAACCGGGTCAACAGGAAGTATACGCCGTACGCCAGCAAAATTGTCGCAAGAACAAGCAGCGGCAGAACAACTGCTGGTGTCATGGGAATTCGAAAACCGAGAAATTCTGTTACAAAGTCAGTCATGTGAATTAACTAAGCCGCGTTACCGGGTTCTCCTGTCGTCCGTGAATGTCACGGATCTAGCAGCTACATTTATTTCCTTTGCACGCGATTGCGGGCAGATGCTCTTTTTACCGAATGCCTAAGCCTTTTTTGATAGACCTTCACAGTCCCGTTAAAGTTCTTGTATTCCTGCGGATGCTCAATGATGCGTTTATAGCCGCGGAACAGACGCGGCGGGTCGGGATCGACATTTCGGCGCACGGGAATCCGTTTGAAACCGGCGAGCACCTTTTGCCCCTCGCTCGAAAGCAGAAAGAGGCGGTCGGCTTCTGTTCTTAAAACTCACCCGCGCTTCTCACGGCTGTGCTAAATAGCTGTTCAACTCAGGTGCCGTGATTATTCGCGATTTCGGAATCGCACGAAGCACGGCTTCGGTTTGGAAAACAGCCTCTTGATCCACTATTCCGTCCATAACAAAGATGATCTCCATTGATGGCTGGATGTCTTTAAGATTCAAAGCTGTCTCTGTCAGATCCATTTCGCGAGTCGTGGATACCAGAACGGCAGCCATGAAGAACTCATGCTTGGCGCAAACCACGGCTGCCGCTCCATCCACAGTTTTGACCACACAACAATCGGCACGAAGTAGTTGCTCTTCCACATCCACGCGCCCATAGCCGCCAACTAAGAGAATCTTTCTCGGCTCCTGCTTTACTTCGGGCATGCGGTCCTTCCTAATACAATAGTTTGACAGAAATAGTTTCTCGCGATCGATTTACCTGGCAAATCGTGTCTGGGCCATCTCAAATATAGCCGTGTGTCTTTTCCGAAACTGAGGTGGGACGTCTACGAGGCGCGGTAAACGTTAGCTTGGACTTTCGATTTGCTGGACTACGGAGTTGGACAGTCTTCGCTCGCAATTCGCGCTGCCGTCGGGCTATCCTCCACTTCACTAAGCCGCATCTCAGAAACGCCGGATTTACTTCAAAGACCTCGCAAATGTTTGAAAAAGAGAAGACATCATCAGACGCATTACTCCAAAGCCACTTTTCTGCGTCGCGAAATAGCGCTTGCTTATGAGCAGAGCTGCTAAACGCGAACTTCTGATACGCTTGGATAGCTTCTACCAAAACGGCAAACATCAGCTTTCTCTCCGGCTGACCAGGTTTGAGCTGTCGGTGAACGGTTAGGTAACTGTGACTCGCCAGAACATCGGTCTCGAGCATGATCATTGCTGCGGTCCTTTCACTGCGATCGTCTACCGCAAGAGCGAGGCCAACAGAAGACTACTTGCTAAAACGCCGCTTAACGGACGTCATCAGCCAGAGAGGGAGTTGGGGTAAGCCGGGTGTGCCGCCAATGCACATTCGAAAAGAAAAAGAACGCGAACGTGGGAAAATTTTGCCAGCGATGCCGCTTACTACTTGACTGCTCGTTGTCCGAGCACCGATGAAGGATGCAACGCTAGCGAAACCCCGTACGAATTCTTCAGGTAACGCGGGACCAAGTCTTGGTCTTTATAATAGATCGAATCTCTTTAATTTGTTGTACAGAGTGCGGCGGCTAACCTTCAGAAGAGATGCGGCTTTTACCTTGTTGCCATTCACCGACGAAAGAGCCATTCTAATATATTCTTTTTCTACTTCCTCGAGGCTCATTCCAAGCTGAATTGGAGAGTGCTCTCTCGGTTTTTCCGCACCTGAGCCGGCGAAGTCGCGTATGCGATCCGGGAGAAGATCCGCGCTGAACTCTGCTCCTTTCGCCAATAAAACGCCCCGTTGGATTACGTTTTTCAACTCGCGAATATTACCCGGCCATGGATAGGCCCTTATTAAACGGTATGTTTCGCTCGAGACAATTCGAACGTCTTTTTTGTACAATTGGGCAAAAAGCGCAACAAAATGATCTGCAAGCAATGAGAGAGCGCTAAAACGATCACGAAGGGGCGGCAATTGGATTCGAAAAACATCAAGGCGGTAAAAAAGATCTTCGCGAAAGCGTCCCTTCTGCACCGCTTCTTCTATGTTCTCGTTTGTGGCGGCGATTACGCGCACGTGTACATGTATATCTCTTTCGCCGCGGACGCGGCGAATGGTTTTGGTTTCCAAAACTCGCAGGAGGCTCACCTGGGTTTTCTCGTCCATCGTCGTGATTTCATCCAGGAATAAAGTGCCGCCTTGCGCCTGCTCGAACAATCCTGCGCGCCTCTCCGAAGCTCCGGTGTACGCGCCCTTTTCATGACCAAACAGTTCGCTCGAGACAAGCTCGGGCGCAATCGCGCCCATATTCACGGGCAAATAAGGAAATATGTTTCGACTACTTCTTTTGTGAATAGCTGCGGCCACTAAATCCTTTCCCGTCCCGGTTTCCCCAGTGATCAACACGGGAATATCTTCGGCAGCAGCTTCCATGATGTACTGGATGACAGATCGCATTTTAAGTGTAAACGCCAGTATCCCTTCAAACTCCACAGGGACGATCAGTTCCGCGCCGCCGGGCGAACTACTACAGTCCGGCGCTCCAGCGCGACTGGTGTTTTCGATGCTGGCTAAAATTTGATCGTCGTCCATGGGCTTTTGAAGCCAGTCACATCGAAGATTCCGCGCGTCGATAATGTCGGGCTTCTTCTCAGCGGAAAGTATAATTGCTCTGCTACAGGGCTGATTTTTTAGAAATTTTTTAATGAAGTAGGTGGTATTAAAATACGCGGCTGGAGCAGACACTGTGTCCCATACAATCAACTCATAGGGGTTCTGGTAATGCTCCGTCAGGGCCTCTTGTACGTTGATCGCCGATTTGACGGCACAATTACCACCGAACCGG
>Ga0075286_1000065_pt1 | contig 10826 bp, 12 predicted proteins | sample SF_Rice_20C_0N_2_FD_69761 | JGI IMG/M metagenome (GOLD analysis project Ga0075286, IMG submission 69761) | Rice paddy soil microbial communities from Twitchell Island, California, USA - SF_Rice_20C_0N_205 | ecosystem: Environmental > Terrestrial > Soil > Paddy field/soil | place: USA: Twitchell...
GCTTCATCGACTGCGATAGCTGCCGCATGTCGTGGTAGAGTCCGGTGTCGGTGGCGAACTTGCCGATGGTACCGCGCCCGTGGCTCACGTCGGCGAGCAGCGTGTCGAGGCGGGCGCCGGTGTTGGTGAGCTGCGCCGTCATCGCCGAGAGATTGGCGGTGAGCGTGTCGGCCCGGTTCAGCGTCCGTCCGAGGGCGGGATTGGCGAGGGTACTGTCGAGGCGGTCGGTGAGTCGCCGGAGGCTCGCCATCGTCCGGGTCAGCTCGGCGCTGGGGCCGGCGTTCGGATTGCCGTACATCTCCATGGTCTTCTGCGCCGCCCTGAGGGCACCCTGGAGCGCGGTCATCGTGGCGTGGAGCTGGTCGGCGGTCTCCTTGTTCACGATGGCCTGCGCGCCGATGAGCACGCTGTCGGCCCGATCGCTCAGTCCCAGCGCCTTTCCCGAGAGGCCGGGATCCTGGGTGCCCAGGATCATGCGCCCGGGCGGCAGCAGCTCGGCGGCACGGCCGGGATCGAAGTCCACCGCATAGTCGCCCACCAGCGTGATCGACACGATCGTCGCCCTGGCATCCACCCGAGGCTTGATCTTGGGCGGGAGGCTCGCGGTCACCAGCACCTTGCCCACGTCCACGAACTCGATGCGCTCCACCTTGCCCACGCTGACGCCGGAGATGCGGACCGGCGACGCCCGCTTCAGCCCGCTCACGTTGGGAAACTGCATGTGGATCAGGTTGTCGGAGGACACCGACCGGCCGCTCAGCCACATCGTGCCGAACACGAAGACGAGGACGGCGATGATGACGATGGTGCCGACGGTCACTTCCCGCACGCGAAGATCCATGAGCTAGGCCGCGAAGGAGGGGTTGTCGAAGTCGCGCTCGAGAAACTCACGGACCTTTGCGTTCGGTGAATCGTGGAACTCCTGCGGCGTGCCCTGCATCACGATCTTGCCCTCGCTCAGCAGGGCGAGCCGATCGGCCACCCGGAACGCGCCACGCACGTCGTGCGTCACCATGACGCTCGTGACGCCCAGCTCGTTGTCGAGGCGCTCCACCAGCCCGTCGATGATGTCGGCGTTGACGGGGTCGAGGCCCGAGGTAGGCTCGTCGTACAGCAGGTACTTCGGCGTGCCCGCGATCGCCCGCGCGATGCCGACGCGCTTCCGCATGCCGCCCGAAAGCTGCGCCGGGTACTTGTCGATCGTGTCGGCCGGGAGATTCACCAGCCGGATGCACTCCGCGATCCGGTCGCGGCAGTAGTCGAGGTCGCGGTACTTGTCCTCGTCGGTGATGCCGAGCCGGACGTTCTCGAACACGTTCATGGAGTCGAACAGCGCGCCGTTCTGGAAGACGTAGCCGATCTGCGAGCGGAGCTCGGCGAGCTGCGCCCGCTTGAGATGTACCACGTCCTTGCCGTCCACGATGATGGTGCCCTGGTCCGGCTTGATCAGGCCGATGATGGTCTTGAGCAGCACGCTCTTGCCCGTGCCGGACGGCCCCATGAGCGCGACGGTCTCGCCCTCGCGGACCTCGAAGTCCACGCCGTTCAGCACGACCTGCTTGCCGAATCGCTTGTGAACGTCCCGAAGCTCGATCATTGATTCAGCAGGAGGCGGGTGAGCACGGTGTCGAGCACGAGTATCAGCACCGAGCTGGTGACGACGGCGGTCGTGGTGGACTTGCCCACGCCTTCGGCGCCCTGCTGCGTGTTGAATCCCATGTAGCACGAGATGACCGTGATCGAGCCGGCGAAGAAGAACGCCTTGATCACCGAGTAATACGCGTCCCAGGGCCGCCAATAGTACTGCGCGCCGTAGATGAAGTCGGCGTCGGTCACGGGGAGGACCGCCTTGACGGAGATCCATCCCGAGACGATGCCCGAGAGGTTGGCGAGTACGGTGAGCGCGGGAATCATGATGAGCCCGGCGAGGACCCGCGGGATCACCAGGTGCGACGATGGCGAGCGCCCCAGGCTCTCGAGCGCGTCGATCTGCTCGGTGACCCGCATCGTTCCCAGCTCCGCGGCGTAGCGGGCCCCGATGCGCCCGGCGAGAATGAGCGCGGTGAGCACCGGGCCCAGCTCGAGGATGATCGAGGAGACGACGAGCGTGCCGACCACGTAGTACGGAATGCTGCCGGTGAACTGGTAGCCGGTCTGGAGCGCCGTCACCGCGCCGGCGAACGCGGAGATGAGCAGAACGATGAAGAGGCTGCCCGCGCCGATGTTCCACGCCTCTTCCATCATCCGGGGCAGCCAGATGCGCACCTCGACGAGGCCCCGGATGGTGTCGATCACGAAATAGGTCAGGCGCCCCACCTGCGAGGCGCCCTCGAGGACCCATCGGCCGACGAGCTGGCGAATGTCGTATGTGGTGGAGGCGGCCATAGGTGCTTTATCTTCGCCTTCCATGGCACGTAAGTCCACCCTCGATCGCCCGATAGAGCCTGCCCGCGCAGCCGCCTTCCGGCGGCGCCTGCTGCACTGGTACCGGCGTCACGGCCGCGACCTCCCCTGGCGCCACACCCGGAACCCATACCACGTCATGGTCTCGGAGTTCATGCTCCAGCAGACCCAGGTGTCGCGGGTGGAGCTTTACTATCCCCGATTTCTCGATCGGTACCCGACGGTTGAGGCGCTGGCCGCCGCAAAGCCGGCGGCGGTACGGGAGAGCTGGGAGGGACTGGGGTACTATCGCCGAGCCGCCAACCTGCACCGGCTCGCCCGGCAGGTGATGGCCGACCATGACGGCCTCATCCCCGCCGACCCGGCGGTGCTGCTGCGCCTGCCGGGGGTGGGCCGCTATACGGCCGGGGCGGTGGCGTGCTTCGCATTCGAGCGACCGACGCCGGCCGTGGACACCAATGTGGCGAGGGTGCTGCGGCGGGTGTTCCACCCGCGGCTCGCGAGGGCGCGCGCGGCGAGAACCCTCTGGGCCACCGGCGCGGCACTCGTGCCTCGGCAGGGAAAGCGGGCATGGGAGTTCAACCAGGCGATCATGGAGCTCGGGGCGCTGGTCTGCACGGCGCGAGTGGCGAAGTGCGGGGAGTGTCCGGTCCGGGAGGGGTGCGAGACGGGGCAGCGGCGCTAGCGCACCATGCTTCCGGCCACCAGCGCGATGAAGCCGAGCGTCCCGGCGACCGATGTCACGATCTTCTGCCGCTGTCGCAGCTCGTCGAAGTAGTCCGAACCCGGCCCGATCGGATCGAGGCGTCCGAGCTTGGCCGCCGTCGGCAGCGCGACCATGAGCGCCAGCAGCGCGCCGACCAATCCCGCCCCCTGCATCACGACCAGCGCAAGGTTGAATCCCGCCAGCTCCCCCGTGCGCCCCGACACCGAGAACGTGAGGATCAATCCCGACAGCACCGTGAGCAGGGCGCCGGGCCCCACGATCGCCCTCTGGACCGCGGCCTGCGACCGCACCAGGGGGCCGAGGGAGGCGCGGTCCTCGCGCTTGGCCGCCATGCCGGCGACCATGGACGCCAGCCCGCCGCCCAGCCACATCGTGAAGCCGAGCAAATGAACGAAGAGCCAGAAACGGATCACGAGTTGGTCGCGGACAGGATGGCGCCGTCGATCGGCTGGCGTCCGGCAAATCCGGACTCGACCTCGTGCCAGTGCGTGATGCGGTCCTCGCCGAGGCGCCAGCAGAGGAAGATCGGCCGGTCCTCTCGAAGCGAATAGAAGTCCACGAGTCCCGCCTCGAATCCCTTGAAGACGCACCCCACCGCCTCCAGCTCCTGGAGGTAGCGGTTGATCCGCTCGGCGTGCGCGGAGACCGCGTCGCGCGACTCGATCAGCTCCCGAGTCTCTCCCCACTCGGCGCGCGCCCCACCGGTGAGCACCTCGTAGCGCGCGACCGCTTCGCGCCACGCGGGGTACTCGAGGGTCAGATCGCGCACGATCCGCCGCACCAGCGGCAAGGTGCGCTCGGCTTCCTCGAGTGTGAAAAGCTTGAAATCAGGCACGCGTCACCCCCAGATGATCTCGACGCCCTCGATCTGCTCGGGATGGCTGATGAAGCCGACCACGCAGCCCTGGGCGTCCACGACCGTGATCGTAGGGCGCAGATGGGAATCACTGGGATCGAGATCCATCCGGATCTGAAAGCCGGTCAGCTCCCGATCCGGCGCGACCACGGGCGACCGCGTCCGCATCAGCTCGTCGGCCCGCGTGTGCCACGGGTGCTTTCCCTCGGCGAGGCATCGTGTGACCAGGTCACGGTCGCTCAGAGTGCCCAGAAATCGGCGTGTCCGGTGGTCGTCCACCACCGGAACGACGGAGATGTTCCGGTTCTTGAGCATGATCGCCACCTCGCTGGCCATCGCGCCGGCCACGGCGACATGAGGATCGGGCACCATCGCTTCCGCAGCTTTCATAGACGCTCAATTTGCCCCGAACCCCTGGGTGGTCAAGTGCGCGACGCGGCGCGGGCCAGCGCCTCGCGCGCGGCACGATAGCCCTGCTCCGCGTAGTCCCGCATTCGCTCGATCCGGAACGTCGAGTAACGCTCGATGACAGGCCGAATGTACGTGAGCGGGGGTCGTCCCGCCTCCGCCCTCCAGCGAGCCAGCTGCTCCGAGGTATGGGCCGCCATCAGGGTGCCCACCGCCTCGTCGTGCGCCCGGATGAGATGCGGCATCGGGTCGGGCACCGCACCCGCGGCGACCTCGAGGCCGGGGCCCACGTCCACCGCTATCACGTGCTCGATGCCGAGGTGCGCCGCTACATCCAGCGGAAGCACGCCCCGGAGCCCTCCATCACCGCAGCGCCGCCCGTCGAGCCGGACCGGAGGGAAGTAAAGCGGAAGGGCGCAGGTGGCGACGAGGGTGTCCAGCAGGGGCCCATCACGACCGCCGGCACCATACAGCAGCAGCTCGCCGGTGTCGAGGTCGGTGACCGTGACGGTCACCGGGATCCGGAGATCGGCAAAGCGTCGTGCCCGGACCAGCGAGGCGATCCCGCGGCGGAAGGGCGCGGGCCGGAGCAGCGAGCGCGCGTACAGACCGAGAATCGGCGCCAGCGGGTTGCGTGCGATGCCCCGACCGCCGACGTCCTCGAGGCGCGCGAGGAGATCGGCCTCCGCGGTCTCTTCCGCGAGCGCCGCCGCGATCACCGCTCCCATCGAGGTGGCGACGAACCGCACGGGATGCATGCCTGCCTCGGTGAGCGCCCGAACGGCGCCGACGTGGGCGGCGGCTTTGGCCCCGCCACCGCTCAACACGACGGTGACGCCCTCGCCCGTCATCGCCGGGGGCGACTCATCCGGTGCGCCTCGGCGCGTGCGTAGCGCGCCCGCTCCTCGTCGGTCCCGGGGACCAGCTGCGGAACCCGGGTCGGCTTGCCCTGGTCGTCGATCGCCACGAAGACCACGTGCGCCGTGTGAGTGTGGCGCTTCTCTCCGGTACTGACCGTCTCCGAAAAGACCTCGACGGTGATGTCCATCGAGGACCGGCCCACGTAGTCCACCGTCGCCGAGCAGGTCACGAGAGCCCCCACCGGGATCCGCTCGCGGAAGTCCACCCGGTCTATGCTCGCCGTGACGGCGGGGCCGCCGGCGTGACGAATCGCAGCCACCGCCGCCGCCTGGTCGACCAGGGCCATCAGGTGCCCGCCGAACAGATCGCCGCGAATGTTCTGCATGTCGGGCATGACGAAGGTGGTGATGGAGCCGACGGAGTAGGACATCGGGCGGGACTCTGGGAGCACGGAACCTCGAAAGATGGAGACAGGAGAAGAGGTCAGTAGTCCACCGGCCTCAGGTAGTACTCGCCGATCGCGGTGCCGCTCAGCATCGCGACCGTCGGGAGCCGCCGCTTCCAGTGCGTCGAGTCGAGGCGCTTGCGCACGAGCGCCGTCTCCGCCTCGGTGAAGCCGAGGGCGGCGATTTCCGCGTCACGGTACCCGAGGAGAATCCAGTGGAGAATCGCGTCGGCCCGGGGATACGAGATGCCGAAGTCGCCTTCGTCCGTCTGGCCGACGATGAGGTCGGCGCTCGCGGGCTTGGAGACGATCACGTCCGGAATGCCCAGATGGCGAGCGAGCGCCCAGACCTGAGTCTTGAGTAGGTCGCCGATCGGGTTCACCGGCGGCGAGTCGTCGGCATGCCAGGTGAAGTACCCGAAGAGACGCTCGGTCTTGTTGCCGGTCCCCAGCGGCAGGGCCCGATGCGCCGCGGACAGGTCGAACAGCACGATCATGCGGGTCCGGGCCATGATGTTCCCGAGCCGGCCCGCGTCGGGGTTTCCGATGGCCGCGGCGAGCCCGTCCACCGCGGCGCTGATGTCCACGGTCGCCGCCTCGATGCCGAGCGCGTCGATCACGAGCTGCGCGTGGCTCAGGCTCTCGGCGCTCGACGTGCGGTACGGCATGCGGATGCCGAGCACGTTGCGTGGGCCGAGCGCCTCGGCGGCGAGGAACGCGACCAGCGAGCTGTCCACACCGCCGGAGAGGCCGATCACGACTTTCTCGAAGCCGCGCCGGCGCCGGACCTCGTCGCGGATGAACTCCACCAGCCAGCGCCGGGTGAGCTCGGCGTCGATGGCGAGGGGATCGCCGGCCACGTGGGCCATCGCCCGGACGGCCGCCGGGTCTATCCGACGGGCCCTCGGCGCCGGGGGCGCCGCGCCGCGGTCACTCTCCCCGCCGTCGGAGCGACGGGCCGCATGGAGCGAGCCGAGGAGGTGCGGGAGGCGCATCTCGAGGTCGGCCAGGAGCGGGAGATCCGCGCGCGCCCGGGTGATCTCCTCGAAATCGAGCGTGGCGGGGATCAGCGCATCCTCGAAGATCGGCCCGCTGGCGAGGATGTCTCCCCGCGGGCTCGCGACCACCGAGCCGCCGGGAAATGCCTTTCCCCCCTCGAACCCCACGAGCTGCGACAGAGCGACGAACACGCCGTGCTCCCCCGCGATGTCCTGGACGATCCTTGACCACCGCGCGAGACTGGTGGGCTGCCCGGCCGTATGGTCGGTCGTGACGACGCCCCTCGCCGGGCTCGCGCTCGGGATGATGATGAGCTGCGCGCCTCCGAGCGCGGCGAGCATCGGCGTGAACGAGTGCCACGCGTCCTCGCAGATGAGGATCGCCGCCCGGCCCCACTGCGTGTCGAACGCCTGCACGCTCCGGCCGGCCTCGACGAACCGCTCCTCGTCGAACACGCCGTACGTGGGCAGGAACACCTTGCGGTGCACGTGCCGGATGCCGGCGTCGGGGCCGCCCAGCGTGGCGTACAACCCGGAGTTGTAGAGCCGATTGCGATGGATCTCGTAGAAGCCGAGCGCGACGTCGAGCGGCGCCGCCTTGGCGTCCTGGTGCTGGCGCGAGAGATCGGCGAAAAGCTGGTCGGCGGGGAGGGCCAGATCGCGGACCCCGCCCTCGAGGAAGTATCCGGTGAGCGCCGTCTCCGGCGCCACGAGCAGCTCGGGCGGCTCGGCCCAGGCAGATACCTCCCGGAAAATGGCGCCGAGACGGCAGAGGTTCTCGTCGTAGGCTCCCTTGCGGGGCCGCATCTGAGCGATGGCAAGGCGAAGCACGACGGAAATGTATACCTTACGCCATGCTCTGGTATATCGCAGCGGGCAGCGCGCTGGGAGGCATGAGCCGCTACCTCCTGGGCGGCGCGATCCAGCGGCTGCTGGAGACGACCTTTCCCGCGGGCACGCTCCTCATCAACATCACCGGCTCCTTTCTGCTCGGTGTCATCATCCGGTTCGCGGTCGTGACTCCGGCCATTTCGCCGGAGGTTCGGGCCTTCCTCACGATCGGCTTCTGCGGCGGGTACACCACGTTCTCCACCTTCAGCTATGAGACGGCGGCCATGCTCGAGGACGGAGAATGGACCCACGCCGCGTTCTACATCGTGGCGAGCGTCGGGGTATCGCTGCTCGCGACCTTCCTGGGCTTCGCCGTTGCGCGCGCGGCGCTCGGCGCGCGGGGAGCATGACATGCATGGTCTGACGGGCGAGCGCACCCTGATGCGCATTCATATCGGCGAGCGCGACAAGTACAAGGGCAAGCCGCTCTACGAGGCCATCGTGCACCTGCTGAGAAAGCGCGGATTCGCCGGCGCCACGGTCCTGCGCGGGATCATGGGCTATGGCGCCACCGCCGGCATCCATACCGAGAAGGTGCTCCGCTTGTCCACCGACCTGCCCCTGGTGGTGGAGAGCGTGGAGAGCGAGGAAAAGATCCAGGCAGTGCTGCCGGAGCTCGACGAAATGATCGGCGGTGGACTCATCACGCTCGAGCGGGCCAAGGTCGTCATCTACAGGAGCGAAGAGGCCCAGACATGACGGGGCCGCTCCAGGCGCTGACCGGCGTCGCCAACGCCTGCTTTCTCACACCCGGCGTCGTGGGCGGCGGCCAGCCGTCGGCCCAGCACCTCGCCGCACTCGGTGCCGCGGGCGGTGGAATCGTCCTCGATCTCCGCGATCCGATGGAGCCGCGGCCGCTCGACGAGCCGGCCGCGGCGCGCGCGGCGGGACTCGAGTACGTGAACGTCCCCGTTACCCCCGGAACCCAGAACGACGCCACCCTCGAGCGGATTCTCGGGGTGCTGCGGGGGGCCGGTGGCCGCACCGTCTTCGTCCACTGCGGCAGCGGCAATCGGGTCGGTGGCGCGCTCATCCCCTACCTCATCCTCGACCACGGGTTCGAGGAGGAGGATGCCGTCAACCAGGCCATGCGCGTGGGCCTCCGGAGTGCCGACCTGATGGGATGGGGCCTCGACTACGCCCGCCGAAACCGCAAACCCTCCCGACCGTAGGATTGCAGCACCACCTCACGGAGCTCAGATGTCCCGCAATCATGGCTCATGGCGGCTCGTGCTGGCGGCGCTCGTACTGCTGCCGGTCGCTGCCGGCGCCCAGGGCAAGGTCAAGCCGCTCGATCCCTCGAACAGGGACACTACCTGCGCGCCCTGCCGCAATTTCTTCCAGTCTGCCAACGGCGGCTGGCTCGCACGGACGGAGATTCCCGGTGACCGTCCCGGCTGGGGAAGCTTCTACGAGCTGCAGGACCAGAACTTCACCGCCCTGCATCAGGTGCTCGACGATGCCGCCAGAGAGGCCGTCACGACCTCCAACCCCAATCTCCGGAAGCTCGGGCTCTTCTACAGCTCGTGCATGGACTCCACCGCCATCGAGTCCGCCGGCATCGGGCCGCTCAAGCCGGAGCTCGACCGCATCGCCGGCATCCGCGATGCCCGGGGTGTGCAGGCGGAGCTGACCCGACTCCAGGCTCGACAAGTCAACGCCGGCTTCGTCTACGGCTCCACGCCCGACGCCAAGCGCAGTGAGCGCACCATCGGCCAGATCTACCAGGGAGGTCTGGGCCTTCCCGACCGTGACTACTACGTCAAGACCGACTCGGCCTCTGAAGCGCTCCGGACCCAGTACGTGGACCACGTCGCGCGTATGCTTCGCCTGGCTGGAGACGACAGCGCCGCCGCGGCACGCTCGGGGTCGGCCATCATGTCGCTCGAGACCGCCCTCGCTAGAGCGTCGATGACGCAGGAGCAACAGCGCGATCCCGAGGCCATTTACCATCTCACGTCCGCGGCGGCCCTCGAAAAGTCATCGCGGACCTTCGATTGGGCGGCGTACTTGCGCGAGCGACACGGGCGCACCCCCCCGCAGGTGAACGTCGCGCAGCCCGAGTTCGTGCACGCCTTCGATTCGCTGCTCGCGGCCACCTCCCCGGCCGACTGGCGTGACTACCTGACATGGCAGCTGCTCGCCGCCTCGGCCCCGGCCCTGGACTCGGCGCTCGTGAACGAGAGCTTCAGATTCAACGGAAAGGTTCTCCAAGGATTGAAGGAGCAGCGGCCGCGGTGGAGGCGGTGCCTCACGGCCACCGATAACTCCCTCGGCGAGATCCTGGGTCAGGCGTTCGTGGCCAGGCATTTCACGCCCCGGACGAAGGCGCGCGCGCTCGAGATGGTGAAGAACGTCCAGGCGGCGTTTCGCGCCCGGCTCGACCGGATCACCTGGATGACCAAGGCGACCAAGGCCAAGGCGTACGTCAAGCTCAACGCCATGTTCGACAAGATCGGCTATCCGGACAAGTGGCGCGACTACAGCAAGCTGGAGATCACCTCGGGACCCTATGTGACGAACCTGGAGCGCGCGGCGCTGTTCGAGTCCCGCCGCGATCTCGACAAGGTCGGCAAGCCTACCGACCGCTACGAATGGGGGATGACGCCGCCGACCGTGAATGCGTCGTACAACCCGTTGTTCAACGCGCTCACCTTCCCCGCGGGCATCATGCAGCCCCCCTTCTTCGATCCCGACGCCGACGATGCAGTGAATTACGGCGGGATGGGGGCCGTAATCGGTCATGAGATCACCCACGGATTCGACGACCAGGGTAGACAGTACGACGCCAAGGGCAACCTGAGCGGATGGTGGGACACGACCGACGCCCGGAACTTCACCGAGCGGGCGCAGAAGCTCGTCGAGCAGGCGAGCGCGTTCCTGGTGGTGGACAGCCTCCGGATGAACGGCAAGCTCACGCTCGGCGAGAATATCGCTGACCTTGGAGGACTCCTCATCGCCTACGGGGCGTACCGGCGCTCGCTCGCTGGCAAGCCCGAGCCCCTACCGATCGATGGCCTCACCGGCGATCAGCGGTTCTTTCTCGGGTGGGCGCAGATCTGGCGCAGCAAGGACCGGCCTGAGTTCAGCCGGCTCCTGGTCACCGTGGACCCTCACGGCCCGTCGGCCTTTCGCGTCAACGGCCCGCTCAGCAACATTCCGGCGTTTGCCCAAGCGTTCGGCTGTCAGCCGGGCGACTCGATGGTGCGACCCGACAGCGCCAAGGTGCAGATCTGG
>Ga0075286_1000067_pt1 | contig 10678 bp, 8 predicted proteins | sample SF_Rice_20C_0N_2_FD_69761 | JGI IMG/M metagenome (GOLD analysis project Ga0075286, IMG submission 69761) | Rice paddy soil microbial communities from Twitchell Island, California, USA - SF_Rice_20C_0N_205 | ecosystem: Environmental > Terrestrial > Soil > Paddy field/soil | place: USA: Twitchell...
GCCGCGATGATCCTGCCGCTCGGCGCCGGGGCGCGCCCGTGACGCTTTTCTTTCTGGGGCTCGGACTGATTCTCGCCGGCGGACTCGCCGCCGCGCGCTCGGGCGCGCTCTTCCGGCTTCTCGTGGGAGCCGGGTCCGCCGTCGGTCTCGTCCCCGCCTTCTCCGTGCTCGCCGGCGGCTCGCCCAGGCAAGCGACGATTCCCGCGCACGTGCCGGGCGGCCCCTGGATCATCGGGATCGACCTGCTCTCCGCGTGGTTTCTCCTCATCGTCTTCGGCGCCGGCGCCGCGAGCGCGCTCTACGGAGTGACCTACCTCCGCCGGGGGCACGAGCCATCCCGCGCGCCGCTGGAGCATCTGCTGCTCTCGTTCCTGCTGGTGTCGCTCGCGCTGGTAGTGACCGCCGCAGCGGCCGTGCCGTTCCTGATGGCGTGGGAGCTGATGGCCGTCTGGGCCTATCTCCTGCTGGTGTACGAGAGCGAGAAGCTCGAGGTGCGGCGGGCTGGGCTGCTGTATCTCGTCGTCACCCACACCGCCACGCTCGCCCTGTTCGCGCTGTTCGCGCTCTGGGGCATGGCCGCGAGCGATCTCACCTTCGGCGCGCTCGCGGCCGCCGCGCCCGCGCTTCCGGGGCAGGGCGCCGCGGTGCTCGCGCTGGCGCTCTTCGCCTTCGGGCTCAAGGCCGGCATGGTGCCGCTTCACTTCTGGCTGCCCGACGCGCACGCGGCGGCGCCGTCGCACGTGTCGGCGGTGTTCTCCGGAATCATGATCAAGACGGGGATCTACGGGCTGCTGCGTGTCCTCCTGCTGCTCGGCGGCGCACCGGCCTGGTGGGGATGGACCGTCCTCTCGCTCGGCGTGGTTTCCGGCGTGCTCGGCGTCCTCTGGGCCCTGGCGCAGCACGACATCAAGCGTCTCCTCGCCTATCACAGCGTCGAGAACATCGGAATCATCCTGCTCGGCATCGGCGCGGGCACGCTCGGACTCGCCTACCACTATCCGGTGGTGGCGCTGCTCGGCTTTGCGGGCGCCGTGCTCCACACGCTCAACCACGCGCTTTTCAAGAGCCTCCTCTTTCTCGGCGCGGGCGCGCTGGTGCAGGCGGCCAGCACCCGCGACATCGAGCGGCTCGGCGGCCTCGCCCGCCGCATGCCGCTCACATGGATGGCATTCCTCGCCGGCTCGGTCGCGATCGTCGGACTCCCGCCGCTCAACGGGTTCGTGAGCGAGTGGGTCACCTTCCAGGCGCTGCTCGCGGGAGGGCTGCTCGACGGACCCATCCGCCTGCAGTCGCTGGCCGTGGCCGGCCTGGCGCTCATCGGCGCCCTCGCGCTCGCTTGCTTCGCCAAGGTGTGCGGCATCGTCTTCCTGGGACAGCCGCGGATGCCGGACGCGTGGTCGGCGGACGAGCCGGGTGCCGGCATGCTGGCTCCGCTCTACGCCCTGGTGCTGGCCTGCGCGGTCATCGGACTGGTGCCCGACCTGGCGGTGGGGGCGGCGGCGAGCGTCGGGGCGTCCTTTACCGTCGTCGGTGGCGAGCCCGCCGAGCACCTGGCGGCCGCGGCGCGGGTGGCCGGATGGATCTCCGTGGCGGTCGTGCTGCTGATGGCGCTCGTGGCGCTGGGGCGCTCGCGCCTGCGGGCGCGGCGGCGGCCACGGCAGCCCACCTGGCGCTGCGGCTATGCCTGGGCCGAGCCGCGCATGCAGTACTCCGCCTCGTCGTTTGCCGCGCCGCTGATCGCGGCGTATCGGCCTGTGGCCGGTGTGAGAGTGGAGCGGAGCGCCACCTCGTTCCGCTCGCATCCGGCGGACCTCGTCGTGGCGGGCGGCGTGCGCCCGCTCTGGCGCGGGCTCCGCTGGGCCGTGGAGCGGCTCCGCCCGATTCAGCAGGGGCGTCTCGCGCTCTACGTCTCGTACGTGGTGGCCACGGTGATCCTCCTGCTCCTCGTCGCGATATGAGCGCCATGTCTTTCGCCTCCCTGGCGCTCGTCCTGCTGCTCGCGCCGCTCCTGCCCGGCGTGGCCACCCGCACCCGCGCGCTTCTCACCGGACGGCGTGGGGCGCCGGCCCTGCAGCTGTACTCCGACCTGGCCAAGCTCTGGCGCAAGGGCGTGGTGTACAGCACCACGACGACCTGGATCTTCCGCCTCGCGCCGGTCGCGGTGCTGGTGACCGCCCTCCTCGCCGCCTGTCTCCTGCCGCTCGACGGCCGCGAAGCGGTGGTGAGCTTCTCGGGAGACCTGATCGCGTTCGCCGCGCTCCTGGCGCTCGGGCGCTTCGCCCTGGTGCTCGCGGGGCTCGACACCGGATCGAGCTTCGAGGGGATGGGTGCCAGCCGCGAGGTGACGTTCGCCGCCTTTGCCGAGCCCGCGCTCTTCCTCTGCTTCATCGCGCTGGTGCGGGCCAGCGGCTCGCTGAGCCTGGCCGGCATGCTCGGCGGACCGCTGGCGGACGCGTGGTCATCGGCGGCCCCGTCGCTGCTCATGGTCGGCGCCGCCCTCTTCGCCGTGCTGCTCGCGGAAAGCTCGCGCGTGCCGGTGGACGACCCCGCCACCCACCTCGAGCTGACCATGATCCACGAGGTGATCGTGCTCGATCACAGCGGGCCTGATCTCGCGCTCATCCTCTATGGAAGCGCGCTCAAGCTGGCGCTCTTCGGCGCGCTGCTCGTGGGCGTGCTGATTCCGCGGGCGCACCTGGCGCCCGCGGCCGCGCTGGCGCTGCTGGCCGCGGGGCTCGTCGCCGTGGCCGCGCTGGTCGGGGTGGTGGAGTCCGTGATGGCACGGCTCCGGCTCGACCGCGTGCCCCAGTTCCTCGTCGCCGCCTCGGCGCTCGCCTTCTTTGCCGTCGTCCTCCTTCTCTGGTGACGATGTCGCATCTCGACCAGGTCCTCCTCCTCACCGTCGTCCTCACCAACTTCGTGGTGCTGGGCACGACGCGATTGAGCACATGCATCCGCGCCATAGCGGTGCAAGGGCTGCTTCTCGGCGTGCTGCCCCTGGTGCTCCATCCCGGCGCGGAGCCAGGGCTCGTGGCGCTCGCGGTCGGCACCGTGCTGGTCAAGGCCGTCTTTCTCCCGTCTTTCCTGCTCTGGGCCATCCGGGAGGCGTCGGTGCGGCGGGAGGTCGAGCCCCTCATCGGCTACATCACCTCGCTGCTCCTCGGCGCGGTCGCCGTCGCCATCGCCTTCGCCGTCGCGCAGCGGCTCCCGCTGCCCGAGCAGAGCCTGGCACTGCTGGTGCCGGTCGGCCTGTCCACCGTCATCATCGGCCTCCTCGTGCTCACCACCCGCGTGAAGGCAGTCACCCAGGTCGTCGGCTACGTCATGCTGGAGAACGGCATCTACGCCTTCGGCCTCACGCTTGCCAAGCGGGTGCCGCTGCTGGTGGAGCTGGGCGTGCTGCTCGACGTTTTCGTGGGCGTGTTCGTCATGGGCATCGTGGTGTTCCACATCAACCGGGAGTTCGACTCCCTGAGCTCCGCCCATCTCACGGAGCTCAAGGACTGATGCGGCTCATCGCGCTGATCCTGGTGCCGCTGCTCGGCGCGCTGATCGCGTCGGGCCGGGTGTTGACCGCGCGCCGGCGGGTGACGTGCCTGCTGGCCGCTGCCGTGGTCCACCTCGCGCTCACCGCCTCGCTCTGGCTCGTCCCGGCCGAGCCGGTGCTGGGCGGATGGCTCGCCGGCGATCCGCTCGGCCTCGTCGTCCTGAGTCTCGTGAGTGTGCTCTTTCTCGCGCTCGCCGCCTACTCGGTGGGCTACCTGCAAGTGGAGAATCCGCGCGGCGGGCGCCTGTTCGTGAGCTGCCTGATGGGGTTCCTTGCCGCGGCGTCGCTGGTGGTACTGAGCCACCAGATGGGACTGATGTGGGTGGGGCTCGAGGCCACGACGCTCTCCATGGCGCCGCTCATCTTCCACCGGCACGACCGGCGCTCGCTCGAGGCGGTGTGGAAGTATCTGGTGATCTCGTCGGTGGGCATCGCGCTGGCGCTGCTGGGCATGTTCTTCCTCGCTACCGCGCAGGTGGGCGGCGGAACCAGTGGCCCGCTCATGGTGCTGGAAGACCTGGTATCGCAGGCTCCCGCGATGAGTCCCGCGTGGCTCAAGGCCGCGTTCATCTTCCTGCTCGTCGGGTTCGGCACCAAGATGGGCCTGGCCCCGATGCACACCTGGAAGCCGGACACCTACGGCGAAGCGCCGCCGCTGGTGGGCGCGCTCATGGCCGGGGCGCTCACCAGCTGCGCGTTTCTCGGCATCGCCCGCATCGTCCAGATCACCACGTCGGCGGGACTCGCGGACTTCATCCGGCCGCTCCTGATCGGCTTCGGCCTGCTCTCACTCCTCGTCGCCGCCGTCTTCATCGTGGCGCAGAGCGACATCAAGCGGCTGCTCGCGTATTCCAGCGTCGAGCACATGGGTCTGCTGGTGCTGGGGCTCGGCGTCGGCGGTGTCGGCGCGTACGGCACCATGCTCCATCTCATCAACAACGGTCTCGCCAAGGGGCTCCTCTTCCTGGCGGTCGGCAACGTCGTGCTCGCGACGGGCACCTCGCACGCGCCCCGGATCCACGGCATCCTCCGGTCGCGGCCGGTCTCGGGCGTGCTGCTGGTGGCCGGTCTCTTCGCGGTGACCGGATCGCCGCCGTTCGGCCTCTTCCTGAGCGAGTTCACCATTCTGAGCGGGGCGGTGCGAGGCGGGCATCCGTGGGTGGCCGCGGCGATGCTGCTGCTCCTCGCCGTCATCTTCATCGGCATGGCCAGCGTCATCCTCGAGGTGGCCTACGGGGAGTCCGATCCTGCCTTGCCCCGGGTACGGGAGAGCGCCTGGCTGACCGGGGGACCGCTGGCGCTGGCGGCGGGTGTCCTGCTGCTGGGTCTCTACATCCCCCCCGCGCTCCACAGTCTGCTCGCCCGGGCCGCCGCGAGTCTCGGCGGGGGCGCGCCGTGAGCGCCTTCGACTCGCTGGGGCTCAGGAACCGGCGAAGCGTGCCGTGGGAGTCCGTGCCGCGCGAGACCGAGCGTGGATTCCGGGAGACGGTGCTGTCGGCGGTGGCAAACGGATGGCGTCTGGCTTCGTTCTTCGGCATGCCCGAAGGTCAATCAGACACGAGGCTGCTGGCCGTCCTGGCCCACGACGCGAGCGGCTCGCTTGGCGCCACCAGCACGGTGGTCGGCGACGGCTTCGAGTCGCTCACGCCGCCGTGCCCCGAGGCGCACCTGTTCGAGCGGGAGATCGCGGAGCAGTGCGGCGTGGTGCCGCGGGGACATCCCTGGCTCAAGCCGCTGCGACGCCACGCGCCCGACCATCTCCCTCCCGGCCGCGAGCCGATAGAGGTGGACCGCGAGGCCTATCCCTTCTTCCGGATTCATGGAGAGGAAGTCCACGAGGTCGGGGTCGGGCCGGTGCACGCCGGCATCATCGAGCCGGGGCACTTCCGGTTGCAGGCGCACGGCGAGGAAGTGCTGTTTCTCGAGATCATGCTCGGCTATCAGCATCGCGGCGTCGAGCGGCTGCTGGAGACCGCGAGGGCCGACCGCGCCGTGCTGGTGGCCGAGTCCATCGCGGGCGACACGGTGATCGGACACGCCGCGGCGCATTGCGGCGCCATCGAGGCGCTGGCGCGGAGCCGGAAGACGCCGAGAGCGCAGGCGATCCGTGGGATCGCGCTCGAGCTGGAGCGGCTGGCCAACCACATCGGCGACCTCGGCGCCATCGCGGGCGACGTCGCGTTTCAGCCGGGCGCGTCGTATCTGGGCCGCATGCGCGGGGAATGTCTCAACCTCCTCATGACCATCTCGGGCAACCGGTACGGGCGGGGACTGCTCCGCCCGGGCGGAGTCCTCTTCGATATCCCGCCGGGCATGGCGTCGGAGGCCCGCGACCGGCTGGAGGCGTTGCGCGCCGACCTGGAGCCGGCCGCGACGTTGATGCTGGAGAGCCCTTCGGTGCTGGGCCGTCTCGAGGGTGTCGGCGGGGTGCCGCGCGAGAAGTGCCTGGAGCTGGGCTTCGTGGGCGTCGTGGCGCGCGCGTGCGACGTGCCGCGCGACGTGCGGCACGATCATCCGTACGGCATCTACCGGTTCGCCCACATTCCGGTGGCCACCGCGTGGGCCGGCGACGTCCTGGCGCGGGCGCTGGTGCGGTGGGTGGAGATCCGCCGGTCGCTGGAGTTTCTCCTCGAGCAGTTGAGCGTGCTGCCGGCCGGGGCCCCTCGCGTGGCGTGCGGCGCGCTCCAGCCGCGCGAGCTGGTCGTCGCGATGGAGGAGGGATGGCGCGGCGAGATCGTGCACGTGGCCGTCACCGACGCGCGCGGCGCCATCCGCCGCTACAAGGTCACCGACCCCTCCTTCCACAACTGGACGGCCGTGGCGCTCGCGTTGCCGGGCAACCAGATCTCCGACTTCCCGCTCTGCAACAAGAGCTTCAATCTGTCGTACGCGGGACACGACCTGTAGGCGGAGGTAGCGATGCTCGACTTGCTGCGCACACGGCTCAAGCAGGGAACGCGGACGTCCGGATTTCCCGGGGAAGCGCCGGAGTTTCCCGAGCGGTTCCGGGGGCGGCCGGCCTTCGACGCGTCACGCTGCGGCGACGGGTGCGCGGGCTGCGCCCGGTCGGCGCCGTCGGGCCTGATCCAGCCCGGCCCGCCCCCGATGGTGGACCTGGGGGCCTGCCTCTTCAGTCCCGAGGAGGCGGCGGCGTGTCCGGCGGGCGCGGTCGAGTTCACCCGGGACTTCCGGATGGCCGCCTCGACGCGGCCGGGTCTGCGCTCGGAGACCGGCGAAGTGGAGCTGGCTCGCGCGCTCGACCAGCGCAGCCGCCGCCTCTTCGGGCGGTCGCTCCGGCTCCGGTCGGTCGTGGCGGGAAGCTGCGGAGGCTGCGAGGCGGAGCTGGTGGCGCTGGGCAACGTGGTGTTCGATCTGGCGCGCTTTGGCGTCCAGTTCGTCGCGTCGCCGCGTCATGCGGACGGCATCGTAGTGACGGGAGCGGTGAACACCAACATGCGGTCGGCGCTCCAGGCGACCTGGGACGCCGTTCCGGATCCTCGCCTCGTCATCGCCGTCGGCGCCTGCGCCATCAACGGCGGCCCGTTCCGCGACAGCCCCGAGGTGGGTGAGGGTGTGCCCGAAGAACTTCCGGTCGATCTCTGGATCCCCGGCTGCCCGCCGCACCCGCTCACGATGCTCGACGGCCTCCTGCGGCTGCTCGGCCGGATCGAGGTCGGACCCAGGGTCTAGCCAACCCGCCAGGCGGCCGCCACGTTCATCGGCAGGCCGCCGTGGATGCCGCCCGGAGCAGTAGCGCTCAAGCATCAATGCCCGGCACTGCGTCGAGGGAGGAAGTAGTGAGCCACATGACGAAAGCTTTCGCCGGCGCCATCGCGCTCGCCCTCTGCGTCACGACGGCCTGCGCTCAGGTGCCGCCCGCGTCTCGACAGATCGCGGCCGCGGTGCTCGCGGCTCCCAAGGAGATGCGGGACGATGCGACCGTGCTCGGCTACGGTCGGGATGGAAAGCTGACGACGCTGCGCAACGGGAGCGGCCCGATGATCTGTCTGGCGAGCAATCCCAAGGGAGAGCAGTTTCACGTCGCCTGCTATCATCGCTCGCTCGAGCCGTTCATGGCCCGGGGCCGGGCGCTCCGCGCCGAGGGAGTGCCGGAGGAAAGGGTGGACAGCGTGCGGTTCGCCGACGTGCGCGCGGGGAAGCTCGCCATGCCTACCCACGCCGCGGTGCTCTACTCGCTCACCGGGCCCGCCGGAAGCTTCGATACCGCGACCGGCACGGCGCCAAGGGCCAAGTCTCTGTTCGTCGTCTATCTCCCGGACGCGACCGTCGGCTCGACGGGGCTCCCGGAGACGCCCGTCGAGGGCGCGCCGTGGATCATGGATCCCGGCACGCCGAAGGCCCACATCATGTTCGAGTCCGGGATGTAGCGGAGCGCGCGACGCACAAAGAAGGCGGCCCGCACCTCGAGTTGAAGCTCGGAGTGCGGGCCGCCTACGCATCGGTCACCGGGGTCGGAGACTCTCGTCTCTGTTCTTCTCCGCTCGGCACCGCGAAACCGATTGATTCGCGGGTGAGCCTGGCGGGCTCCGGGTGTGATCCACACATGGTGCGATCGCGCCGTGCGTTTCACCGATGCGGGCGCTGTACGTCGGAAGGGTCGCGGACCTTCCTCGTACACGGCACGTCGCGACGCCGCTGCGACGTGAGTGAAGCAACGCGACTGGCTTCACTGGGGAGAGAATCTATCGCGTTCGTCATGAAGACGATGTGAAATCTGCAGGAAGGTTTTTCGCGCCGTGACAAGCTAGGCGGACGGATCGGCCACCGCCCGTTCGAACAGGATACCCGTCCCTCCCGGCGACTCGACGACCTGATACCGGATCCAGTCGATCCTGATCCGCTCGATCTGGCGGGCCGCGGACATCATTCTGGTGGAGAACCGCGGGGCGAGAAGGAAAAGCCTGGGCGCGAGGGAGAAGTTGATCGCCAGGCCGCGGAACATGTTGCGCAGGTTGGGGACGTTCTCGATGACCCAGTCGGCGTGACTCAGGCCCCGCACCAGCAGCTCGTCGCCCGGCTCGGTGTCGAAGTCCACGATGGCGAGCTGGCTGGCGCGGTCGATCGCCAGGAGATCGATCGCGCCGCAAGCGCCGCAGGGCACGTCGCTCGCGATGCCCCGGAGGCCTTCCTCGAGCGCGCCCTCGTATTCCCGCAGCGCCGCCACGACCTGCGGCCGGGTGACGCGCTCGACCGGCCGGAGCAGGGTGGGGCTCGCCACCGACTGGTCCCGCGGCAGCGGGCGCGCCGTCCGCTTGGGCCCGGCGGGCTCGGGCGGGAGCGGGGGCGGGGGCGCCGGCTCCTCGGCGCCCTGCGACAGGAAGACGCGGGAGACGTCCTCCAGTCCCCGGCCGAGCGGCCTATGCTGTTCCATCGCCCTCTGCCATGACGATGGGCGACTCTTCGGGCACCGGCTCCTCGGGCACCGGCTCCTCGAGCACCGGCTCCTCGACAACGACCACCGAATCCTCTCCACCGAACGGGCTCGGGTGCACCGCGGGGTTGAGCGGATCGTTGGTCCACATCCCGTCGATCACGTAGCGGTACCGGTAGCGCCCCGGCTCGAGCCGCAGCGCCTTCCTCCATATGGGGCCCACCCGCTCCATCTCGCCGCCGTGCGGGTTCCACCCGTTGAAGTCGCCGGCGAGTACCACCCGCGACGCGTCGGGCGCCTCGACGGTGAACACCACGCCTTCCGATGTGACCACCGGTGCCCGCGCGGCCGGTGCCTCGACGCGCGCCACGGTTTCGGTCGCCAGCTCCTCCATGACCGGCGGCTCCTGCCGCAGGATCTCGTCGGCCAGCGCGTGGTAGTCCTCGTAGCCCACCGAGCGGGGCGCGTAGGTCGTGATCGGCACGCCGTGGCTCGCCGCCTCCGCCAGCTTGACGCTCTGCCGCACGATGGTCTCGAAGTGCTCGCCCGCGAGGTGCTGGTGCACCTCGTCCACCACCGCCTTCACGAACGGCGACCGTCCTCCGTAGAGCGTCACCAGCACGCGCGGCGCGATGCGGTGGCCGGTACGCTTCTCCACCAGCTCGAACGTCTCGAACAACTTCCCGATGCCATGCAGCGAGAAAAAGCTCGGGTCCATCGGGATGATCGCTTCGGTGCAGGCCTTGAGCGCGTTGAAGGTGAGGAGGCCGACGTTCGGCGGGCAGTCGACGATCACGTAGTCGTAACGGCCATCGAGATCCTCGAAAGCACGGCGCAGGAGGTTCTCCCGGCCGGCGGTGCCCGCAAGCGTCTCGGGGATGGCGCTCAGCAGGATGTCCGCGGGCGCCAGGTCGAGGCGGTCGGACACTTCGCGGGTGATGTCGGTGATGGTGATGTCGGGGCCGCCGGCCGCCGCGCGGAACACGTCGTACATCGTGCGCGCGGGCGCGGTCTGCGTATTGGAGAGGCCGAGGGTGGAGTGCGCCTGCGGGTCCATGTCGACGAGGAGCGTTCGTCGTCCCGCCAGGGCGAGAAAGGCCGACAGGTTGATCGAGGTGATGGTCTTGCCGCAACCGCCCTTCTGATTCACGACCGCGATCGTCCGCATGGCACCCCCTTCGGTAGGCTCCTACGGGGAAGGCGCGTGGGGTCGCGTTGTACCAAACTCGTCAAAACCCGCCCCGTCAAGGGTAGCGACGCTATTTCCTCCCGGCGGTCATCCGCTCGCGCAGCTCGGGGCGCGCACCTTTTCAGGGAGCCGGCCGCGTGGCACTCTTCGGGCTCCGCCACCGGAGCCCGCGATGCCCCAGCCGTTTCCCGAGCCGATCCTCGAGCGTCTCACCACGTACCGCGAGTACCCGGCCGCCGAGGAGGAGTTCTACGCAACGGCGCCGGCGGAGTGGCTGGCGGCCCTCGCCCCGCTGGGCACCGACGCCCACAAGCCCTACCTCGAGGCGGCCCCCTATCTCATCGTGGTCTTCGCCGAGCGGTACGGCCTGAGCGAATCGGGCGAGCGGCGGGCCCGCTACTACGTGAGCGAGTCGGTGGGCATCGCGTGCGGGTTTCTGCTGGCCGCGCTGCACCACGCCGGGCTCGCGGCTCTCACCCACACGCCGAGCCCCATGGGATTCCTCGGCGAGATCCTCGAGCGCCCCGCCAACGAGCGGGCGGTGATGGTG
>Ga0075286_1000068_pt1 | contig 10662 bp, 8 predicted proteins | sample SF_Rice_20C_0N_2_FD_69761 | JGI IMG/M metagenome (GOLD analysis project Ga0075286, IMG submission 69761) | Rice paddy soil microbial communities from Twitchell Island, California, USA - SF_Rice_20C_0N_205 | ecosystem: Environmental > Terrestrial > Soil > Paddy field/soil | place: USA: Twitchell...
GATCAGCTTCACGATCGGCCTCAAGGCGGCGACGATCACCGGACCGTTGACGGAGAGCCGCACCCTGTTCGCGGACACCGTCTACACCCTGAGCGGCTACGTCAAGGTGCAGAACGGCGCTACCCTGACGATCCAGCCCGGCACCAGGATCATCGGCGACACGACGCAGGCTGGAAGCTCGCTCTGGATTCTCCGAGGCGCGAAGATCGATGCCGAAGGGGCGGCCGACGCGCCGATCGTCTTCACGTCCGCGCGCTCGCCGGGCAACCGCAAGCCGGGTGACTGGGGCGGCATCATCATCATCGGCAACGGCATCATCAACCGCCCCGGCTCGACCATCCTGACCGAGGGCGGCGCGGCCGGCCAGGCGGAGAACTACGCCGGCGGAACCGACAACGACGACAACAGCGGGACACTCCGGTATGTCCGGGTCGAATTCGCCGGCTTCGACGTCTCCAACGGCGCCGGGCAGGAGCTCAACGCGATCTCGTTCTACGCGGTGGGCCGGGGTACGACCCGCGAGTACGTACAGTCCATGAGCGGCCTGGACGATTCGTTCGAGCACTGGGGCGGCGCCGTGGACGGGCGATACCTGGTTTCCTACGAGTCGGGGGACGACCATTTCGACTGGACCGAGGGCTACAGTGGCCGCAACCAGTTCCTCATCGGCTTTCAGAGCCAGCGGCTCGTGCCGGCACCCGGGGCCGGAGTGTTCTCCTCCGATCCGCACGGGTTCGAGGGCGACGGCTGCGAGCCGGGGCTCGCCGGCTGCACCCTGACTGACAACACCACCAGTACGCCCTATTCCATGCCGGTCTGGGCCAACTTCACCATGATCGGGACCGGTCCGCTCGCCAGCATTCCGAACGACGGCAACGGCTCCGTCCTGCGGCGCGGGACCGGCGGCACGCTCTTCAACGGCATCATGGGCCGGTGGAAGGGAATCGCCCTCAACATCCGCGACGCCTGGACCGACAGCCTCTTCGAGCAGCATGACTCGCTCAACATCGCGAACCTGGTTCTGGCCCAGAACGGCTTCAATTTCGATACCGTGGGCGCCGGATTCGCGCAGGAGACGAAGTTCGGCGCGCCGAACGCCATCCAGGCCTTTGCGTCGAACGTCGCCGTGGACACGCTGCTCGGGCTGACCCTCAATCCCTCGGCTCTCGACTGGACGCCCAAGGCCGGGTCCCCGGCCGCGAGCGGCGGGAGCGCGCAGGTCCCGGCGCACTTCAGCGCCCGGACCGCCAACTTCTTCGGCGGGCCCATGGAGCAGACCAGCTACATCGGCGCCGCCGATCCGAACGGAACCAAGTGGTGGCAGGGCTGGACCGCGTACAACATCAATTGACACACTGACCCTCATCGGCCTGGCCGGCTCCGCGCCGCGGAGTACGGCCAGGCCGCTCCCGCGAGTCACGATGATCCTGCGCTGGAGACTTTCCTGGGTGCTCGCCGTGGGAGTGCCCGTGGCGGCCTGCGGGCGCGAGCCGCCCGCTCCGGCGGAGCGCGCGGCCGCTCCCTCCGTGTCCGCTCGCCCCGCCTCGATGCCGCCGAGCCGTGTGGACAGCGCCGTGCCTCGGGACGTCGCGCTGCGGCGCTTCCAGCTCGCCAGCAACCCGGTGACCAGGCTCTCCGGTGGGGCGTCGAGTCGCGACGATCTCGTCCGCCGGTTCCTGCGCGCGTTGGAAACCCGGGACACGGCCGGCCTCCGCCGGCTGGTGCTCTCGCGTGGGGAATTCGGCTATCTCTACTATCCTGCCAGCGCCCAGGGCCTGCCGCCGTACGATCTGAGTCCGGACCTCATGTGGTTCATGCTGGTCGAGCGGTCCAATCGAGGGGTGACCGCGCTCATGGCGGAGCGGGCAGGCCGGCCACTCGCGACGGCCGGGTACCGCTGCCTTGGGGAATCCACCGTGGAGGACGGGAACCGGCTCTGGGGACCATGCCTGGTCCGGCGGATCCAGGCGCCCGGCGACACCGTCGAGGAACGGCTGTTCGGGCCCATCATCGAGCGCGATGGCCGCTACAAGTTCGTAAGCTACAGCAACCGATTGTGACGTCCGCGCTAGAACGTGAGCGCACCCGCGGTGGCGGCGGCCAGGAGCTGGCCCGCCACGACGTCGCTCGGATAGTGCACGCCCAACCGTACGCGGGAGAATCCGACGGCCAGCGCCACGAGCAGCAGCGGCCCGGCCACCGACGGAAAGACGCTGCCGTAGGCCAGGGCGACGGCCATGGAGGCGGTGGCGTGGCCGGAGGGGAAGGAATAGCGGTCGGGCTCGCGGATCGAGGCGGCCACGTCGCCTCGACCGGCCGGACGGCTGCGCACCGCGCTCCGCTTGAGCACCTGCACGCCGGCGTGGGAGATCACCAGAGTGAGCATCGCCAGGCGCGACGCCTCGTGCAGCGCGCAGCAGGCGAACCAGGGCAGGCCAGCCGCCAGCACGGTCACCGTGGTGCTGCCCAGGTGAGTGAGTGCGGTCCATCCGCGGCGTGAAAGGCGCGATGCGGTCGGAGCGATGGCGCAGCGGAGCAACAACGCTCGGTCGTGCGCCACGAGCCGGACCAGGAGCGGAGCGGGAGCGCTCATCACCCGTAGCATCGCACGGCACGGGCACCGCCCGGCCGCGCCGACGAAACAGTCCCGTCTCGACTCTGTAACCCGCCGGGGCATCGATGCGTGTTCTCTTCTGCACCGACACCTATCCGCCGCAGATCAACGGCGTCTCGATCGTCACCGCGCTGTCCGTCGCCGGGCTGAGCCGCCTGGGGTGGGAGTGCGCGGTCGCCACGCCGCGATACCCCGCGGATGTCCAGCGCCAGTGGGGGGGACTGCAGACGGAGACGCCCACGCCCGGCGAGCGCGTGACCCTGCCCAGCATCGCGATGCCGGGCTATCCGGAGATCCGGCTCGCCTGGCCGGGGGTGTCGGCCATCGGGTCGCTGGTCGCCCGGTTCCGGCCCGACCTCGTGCACTGCGCGACCGAATTCACCATCGGCCGCGCGGGGCAGGTCGCGGCTCGCCGCGCCGGCCTTCCGCTGGTGTCCTCGTTTCATACCGACTTCGGCCGCTACGCCGAGGCGTACGGCCTGCCGTGGCTCCGGTCGCCGGTATCGTCCCACCTGGCCCGATTCCACCGGCGGAGCCGGCGGGTCTACACCCCGTCCACCGCGTCACGCGCGGAAGTCCTCGAGCTGGGGGTGGGCGACGTGGAGATCTGGGGCCGGGGCGTGGACGTCGAGCTGTTCCACCCGGGACGGCGGAGCCAGGACATGCGCGCCGCCCTCGGCATCGGCAGCCGCTTCACCTTTCTCTACGTCGGACGCCTGGCCGCGGAAAAGCGGGTGGACCACGTGATCGAGGCGTTCCGGCTCGCGTGCGAGTTCCTGCCGCGGGGTATGATCCATCTCGTCATCGCCGGCACCGGCCCTCGCGAAGACGAGATCCGCGCGGCGGCCCCGCCCGGCGTCCACTTTCTCGGTTTTCTCGAGCGGCGAAGCCGACTCCCTGACCTGTATGCCAACTGCGACGCGTTCGTCTTCTCGTCGGTAACCGAGACGCTCGGCCTCGTGCTGCTCGAAGCGATGGCGAGCGGCCTCCCGGTGGTCGCGGCGCCGGCGGGCGGCGTGCGCGACCATCTGCGCGACGGCATCAACGGCATGGCCTACGCGGAGGGGGACGTGGGCGCCATGGCGCAGGCGATGGTCCGCCTGGCCGGCGACCTCGCGCTGACCCGCCGCCTGTCGCGGGGGGCACGCAAGACGGCGGAGGGACTGAGCTGGAATCTCGAGATGGAACGGCTCGACCGGAGCTATCGGGAAGTGTGCGAGGGCGCGCGCCGCGCTCAGACCGCCGAATCGGGGAACCAGCAGGTGACGGTCGTGCCGATACCCCGCTCGCTCTCCGCCGATACCCGGCCGCCGTGAGCCTCCACCAGGTGCTTCACGATGGCGAGGCCCAGTCCGGTGCCGCCTTCCTCACGCGACCGGGCGTCGTCGGCGCGGTAGAAGCGCTCGAAGATGCGGGGCAGGTGCTCGCGGGTGATACCGCTGCCGTTGTCGCGGACGAGCACCGCGATGCCTTCGCCATTCCGCCGGCTGAGGCAGGTGACGCGGCCCCCGCGGGGGATGTAGCGCAGCGAGTTGTCGAACAGGTTGGTGAGGATCTGACGCACCGCGTCGAGATCGGCGCAGAGCGAACGGGCGTCCGGGGCAAGGTCGAGCGCGAGCTGCGCGCCCTGGGGCTCGGTCCGCCGGGCCAGGGCGGCCCACGACTCGCGGGCCACGGCCTCGAGGTCGACCCGGCTGCGCGACGGCTGCCAGCGGCCCGCCTCGATGCGGGAGAGATCGAGGAGATCGTCGACCAGGTCCTGCATGCGGCGGGCGTTGCTCAGGATGGTGGCGACGAACCGTTCGGTGGTGTCGCGGTCGGGACGGTCGGTGAGCAGAGTCTCGGCATAGCCCGAGATCGAGGTCAGTGGCGTCTTGAGCTCGTGCGACACGTTGGCGACGAAGTCGCGCCGGACCGCCTCGAGGCGGCGCATCTCGGTCAGGTCGTGGATCACGAGGACCGCGCCTCCGGCGGGTAGCGGTCGGGCGTTCACGAGGAACGAGCGGGCGTCCATGTCGACCTGCCGATCTTCCACCGGCTCTCCCCGGAGCACCGCGTCCACCACCTCGCGCGCGGCCTTGACCCGGAACAGCTCCGCGAGATCGGGGACTGGCTCGTCCGGCTCGTAGCCCAGAATGCGCCGCGCCGCGGGATTGGCGGTGACGATGCGCCCGCGCGCGTCGGCCGCGATCACGCCTTCGATCATCGCCTCCACCAGCGCCGCCGACTCGGCCTGCTCCCGCCGTAACTCGTCGAATCGGTCGGCGAGCTGGCGGTGCATCTGGCGAAGCGCCTGCACCAGGGCATCGATGTCGGGCACGCCCGACCGGGGAAACCGGGGCGGCGAACCGGCGGCGATGGCGCGGGCGGCCGCCGTGATCGCGGTGAGGGGCTGGGCGATGGAGCGCGCGGCGAAAAACGCGAACACCGCTCCGACCAGCAGCGCGAGGAGGGCGGCGCCGGCCACCGCTCCCTGGGCACGCCGGACGATGTCGTCCACCTGACTCAGGCTCGCCGCCACACGCACCACCGCGGGATGTCCCCGCCCGGGAATGGCGACGTACAGCAGCTGGCGCCCGATGGTAACGCTCTCCCGGCCGTTGATGCCGGTGCGGCCGTGGAGCGCCGCCTGCACCTCGGGCCGGCCGGCGTGGTTCTCGATGGGGGGCAGCGGGCCGGGCGGAAAGTCGCTGTCGGCGCGGACCCGGCCGGACGAATCGATCAGCGTGATGCGATGGTTGTTCTGCGCCGCGAGCCGCCGCACCGCTTCACCCCAGGCGAGCGAGTCGGAGGGGAGCGCTTCCCGGATCAATCCGGCCTCGCTCTCGAGCGCGCGCGCGATGTCGCCCTCGAGGTCGCGCCGGAGCGACCGTTCGGCGGACCAGACCAGGACCGTCATGGCGAGGACGAGAACGATGACCGTGCCGGCGACGAGGCGCTTGGCGAAGGTCACCGAACGCGGACTCCCCGCTCGCTTCCCTTGAACCGGTAGCCGAAGCCGCGCACCGTCTCGATCAGCCTGCCGGCGTCGCCCAGCTTGGTGCGGAGCCGCTGGACGTGCATGTCCACCGTGCGTGTCTGGATGTCGGGCTGCGCCTCCCACACCGTCTCGAGGAGCTGCGGCCGTGTCTGCACCCGCCCACGCCGCTCCACCAGGGTCAGCAGCAGCTTGTACTCCGTGGCCGTCAGACTCAGCTCCTGCCCGTGCACGCTCGCGCGGTGGGCCGAACGGTCGATGGAGACCGGCCCGGCCGCGATGGTCGAGCCCGCCGTCACCGGCGGCGAGGCCAGCCGGCGCAGCAGCCCGGCCACCCTGAGCGACAGCTCCTGCGGGGAAAACGGCTTGGTCAGGTAGTCGTCGGCGCCGAGCGAGAGCCCCCGGATTCGGTCGGTCTCCTCTCGGCGCGCGGTGAGGAGAATGACGCCAACGTCCTTCGTTTCCTCGCGCTTGCGCAGCTCGGCGAGCACGTCGTAGCCCGAGACGCCCGGGAGCATGAGATCGAGGATGACGATGTCCGGCCGCTCCTCCCGCGCCGACTTGAGGGCGTCGGGGCCGGTGCCCGCGGTGGATACGCGGAAGCCCGCCTTGGCCAAATGGTACGCCACCAGCGCGGTGATGTCGGGCTCGTCGTCGACGACGAGAATGCGATGGGTCATGTCGGCCTCTTCGAGCGGATCGGCTGCCGGTCGGTGACGGGCTCCTGCACCCGGGTCTTCGTGTGGGAGCGGCTGCGATCCGCCGCCCGCTCCCGCTCGGCGCGCATGGCCGAGTCATCGTGCACGACGGCGTCGAGAATGGTGGCGAGCAGCCGCCCCAGGGCACCGGAATCACGGCGCAGGCGATACAGGACGAACTGCGCGATGGGCGTATCCCTGACCAGGTCGGCCCGGCGGAGCACCTGCAGGTGTCGCGACACGGTGGGCTGGGGCAGATCGAGTACGGCCTGCAGGTCGGAGACGAAGAGCGGCGCCGCCGCCAGGCAATTCAGAATGCGGAGCCGGGTGGGCTCGGCGACGGTGAGCAACAGGCTGGTGGCGGACGAGGGCGCATTCATATGCGTGACAACATATATACACCGAGGCGAATATACGCAAGGGCGCCTTGAGGCCCGCGAGTATATTGCACGGCGATGATTTCCCTGCTCATCGCTGCGCTTCTCGTCACCGCTCCGGCTCAGGATACCGCCCACGTCGTGCTGGTCGCCACCACCGACCTGCACGGTCACGTGACCGGGCGCGACTACGCGACCGGCCGACCCGCGCCGAACGGCATCGCGCGGGTGGCGCGCGTCGCGGATTCGCTGCGACGCGCGTATCCCGGAGCGGTGGTGCTGCTGGACGCCGGCGACCTGCTCCAGGGCGATCCCTTCGCCACGTATTTCGCGCGGGTGGCGGCGCGCGAGCCGCATCCGATCGTCGAGGCGATGAATCTGGCCGGCTACGACGTCGCGACGCCGGGGAACCACGACTTCGATTGGGGCGTACCGCTCTTCCGGCGCGCGGTCGGGGACGCCCGCTTTGCCTACGTGAGCGCGAACCTCTTCGATCTGCCGGGCGACACGCTCCTGCTTCCCGCCTACCGGGTGCTACGCCGGGCGGGCGTGCGGATCGGCATCGCCGGGTTCACCACCCCGGGCGTGACGGTCTGGGATCGGGCGCAGGTGCGCGGCCAGATCCGCCTCGCGCCGATCGGCACCGTCGCGGCCCGGACCCTCGAGACGATGCGGCGGGACGCCGACCTCTCGGTCGTGATCATTCACAGCGGCATGGACGGCCGGTCATCGTACGCGGATGCCGTCGTCGGCGGGGAGAACGTCGCGGCCTCGCTGGCCGCCGTCCGCCCCCGGCCCGACATCGTGGTGGTGGGGCACACGCACCGGGAGATGCGTGACTCGGTGATCGACGGCGTGCACTTCGTGCAGCCGCGGCCCTTCGGCGCCAGCGTGTCGGTGGTGCACGTGAGCCTCGCGCGCCAGGAGGACGGCTTGTGGAAGGTACGCCAGGTCCGAGCCGACCTGGTGTCCACCGCCGATGTGGCCCCCTCCGATCTGCTGGCCCAGCGGCTGGCCGCCGCGAGCGACTCCGTCGCCGCGTGGGTGCGGACGCCGCTCGGACTCGCCGTCGCGCCGATGCGGGCGGCCGCGGCGCGGGCGCAGCCGACGCCGATCATCACGTTCGTGAACGAGGTGCAGCGGCGCCGCGCGCGCGCCGACATCTCGTCCACCTCCGCGTTCGACCTGCGCGCCGGCTTCGACGCCGATAGCATCCGCATCGGCGACATCCTCGCGCTGTACCCTTACGAGAACACGCTCCGGGCGGTGCGGGTCACCGGCGCGCAGGTGAAGGCGTATCTCGAGTGGAGCGCCCGGTACTTTCTGGTGGACGCCGCCGGCCGGGTCTCGATCAACGACTCGGTTCCGGGATACAACTACGACATCGTGGGCGGCGCGCGCTACGAGATCGACCTCCGGCGCCCGGTTGGCGACCGCATCGTAGGCCTCTCGATCCGGGGACGGCCGGCGGAGCCGAGCGATACGTTCACGATGGCGGTGAACAGCTACCGTCAGAGCGGCGCGGGCGGGTACGCCATGCTCGAGGACGCGCCGATCGTCTACGACGGCGGGGAGAGCATTCCGGAGCTGCTCATCGACGAGGTACGCACCCGCGGTCCGATCGATCCGGCCGACTACGCGTCGGCGGACTGGCGAATCACCCCCGAGGTCTACGCGGTGGCGGTGCGCAACCTCTTCGGCATCGCGCCGAAGCCGCTGGCCGCGAGTCCCCGGGACTCCACCGTGCTCCGTATCGTCGCCACCGCGGATCTGCGCGCCGATCTGCTGCGCGGGGCCGCCGCGGCCGCGGCGACGATGGACAGTCTCGGCGCGGCCTGCGCCTGCCCGACGCTTCGGGTCGATGCCGGCGATGCGATGCAAGGCTCGCCTCTCGCCAACGAGACCGAGGGCCGGGCAGCGGTTCCCGTCCTCAACGAGATGGGCTATGGGGCGGCCGCGATCGGCGGGCGCGACTTCGACTGGACCACCGACACGCTGCGGCGCAGGATGGAGGAGGCGCGCTATCCCTGGCTCGCGGCCAACGTCTTCGATTCCGTCACGGGCAAGCGTCCGGCGTGGATCACGCCGTTCCGCATGCTCGAGGTGGCCGGCATGGCGATCGGGGTGGTGGGCTACGTGGCACCCGAAGCCAAGGCGCTGCTGCCCGACGACCGCACCCGGGCGCTGCGGTTCGGTGAGGGAGAGCTGGCGATTCACGATGCGCTGGGGCAAGTCGCCGCGCTGAAGCCGGCGCTGATGATCGTGCTGGCGCACGCGGCCCTCGCCTGCGACTCGGTCGTGTGCGGCGGTGCGGCGGTGCGGCTCGCGGAGCAGCTCGGCCGGAGCGGTGTCGGCCTGATCGTATCGGGAGGCGGCCGCCGGGCGGCCACCACGAACGTCGCCGGCATTCCGATCGTGCAGGCCGGGGCGCGCGGTTCCGACGTCGCCGTCGCGGATGTCGTCAGAACAGCCGCCGGCGGTCTCGAGGTGCGCACCAGGGTCGAGCCGGCGGACACACTCGCACGGAGCACAAGCGCGGCGCTGACGGCGGCGCTCGAGGCCTACAGCCGGCGCACCGACTCCCTCGACGCGCGACCGATCGCTCAGCTGAAGCGGCCGCTGCCGCGAGAAGGAAGCCAGTATGGCCTGGGCGGGCTGCTCGCGGAGGCGCGGCGCAACGCGCTGCGCGCCGACGTCGGGCTGGTGCGCAACGAGGCGATCCGGGCGGACCTCCCCGCCGGTGCCGTCACCTACGGCCGACTCGGAGCCGTCGAGCCTGGTCGCCTCGACCTGGTGCGCGTGACGCTCACCGGCACCGAGCTCCGCGCGGTGCTCGAGCACGCCCTCGACGGTCCCGCCCCGTCGGCGCACATCGCTGGAGCGCAGGTGCGCTACGATCCCGCGCGGCGGCCGGGCCAGCGGATCAGATCCGTCGCCCTGCAGGGCAAGCGGAAGCTGCAGTCGTCAGGCCGGTATACCCTGGCGACCGACGAGGCCACCGCCGACGGCGCGGGCGGCTACGCGGCGCTCGTGGGACGGCCGCGCCAGCGTGACGGACTGATCGAGGTCGAGGCCGACGCCGAGCTGCTGCGGCGGCTCCCGCAGCCGGTGGAGGTGGGAGGGACCGCGGGATTCGTGTCGACCCGGCCATGAGTCTCCTCCTCCGCGTGTTCATCAACGGCACCGGGCTCGACGTGCCGGCCGGGACCACGGTGCGGACGGCCACGCACATGCACGATCCCGCGCTGGCGGCCCAGGTGGACGCGGGATCGGCCTACGTGACCGATGCGCGCGGGATCGAGCTCGCCGGCGACGAGCGGTTGGCGCCGGGCTCCATTCTCAGGGTCGTGGTGCGCTCGCGGCGCGGGGGAGGAGGCGGTGATGCTGACTCGTGAGCTGCTGGCCAGGCTGCCCAAGGCGGAGCTGCACACCCATCTCGACAGCTCGCTCCGGCCCGAGACCATGATCGAGCTGGCCAGGCGGAGCGGGTTCGCGCTGCCGACCTCCGATCCCGAGGCGCTGCGGCGTTTCATGGTGGTGTCCGACGCGTCGAGCCTCGAGGACTACCTTCAGCGCTTCGAGTACACCATCCCGCTCTTGCAGACTCCGGAGGCGATCGAGCGGGTCTCATACGAGATGGTGGAGGACGCGGCGCGCGACGGGATCCGCTACCTCGAGGTCCGGTACTGTCCGCGCCTCTCCACCCGCGGCGGACTCTCCCTCGAGCAGGCGCTCGAGGCGGAGCTGGCGGGACTCGCGCGAGGCGAGCGGGACTTCGGCGTCATCACCAGGGTCATCAATTGTTCGCTCCGGCACTACGACCCGGAGGTGTCGCTGGAGCTGGCCCGGTTATCCGTGGCATATCGCGACCGGGGCGTCGTCGCGTTCGATCTCGCGGGGGGCGAGGGGGGCCGGCCGCCGGGCGTCCATCGCGCGGCGTTCGACGTGGCGGCCGACGGACTCCTGGGCATCACGGTCCACGCGGGTGAGGCGGCC
>Ga0075286_1000069_pt1 | contig 10656 bp, 13 predicted proteins | sample SF_Rice_20C_0N_2_FD_69761 | JGI IMG/M metagenome (GOLD analysis project Ga0075286, IMG submission 69761) | Rice paddy soil microbial communities from Twitchell Island, California, USA - SF_Rice_20C_0N_205 | ecosystem: Environmental > Terrestrial > Soil > Paddy field/soil | place: USA: Twitchell...
CATTCCGGTCGTGACGCTCCTCGGCCTCTCGCTGCCGGCGCTCTTCTCGGGCGCGGTGTTCATCGAGGCGATCTTCGCTTGGCCCGGCGTGGGGCGCATTCTGGTGGAGGGCGTGCAGGCGCGCGACTACCCGGTCGTGATGGCCTCGACCGCGGTGAGCGCGGTACTCGTGGTGCTGGGCAATCTCCTCGCCGAAGCACTCGCCACCTGGGTGGATCCGAGGCTCCGGTGAGCGACGGCCGGCGGCTCCTCGGCGACTCCCGCGCCAGGTTCGGCGTAGCGATCCTTGCGCTGGCGGTGCTCGCGGCGGTGCTGGCGCCGCTCCTCTCCGGCGATCCGTACCTCCAGCGCGACATCGTCGCCACCCGATTCCTGCCCCCGCTCGCCGTGGACGGCCACGGGAGCTTTCACCTCATCGGCACCGACCGCTTCGGCAGGGACGTCTGGGCCCGGCTCCTCGTGGGCGCGCGCGTGTCGCTCGGCGTGGGCATGCTGGCGACGATGATCTCGGTAGCGCTCGGGGTCGCGGTGGGGGCGGCGGCCGGGTACTGGCGGGGCTGGCTCGGCGCGGCGCTGCTGGGACTCACCGATTTCGCGCTGGCGTTGCCGCGCGTGGTGCTGCTGCTCCTGGTCGCGTCGCTCTGGCAGCCGAGCGCGACGCTGGTGATCCTGGTGCTGGGCATCACCGGATGGATGCCGATCGCGAGGCTGGTGCACGCGGAGGTCCGGGCGCTGGCCGCGCGGCCGTTCGTGGAGAGCGCCATCGGGCTGGGAGCGCCGGGGCTCCGGGTGCTGCGGCGGCACATCCTCCCCAACGCCCTCACGCCGGTGACCGTGGCCGCCGCGCTCGGCCTCGGCAACGCCATTCTGCTCGAGGCGGGGCTCTCGTTCCTGGGGCTCGGCGTGCAGCCGCCTCAGCCCTCGTGGGGCAACCTGATCGCGTCGGGGCGAGATACGCTGGTCAACGCGCCGTGGGTGGCGGCCGCTCCGGGCGTGGCGCTGGTGGTGGTAGTAGTGGCGGCGACGCTGCTGGGTGATGCGGTGCGCGACCGGGTGGCTCCGGCCGGCCGGAAAGCCTAGCGGCCGGTCCACCTCGCGCTGCCAGCCACCTCGTCGATCCGGTTCTCGAGCCGGGCCAGCGCGGCGGGGGCATCGGTGCAACCGTGGTCGTGCTCGATGCGCTTGGTACGCTTGCCATCGTCGACCGTCATGATGGCGCTCGGCAGGTCGGTGGCGTAGCGTCCGCAGGCCGGCGCGCCGTAGGCATAGCGGTCGTCGAATCCGTAGTATCCTGCCGCGCTCAGCTCCGAGAGCAGGCTGTCCACCGACGCGGAAGAGATCTGCGCGCTGCGGACGCCGCCGTGCTCCACGTACTTCCGGCCGTCGAACCGCACCCGTCCCGACCTGAAGAGCGAGACCGTGTACACCGGACAGCTTCCGAGGCAGGGCGTCCGCTCCAGCGCGATGGCCGGCTTCGAGGTCTCGGTCATCGAGGGAGCCGGCTCCGGCGCGGGCGTGGAGCTGTGGCAACCGGCGAGGAGCGCCGCCGCGAGGGCTGCGCGCAGCGTGAACTTCATCGCGCGGGCACCGCGATCCGCATTTCGCCGCTCTGCACCCGGTTGGAGAAGGCCACCGAGAGCTGGGAGTGCTCGCCCGGAAGCTCGACGCTGCCGCCGCGCGCGAAGGAGATGACCTGACCCGTGGCGCCGTCGCGCACCAGCAGCATGGGATGCGCGGCCGCGTCCCACTGCATCGCGATGCGTCCGCCGGCGGTGCGCCGCATGGTGACGGACACGACGCCGGCGCCCGGCCGGGTCACGAGGGCGGTGCGGGTGGAAACCACCTCGCGGCCGCGTCCCGCGAGCCTGAGACTCGAGAGCTGGGCAATGCGACTGGAGGCCAGCGGAATCGCAAAGGAGAACTGGCTGGCCTCGCCGGGAACGTCGGCGACCTGCGTGGGCGTGAACGGCAGCGAGAAGATCCGGGAGCCGTCGGCCGCGCGGCCCTCGACCGAATAGTCGCCGGCGTGCGAGGGAAGCCGCGGCCGGGTGACGACCTCGAAGGCGGGCTCGAGAACGGGCTGGCCGTTCTCGATGCGTCCCCACACCAGCAGACAAGGCTGCATGGCCTGGGAAAGCGCCGTGGTGATGTCGGGATTGGCTTCGCGGAAGCTCAGCACGCCCTCGTAGGTGTAGGGGCTGATCCAGATATTGTTGCAGTAGCCCATGACGTCGGTGAAGGTCGGCGGCTTGAGGGTGACCGTGGCGACGTCGAGCCCGTAGGCGCCGATGGTGCCGTTGGCATAAGGATAGTTGGGATCGGGGTTGGCGGCGCCGCCGCACGGCGAGTGCTGCCTGCCCCAGTTGTGGCCCCACTCGTGAGCGGCCACCTCCGAGGCGCTGGGAAGCTTGTCCCAGCCGAGGGCCACGGGCGCGCCCACGTAGCCGACACCGGCGATGCCACTGGTGTAGTCGGGGTTGACTACGCCGAAGTAGTAGCGGGAGCTGTTGTCGGCGTCCTGCAGCGTGGCGATCTCGCTGAGCACCTGGGTCCAGGTGGACTGATTGCCCGCATCGAGGGCCGGCGCGGTGGACACGTAAGCCGCCCGCAGATCCGCGTCGATCGTCGCGAGCGGATGCATTTTCATCGCGTCGGTGAGGAACTGCGCCGCGTTGCCACTGGTTACCCCGCCGGTCCGGCCGGCCACCGTCACCGGGACGAAGCGCACGCTGAACGTGGGCGAGTTGTGCACGTCGAGCGGGAGCGGCGTGCCCGAAGCCGGAAAGGTATTGTCGCCCTCGTTCGACTCCGTAACGGTGTTGTCCGGATCGACCTCGGCCAGAATGGACAGACCGGGCTGGATGAGCGACTTCGGGACCGGCACGTTCCAGGTGCTGGACAGGCTGCTCTCGTTCGGGGAGAGCGGTGTGGTGATTCCCGGCGCGTTGATGGTCAGGGTCTGGACCGGCGACCCACCGCTGTAGAACGTCACCCGCACGGCGGGCGCGGCGGTGTTGACCTCGTTGGCCGTGACGAACACGCGGAGGTATCCATCGCGTCCTTTGACCAGCGGCACCGCGCCGTCGTAGGTCTGGACGCTCTGGGTGAGATACAGCCCGTCGATGCACAGATTCAGCGTGCCGGCCGCCGCCGCCGAGTAGCTGACGCTCGCCGAGGTGGCGACGCCGGCCGCCACCGCGACGGTCTGGCTCGTGGGGCTGGCGGTGTACTGGGCGCTGCAGCTCGATACGTCGGTTGCCGTGATGGTGTAGTCGCCCGGCGCCAGTCCCGTCAGGGTCTGGGTGGCCGGGACCGGTTGCGAGAAGCCGCCGGGACCGGTGACGGTCACATCGGCCGCGGTGCTCGAGGGGAGGCCGTTCACGCTCACGGTGAGCGTCGGCGCCGAGGGCGCGTAGTCCACGTTGGCCGACGCCGGCGTATCGCCCTTGCTGACGGTGACGGACTGCGTAACCGGCGAGGCGGTGTAGGAGACCCCGCTGAAGGAGACGTCGGACGATGAGACCGTGTAGGAGCCGGGCGCCAGACTCGAGAGCGTCTGGGTTCCGCTGACCGACTGCGCGAACCCGCCGGGCCCGGACACCGCGACAGCGGCCGATGCGCCGGTGGGAAGCCCTGACACCGCGACGGCCAGGCTGCCGCTCACGGGACCGGTCGGGCCACCGTCTCCGCCGCAGGCGAACTGGCTGGCCATGAGGAGCACCAGGACCGGGAAGAACCAGGCATCGCGTCGGATCATGTGAAGTCCGGAGCTCAAGGGGTGGCCACCATGTACCTGGCGGAGATCAAAAGTCTGGTGTTCTGCATTGTGGCCGGACACACCCGAGCGGCGCCGCGAAGGCCGGAACGGTCGTTCCAGACTCGCAAGTACAACTCAGCAGTGCGCTTGACTTCGGGACCGGCCCCGGCCGATTAGCGGAAGGTGGGCAACACCCGCGCCAGCAGTCCGGCTCTAGGAGACGAAGAAGGGGCCGCGAATGCGACCCCTTGCATGTACCAGCGCGGATTCAGCGGGAGGATCGGGACGGCACCCGGGCCCGGGCCGCACGGAGGTGCGCCGCCAGGTGCCGGCCGTCGGACTGCAGGCAGGGAAGCAGGTTCAGGTAGCCGCCCAGATTGGCCACGATGCCGAAGAGGAGAAGGTCGGCGGTGAAGCCGCCGACGTCCGGCTGACCGGCAATCTGCCATGCGGTGAGGAAAATGAGCAGACCGAGGAGGTTGCTCAGCCCGCCCGACGCCGAGATGATCGGCGCCCGCCACGCATCGGAGCACCACTCGAATCGCCAGCGGCCCGCCGCGATGTCGCGGTAGCCGATGGCATCCGCGTCTTCATCCAGCAGCGATACGCCGCCCAGGAACGGGAACAGGCCGACGTGCACCTTGCGGCCGTTGATCGTGCCCTTCCAGAGCGTGGGGCCCATTCCCAGACGGACGCCCCAGATGCGCACACCGACGGCCTGTGCCGCGGCGGCGTGCCCGAGCTCGTGAAAGAGCAGCCCGATCCAGCAGGCGACGAAGGCTGCGAGTACCGTCGATGCATGAGGCATCCGCGAGACCTCTTCCGGGTTCAGTGCAATGTAATCGGGGTGGCTGACAAATCGGGTCGGGCAGCGTTCGAGTGAAATGGAAGTGCAAGGATGGGGCCGCGCCTTCCCTTCGGTGAGCGGCGCCCAGGCAGGATGGTGTATTGGGACGGGCCGCTCGGCGGATGCGTCATGGTCGACGGGAACATGCGTGGCGCCGGGTCGCGCTCGGTGTAGCGCCTGACCATTCGCGAGGCTGACCTGGAGGTCGGGTTGACCTCCCCGGGGAGCACCGCTTGCTTGGGGATGACCGCGCTGCCGCGGTCCTCGGGTTCAAGAGCGTTCACGGTGCACGACTTCATTCCAGGCTCCCGCCGCAGGCACCCGGACCTCGACCGGCGGGTGACGCCTCGCGCAGAATACCGACGCACGGCTCCGGCTCTGCTGGAGTTCGAAGGCTACCGGTGTGCCGTCCGCGACCTCGGCGACGGCGGTCTCCGCATCGAGCCCGCACCGGCCGGGCGGGTATGGACCGTCGGGCAACCCATCCGGGGACAGCTTCATCTTCGCTCCGCCGGACAGATGACCATCGCAGGCACCATCGCGCGGATCGATCGGGCCGGCCTGGCGGTCATCCCGGCGCCGGGAGAGCCGTGGCCCGACCCCGCGGTCATCGACGCGGAGCGCGCCGCGCTCGCCACCACCAAGCGGGAACGCCGCGCGGCACCGCGACTCCCGCTGTCGGCTCGGCTGGGGGATACCACCACTCCGCTCCGCGATGTGAGCGCCACCGGGCTTCGCTACCTCCTGGCGCCATCGGATCCGGCGCCGCCGACGGGCAGCATGGTCGAGGGCGGTCTCCGGCTCGACGCGGACACCGTGATCGAGGTACGCGGTACGGTCGTGCGGCAGGTGGGGCGGGAGGTGGCACTGGCGCTCGACCCGCCGGGGCTCGCGCCCGAGGTCATCGACCTGGTGCGGCGGCGGTTCTTTCCGGAAGGCGCGGCGGGATAGCCGCGCCGTCGCTCAACTCGGCTTCGGCCTGGTGGGCACCGGCCGCGGCGGATGGGTGATGGACCATACGTACGCGGCCACCGCTCGGACATCCTCGTCCGGCATGTTGGACCACCCGCGCATCGGCATAGGCTTGCGGGTCCAGGTCTCGTGGGCGGGGATTCCGCGCTTGATCTGCTCCACGAGCCATTCGTACGTCCCGGGCCCATGAAGCCAGAGCGCGCCGGTCAGAGCCGGTCCCTGGTCCGTTCCCCATGCATCCGTTCCGTGGCAGCCCGCGCAATTCGCTGATCCGTGGAAGAGCTCCCTGCCCCACACGATAGCGCTATCGGTGACGCCCTCGGGCCGGGGGCGCGGGGAAACCTGTCCGACCGCGGATGTGGCAGCGGCCGCCACCAGCATACCGGCGAAGGAGATGATGAATAGCGGTCGGGACATCTCTGGCCTCCTGGTTCGCGGCTGGCTCACGATCACGCATCGGATCGATGATAGCCGACGACTCGACCGCTGCCGATGAAGCGTGCATGAAGAAGTCTTCCTGAAGGCTTCCCGGGAGCTTCAGCCCGCCCGCTTCACTTTTCGCTTCGATCGTCTCTGCCACGAGGAGGCTTGGATGCCTGGAACCCTGATCATCTACGGCAGCACCTACGGCCAGACGGAGCGTGTGGCCCACCGCATCGCCCGAGTCCTGCGGGACGCGGGCCACGTGGCGGATGTCTACAACGGAGACCACCTTCCCGGCACGGTCTCGCTGACGGGTTACGACAGCGTCGTCATCGCCGCGTCGGTCCGGTTCGGCCGCCATCAGAAGTACATCCGGCGCTACGTGCGCCGCCATGCGGAGGAGCTCAACGCTCACCGGACGGCGTTCGTCTCGGTATGCGGGGCAGCCGCCGGCGCGCCACGCCGGGCGCAAGGCTACATCGAAGACCTGCTCCGCGAGACGGGCTGGCGTCCGGCCATCACGCAATCGTTCACCGGCGCGGTGGCCTACACCAAGTACGGGTGGATGACCCGCTGGATCATGACGAGCATCAGCCGCCGAAAAGGATTGCCGGTCGACACGTCGAAGGACTGGGACTATACCGAGTGGGACGAGGTAGACCGGTTCGCGGCAGAGCTAGCCGAGGCGTGGACGCCGAACAAAGTCACCCTGAGCTGAGTCAGCGATCCTCGCTCATTTCGCTCGTGCCTCCGTCAGCCGATTCGATTCACCGTACCCTCAGAGGGGTCGTCATGTCCGAAATGCCGCCCGGGCTACCGAGGCACCCGATAGGAACGTTCGCGTTCGTCGGTGCGTACGCGGTGGTCTTCGTCCTCGCCTGGTTTGCCATCTACCGGTTCATCTTCCTCGCACGTCACGCGGTGACGCCATGAACGTCGACCTCTACGAGCGCATCTGGATGTGGATCGTCGTCGTCATGCTGACCCTCTTCTTCGCCAGTACCGCCATGGCCGCCCTGGGTCACCAGATGCACCCGCCAAGCCACGTCGAGACGATCGATCCACGCACCGCGATGAGCGGCCCGAAGTTCCGTCCTCAGGGTGTGTCGGTGGACGAAGCCGGCCACGTTCATGCGAAGGTGATCGGCCTGATGTTCGCCTGGCTGCCCGGGGAAATGACCCTGCCCGCCATGACGCCGGTGACGTTTCACCTCACGTCCACGGACGTCATCCACGGCTTCGAGATCGTCCGCACCAACGGACAGTCGATGGTCGTGCCGGGGTACGTCAGCCAGTTCACCACCGAATTCGACGCGGGCGAATACCTGATCGCCTGCAACGAGTATTGCGGCGTGGGGCACCACACGATGTCGGCCAAGCTTCACGTGGTCCCCCGCGGCCAGTGGCGGAGTCCTGCCCCGGAGGCCGCCAATGTCCGCTGACGCGACCGGGCACCGGATCTCCACCGAGACCCCGTCCCGCATGCTTCCCCGCGACGAACAGTCGGCCAACCGCCTGGTCGTGGCCAACCTGTGGGTCGCGGTCGTGGCCTTCGGCGTCGCCGCCGCGATGGCGATGATGCAGGCGATCAGCCGCGCCAACCTGGAGCTGCCGTACCGCTCGGCGAGCATGTACTACATGTCGGTCACGGCGCACGGCGTCCTGATGGGCCTGGTCTTCACCACGTTCTTCATCATGGGTCTGGGGTACGCGATCGCGCAGAAGGAGAACGGCGCCATTCCGTGGCCCCGGTTCTCCTGGGCGATGTTCTGGCTGGCGCTCGCGGGCGTCGTGATGGCGCTGGCGACGGTGTTCACGTTCAAGTCGAGCGTCCTGTACACGTTTTATCCGCCACTGCAGGCACATCCCCTGTTCTACATCGGGCTCACGCTGCTCGTGGTGGGCTCGTGGGGGTGGGCGGCCAGCATGGTGACGGCGTGGCGCCGGGCGCGCGCCGCGCGTCCCGGGCGCCCGGTGAGCCTGGCGATGCACTCCACCACGGCGAACGCCATGCTCTGGCTGCTCGCCACGATCGGCGTCGCGTCCGAGATGCTCTTCCAGCTCATCCCCTGGTCGCTCGGACTGGTGAAGACGGTCGATCCGTTGCTGGCGCGGACGCTCTTCTGGTACTTCGGCCACCCGCTGGTCTACTTCTGGATCCTGCCGGCCTACACCATCTGGTACACGGTTCTGCCGCGGGAGGCGGGGGGCAAGCTGTTCTCCGAGCCCCTCGGGCGAATGGTGTTCGCGCTCTTCCTCGTCTTCTCGACGCCGGTCGGCCTGCACCACCAGTTCCAGGACCCCGGCATCCCGGCGAGCTGGAAGCTGCTTCACACGTTCAATACCATGATCATCTCGTTCCCCAGCCTCGTGACCGCATTCACCATCGTCGCGTCGCTGGAGGTGGCAGGCCGTTTGCGGGGCGGCACGGGGCTCTTCGGGTGGATCCGGGCGCTGCCCTGGGGCAATCCCACCGTCTCCAGCGTGCTGCTCGCCTGCCTCCTGTTCATGGTCGGCGGCTTCGGCGGGGCAGTCAACGCGGCATACGCGCTCAACTCGGTGGTGCACAACACCGCCTGGATCACGGCCCATTTCCATCTCACGGTGGGCAGCGCGGCGGCACTTACGTTCATGGGCACGTGCTACTGGCTGGTGCCGCGGGTCACGGGCCGCGAGCTGGAGCTCAAGCTGCTCGCGAAGGTGCAACCGTACCTCTGGTTCCTGGGCATGGCGCTGTTCTCGTTCACCGGGCACGTGGCCGGGCTCCTGGGTCTGCCGCGCCGGGTCTTCGCCACCGGGTACAACGACGCGGCGCAGGCCCAGGCCTGGCACACGCTGACGTCGGTCTCGGCGCTGGGCGGGGTCGTCCTCTTTGCCAGCGCGGGGTTCTTCGTGCTGGTCATGCTGGGCACGCTGCTGGCGGGTGAGCGTCGGGAGCAGCCGCCGATCGTCTGGGCGGATTCACTCGGGCGTCCGGAGTCCGGATACGTCTCGGGAATCTGGGACCGGCTGGGGCTGTGGTTCGCCGTCGCGGTGGTTCTCGTGGTGATCGCGTACGCGATTCCGCTCTGGGATCTGATGCACCTGACCCGCTATGGGAGCCCGGGGTTCAAGCCGTTCTGACGGATTCGGTTTTCGGATATGAAAGAACGCGGGGCCCGCCCTCCCCGGTCAGCGGGCCAGGCTGAAGTTGGTAAACTCGGGCTCGCCGGTCACCTCCCGCACGACGAGGGGCTCGAGCCACTCCGGCAGCGTCACCTGCGTTCCGGCCGACGGCAGCTCGATCTCCGCCAGCACGAGGTCACGATCGGTGAACTGGTCGATCTCCCACGTGGCCCCGTTTTCCGCCACCGGGTACCGCCGCTTCTCCACCCGGTGCCCCGCCGTCAGCGGCCAGATGCGATCGAACACCTCTCGGGTCGTTTCCTCCTCCAACTCGAGGCGCCAGAGCCCGGCGCCCGATTTGATGGTCCGATACCAGGCTGCCGAGCCATTCGATTTCACCTCGCGGAGACGCTCGATCAGGCGCATGCCTGGGAGGTAGCCCTGACGGATTTCGTGCGCGGGTGCGCGCTGCACGGCATCCGGCAGTCCGCGGAGGAGAAACTTCCGCTCGATCTCCACGCCAGGCTGCCGGCGCGCGGCGATCGTCTTGCCGAGCGCCACGACCTCATTGACGAAGGACTCTCCACCGCCCGCCAGCCACTCCGGTGATAGCAGGCGGTATGTCGTAAGCCCCCGCTCGCGCAGCCTGCCGACGAGCGCCAGGACGCCAGGACGCGCGACCGCCGGCGCCTTCCGCGCCGCTCCGTCGAGCTCCGCGATGAAGACCTGGGTGTCGTGCAGGTCACCCAGCTCGTCCTGGAGACTCTTGAGCCGCTCGATGACGGGAGTGGCGGCGGCGACCTGGCCGGCGGCATGCTCCAGGACGTACCTCAGGCGCTTGGCCGCGATGCGGGCACGGTGGGCGTCCTCGACACCGCGAATCGAGCGGACCCGGGCGAGCAGGACGGCCAGCTCCGCGGCCGCCTGCTGGATCCGCTTGCCGGTGACCGCGCCTGCGCGTCTCGGTGGATGGGTGGGGTCGAGGTAGATAACGGTTCGATAGCTCCGGAGCCGTCGCTCCAGCCGCTCGATGGCGCGATCGAAGCGGCGCGCCAGTGTCCGCTCCAGCGAGGCATCGGCCTTGCGCCGCCGCCGCTCCATACGGTCTAGCAGCCAGTAGACGCCGCTGCGCTGCCACGGCATCATGTCCGCCATCTGCGATCGAACCCACCCGATGTGGACTTCGAGATCCCGGCTGTCGCGCGTCGCCTCGGCGATCCGTCGGAGCCTGCGACGATCGCGTCGGTCGACGCTGCCGGCGAGCTGCGGCCGATAGACCCGGAGCGCGGTCCGCAATCGACGCAGTCCCACACGGAAATCGTGCAGCGCCTCCGGCTCGTCGGGGCCGCCGAGCCGGTCGCGCGCGCCCAGCACCGTCTCCATCAGGGTGAGCGCGATGAGCCGCGCGGCCTCCTCGACGGGCAGTTCGAGCAGATCGTCCGGCAGAGTCATGGGACCTCCCGCGTGAGTCGTCTCTGAGTCTTACTCTGGCGTCGCGGCGGGGGGAAGGGAGCATCGGCACAGCGATTCCACGGGAGAAGGATCGCGCAGC
>Ga0075286_1000071_pt1 | contig 10458 bp, 11 predicted proteins | sample SF_Rice_20C_0N_2_FD_69761 | JGI IMG/M metagenome (GOLD analysis project Ga0075286, IMG submission 69761) | Rice paddy soil microbial communities from Twitchell Island, California, USA - SF_Rice_20C_0N_205 | ecosystem: Environmental > Terrestrial > Soil > Paddy field/soil | place: USA: Twitchell...
TGCGCCTCGGCGACGCTCACCGAGGCGAGTAGGCAAAGCAAGGCGGCAATAAACTTCACTTTATGCATAAACGCAGTATAGCACGAGGGAGGATTCGGCGGTACGTCGAAATGTCTCGACTCTCTTTTACCCTCAACTCAATCGTGGTAGCGTTTGCACGTTAGAAGGGGTGAGCGCTTATGAATAAAAGTCCTTTAGGAATTTTCGCTCTTGGACTTTTGCTTTCTTTAGCTCTAAATCCCGCTTGGGCGGGAGAGCCGCGGGTACAAATTCTCTCGCCGGCTGACGGCAGCCGGATTACTCAAGATACAAATTCCATCCTTATCAGCGGCAAAGTGATGCGCGAGGCCGGCCGAGCGTCCAATGTCGACATTCTTTTGGTGATCGACGTTTCCGGCAGCACTGCGCTGTATGCCGGCGCCGATTTAGGCGAGGCAGATCAACCCCCGGAAAGCTCCGGATTCCCGACGCCGCAAATCTTCATCGGCGGCATGAGCCTCGGCGGACCACCGCTTAGAAACCCGCGTAATTCCATCCTGGCCGCGGAAATCGCGGCAGCACGCCGATTGCTGGTTCAGCTCAACGCCGAGACCACGCGAGTCGGCGTGTTGACCTTCGGCGAAAACGCCAAACTGGCACAACCGTTGACTCACGATTTCGAGCGAATTCGCCGTGCGTTAACCGATATTTTGCGCGCCGGGCCTTATGGCGGTACCAACATGGTCGAAGGCGTCCGTATGGCGACAACCGAGCTGTTTGGCTTGGGGACCAGCGAAAAACGCCCCGACGCGATCAAAGTCCAATTTTTGCTCACCGACGGTTTTCCATCACTACCCATCGGCGGCGGCAAGAGAGCGACTCCCGAGGATACGGAGCTGACGATCAACGCCGCCCGGCTCGCCGGCAAGGCCGGCATCAAGGTGCATGTTTTCGCTTTGGGCGAGGAGGCTCTTTCATATCCGCGAGCGGCTGTCGGCATTGCCAGAGAAAGCGGTGGGACGTACACGCCGGTCGTGCGTCCCGCCGATGTGCTGGCGGTGCTCGACAATATCTCGGTGGTCGGCGTCGACTTCGTCCAAGTCGTCAACCAGACGAACGCTCAAAAGGCCACTCATCTGCGCCTCGCCGCGGATGGTTTTTTTTCATCTGCCGTGCCGGTGGTCGAGGGACGGAACGTGATAGAAGTTCTAGCGCGCGCGAGCGACGGCTCCAACAGCAGGGCTTCGACCACGATCTTTTATCAGTCAGGAACGCAGAAGTCGCTGGAGCTGGAAGTCTTTTTGGACAAAGAAAGAAAGCTCCAGCTGGAAGTCGATCGTCTGGGCAGAAGTCCCGCGGAAATCCAGCGCGAAGTCGAACGCAATCGCCAAGATGGCGCCAGCCGGCCCACACAATTGCCGGCGGCTGATGCGCCGTTGCGATGAGCAGGGAGCAAAAACGCCACGGGGCAAAGGGTTTTTGCGCAATAAAAAATCTTTACAGTGTTTTTGGCGGGCAATTCTATAGAGCCGGTTTCTCGCGTTCAAAAGCGAGAATCTAACGGGCTTTTCTCTCCGCCTCGGCGGCGATCGCAATCTCCGAGGCGCCGGCGCGTTTGATAATCGACATCACCTTTACGGTGTCCCCTAAAAGCACGTCCCTATCACCGCGCAGTATGACGGTCTTATCGGCGCTGCCGCTCAGCGCTTCCTGAAGTGTTTTTTCCAGGGCTGCTTCGGCAACGGGTTTCTGGTTCACGAAAATTTCATGTTTGGGGGTGAGCGTCACCGTGGTGCCGCGCGATTCGGACTGCGTGGCAACGGCCTTCGGCAGGTTCACCTTGCCGCCGGATTCGATCATTGCCGAGCTGGTAATCATAAAAATGATCAACAGCACGAGGAAAATGTCGGTGAGCGGTGTGATGTTGATCTCGGCGACAATCTCGGAGCTTTCGCTGTCGCCGCCCAGCGGAGTTATAGCCATTGAACTTGCCTCAGGCGCTCAGAGTCTGCAGGATCTTGCCGACTTGAATGCGAAATAGCCCATTTAATGTCGCTATTCTGGTTTGAAAGTAGTTGTAAAAGATTACTGCAATGATGGCGACCCCGAGCCCGAGCGCTGTCGCCACTAACGCCTCGGAAATGCCAGCCGCAACCACGGCAAACCCGCCGGTGCCGGCGACCGCCATGCTCTCGAAGGATTTGATAATTCCAACGACGGTGCCCAATAAGCCGATAAACGGCGCGCTGCTTGCGACTGTACCCAAGATCCACAAATGTTTCTTTAAGTTTTGCGTTTCCTCGAACATTGCTTCGGCGGCAACGCTGCCTGCGACCTCAGCGCGGCCGCCGGCATCTCGTTCTAAAACGTTGAGAAAAATACGGCCTGCAGGACAATTGGAGTTTTGTTTGCAGATCGCGATGGCCAAATCTCTTTGCCCCTTTTTAGTCGGCTCGAGGATCGAATCGGTGATCCTAAGGGTTGCGGAGCTGATATTACGCAGCGACCAAAGCCGCTCGAAGATGACTGTGAGGCTGATGACCGACATCACGATCAGCGGATACGTCGCTATCGCGCCTTGCTGGATGATATGAATCAGGTTCAGACCCTGCTGCGGCTCCATCAAAGTTTCCTTCCGAATGCTTCGGTGATGATTACCCGAAATGAAAATTAATTCAATGAAGTTGCCGCTTAGGATCGCTGATGGCGAGACAACACTCAACCGCGCACGCGGATGCTCACTGTAAACTGCATGCGCAAGGGGGTATTGGCGAGATCTTTCAAACTCTCGGGAATCGGCGCAAAGGGTGATGCGCGCTTCATTGCCTCGACCGCGGTGGCGTTCAGTCGCGCATCAGTGGAGTCCAAGACTTCCGACTGAATCAATCTGCCCGCTCTATCGAGGGTGAAAAGAATCGCTACTTTTTGAACTCCGGATACGCCTTCCGGATATTTCCAGACCGACTCCACGCGCTTTTTGAGTTGATTCAGGTAGTGATTATAATCCGCGCTCTGCAGACCTTTGAGCCCGGTCGCACTGCCCCCGCCGACGCCTGTGCCCGTGCCGCCTCCGGCAATTCCGCTTCCGCTCCTGCTGCCGCCGGGGACACCGTACGGCCCGGTTCCGCTTCCGGTGCCGGAGAGCGCGCCAGGAATTTGCGTGCCTTCCTTGAGCGCTTTGATGCCGGCGGGACTGCCGGAATTTTTGAGCGCCGCGAGACTCTGTGGATTAGCTTCCAGGTCGGCGGCAGCACTGCCGGGGAGCTGAGTAGGAGCTGCCTTCGTCGGCAATCGCACTAGTGAGTCAGGCGAAGTCTCCTTGTCGTTAACTGCATCGGCGCTAGCATTCGAGGCCAATACCTTGGGTCCAGGCAAAGCAACCGGCTTGGGCGGCGGCGCTGCCTCGACAGGCTTGTCAGCCGGAACCGCTGTTTCGACCGAGCCGATGTCTATTTTTCCGCGTCGCTGGGTGGGCGCGACGGGTGTGCCCAGCTTAGGCATGGTACGCGGCCCGCCGGGGCCCACACTCGGCCCGATACTTTTGTTGCTGGAGCCGCCGTCTCTTGCTTCGAGCAATTGTACTGAGATCGGTGGTTCGTCGGGTTTGGCGATCGTCAACGTCGCCGCGCGCAGTGCCAGCAGAAACAGCAATGAGTGAAGAATTACCGATGGGATGAGAAACGGACTGCGGAATAGACCGAGTATTCCTAAATCTCCCCAGTCCATGGAACTCTGCTGGACCATATCAACTGCCCGGGACTGATACCTGGGTTAACTCCGCGGATGGAGCGGGAAGCTGATCTTTCTTGGACAAGATTTCCAGCCCCATGGCGTTTACGTCGCGCCGCGTGAGCCGCCCGTTTTCATAAAATGACCAGAGATCCGGGAAGCCGTCGCCGTTGAGATCGCGTTCTTCTTTGACGATAACTTCCCCGTCTCTGCTCGCGTCGTAATAAATCCACAAGTCTACTCGACCGCTAGCGCTTGAATCTTTCTCGACCTTGGCGAGGCGGCCGTCTTGATACGAGGCTCTATAGGTCATAAGTCCCTGGCCGGCCTCATCGCGCTCCTCGCGAACGATCTTATCGTTGTCATAAAAGTATACCGTGTCCGGCCTGCCTGTTTGTCTGCTATCAACTTCTCGTCTCACCATTTGGCCGTCTTTGAAATAACTCCACGTGTTGACTCGGCCGTCGGCTTGGCTCGCTTCTTCTTGTCGGATAATTTCACCGGGCTTTTGCGGATTATAGTACATCCAGAGATCCGGAACGCCATCACCATTGATGTCTCGCACTTCGACGTTCTTGAATGGGCTCGGTTGAGTCGCTGTGGCCGGAGGTTTAGTCAGCGCGGCGAGGTTAGTGTTTTCCGACGGCCGGGGCGTTGGGGGGGACTGCGTCGAATCCGGCGGTAGCGGCCGAGTCGCCGGGGAAACCGATTGCGCCGTTGGTATCGAAGCAGTGGAAGGCATGGCCGTGCCGGCAATCTGGCTTTCTAATTCTCTTTGGCGCGCCAGCTCTTGCTCGATGGCGGCTTCGAGTTGCTGGTCCTTTTTCTGTTCCGTATTTATCTGGTTGTTAATTTGGCCGTAGTAAGAATCCGCCGTGATGAGCCCGGTGATCAGGCCGATTATTAGTCCGCCGCCGGCGCCATAAGGGCCGCCGATCGAACCGCCCATGGCAATACCTTCCATGGCTTTGCTCCAAGCGTGTTGCCATCGCTGCGAACCCGAAACTCCCGCCGGTTGGGGGACGGTGGCCGGCGTTGCTGAGTTCGGATTTGGATACGGCGATGCGCCCGGCGGATACTGCACGGGGATCGGATCGCACGCGCAGGCTGCGAACAGCGGCACCAGCAGAAAAAAGCCCAAGCGCTTTTTCATTTCTCACCGACCCAGAGGGCGAATATTACTTTATTTCACTACTGGACTCTACTCCAGAGAAAACGTTTTTTGCGCTGGACTGCGGCCCCGCCGATACGGTTTGCAGCGCGGCGCTCTGGATGACCTTTTCGGCACTGGTAAATTCTTCGGAAAGCCGCGGCGGCGCGGCGTCGTTCAACTCCTCTTGCTGAACGACTTCGCCGCCTTTAAAAACATATCGGGCCGTGACTTTGCCCTGGTACTTTTGGTCCTCGAGCTGTTCGACACGCTCACCGTTTTTGAAGGTTACCCAAACATCGACGCGACGATCGCCGTTAGTGTCCCCTTCCTGCGCTACAATCTGGCCCTTGTCGTAAAGAATTCTCAGGTCAAAGAATCCGTCGCCGTTACTGTCTCGCTCCTCGCGCGCTAGTTGATTGTCCTGATAGTGGTACAGGGTGTCCCATTTTCCTGTTGCCTGGCTGTCGCGCACCCGCAACGTGAGCCGGCCTTGAGCAAAGAATTCCAGCAGATCCATGCGCCCGCGGCCGGTAGTATCTTCATCGCGCCGGATCACTTCGTCACCGTTGAAATAGACGACCCGGCTCACGCGGCCAGCGCCGGTCAAATCCTCTTCTTGTTTTACCAGCCGACCACCTTGATAATGACCCCACAGATCGATTTTACCGACGTGTTTTCGGTCCACATCCTTTCTGACGAGTTGCCCGTTTTCAAAGTAGGAGAAAGTGTCGGCCTTGCCGTCGCCGTTTGTGTCTTCTTCGACGCGATCGATTTTGCCGTCTTTATAGTAAACTTTTCGATTCGCTGCATCGCTTGCTTTGGCCGTCTCTTCGCTGCGCACAGGCTGGCCGTTTTCATAGAAAATCCATAGAGTCGGTTTCCCGGAGTGCTCGGTGTCTTGACCTTTACGTTCGATTTCCCCTCTGGCATTCAAGTAAAGCCAGGTATCGATATGGCCGTCGTTTTTGCTCGCGATCTCCTGGCGCACGGGCTTCCCCGATTCATAGTAAATCATGACGTCCGTTTTGCCGTCGAAATTGAGGTCTTGCTCGACTCGTTCGGGCTGGCCTTGAGAGTTGTAATAGATAAACCGATCAATTTTGCCGTCGCCGTTGGTGTCTTGACCTTGGCGCACCACTTTACCCTGGTCATCGTAAAAAAAGCTTGCAACGGGTTGCTGCGCTTCAGCTGTGCTGGGTACCGCAAATAAAATCCCAGCAAAAAAGATACCGGCGGTGTATGAAAAGTTCTTCATTGCTCGCCTGTCTGCGGAAACGCGAAACCCGCGGCTTGCTGCCGCCAGCGCCGCGCCCAGTCACGCTACTTTAGGGTGTTGGTGAAGTCAACGCGAAACAAGCCCTGCCGGGTATGCCAAAATCTTGCGCCACACGGTACCGGCAAACTCGGTGTATCCGCCGGGACAAGGTCCGAAAATACGAAGCGCGGATTTGGCTTCTCTGGCTTGCAAATCGGCCATCCTCAGGTACCCTGAATGCGCAAAATGACTTCGAGCCCGTCGTGACCAACAGCGCAGATAACGCAGGACATAAATTATTCTCTCCTGAGCCGCTGGCCGCCATGGCGCGCTGGCTGCCATTATTTTTATCGATCGCTGTGGTTGTCGCACTGTTCTACCAGCTCGGCGGGGCGGCGTTATTTGAACCCGACGAGGGACGAAATGCAGAGAAAGCGCGCGAAATCCTCGTGCTTGGCGACTGGGTAACGCCGCATGAAAATTTTCACCCGGTTTTAGACAAACCGATTTTTTTTTACTGGCTGATTGCGATCGCCTATAGACTCTTCGGCGTGTCCGAGTGGGCCGCTCGGGTGCCCTCGGCTTTGGCCGCGCTCGGATGCCTCGCCCTTGTCTACTACTTCGCTCTGGTTCGCTTTGGGCGTTGGCCGGCTCTATGGACCGCTCTCATTTTGCTCACATCGGTCGAATTTTTTCTGCTTGCCCGAATCGTCATTTTCGATATGACCTTGAGCTTTTTCCTGACGCTCTCGTTGTGCGCGTTCTATGAAGCCGCTCACGCGGACAACGCCAAGCGCCGGCTAAGCTGGTGCCTGCTCTTTTACCTTGCTTTGGCCCTGGCTACGCTCATCAAAGGCCTCATCGGGATAGTGGTTCCGGGGATGGTGATCTTTTGCTATTTGCTTCTAACCCATCAATGGGTGCTCCTCCGGAGAATTCAACTCGTTTCGGGCGCGCTGTTATTTCTTCTGATTGTATTGCCCTGGTACTTTCTCGCCGAAAAAGAAAACCCTGGTTACTTGCGCTATTTTTTTTGGGCCGAGCACTTCGGTCGATTTGTTACCGATGAGTTTGATCGCGGCGAGCCGTGGTACTATTTCATTGGCGTCGGGCTGATCGGGTTTTTGCCGTGGACTCTGTTGCTGCCGCTTGTCGGAAGGTTCGCGTGGAGAAGAACGTGGACCAAAAAATTCGATGACAAAATAGTTTTTTTGCTTCTCTGGGCTGTCCTGCCGTTTGTTTTTTTTTCCATCTCAAAATCCAAATTGCCGCACTATATTTTGCCGATCTTCCCCCCATTGGCGATGCTTACCGCGCTCGCTCTGATCCGCCGCTACGAACAGGGCTCGCTCCGGTTGCGGGCGGCTTTGTCGCTTACCTGGTGGATTCAAGTTTTTGTCGCGCTGTTTTACCTCTCGGGCTGGTTTTTCCCGGCCGTTTTGCCGCAACAAATTCGCCCCGCCGTCGCTCAAATGGGCGACTATATCTGGATCTATGCGGTGGTATCCGGCGTAAGCCTTGCCTATTTTAGCAAGCGCAAGCGCGTCGATCCGCCGGCGAGTCAACAGCGGCTTTTCTTTGTTCAAGCTTCCAGCCTGTGCTTTTTTCTTGTCCTGGTGGCTAAATTGATGGTTCTCGTTTCGCCGGATCGCTCGGCGAAATCTGTTGCTCAAGCGATTCCGCGGCCGCTCGCCAGCGCGACTCAAGTCGCGATGTATGATACCTATTTGGCGGGTCTATCCTTTTACCTGCGGAGCGAGCGGCCTGTCTGGCTGATCACACATGGCAGAAAGAAACGGACGATTCTGGGGAATTATTACGCAATCGGCAAGCGCGCCGATCCGTTGACTCCGTGGGGAAAGGCGATACTCGACTTCGACGAGTTCAAAGAGATTTGGAAAACCACCGAGCTGCCCCTGCGCCTCATCGTGAAGGAAAAAAACCTGCCGCGCTTGATAAAAGAAGTCGGAGAGTCCCCCGCACGGCTGGCGGCCATCGACGAGTATCTAGTAGTGTCGAAGCCTTGAGAGTACCAGCTTGTTCGCGAAAGGCGTCAACACCGTAGCTCTTGAGAGGACATCATGGATAGTTTGAGCGTTGCCGCAGTCCTGGGTATCGTCGAGGGGCTAACCGAATTCCTACCGGTTTCGTCCACTGGCCATCTGATCATCGCCGGTCATTTGCTCGGCTTCGTCGGTGAAAGAGCGGCAAGCTTCGAGGTCGCGATTCAACTAGGGGCGATTCTCGCCGTGGTTTTTCTCTATTGGCGGAGATTTACACGACTGCTGCCCAAGCGCCGGCATTTGTTGATTCAAGAGCGATCCAACCTCGATGGAATTCCCGGTCTTCTTCGCATCGGAATTGCCACGTTTCCTGCCTTGATGGTCGGCTATCTGGCACGCCATGTGATAAAGGCGCAACTCTTCAATCCTCAAACGGTCACCTGGGCGCTGGCAGTGGGGGGCGTGGCCATTTTGCTGGTGGAGCGACTTAGAGCGCGAGAGGTTTCCAACGATCTCGACAGGCTCACGCCCTGGCAGGCCATTGGCATCGGCATTTTCCAGATTCTGGCTCTTTGGCCGGGCACTTCGAGAGCCGCGGCGACAATCGTCGGCGGCATGCTGGTCGGCTTGGATCGAAAAAGCGCCGCAGAATTTTCTTTTCTGATCGCCGTGCCGGTGTTGTTTGCGGCGAGCGGTTATGAGCTCGTGAAAATGCGAGATCAGCTGGCGATTCACGATGCGGCGGAACTCGGAATTGGTTTTGCTGTATCCTTCATCGTCGCGCTGTTTGCGGTCAAGGGATTTGTCCGATTTCTCGAGCGCGGCAAGCTCACCCCATTCGCATGGTATCGGATCATCATCGCGCCGGTTTTTTATTATCTGACTCGCGGAATAAACTTATAGCCGCAGCGGTTTGGCGGAGGTTATTGGCGGCGATGATTTATTTTGCTTCGTGGCGATGCTTCAACCAATCGAACAGCTGATTTCGGTAGAGATAAGCGATGATGAGAACGCCGAGCGAAGCGACGGTGATCAACAAGAAGGTATGGTATTGTTCGTTGCGAATCGTCGCCCCCTGCATCGTCAGCAGATAAGTGCCCGGCAAACGTCCCAGCACGGAAACCAACAAGAACGTGCTCAGCCGCATCCGGCTCAGCCCCAGGACATAACAGAGATAATCTTTCGGAAAACCAGGAAAGAGAAACAAAACAAAGCAAATCAGTGTTCCGGTGCGGGTCGTGAGAAAATTAAATTTCTGCAGCACCTCCGCCCTCACAAACCGCTCGACGAATGGCCGTCCCAAGATGCTCGCCAGTTCGAAAGCGACCCAGGATCCCAAGGAGAGGCCGACCGTCGAAAGCACAAATCCAATCCCTTTCCCGTAGACGAATCCGCCGGCAACGCCGGTTAGCTCTCCGGGAAAAGGCGCCGCGATCACCTGCAATACCTGTAACAAGACGAAAACCGCCGGCGAATAAGGTCCAAGACCCTGCAAGAATTTGCTCAGCTTGTCGCTGCTCGAATAAATTCCTTCGAAGTCGTCGAAATCTTCGCCGGCGGGAACGAAAACACTAAAGGGCCGTGGAATGTAGCGACTGAAAAAAAACAGCAGCAAAACCAGCACGACGAAAATGATACCTCGAATGGCGAGCTGGCGACGCTGATTGGTCATTGTGATTTCTTAACAACAAAAAATCGGAAACTAAACGCTAAAAGGGTTTTGCATTTCTTACGGAGCGCTTGGACTGTTTTCAGCTCTGCGCCATAACCATGCATGAACTCGTTTCAGAAAATCTTTCCAGACTGGCGTCGGAAATAAAAATGGCGCCAGATTTGTGTTCTGGCGCCATTTTTATTAGCGAAGCGTACAGGTGGTCGAGAGCTAATCCGCGCCGACCTTCGGACGCCATTTATCGAAACGACGCTCCCAACGGTCGATAATGTCGGTCAATATCATGCCGCTAATTGCGAAGACCAGTACACCGACGAAAACTTTGTCGGTTTGGAACGTTGCACCGGCGACCGTGATCATAAAGCCGATGCCGGCTGTCGCGGCATACAGCTCACCTACCATGACACCGATGAGCGCGCGGCCGACAGCCAGACGAAGACCAGTGAGAATAAACGGCACTGTCGAGGGTAAGACTACGGATTTAAAAATTTGCCATTCCGAGGCGCCGAAACTTCTCGCCGCCGTAAGGAGATTAGCCGGTGTCGTCTTTACGCCATCCCGGGTGTTAATCAACAGCGGAAACACCGCGCCCAGAAAGATGATCCCGACTTTCGAGAGTACCCCGATGCCAAGCCAGATGATGACCAACGGCAGTAACGCGACACGG
>Ga0075286_1000072_pt1 | contig 10457 bp, 9 predicted proteins | sample SF_Rice_20C_0N_2_FD_69761 | JGI IMG/M metagenome (GOLD analysis project Ga0075286, IMG submission 69761) | Rice paddy soil microbial communities from Twitchell Island, California, USA - SF_Rice_20C_0N_205 | ecosystem: Environmental > Terrestrial > Soil > Paddy field/soil | place: USA: Twitchell...
GAGCGTGTTGATGCCGGAACCGCCGACGAGATCCTGCAAGGGCCGGTCGACAAACAGCATGACAGTTCGCACATTGATGCCCCGGATAGCGGCGGCCACGGCGGAGCCGATGGTGGCCACATAGTCGATCTCGCCCGCCAAGAGCACTTTGATATTGAGCGAGGCGGGCATCACCACCATTTCGGCATTCAGCCCTTCCTGTTGAAAGAACCCGAAATCTTTTGCAACGAAAAACGGCATCGCAGTGATCGTGACCGATGGCAAGCCGATTTTGACGTTCTCGGCGTTAGCGCGGGATAGGACGAATGTAACGGATACGATCAAGATTGCGAGACCGCAAAGATGGCGGCAAAATTTCAAAAGCATGACACCTCCAGCTACTCTAAAGGATAAAGACGCCGCGCATTGTTGTTCAGGATCTTGCGCTTGGTCGCATCGCTGAGCTTTGGGTGCTGGACGATCGGCGCCGAAGCGCCGGGGAAGCGGCTGTCGAAATGGCTGTAGTCCGAAGCGAAGACGATCCAGTCGTCGCCGATGACATCTATGACGTGAGCCAACTCTTTTTCTTCGGGTTCGCAAGAGAAGTAAAGTTGGCCGCGCTCCAACAATCTGCTCGGCGCGGTTTTGAGCGCCGGCAGTTGGACGCCGAGGACTTCGTAGTGCTCGTCCATTCTTTCGAACCAATAAGGAATCCAGCCACAGCCCGATTCCAAAAAAACAAATCGCAGTTTGGGAAACCGGTCGAGCACCCCTTCGCCGACAATTACCGAGAGCGCGATCATTTGCTCGAATGGATGGCCGAAGAGGTGGGAGTAAAAAAATTTATCGACGCGCTCTGTACCCGTGGCATCGGAGCCGTAGCGTCCCAAAAACATGTGAACACAGATGGGCACGTTGAGATGCTCGGCGGCTTCATAAAGCGGAAAATAAAAGGAGTCGCCGAGATGACGGCCTTTCACGTTGGGAAATAGTGACGCGCCGACGAAGCCCAATTCCTTCACGGTACGCCGCAGTTCCTTGATGCTTGCATCGATATCTTGCTGCGCCAGCGCTGCCGTGCCTTTGATCCGTTTTGGATCGGCAGCGCAATATTCGGCAACCCACGTATTGCGCGCAGTTGCCAGCGCGGCGGCGAGGCGAGCATCATCGAGCGCCGGCAACGTTCCAGCCAGTCCGGCGCCGAACAGCACGGCAACATCGATCCCCTCGCTGTCCATATCTACCAAGCGCGCCTTGGGGTCCGTCATCCCCGGACGCCGCGGATGCGGCCGTCTGTAGGGTCCACCCACGCCGATGCCTAATCCGCCGGGTCTCGGCCACGCCTTTCCTTCGATAATCGTGCGCAGCTGGCCATTGCCGCTGGGCCGGCGTTGCGGTGCCTGATCTTTATATTCGTCGGGTAAGCGCTCTTTCCAATCGATGTGATTTTCTTCGAGGTGGCCATCGGCATCAACCGTGGAAAACTTGACTGCCATGCATGCTCCTTTGTGTTGCTCTGCCTGAAAGCTCAAACCAACCGGGACTGGGCTGCGCTACATCCGGGCTACGGAGCTAAGAAAAATTTCTCCCGGAGTCTATCATGAGCCTTGCCGAAGAAGTCGAGATGACAACACGCGTCCTTGCGCCATATATTAAAATTCTTCCTTCGTGTGCTTCGTGCCTTCGTGGTGAGTCTTCTTCTTTCTGATTTCGTTGCGGCTGCGCCGCGCTAGGATGTTACGTGTCCAACAAACCGGGATAAAAAACTTCTTCGATTTTGGCCAAATGCCGGGTCAAGCCCTGTTCGTGCGAGCTGCGAAAAAGCATTTCCAGCATGCGCCGGTTTTTCGCTATGCCAAACGGAAATGGATCATCATCACCGAAGAAGGCAGCTTGCTCGGCTCGATTCATCGCTTCGAAATAAAGATATGCCGGGGCGCCGAAATTGTTTTTCTCGTAGGCCAAGCGTTTGCTCGCTGAAAACAGCTGCAACACCTCGGCGCCGAGCCAGGGATTTTCGTCGAGTAAACGGCGCTGTGCCACGATCACGTGATTTGCCGGCACGATGCCGGTCTTTTGAAAAAAAGCTTTGACAACAGCGCAGCCGCCGTCGGAGAAAAGTTTCCCAATGCGCGGGTTTCCTTCAAGAGGCGTGCCGCCGTACCGGTCAATATTGAGCGAGAAAAGTTTTGGATCGTGGCGCGGGGCGAAGCCATAGGCGATATCGATCTCGCCGCGATCGAGCATGACATCGAATGTTTGAGACGCAGTCAGCCAGGTCAGAGAAACATTCGCCGGCGGTTGGGCATCGATGTTCAGCAAGCCGCCGTGACTCAAATCTTTGGTCCTGCCGATAAACCAGGAGATCTCGTGCGGCTCGATCCCGTGCAGCTCGCGCAAAAACACGCGGAACCAGAGCGCCGCGGTCATGACGTAATCGGGCACGCCGACGCGTTTTGCGCGCAAATCGGCCAGGGAGCGAATGCCGCTAGCGGTGTTGATGAAAAGGCCGAGCCAGACGAAGGCTTTGGCCGGAAAAATCGGCAACGCGCACCACTGCCAACGCTCGCCTTTCGCTCTTTCGCGCGTGATCAGGTATTCGGAGATCGACATTTCGAACACGTCGAACTCATCATTCTTTAGGTTCCGGTAAAAAAGCTCCGGCGGAGTGGTGACTGTAATATCGAGCGCACATTGCGTAGATTTTACACTGCCGTCAACAAGCGGCTCGAAGCGCGGATTTTTGGTCAGCCCGATTTTCAACTTCGGCATGCTCTCACAGTTCTCCCGTAAAGATTGGTGAATCCTGTCATACGACGAGCTTGAGATAGGGTCAAACGCTTATCTGATAAGTACGTTCCAATCGTTCAAGCCGTTCAACCGCTTCGCTCCGTTCAAGCCGCCTAGAAAGCCCGGGAAAAACTTCTCTCATCCGGTCTTCGAGCCCTTGAGGCTTCTTGGTCGTCGGTTCTTGGAAGCTTTTGTGTCTGATTTTTGCGCGTGCGCCACACGTCATCTCAAGGAGCCGCGCTACGAGGGATCTGCTTTTCTGCGCCTGCCGGCGCGCTGGTGTTTATCGATTGATGTCCTACGCCATGGACATTAGCTGCCCCATCAGATATGAGAGGTCAGTTCCAACTTAACTTCGTGCGGGGGTTTTGCCTATGAAAATCTGTCATTACAACAGTAATCAGGCCGGCGTCGTCGTCGGCAATAAGGTTATCAATATCGGTGATCAAATGATCAAGGCCGGTTTGGCGCGGCAGGGTTATACCATGCTGGAAATCATCGATGCCTTGGCAAATAATTCCGCGGCGATGCAAATTGCGCGGGATGCCGCGAACAGCGCGGGCGGCGAGGACTTGCTCTCAGTGAAACTTCTGGCGCCGATCACCAACCCCGGTTCGCTGTGGGCCGCCGCCGCAAACTATTATGCGCATCGCGCCGAAATGGTCGATCGCATGGGTAGCGCCAACAAAGAGATTAAAAACAAAGATGATTTGATGGCGGAATTTTTTCTCAAGACGACATCATCGATCATCGGACCGGGCGACACGATCATTCTTCCGAAGATCTCCAAGCTCGTCGACTTCGAATGCGAGCTCTGCGCCGTTATCGGCAAGCGCGCGCGCAAAGTGAGCGAAGCGCAGGCGCTCGATCACGTCTTCGGCTATATGATCTGCTGGGATATCAGCCAGCGCGATCCCTGGGGCAAGGGCATGCACAACACGCGTAACATCCGGAAAGGCTTCGACACCTTCAGCGCTCTGGGTCCGTGGATCGTGACGCGCGATGAAATCGACGAGCCGCAGAATCTTTCGATCAAAGTTCTGCAGAATGGCAAAGAAGCCATGGTCGCGCACACCAGCGATATGATCTGCGGCCTGCGCGAGCATATCCGTTTTCTGTCGAGCTGCCTGACTCTGCGCCCGGGCGATCTGATTACGACCGGAACGCCGGCGGGCGTGAGCAAGCTGAATCACGGCGACCATCTGCACGGCACGATCGAGAAGATCGGCAGTATGGAGCTCCATGTGAAGGCCGAAGAGTAGATCAAAACAATTTCGAGGAATTATTATGCCTGCAGCGCCTAAAGCCAATCCACCCATTCGCACGTTGCTCGGTCCCGGCCCAAGCCCGGTACATCCGCGCGTGCTCGCAGCCTTGTCGCTTCCCGTCGTCGGTCACCTCGATCCGAAGTTTTTGGAAATCATGGATCAGAGCATGGCCATGTTACGTGAGGTCTTTCAGACGAAAAACCGGCTGGCGCTTCCTATGTCGGGCACCGGCAGCGCCGGTATGGAGACCTGCTTTGTCAATCTCGTCGAGCCCGGTGATAACGTATTGATCGGTGTGAACGGGGTGTTCGGCACGCGCATGGTCGACGTTGCCCAGCGCGGCGGCGCGCAAGTCGATACCGTGGAAGCGGAGTGGGGCACGGCGCTCGATGCGCAAAAATTTAAAACCGCTCTGGCGCAGAAAAAATACAAGGTTGCCGCGGTGGTTCACGCCGAAACGTCCACCGGCGTGCTGCAGCCGCTCGACGATATTGCCAAGCTCGTGCGCGAAAGCGGCGCGCTATTTTTGGTCGACACGGTGACTTCTCTTGGCGGCGCGCCGGTTCGAGTCGACGAGCTGGGCATCGACGCCTGTTACAGCGGCACGCAGAAATGTTTGAGCTGCCCGCCGGGCTTATCTCCGGTGACGTTCAGCGAGCGGGCCGTTGAGGTGATCCGCAAGCGCAAAACCAAAGTTCAAAGCTGGTATCTCGACCTTTCAATGATCGAGAAATATTGGGGCAGTGAACGGGTGTATCATCACACCGCGCCGATCTCGATGAATTATGCGCTCCATGAAGCGCTGCGTCTCGTCCTCGAAGAAGGCCTGGAGGCCTCGTGGCAGCGCCACCGCCAGGTGCACGAAAGCTTTGTTCGCGAGATGCGCAAGCTCGAGCTGGAGCCGGCAGTGGCGGAACCGATCCGCGCGCCGATGATCAATACGGTCAAAATTCCCGAGGGCGTGGACGATCCGAAAGTGCGCCAGCGCTTGTACGATGATTTCAACATCGAAATCGGCGCCGGCCTGGGACCGCTTAAAGGAAAAATCTGGCGCGTCGGTTTAATGGGCCATGGTTCGCGGGTTGAAAATGTCGATCTCCTCGCCAAGGCGCTGCGGCAGCTGATTTAATTCAGGGCGATCGCGAGTGCTTAAAAGAATAGAGGATAGAAGATCGAGAATCGCCATCTTCTATCCTCAATCCTCGACGACTAACTGTACAAGTTCGCCACCCATTCGCCGTAACCATTAAACGGCAAGGTTGCGCGGCGCTCGCCGCTGTCGATCATTTTTTCGGTCGCCTGGGACCAGCGCGGGTGTGGCACGGCCGGGTCGACATTGGCGACGAAATCGTACTCGTGCGGCCGATTGCTGTTCCAGAACGTGCGCGGCTGCTCGGCCATCAATTCGATCCTGACGATCGACTTGATGCTCTTGTAGCCGTACTTCCAGGGCACGACTAAACGGAGCGGAGCGCCATGTTGCTTCGGTAACGGATGTCCGTAGATTCCGGTCGCTAGCAACGTTAACTCGTTCATGGCTTCCGCCATCGTCAAGCCTTCCGTGTAGGGCCACGGCCCGTAAGACGGGCTTTGGTTCGGCGCCTGATCCGGTTTCATGAACGTTACGAACCGAACATACTTTGCAGAAGAAAGCGGCTGGACCATTTTTATGAGTTGGTGCAGCGGAAAACCGGTCCAAGGAACTGCCATCGCCCAGGCTTCCACGCAGCGAAAGCGATAGAGCCGTTCTTCGAGCGGCATCGCACGAATTAATTCCGCGATATTAAAAAGACGCGGCTTTTCGACCAGGCCTGCGATTTCTATCTGCCACGGCGAGGTGCGCAGACGCGCCGATTTTTTGTAGATGCCGCCTTTGAAAGTGCTGAACTCATAAAAATTATTGTACGAAGCCGCGTAAGCTTCATCGGTCAACGGCCGGTCTATTGTAAATCGGCCATCGCGTTGCGCCGGATAGGTCTCGGGAGCGGGAGGATTTTCCTGGGCGCCGATGAGCGGCGCGTCCTTTGCCGGACCGCACGCGGGGAAAATTGAGCCGGCAAATCCGAGCCCGATATAGCCGCTGATTCTGAGAAATCGCCGGCGCTCGAGAAACAGAGATTCGGGCGTGACTTCACACTCGCGTATTTTCCACGGGCGATGATAGAAGAGCCTTCGCATGGCGTGCCGGAGGGGCGTAATCCGAATCATAGTACCTGTAGCGCTAGGCCCTTACAAATTGGCCTCGCGCGCAAATCGGCTTGACCCCGCCGCAGGCTCGAGGTGATTACCATCGGCCTGGATCGGTAGCCGGCGCGGGCGAAGAGAGAATGCCTCCGATCAATTAATGGCGTGCGACTTCGACGGGAGCAACGAACTCTTTGCGAATAAAACCGGTCTGCCCGTTGGCGGTGGAACGAACCTCCACCCACTCGCTTTGGCGCCGGAGCACGGTGACCCTTGTGCCGATTGTTAAAGTAGTCAATGAAGGTGAAAAGAAGTCTGGTTCCTTGCGCAATGCGGTAGCGTACTTGATTTGGAACTCTTTCACATCCGGTTTCAGTGCCGAAACTTGAACGCGTGGCGCGCTCCGCGTCGCAACATTATTGCGCGTCGTGTCCGCGGGCTGCTGGCCGGCTGGGCCGGCCGCCGAGCGTGCCAGAACCGGTTTGTCGATGGAATTGCCGAGAGATTTCTCCCATTGAACCAGTGTCGTGATGTCCATGCCTTGGTGGACGAACAGGAGCGGGCAGGTGACCTGCAGATCTTCCGTAACGATCTCACCGAACGACCATTTCGATGCTTCGTCGGCGACAGTTTTTTTGAACTCGCCATCGACCAGGCGGGAGGACAGCTCTCGAATCTGACTCACCTCACCGTTAGGACTAATGTTGAACTGCAAGACCAGACCTCCCGCCAGCGCCGGACTCTTGGTGACCTCTTGACGATACAAATCTCGTATTCGGGTCAATTGAGACTCAATGCGCGCCGCCACTCTGCTTGCATCAACAGTGTCTCCCTTCGCATTCCTTACGAGGAAACCGAGATCCCGAGCGAAGAACACCATGTCGCCTAACGCGAGATTCATAGCCTGAACGGGTCTCTTGCTATTCTTTGCGTCTTCCGCGCGTACTTTAACGACGGCCTCTTTCTTGGGAGACTCTGTTCCGATGCCGTAGCCGAAGCACACAAGACCCAAGCCGAATGCGCAGCTTGCTATGCCGATAATTTCTTTGAAGCCTACTGGCCGCTCCGGATTATCCGTCATAATCAAATGGATGCTCCTCGAATCAGCGCATGCCAGAGCAACTTTTGTACCTCGGATACTTGGGATTGGGGTGAAAAGGAAAGCTTCAGGCTCCGATCGCACTTCGTGAAACATCAGCGAACTTTCAGGAATGGAGAGTTCTCTTGGCCGACGGCGGTTGACGCAAGAGTCCGCAAATGTCACACCAGCAGTTGGCTGCTGAACCGAGCCGAAACCAATTTAGCCGAACAGTTTTCGCCGGCCCTGGACGAATTTCGCAGCGCTTCGCGGCTTAGTTATCGGCGAGATGGGAAACGCGTCGGATATAGCGCCTTGGCTGCTTCAAATGAAAAACTGCGACAGTGCCAGCCGACCGCATCTAGTTGCCGGCGTGCTCGGCGCCGGGCGCGTGTATTCCACAATTCTTCAGCGCTCGTGGAAAATCAATGGCCAGCCGGCTGATTTTTCTGGTCGCGGCGACTTGCCTGCGCCTCCTGCAACATCTAGTATGGCGCCGCATCAACCTAGCGTATTGTTAGGGGGGACTTATGAGGATTCGCTTTCTATTCTTTGCGTTGTGGTTATTGCCAACGGCGCCGGCAGCGGCGCAAACCCCTTTTTACCAAGGCAAGACGATTACCTTGATCGTCGGTTCTGGCGCGGGAACGGCGTATGATATGTACGCGAGGTTGCTGGGTAGTTATATCGGCAAGTACATACCGGGCAATCCGACCGTGATCGCTCAAAACATGCCTGCGGCCGGCGGCTTGGTGGCGGCGAATTACGTATACGGCGTGGCCAAGCCCGACGGGCTTACCATTGCCTCGATCAATCCGGCGCACTATTTCAATCAGCTGCAAGGCAACAAAGAAGTGAAATTCGATTGGACCAAATTCACCTGGCTCGCCAGTTCCGATAAATCGGAACACATGCTTTACATGCGCAGCGACGCGCCCTACAAGACGATCCAAGACGTGCGCAAAGCAAGCGAAGCGCCCAAGTGCGGCGCCACGGGCACGGGAACGAGCGGCCACTATATTCCGCGCATGCTCGAAGAAGCGGTGGGCACCAAGTTTACTATCGTCACTGGATATGCCGGCGGTAATGAGATCGATCTAGCGACCGAGCGGAATGAAGTCGTATGCCGCTCGTTCACAACCGCAGCGTATTTCGCGCGCGAGCCTTACCATACGTGGCGCAAAAAGAATTTTGTTCGCATTCTCCTTCAAACCGGGCACAAAAAAGATCCGCGCTTGCCCGAGACTCCCTTGCTGAGCGAGTTAATGGACGAATTCAAAACTTCCGATCTCGGGCGCCGCGTCGTCACGGTCATGCTTGGTTCCGGCGAGCTCGGACGGCCGATTGTAACAACGCCGGGATTGCCTGCGGACCGAACGAAAATCTTACGCGACGCGTTCATGAAGAGCATGAGCGATCCGGCATTACTCGCGGACGCGGCCAAGAGTAGATTGGAAATCACGCCCGTGGGCGGGGACGAATTGACGAAGATCGCCAAAGACGTCATCGACCAGCCGCCCGAAGTGGTCGAACGAATCAAAAAGATTTTGGCGCAATAATAAATTCGACCGCGATTCTCTAATCTGGCTTGTTGATCTGCGACGGATTACGACGTAGCTTGAATTGAAATGAAGTCCGGAGGCGAAGATGTCGCTGATTCGATCCGTTTTGATTTCCTGCACTGTCGTCCTCGCTGGCGCTGGTTTTTCTAACAAAGCTGTTTGGGCGCAGAGCCCAACCCAGGCAAACCCGGTCGTTCAAGCCGGTTCCGAGGTGTCATTCGATTACACTTTGACGGACGACAGCGGCAAGGTTGTCGATTCGAGCAAAGGGAGAGAGCCGATGCATTACGTGCACGGCAAGGGGCAAATCATACCCGGATTGGAGAAGGAACTTGCCGGCATGGCTGTGGGAAACGAAAAAAAGGTTACGGTGAAGCCTGAAGAGGCCTACGGTCCAGTCGATCCCAAAGCCTTTCAGGAGATCGCGAAAGAAAAACTTCCGGCCGAAGCGCTAAAAGTCGGAACGATGCTGATGGCCAAGGGTCCGCAAGGACAAGGCGTGCCGGTGCGCGTGCACGAAATCAAAGAAAACACCGTCATCATGGATTTCAATCATCCCCTGGCCGGAAAAACTTTGTCCTTCGATGTGAAGATCACCGACATTAAGAGTGCGGAAAAATAATTTCCTCTGCAAAACTCGTTATGCAGAAAGCTAGCGTTCGCAATCTCGTTCGGGCTGCTACCAGACCCAGGATGAGCTTAGGAATCTGATCTCCGTTTAGTTGCCTAACACTTTTTTCATTCGGTCGATTACCGCGGCCGGCTGAGCCATCACTTCTTTGGCGAGCCTTTCCATATCCTCCCCAGCGACCGAACCTAATTCGTAGCTTCCTTTCTCCGCTTCTTACTTTGAGCTCTGGATCCTTGAGCGCGCTGGTGAACGCGCTGCGGAGAATTTTCAGCCGGTCAGGCGCTATTCCTGGCGGACCGAACCCCTCCACGACGAAATTCGCTCAATGCATTGACATCATTCAAGTCGTTCCGATTGCGACGGCGCTGCCACGATTCGGCCTCCTCATTGATTACTGCGACACCTCAGGCCGGCAACGGAAATAATCATCGTCAAGTCCAGAATGCAAACCGGAAAACACAGGTGCAAACGCCTCACTCAGCCCCACCCGATATGATCCAGACGTTGGATGAAATGATCAGTACGCCTTGGCGTCTCGTTTACGAACAACTGACAAAAGCGCTCGACTGGACTCACCTCGCCAATTTTTTTTTGCGGCGCACCGCCGATCATCTTGTTTCGCAGCTTCTAGCGGGTAAAGTGGATGATGAACATAGCTGATGGACGGCCGGGGGGTTCGCGTCGCGCGACTAATATTTGCGCGCGGCAGCGAGACATACCAACATCCCCAATCAACGCGTCGTTTAGTCCGAGCATTAAGTCACCTTACGACATCGCCTGTGAAACAGTCGGCCCAAACGAAAGCGGGACTCGGCGGCCTGAGCGCGCTAGTTCAAACGGCGGGAATTCGTTCCCTGATGGTTTATCTTGCATTTGTGGGTATGGCCGTGGGCGGTCTTCTATTGCGTTTGCATCACCTGGCGGCCAAAGGATTATCCGATGAAGCTGCCAGTTGGACTTTTGCG
>Ga0075286_1000076_pt1 | contig 10318 bp, 5 predicted proteins | sample SF_Rice_20C_0N_2_FD_69761 | JGI IMG/M metagenome (GOLD analysis project Ga0075286, IMG submission 69761) | Rice paddy soil microbial communities from Twitchell Island, California, USA - SF_Rice_20C_0N_205 | ecosystem: Environmental > Terrestrial > Soil > Paddy field/soil | place: USA: Twitchell...
ATCCCAGAATCTCATCGAGGACGAGCAGCGACAGCGGTTGACCGGCTCGCTCAGCGATCATCTGGCTGATGGCAAGGCGAAGGGCCAGGTTGACGACGTCTTCCTCGCCGCCGGAGAGCACCGTCTTGGTGTCGCTGCCTTCCACCACCCTCGCCACGTAGTCCTCGTCCAGCTCCAGGTCGCTGTACCGGCCGTTGGTGAGGTCGTGGAGGAACTGCGAGGCGAGGTCGGAGAGGTCGGGCCGGAGATCGGCATTCAGGTCTGTGCGAAGATCGGTCAGGGCCCGGTCGAGCTCCTGGTGGACTGCCAGCTCCGCGGCGGCCGCCTCGGCTTCTCGCTCCCGCGCCTGGCGCTCTGCCCGCCGGCGGCCCACCGACTCGAGGGTTTCCGCCGCGGCGGCGCTCTCGCCCCGCGCCCGGACCAGGGCGATCTCCGCTTCGCCGCGAGCCCGCTCGGCTAGAGCCGCCGCTTCGCGTGTGTCGCGATAAACCGTCTCGTTGTACCCGAGCGAGACGAGACGCGCGGCCAGCTCGGCTGCGTGTGACGCGGCCTCGGCACGCTCGACTCGCGCAGCCTCAAGGTCGCCGGCGAGCGCGGCGGCGCGGTCGGACAGAGCCCGGAGCCGCTCCGCCTGAAGTGCCAGCGGCTCGAGCCTGCGGATCTCAGCGGTCACCGACTGGTGCCGGGCGGCGTCGTACGACGCCGCCAGGGCGTCCAGCGATTCCTGGATCTCCCGCACCCTGAAGGCCAGTCGCTCGCGCTCCTGACGCAGGCGTCCTGCCTCGAGAACCTGGGCGTTGAGCGTTCCGAGCTCCCCGGTCGCCGCCGACAGCTCGCGTTCCAGCTCCTGGCGCCGGCGATCGAGCTCCTCCACTTCCTTCGGCTCGCCCTGAAGCTGCTCGATCCGCTGCTTGTAGAAGTTTCCGTTCGCGACCACCTGCTCGATCTGGCTGTCGAGCAGCTCGAGCATCGCCGGATACTCGCCGCCGAGCGGCCGGGCGCAGGTGGGGCAGACGCCGTCGGGGCCGGCGGCCACGATGAGCTCCCGCTGAGTCTTGAGCTCCTGATACTGGTCGAGCAGTCCGGTGCGCTTGGTGTGGGCGTCCTGGGCGTCGCGCACCCAGGCCGTGCGCAGCGCGTCCGCCTCGGCAGCGACCGCGGCGAGCGCTTCCTTCACCTCGTCGACCCGGTTCTGCATCGCCTGCAGGGCCGAGGGCTCCGGGAGGCGCGCGATGCGCTGCTCGACGGTACCCAGGTGGGTTCGGACCTCTCCCTGCTGGGCGACGAGACCCTGCCGTTGCGTCCACGACTCCGCCTGCCGGGTCAACGCTTCGGCTTCCGCCCGAAGGGCGGGAAGCGGGTCCAGCTCGCCGGCGATCTCCTCCAGATTCCGCAGCGCGGCCGCCGCCTCCGCCATCCGGGCCTCGAGCCCGGCGGCACGTTCGGTGGCTGTCGCCGCCCGGTGCTCCGCGACACGCATCTCGGCCTCAGTGGCCAGCGCGGTCTCGCGCAGCTGCTGAAGGCGCTCCCACCGGGGACGAAGCTCCAGGAGGCTCGAGTCGGCCAGCGCGAACAGCTCGGCGGCCACGGTCTCCGATGCCTTGGCGGACTCCAGCCGCGCCCGGCCGCGCTCCTCCGCCGCCTGCAGCTCGCGCGGGTCGGCCAGTCCCGAGCGAAGCGCGTCGAGGCGGGCGCGCAGCCCGGTGCGACGGTCCTTGAGGCGTTCCTGCGCCTCGCGGATCCGCTCGTATCCGAGGACGCGAGAGAGGAATTGGGCGCGCTCCGGCCCGCTCAGACGCGCCATCACCGACAGCTCCTTCTGGCCGGTGAAGTACGTATTGAAGAACTCGTCGCGCGACATCGAGAGGAGCCGGGTGACGCGTTCGGTGACGGCGCCGAGCGAGTTGGCGATCGGCACCGGATCGCCGTCGCAATAGAGCTCCGCGCTGTTCAGGCTGCGGAGGATCCGATACCGGTGCGGCCCGAGCGCGAACTCCAACTCCACCTCGACGCGCGCCCGGGGCTGGGCGCCGCGGAAGCGGATCGATTCCCGCCCACCCCGGGCAGCCGGCATCCCGTACATCGCCCAGGCAACCGCCTCGAGGAGCGTGGTCTTCCCCGCACCATTCGAGCCCAAAATGACGGTCAGTCCGCTGCCGAGCTCGAGCTCCGTGCTCTCGTGCTGGCGGAAATTCCGGAGTCGGAGGCGCAGGAGCTGCATCAGGCCTCGACCATGTCGTGCTCGACGACGTCCATCAGCTCGGCGCCCAGGCGGAGCAGCTCCTCCCGGTCGATGTTGTCGGGCAAGGGTCGGCGCTCGAGGTGGTCCCGAAGCAGCTCGGGCAGCGTCAGGCGCCGGTGCGGGGCGCCGAGGCCGATGCTCCGTCGGACCGCCGGCCGCCTGAGGTCCAGGTTGAAGTGGAGGGCGGCGTTCTTGTATTCCCTGATGGCGGCCTGGTCGAGCTCGCGACCGATGTGCCGGGGAACGTTCCATACCCGAAGCCGGACGATCTTGCCCGCGATTCCGCCTTCCTTGTCGAGCGAGGCGATGCGTTCGGCGATGGCCGCATCGAGCGTGGGGGCGGACATCCCTGCCGCCTCCACCGGCTCGAGGTCCACGATGCCTCGAGCGAGGGGCACGGGCTGGCGCTCGACCTTGCCGGTCGCGAGATCGACCAGCAGCCACCCCTTCCGGCCCCGCTTGAGATCCTTTCGGGACCTCAGCTCGCTTTCGATGCGCCAGTCGCCCCAGAAGTTCGGGCTCACGTATTCCAGCGCCCCCGCGTACCAGATCCGGTCGCTCACCTCGTACTGTACGTGGTAGTCGCCGAGCGCGACGTAGCTCCAGCCCCCCGTGGTGAGCTCCCGCGGGCCGATGAGGGCTCCGCCGTAATCGGAGCGATTGCCGTCGCCGGGGAACACGCCTTCGACCTCTCCGTGCAGCACCAGGACCTCGTACCGCGCCGTGCCCTCGGCTCGCAGCACCGGCCGTTCCGTGCTCATCAGGGCCTGGTGGGGCACGGCGAGGACGGAGAGCTCGAGCTCGGGGAATTCGAGCCGTCGCGCCTCATCGGTGACCACGTGGATGCCCAGCTCCTCGAACAGCCTGAGGATGCTCCCGGTCTCCGCGGACCGGGGCGTGTCGTGATTGCCGGCGATCAGCACGACCGGCGTGCCGGGCAACGCCTCGCGCAGCCGCTGAAACTGGCGGAACGCGAACACGATGGCGGCGTTGGTGGGGCGCACGGAGTGAAAGAGGTCGCCGGCGACGGCGATCACGTCCGGACGCGCGGCGATGATGCCCTCGATGGCGGCGCGGAACGCCTGGGCCACGTCGGCTTCGCGCTGGTTGATGCCGGTCGGGGTCTGTCTATTGTATTGGCGGATGCCGAGGTGGGTGTCGGCGATGTGCGCGAGTTTCACACCATTAATGTCTCGTAAGTGCTTGGTAAATCAAGGCCTCTCATGCAACTTGCCGCCCCTGGCGAGGCTCGTTACGTTGACTCATGAATTCTGACCCAGCCGCGCAGGTCACGCCTGCGCCCCCTCCGGAACGACAAAGCACACCCCACGTAGACCGACTCGGCGACTTCACGACCGACACCCGCCTTCTCATCATCACACCGATGGCGGCGATCGTGGGCGTGATCAGTGCGTTCGTGGCGGTGGCGCTGGTCTGGCTCATCGGAAGCCTGACCAACCTCTTCTATTACCATCGCTGGAGCTCGGAGCTGGTCTCCCCTGCCGCCAATCAGCTTGGTCCCTGGGCCGTGCTGGTGCCGATGGCGGGCGGGCTCATCGTCGGCCTGATGGCGCGGTTCGGATCGGAGAAGATCCGGGGCCACGGCATCCCCGAGGCGATGGAGGCGATTCTGATCGGGCGGAGCAGGATGAGCGCCAAGGTGGCCCTGCTCAAGCCGCTTTCGTCCGCGATCTCGATCGGCAGCGGAGGCCCGTTCGGCGCCGAGGGCCCGATCATCATGACCGGCGGTGCGTTCGGCTCGCTGTTCGCCCAGGCGTTCCACCTGTCGGCCTCCGAGCGGAAGACGCTGCTCGTCGCCGGCGCGGCGGGAGGCATGGCCGCGATCTTCGCGACGCCGCTCGCCGCAGTCCTGCTCGCGGTCGAGCTGCTGCTCTTCGAATGGAAGCCACGGAGCTTCATCCCGGTGGCCGCGGCGGCGGCCGTCGCGGGCGCGGTCCGGGTTCCGCTGCTCGGGGCGGGGCCGATCTTTCCCGTCACCCCGCACACGGCGCTCGCGTGGCAGGAGCTGCTGCTCGCGCTCGCCATCGGTATCGCGGCCGGCTTCGCGTCGGGCGCGCTGACCTGGCTGGTGTACGCGTTCGAGGACCTCTTCGCCAGGCTGCCGATTCACTACATGTGGTGGCCGGTCCTCGGCGGCCTGTGCATCGGCCTCGGCGGCCTCGCCTTCCCTCGCGCACTCGGAGTGGGCTACGACACGATCGCGGACCTGCTCAACGGCCACCTGGTCGGCGGCTTCCTGCTGGGCCTGGCCATCACGAAAGCCCTGATCTGGGCCATCGCGCTCGGATCGGGCACCTCGGGCGGCGTGCTCGCGCCGCTCCTCATCATGGGGGGAGCGCTGGGCGCCATCGAGGCCCAGTGGATCCATGCGGGCGACACGGGCCTCTGGGCGATGATCAGCATGGCGGCGATCATGGGCGGCACCATGCGCTCCCCGCTCACCGCGGTGGCCTTCATGCTGGAGCTGACCGACGACATTCTGGTCCTGCCCGCGCTGTTCATCGCGTGCGTGGGCGCCCAGGCGGTGACCGTGCTGATCATGAAGCGATCGATTCTCACCGAGAAGGTGGCGCGGCGGGGCTACCACGTCATGCGCGAGTACATCGTCAATCCGCTCTCGCGGGTCCGGGTGGAAGACGTCATGCAGCGAGACGTGCCCCCGGTGCCCGCAGACCTCACCGTGGACGCCCTCTTCACCCGCCTGGCGGCGCATGACCCGATCCTGGCGCCCCACTATGCCTGGCCGATCGTGGATGCCAAAGGCCAGCTGGCCGGCATCATCACCCGTGGCGACGTCGTCAAGGCGATGGAGCGGAACAGTGACCCGATGCCGACCGTGCTCCAGGCGGGAAGCTCGCCACCCGTCGTGGCCTACCCCGACGAAATGCTGGAAGAAGCGGTGGACAAGATGATCGGTCACGGTGTCGGGCGGCTGCCGGTCGTGGAGCGGCAGCACCCGACCAAGCTGCTCGGCTATCTCGGCAGAAAGGGCATCGCGGAGGCCTGGGAGGAGTTGCGGGAAGAGGACCAGGTTCGCGAGGCCGGATGGATCACGAGCCGGACCCGGCTCTTCCGGAGCAAGGTGCGCCGGGTGCTGTCGGATTCGAAGTAGCCCGCCTAGAACCCGTAGCCGTCGTCCCCCCGCTTGACCGCGGGGATGCCTCGACGGGGTGCCGTCACCTCCCCACTCACCCGCCGGCCAAGGCACGCGCTGAAGAACGCGAGCGGCTCCACGGGGCGCTCGCGCCTCGTTGCCGCGAGCGCCCGGCGGACATCCTCCTCCTTGCGTCCTTCGACGAGCGCCTGCACCGCGGCGGACGAAATACGGCGATCGAGCTTCCGGAGTTGTCGCACCACCGCCTCGGCGAACGGCAGCTCGGTGGCCGGCGGGAATCGCTCGATTGCCTCGCGGCTGGCGAGCACCGCCGGGCGGGGAAACTTGACGAAGATGGGCTGGGTGAAGTGAGGATGTCTCAGCATGAGCTCGCCCTTCGGCAGCGTGGCCAGCTTGATCTTTGTGGCGGGCGAGAGGGTGGAATAGCCGGGCGTGGCCAGCTCGTCGAGATCCATGCGCCCATACACCCCCGTGCCCGCGTTGCCCACCACGCGGCGCTGCACTTGCGAGCGGAACTGCTGAGCGGAGAAAAGCACCAGGCCGAGATACCGGCCGCGCTCGGAGAGGTCGAGCAGCATCTTGCGGACGTAGGTGTCGGGTCCATCCGCGGGCGCGTACTTGTTCAGCTCGTCCACGAAGACCACGACGTGATCCACGCCGAGATCGCGCCGCTCCAGATGCTCACGGAGCCGTGAGACGACTCGCGCGAAGACCAGGTCCTGCGCCAGGGGGTCGAGACCGGCCACGTCCACCACATGTACGCTCCGGTCAGCAAACGCGCCCCACGGGAGGTCGTTGGCCGCGCCGTCATCGGTGACCAGTCCCTTGGACCGGGTCGAGATATTGCTGAGCCGGTTCCGCACCTTCCGGATCGTCGCGAGGTGGTGAGTCTTCCACACCTCGCCGCCCTTCCCCAATGCCTCCATGAAGTCGAAGATCGCGCGGAAGAACTCGTCGAGGTCGGCGAAGCTCTGCACCTGAAACGGTCGGCCGCGGAGCGTCTCGTCCCGATACTCCTTGCCCACGACGCGCTCGGCCAGGAAGTCGATGAACGCGTCGGCCTTCGCGTCCACGTCGTCGCGGTTGAGCACCACCTCGGCGTAGTCGAGGACCTCACGGAGACCCCACACCAGCGGCTCGGTGTTGGCCGCCAGCGCCTCGTGCGTCCGGAGCGTGTTCAGGTTCACCCCGTCCGGCTTGAACGGGGCGTAGTAACGGACGTCGTGGAAGGGCTCCGGGATCAATCCGAGCTTCTCGTAGAGATGGCGGTCCTCATCCGAGAGGACGGCAGGCTGATCCAGAAAGCAGAGATCCGGCCCTTTGACGTTGAAGCAGACGGCGGCCACCGAGCCCTTGTGAGGCGGGAAGGTCTGAAAGATGCTCGTGAGAAGAAATTCGACCGCGCTCGTCTTGGTGGCGAGACCGGACACACCCGTGATATTGAGGTGCGCCGCCTCGGGTCCGAGCAGAAAGTCGCAATCGAGATAGACGGGAGACTCGAGCCCGCCGGCCGCGTACAGGCCTACGGGTACGCCGGTCGGGCGCTCCCCCGTCGTGAACGCGTCCATTCGGAGCGCGAGGACCACGTCGGCGTCGGTCGCGAGCCAGACGGAGCCCAAGGGGACGGGCTGCAATGGCTCTTCGGGGATCTGCCGCAGCACGGCCGCCGTGAAGAGCCGGATCTCGGCACGTTCGCTCGGCTCTTCGGTGGCGGCGATCGGGTCGCCGTCGGCTCCGATGACGGCGTGCATGGGCGTGACGAGGTCGGAGTAGGCGACGCCATCCGTGACCACCCCGAAGACGATGCGTCCCGCCTCTCCGACGCGCACGATGGCGCCGATTCCGATGGGCGACTCGCGCGCGGTCCAGAAGTGGAACTGGTGCGGCGTGGACGGCTTGAGCTCGGTGGCGACGACGCGCCCGACGAGCGGAGGAGCCTGCGACATACCTTCAATGTCGCTGGGCTGCCCTCAATCCCATAGGGGCATTACCGAAGCGCGCGCGCACCGCTTCGATCTCGCTGCTCGTCCGCGCGGCGTCCCAACCGAGCTCCCGTGCGGTGAGGTCGGCGGCCTCCGCGAGCGCGGCGGCGCCGGGATCGCCGCCGGTCCCGAGATCCGTCCGACGGAAAACCACGTCGGCCAGCCGTTGGGCCATTTCATGCCGGACGGCATGGACGACCTCCGCGCGGAGAACGCCCGTGGTGCCGATCGGCATGGCGAGGTCGGGCTGGCGCTCGGTCAGCTGCAGGACCTGCTCGAATCGGGAGCCGTGATTGTGGGCCAACCGTTCGGCGATCTCAGGCTCGAGCGCCCCGCGCTTCGCGACGTCGGCAACCAGTCTCCCGAAGTCGGGAACGTCTCCACCCTCGAGGGGCGTCGATTGGGTCCGACATGGTGGCGCCCGGCGTTCGAGCTTCCCGAACACGAGACCGACGGCGCGTTCGGCCACGCGGCGCGCCACCGTATAGCGATTGCAGACGGCGCTCACCAACGCCTTCGTCCCGTCCGCCATGGCATGATCGACGACGAGCGCACGCTTCCCGAAGCTGACGTTGGCGCCGACCAGCTCACCTTCCTGAATCGGGAGGAGTCCGGCGAGCACCAGCGCGACGTCGTCACGCCCCAAGCGAAGATGCGGGCCTGCCTCGTTGATCTCCCGGAGAAACTCCGCGATCTGCTCCTCGGTCACGCGGAGGTCGTCGGGATGCTCACGCCAGATCAGGCTGTGCACGCCGATGAGGGTTCGCCCGTGCCACGGGACCAGGAAGATGTGCCGGTTGCCCCGGCTGAGGATCGCGTCGGGATCCCGGTATCTGGTCTGAAGCGCGAGGGCCCGGCGTTCGACCAGCGCCCGGCGAATGACGAAGGCCATGTCCCGCGAAAAGGGGGTCGTCGGCCCCGCCGTGCCGATGGCGGAGCCGTCGAGAAACGGACCCGCGTAGGGGCCGGCCGCGTTCACCACGACCCTGGAGCGAATCTCGAAACTCCCACCGCTCAGACGATCCTCGACCGCGACACCCACGGCGCGTCCGCCGCGCCGGAGCAGGCGGGTGGCCTCGCAGTAGTTGGCGGCCACTGCCCCCGCGCGCATGGCCGAGCGGATGAAGGTCCACACCAGCCGGGGCGGGTTGTACATCTGGCCATCCCAAAACACCCCGCCGCCCGTGAGCCCGGCGGAATCGACGTCCGGGAACCACTGGAGCACGTCCCGCCGGGAAACAAGCCGGGCCCCCGGCACGCGGCGCGCCGGGTCCGTGATGCCCCTGTTCCTTCCCGCGGTCAGGGCGCCAAGCACGGCGAACGCCGCGGCAAGCGGGCCCGTGCCCTGCAGGCCGTGGCCGTAGGCGGGGATGACGAAGGGGAGCGGATGCACCAGATGGGGAGCGATGCGAAGGAGCGCCGAGCGCTCGCGGCTCGATTCACGGATTCGCGCGATGTCGAGGTGCTGAAGGTAGCGGATGCCGCCATGGACCACCTTGAGCGACTCGGCGGACGTGGCCCCGCTGAAATCACCCCGCTCGATCAGCGCCACCGTGAGGCCGCGGAGTGCGGCGTCCCACGCGATCGCCGCACCGCCGACACCCCCGCCGATCACGACCAGATCGAACTCCGTGTCCCCCAGCGCCGCCAGTTCGCGTCGCATCAGCCGCGCTTCAGGGCAGTGGTTCCCGCCCTGAGGTACGTCTCGACGGAGTGGACGCCGTAGAGCAGGCGGTCCCACCGGCCATCCGGCGCGCTCAGCGGGGCTCGCTCCGACAGCAGCCATCGGGAGAGGCGGTCGGCGTCGTCGGGAGAACACCCGGGGGCCACTTCGACGCGAATCAACCCGTGAAAGAGGTCCTTCCCTTCCCAGCTCCAGAGTCTCAGTGCCCAGGAGTACACCGGCGTGAGGCTCCGGGTGACCGGCGTGAACAGCGACGATCGATGCCCGTGCGGGAGCCGCAGGTAGCGGTCGAGATCAGCGCCATCGAACGGCAGGGTCGCGTGGCTCTTTACGACTCCCACCATCCGGCTATCAGCGGCGAGCTCCGGACTCTCGGTCAGGCCGCCGTCCACGACGAGCCAGCCCGGCGACCGGGCGCGATAGCGGAGTGCCAGCGAGACCTCCAGAGCGCCACGCGCCCGATCCACCAGCCGCGCGGCCTGAACCACGTCCGCGGCCGGGTGTCCGTCCTCCTCGACGGGCAGGGACAGCACCGTGAGACCCCGGAGCGCGTCGCCCGCGGCCAGCAGCGCATCGGGTCGGCCGAGCACCAGGGTGCGCCGTTCCTCGACGACCGTCCGGAGCCGACGCGCCGTGCGCTCGCGGACGGCCGCCGCGATGTCCGCGAGCACGATCGGGCTGTGGGCGCTGTAGCCCAGGAGCTCCGTTCGCTGAACGCCGTCCAGAAAGGCCAGCGGATCGGGCCATCTCTCCGCCGCTCCGATGGGCTTCCACTCCAGGAGCGTGCCTTCTACCAGGCGTGCGGGGCGAATGGTCGCTTCATCGGTGCGGCCCCCGCTCGCATCGGGAACGACGGACGCGGGCGTGAGGCCTCGCAGAGCGAGCGCGCGGCGGAGACGAATCAGACTGTTGGGATTCACCGAGGAGGCCGGGTGGCTACATCTCGTCTTCGAAGGCGGTAAAGGGCGGGACGTTGCTCATCCAGAAGCCGGCGAGGCCGCCGTTCTGGTCCAGTTCGATGTAAAGGTTGTCGGCGACGCGCACCAGCTCCACCGGACGCCGGGAGCCGATGCGCAGGTGGAAGACACTCTCGGCCGGGTTGGTCTGCACGATAAGCGTGGTATCCACCTCGACCGAGGCGACGCCGGGCCGCGAGGGACGCGACGGCACCACCACCCTGCCCTCGGCGGACCCGGAGGGGACCTTGAGGTCGGGCACGGTGGTGACTTCCGGCCAGACCACGACGTCGAGCCCGCAGATGACCCCGCTGTTGA
>Ga0075286_1000077_pt1 | contig 10264 bp, 11 predicted proteins | sample SF_Rice_20C_0N_2_FD_69761 | JGI IMG/M metagenome (GOLD analysis project Ga0075286, IMG submission 69761) | Rice paddy soil microbial communities from Twitchell Island, California, USA - SF_Rice_20C_0N_205 | ecosystem: Environmental > Terrestrial > Soil > Paddy field/soil | place: USA: Twitchell...
GGGCGGCGGCGGCGCGGCATGGGTTGAACGTGGGCGACGTGCAGGCGGTGATCGCGACTGCGGTCGGAGGGATGACGATCACACAGACGGTCGAAGGACGGGAGCGGTTCGGGGTGCGCATCCGGTATCCACAGGAGCTGCGTGACACTCCGGAGCGACTGGCCTCGGTACTGGTTCCCACGGCTCACGGCCTCGGCGGCGGTGCCGCCGGTGGTGGCGGGAGCGCGATGGGCATGGCCGGAACCGTCGCCGGGTCAGGCCAGCGGTCGTACGTGCCGCTCGGGCAGGTGGCAACGATCCGGAAGGTTGCCGGGCCCATGGTGGTGCGGACCGAGGACGCGCAGCCCACCGCCTGGGTCTACGTGGACGTGACCGGCCGTGACATCGGGAGCTACGTCGCCGAGGCGCAGCGTCGCGTGGCGGAGCAGGTGAGCCTGCCTGCGGGCTACAGCGTCGCCTGGAGCGGCCAGTACGAGTACATGCAGCGCGCCGCAGCCAAGCTCCGCCTCGTGGTTCCAGCCACGCTCGCGATCATCTTCCTGCTGCTCTACTTCAACTTCCGGAGCGTGCCCGAGACCGCGATCGTGATGCTCTCGTTGCCCTTCGCGCTCGTGGGCGGGATCTGGTTCATTTGGCTCCTGGGTTACAACTGGTCGGTAGCCGTCGCGATCGGGTTCATCGCGCTCGCGGGCGTTGCGTCGGAGACCGGCGTCATCATGCTGATCTATCTCGACCACGCGTGGAAGGCGCGGGAAGCTCGCGTCGGCGGCCCCACGCTTCGCGACCTCTACGACGCAGTCATCGAGGGGGGGGTCGAACGGGTGCGTCCGCTGATGATGACGGTGACGGCGATCATGGCCGGCCTGCTGCCCATCCTCCTGGGGAACGGCACCGGTGCCAGCGTCATGAAGCGCATCGCCGCGCCAATGGTCGGCGGCATGATCAGCACGACGATTCTCACGCTGGTCGTCATCCCAGCGGTCTACTCGCTGTGGAAGGAGCGCCGGGTAGCGCGGCCCGCGGTGTATCCGGTTGTGGATGTTGGCCGCACCGCGGCCGCGCAGACTCCGGCCTGAAGACTGACGAGTGTGAAGACTCTATCCTGGTTGTCGTTCGCCTCTCCTCACACCTGCCGACGTAGGATTTGACTGCGCACTGGCGACCGTGTCGGCCGCCCCAGTGGCGTCGAACACTTGATCAGGAGTCTGCCATGTCCCGAATCTCCCTGGCCCTCGCGGCGGCTGGCACCGTGCTGCTGATCGGGGCGTGCAGTGACAGTACCACTCAGCCTTCGCCATCCACGTCGCTCGTGCAGGTAGTCCCGCAGGGCGGGTCCACCGGGGTGGCATCCGACAGTCCGCTGATGCTGGAATTCGGCAGCGCGATGGGCACCGGGATGGAGCAGTTCGTCGATCTCCATCAGGGGCCGGTGACTGGGCCGGTCGTGCCGATGACCTGCGCCTGGTCAGGCGACCGCACCGTGCTGACCTGCGCGCCGAACACGCCACTCCAGGGTCAAACGGATTACACCATGCACGTAGGCGCCGGCATGACGGACGCGAATGGCCGGGCGGTGATGATGGAGCAACCCGGAATGGGAATGGGAGGGCATGTGTTGACGGGAGGGATGATGGGGGGTATGCACGCTGGACAAGACATCAGCGCGATGGGATCGGGGTGGCGTGATGCGGACGGTCACCTCGGGCTCGCATTCCCATTTTCCACGAATTGAGAGGTCGGACCTAGGAGCCTTCTCAGCCGCTCGGGGACCGATTCCCTCCTCCGGCTCCCGATCCCGGTGGTGCCGCAATGTGAAGCCTTCTTCACGCCCCATTCAACCTGCTGTTACGCCAGCAGGCCTATCATGCGGGAGTCGCGCCTACGGCGCGACTCGCGGCTGCCCCGTTCCTGAGGTTTGGTACCGTGACCCGTTCGGTTGGCGTCCTGGCAACGACCCGCAATCTGCCCCGTCTCGCGGCGATCGTGCGTATCCTCGCGCGCCACCGGTTCTTCGCGGCGTTGCGCGGGCGCGCGCTGTGGCCGGCGCCCAGCCACGTTCGCGAGGCGCTCGAAGACTGCGGCGTGGTCTTCCAGAAATTCGGCCAGGTGCTGGCGCTCCGGCGTGACATCCTGCCCGATGAGTACGTGCGTGAGCTGAATCTGCTCCACGATCGGCTGCCGCCGATGGGCGTCACGGAAGTCGCCGCGGTGATCGAGGCCGAGCTTGGCGCGCCTCCGCAAGAATTGTTCGCCTCGTTTGACCAGCAGCCGCTCGCGGCCGCGACGATCGCCCAGGTGCACGCCGCCACTCTGCTCGACGGGCGCGCGGTCGTCGTGAAGGTGCGCCGGCCCGGGCTCGAGCAGCAGATCGCGCGGGACACGGCCGCCCTCGCGTACCTGGCCGTATTGGCGGAAAACCTGTCGCCCCAGCTCCGCACGCTGGACCTCGCCGGCATGGTGGCGGAGTTCCGGGCCAGCCTGCGGCGAGAGACGGACTTCAGGATCGAGGCGCAGAGCATCCGCCGGTTCCGCGCAGCGATGGCGGACGTCGAGGGCCTCTGGATTCCCGGCGTGATCGCCGACCATTCGACCGAGGCGGTGATGACGCTGGAGCACTCACCGGGAGTGCGCATCGACATCTACGCGCAAGCGCGTCCCGACGCCGGTGCCGCGTTGGCCGAGGCCGTGGCCGCGGTGGTGCTGCGCCAGGTGTTTCAGGAGGGACTGTTCCACGCCGACCCGCACCCCGGGAACCTGTTCGTGCTGCCGGACGGCCGGCTCTGCCTGCACGACTTCGGGATGATCGGGGAGCTGGACGAGCCGATGCGGGAGGCGCTCACCGCGCTGCTGGAGGCGACGGTGGCAGGCGACGCGCGCGGGGCCACCGACGCCTACCTGGATTTGGGCATCGTAGGCTCGGACGTGGACCGCGGCGCGCTCGAGCGGGACCTGGGCGAGCTGCTGCGAAGGATCCGCGAGCGCCCCCTTGCCGAAGTATCGGTGGGTGATGCGCTCCGAGGCCTGCTGCGCGTGGGCAGCGACCATCGGGTGCGGAATCCCGGCGTGCTCCTCCTCCTCACGCGGGCCTTTCTCATTGCGGAGAGTGTGCTCCGCCAGCTCGATCCGGACCTGAACGTAGTCGAGGTCTTCCGCCGGCAGCTCGGCGACATCGCGGCGCGCCGCTACGAGCCCCGCCGACTAGCGGCACGGGCCCTCCGCGCCGGCCATCAGATGGAGCAGTTGCTCGCCACCGCGCCCACCGATCTGCGCCGGCTGCTGCGCCGCGCGGCCGACGGCGAGCTGGGCCGGGTGCACACTCCGGGACTGGAACGACTCGGCGTCCGTCTCTCCCGGGGGCTCGAGCGGTTAGCCGGCGCCGTCGCCTCGGCGGGACTGCTGGTGGCCGGGTCCATGGTGGTGGACGGGGCCGGCTGGCGGCCCCTGCTGGGTCAGGCGCTGCTCGGCGTGGGGATTCTGGGAAGTCTCGCGGTGGCGTTCGGGGCGTGGCGGGCGCCGCGCAAGTAGCGCGCGGGTGGGACGCAGTTGGAGGCAATGGTGACGGGCTCGGGCCCGAGGAGGACGTGATGCACTGGGCGAGCGGCTGGTTTCTCGGGATGCACATGCTCTGGTGGGTGTTCTGGATCGTGCTCATCGTTGCGCTGTTCTCCTTCACGACGCCGGTACCGAAGGGGAGAGCCCCCGGCGAGTCGCCTCTCGAGACCCTGCAGCGGCGCTATGCGCGAGGTGAGATCGACACGGCGGAATACGAGGAGCGAAAATCACGACTGCTCAAAGATCCGGTCACTGGATAGGTGGCATCGGGCTTCGGCATCGGCGGATATCATTTCATCGGGAGAGGGACCATGTCCAGGATCTTGGTTATCGACGACGACCGTGGCCTCACCAGCGTGCTCAAGCGCGGGCTCACCTACGAGGGGTATACGGTGAACACGGCGGACTCGGGATACGAAGGCCTGACGCTCGCCCGCGATCACGTACCCGATCTCGTGATTCTCGATCTCATGCTCCCGGGCCTGGACGGCTTCGACGTGCTCGAGCGCCTGCGTTCCGCCGACGCCCACCTGCCGGTCATCATGCTCACGGCCCGCGACGCGCCCGCCGATCAGGTCCAGGGGTTGGAGCACGGAGCCGACGATTACGTGGTCAAGCCGTTCACCTTCGACGTGCTCGCGGCTCGGGTGAAGGCCGTGCTGCGCCGCCGTGAGCTCAACCAGCCGGAGGTGCTCCACTTCGCCGACCTCTCGCTCGACACCGGCGGGCGGCGAGCCCGGCGCGGTGAGCGGGAAATCGACCTCACCTCCACGGAATACGAGGTCCTGCGGCAGTTCCTGCTGCATCCTCGGCGGGTGCTGCCCAAATACATGCTGATGGACCGTATCTGGGGCTACGACGTCGAGGGGAGCTCGAACGTGGTCGAGGTCTACGTCAAGCAGCTCCGCCAGAAGCTCGAGGCCGCCGGGGAGGCACGGTTGATCCACACGCTGCGGGGGGCGGGCTACATCCTCCGGGAAGACTGAGCGTGTCGTTCCGCGGCCGCCTGGCGCTGTGGTACGGCGGCACGGCGGGGGCGCTCGTGACGCTGGCCTGTGTCTACAGCTACGCGCTCCACGGCCGCACTCATTACGACGATCTCGACGCGATGCTGGAGAGCGCGGCGGGACACGTGGCCGAGGAGCTCGAGGCCGCGTCGACCCCGAAGGAGCGCTTGAGCATTCTCCGCGCCTCCGAGCGCCTGGAGACCCGGGCCCGGATCTACAGCGCCACCGGCGAGCTGGAGGCGCAGACAGGCCCCGCGTCGAGGGTGCCGCTGATCGACCCGAGGGCCGTGCTGGCCGGAAAGTCGCCCGAGCCGTATGGGATCGCGGCCTCCCTCGTGCGTGGCCACACCGGACCGCCCGCAGGGGGAGGGGCGTTCGGCCTGGCCGAAGACGGTTACGGGCAGGGGCGCTGGCGGGTCCACGTGATACCGCTCAGCGGATCGACGGAGTATCTCAGCACCGCCATGCCCCTCGCCCGACTCGACGCGTCGATCCGGTCGTTCGGCCGCCTGATGCTGGCCATGGCTCTCGTTGGATCGGCGGCGGCCTTTCTGGTCGGATGGATCGTGGCGGGCCGGGCAACGCGCCCCATCGCGGTGCTGACCGAGACCGCCGGCGCGATCGCCCGCTCGCGCGAGTTCTCCCGCCGGGTGCCGGTGGATCCCGCCCGGGACGAGTTGGGCCGCCTCGCGATTACCGTCAATGAGATGCTGTCGAGCCTGGAGCAAGCATACGCCACGCAGCAGCGGTTCATCGCCGACGCCTCGCACGAGCTGCGCGCTCCGCTGACACTGATCCAGGCCAACCTCGAGCTGGCCCAGCGACCCGGCATGGCCCCGGACGACCGGGTGACTGCCGTCGGGGAGGCCTACGCAGAGACGAGCCGGCTCTCCCGTCTGGTGGCGGACCTGCTCGCCCTCGCCAGGGCGGATGCCGGGATGCCGATTCGCCGCGAGCGGGTCGAGCTGGACCACCTGCTTATGGAGGTGTTGGGTGAGGCTCGGCGCTTGGCGGGCGAGCACCGCCTCGCGCTGGACCAGCTCGAGCCGTCCATCGTATCAGGGGACCCCGATCGCCTCCGGCAGCTGCTGGTTATCCTCGTCGATAACGCGCTCAAGTACACCCCCGCCGGCGGCCGCATCGCGCTCCGGCTGGCACGCGAAGGTGACATCGCGATCATTGCCGTCAGCGACACCGGCGTCGGCATCCCCGCGGAACACCTCCCCCACGTCTTCGAGCGGTTCTACCGTGCCGATCCCGGCCGGTCGCGGGATCCGGGAGGCACCGGACTCGGACTCTCCATCGCGCGCTGGGTCGTCGAGCAACATGGAGGCTCGATCGAGCTCACGAGCCGTCCAGGGGAGGGAACGACGGCCACAGTGCGCCTCCTGGTCGAGGGATGATCCGCCCATCGGGCTCAGAACCGCCTCAGCGGGGACTCAGGCACCGCCGTTGGGATGCGGGCTCCGGGATGCCTTGGCTTCGCCAGAGGAGAGTCTGCCCCGGGAATCCGGCGGCGCCTACCGGTGGCGGCGGAGAGTGCGACCGCCGCCGCCACACATCCCGAGATCCACCGCGAGCACCTGCCGGTGTAACAAGCGGAGAAGTGTAACCGAAACGGAGAGAGCGATGCATACCAACGTGCTCGATTACCGGATGACCCGGACGGTTGATCTGCCCTACAAGGATGCTGTCGAGCGGACTCGCCAGGAGCTTGCGAAGGAGGGGTTCGGAGTCCTCACCGAGATCGACGTCGCGGCGACACTCAAGACGAAGCTGAAGGTGGACTTTCGCCCATACGTCATTCTTGGTGCGTGCAACCCGTCCATGGCCCACCGTGCACTGACCGCAGAGCCCGACATCGGGGTCCTGCTGCCATGCAACGTCGCCGTTTACTCCGCGGACGCGCCGGGCAGGAGCATCGTCTCCGCCGTGGATCCGGAGACCTCGCTGGCTCGCGTCGGCAACGAGGCGCTCCGGCCGGTCGCTGCCGACGTGAAGGCACGCCTGCGGCGAGTCCTCGATGGGGTCGCCGTCTAAGCGTGCCGGTGTTGAGCCACGAGCAGCTCGGGGAGAGCGGCCCATTGTTGGTCTTTCTCCACGGCGTGGGCGGGACGGCGCGATACTGGAAGAGCCGGGTCGCACCGCTCGCCGACTCGCATCGTCTGCTCCTGGTCGATCTCCTCGGATTCGGTGGTTCGCCGAAGCCGTGGGGGCGCTACACAGTGAACCGGCACATCGAGGCTCTGCACGGAGCCCTGGAAGGTCGCGATTGCTTTATGCTGGTGGGACATTCCTTTGGCGCCACGGCGGCGGTGGCCTATACCGCGCAGTACCCCGCCGAGGTGCAGAGCCTGGTTCTGCTCGGGCTCCCGTGCTTTGGCAGCGAAGCGCGCGCGCTCGACCACCCCGCCACTCTGCCTCCCCCGACCGGTGGGTCACGACCAACATGGCGCTTGCCGCCGTCACGTGCGCCGTCACCCGGCGGGGGCACTCGCCGATGGCGGCGCCGACGCAGCGCGTGGTCTTCGGCCCGTCGGGGCACCGCGGATCGTCCCTCCACGCTGGATTCAACGAGGCGCACATCCTCGCGGTCACCCAGGCGATCTGTCATTACCGCACGGCGCACCGGATCGACGGGCCGCTCTTCATGTGCTGGGACACCCACGGCCTTTCCGAGCCGGCCCGGATGAGTGCCCTCGAGGTGCTGGTGGCCAACGGCGTGGAGGTGATGGTCGACGACCACGATCGGCCCGCCTGACGCCCGTGATCTCCCGCGCCATCCTCTCCTACAAACGAGGCCGGACGAGCGGCCTCGCCGACGGCATCGTCATCATGCCCTCGCACAATGCCACAGTGCTGCTGGAAGCATCCGAGATCCTCTGGCAGCGCTGACTCGCAAGCGACAATCTCTCGCGTTGAGTGGCGAGATGTCGAATCCCTCGAACTTTGTGGCGATCACGCCGCGATCAGCCGCAGCAGCCTCTTACTCCCAGTTCCGCAACAGCCGCCTGTGACCGGCACGGCCACAGCAACCGGCGCGCCCGGCCCTGTGGGTCTGTAGCCGGCAGCTCGGATCGCCTCGGCAATCACCGCAGGGGTCGTTCGCGTGGAGTCGTAAGTGACGGTCGCCGATCCCACGGTCACCGCACGAACGCTCACGCCCGGAACGGCACTGAGCGCCTTTGCCACGGCCGTCACGCAAGCGTCGCAGCTCATGCCGGCAATGGCCATCGTAATCTGTCGCATGCCAGCCTCCGGAGTTCGTGTCGCGCACAGGGGCGACATCCGCCGCCTCGGGTTACCGCAACGTGGGTGGTCCGTGGGCAAAGGTACGCTGCCAACCTGAACCGGGGCTGAGTTGCGACTGAGGCCCTGTCTCGACACTGCCCGCCCGGTCATTCCTCAGGCCTGATTCAGGCCAGGCTCATCCTCCATTGCTAGACTGGTGGTGCAAGCACCGCCCAGAGGGCTTCGCAGACAGCCTCGGCTCCGCGCGTATCGGCAGGTGATGCCATACAGCCGGTGAGCGAGATGAACCCGGCGGTCACAGTGTTCAAAGGAGGTCGAGTATGCGCGCATCTACGAAATTGCTGCCGCTGTTGATCCTGGCGGTGAGCACTCCCATCGCGGCCCAGCAGAAGGTGCCGGCCCCGCTCGCAGGCCTGAAGCCACACCAGATCGTCGAAGCCGTCGCGGCGGAGCAGCAGAGCCTCGGCCTCACCGCCGTCCAGGTGCACCGACTCGACTCGCTGCACTTCGCGGTGAAGGGCGAGCGGCATCGCTATGATGCCAGTCCGAGCCTCAAGGCTCACCAGAACATCCGCATGAAACCAATGATCTCGAAGAGGCGAGCCTATGGCGACGCCCTGGCGATCCTGACCCCGGACCAACGCACCCGTGCGGCCGCGCGGTTCGACGACCCTGCGTACACTCTGCCTGAGGGGCTGCAGGCGGCCACGGCCAAGGTCGAGCAGCCCGCGGAACCCCTGCAGCACCATGTTGCCGGTGCGGCGCCCGCTGGGCAGGCAACGGGTGGCAACTCGGCGGAAGACCCCCTGGAACACCACAAGGGAACCGGGGCACCCTCCGAGCGCGCGGTGGACTCCGGGCAGCCGGCGCCCAACCCCGAAACGCACAAGTAGCAAATGTGATGACCAGCAGGTGAGAGGGGGCCGGCCATCGCGGGCCTGCCCCCTCGTCCTGCGCCGAGGTGGGAGCTCGCGACGAAGGCTGTCCTCATCTCCTGTACTCGTCTTTCCGCGCGGACGGCGGAAAACGATCTGCCCGCGTGCACAGCCAGATGCTCAAGGCGGGATCTGGAGAATCGTGCCGCCCAGCCGGTCGAGTACCGGCCTCTATGCCAGGCTCCGGCACCCGCAGTACGTGGGGTTCATCGTCATCATGCTCGGCTTCCTGCTGCAGTGGCCCACGCTGCTGACGCTCGCGATGTTCGCGTAAGCGCTTCTTCATCACGGCTTCAGGGCTGGTTCACTCCGGCGCTGCTACCGTCCTGACACCATGCCGTCCCTGCCACGCACGCGGTTGCTGGGTGTGCTCGCGAGCCTCGCCATGCTGGCGCTGGCGCTGCTCGGCTTGCGGCATCTCTTCCGGGCGGCGACGCTCCGGCTCCCCACGCCGGCCGGCAGCTCCGCGGCACCACCCGCAATCTCCTCCCCCCAATTCGAGCAGGTCATCGCGTCCCTCACCGGGACCACCTTCTCTCCAGGCAACACCGTCGAGATCCTCTCGAACGGCGACGAGACGTTCCCCCGGCTGCTCGATGATCTCCGCCGGGCGCGACGCTCCATCGCTATCCAGATGTACTACCAGAAGGGCGGCGCCGTCGCGGATTCGGTTGCGCGCGTGCTCCTCGACCGTCGGCGGGCCGGGGTCGCCATCTACTTCATGTTCGACGCCATCGGCACCAGCCGGCTGGGACTTCACGGTCTCGATTCGCTTCGCGCGGCAGGCGTGCCGATGGTGGCGTTCCGCCCCTTCCGCTGGTACGAGCTCGACCGCTTCGGGCACCGCGCGCACACGCGTGCGATCATCATTGATGGCGTGATCGGCTATACCGGCGGCTTCGGCCTGGACGACAAGTGGCTCGGCGGCGGACGGCGGACGGGCCAATGGCGGGAAACCAACGTGCGCGTCACGGGCCCGGTGGTAGCCCGGTTGCAGGGGGTCTTCGCGCGGGAGTGGTCGGAGGCGACCGGTGAGCTCCTGGCCTGCAGTGCCCTGTTTCCGGTCGCGCCGCCGGCCCCCTCGGGGCCGACGCGCGCGGGAGTCCTTCACAGCGTCCCGAGCCGGGAAAGCTCGGAGGCGGAACGGCTGCTTCTGCTCTCGATCGCAGGGGCCCGCCGGACCCTGTGGATCAGTAACGCCTACTTCGTCCCGAACCGCACGATTCGGCAGCTGCTGGTCGAGGCGGCGCGGCGGGGCGTGAACGTGCGCGTCATCACCGGCGGCAAGCATACCGACATCAACATCGCGCGCCGAGCCGGCCGCGCCTCGTACACGCCGCTCCTCGAGGCCGGGGTGCACATCTACGAATACGAGCCATCCATGATGCACGCCAAGACGTTCGTGGTGGACGGCCTCTGGAGCACCATCGGTACGGTGAACCTCGACAACCGCTCACTGGCGCTCAACAACGAGGTGACCCTACTGGTCCACGACTCGATGGTGGGTCGCGTCATGGA
>Ga0075286_1000080_pt1 | contig 10197 bp, 10 predicted proteins | sample SF_Rice_20C_0N_2_FD_69761 | JGI IMG/M metagenome (GOLD analysis project Ga0075286, IMG submission 69761) | Rice paddy soil microbial communities from Twitchell Island, California, USA - SF_Rice_20C_0N_205 | ecosystem: Environmental > Terrestrial > Soil > Paddy field/soil | place: USA: Twitchell...
GGCAGCCTGGTGGTGCACCCGATCCGCTTCGGGGAGGAGCTGCTCGGTACGGTCGAGGTGGATCATCCCAAGCGGCACGCCTACGGGGTCAAGGATCTCATGGCGCTGAGCACGCTCGCCAACCAGATGGCCACCGCCATCCATATCGCCGAGCTGCGCCGGCCCTTGCTCAGCACGGTGGATCAGATCGGACACCAGGTGACGGCACTCGCGCGCGTGACCGAATCACTCCGGGCCTCGGCCCTGGCGCTCGCCGAAGCCTCACAGGGGATGCGTCAGGGCGCGAGCGAGCTGGAAGACTTCGTGACCGGGGGGCTCCGCGCCACGGATCAGCTCTCCGCCGCCACCCGGGCCATGGCGTCGCAAGGCGCACAGGCGGCCCAGGCCAGCGGCACCGCGGCCGAAGTGGCGGGCCGTAACCGGGTCGTCATCGGACAGGCGATCGACCGGCTCGTCGGACTCAAGAGCATCGTGTCGGCCAGCGCCGACCAGGTCACCGCGCTCGGCGCGCTGACCGTCCGCATCACCGGATTCATCGGGACCATCAGGGAAATCGCGGACCTGACCAATCTCATCGCGCTCAACGCCGCCATCGAGGCGGCCCGCGCCGGCGCGGAGGGGCGGGGCTTCGCCGTCGTCGCCGACGAGGTTCGCGACCTCGCCGCGCAAAGCCTTCACGCGGCCGGCGAGGCGCGAACGCTGCTCGAGGAGATCGGAGGCCAGGTGGCGAGCGTGTCCGCGACCATGGACCGGGGACGGGACGCAGTGGCCGGGGTCGAGGAGCTGAGCGCCGACGCGGCGCAGGCGCTCGAGGCGATCGTGGGTACCACCGGTGAGGCCGGCCGCCATGCGCAGGCCATCGCCTCGACGGCGGCGGAGCAGCTCGACGCCGTGAGCGGACTGACGGGACAGATCGAGCGCGTGGCCGCGGGGTCGACCCGCACCCGCAGCGATACCGACGCACTGGCGCGTCGCGCGGCCGAGGCCGCCGCGGGCCAGTCCGACCTCGAGCGCGCCATCCGCGAACTCGGGGACGTGGCGGCCGACCTCCAGCGCATCGCGCGCCATTTCGCCGTCGAGACGTGACGTGAGGTCCGCCCGGCCGACGCGGGCGTACGTGGCGCTCGGCAGCAATCTGGGGGATCGCCAGGCGCAGCTCCGCGACGCGCGAGGCGAGCTGGCCCGACTTCCGGGCACCGCGCTCCTGGCGGCCTCCACCGTCGAGGAGACCCCGCCGCTCGGCGGCATGCCGCAGCCTCCCTACCTCAACCAGATGGTCGTGCTCGAGACCGAGCTCACCCCCCGGGAGCTGCTCGAGGGCCTGCAGGGCATCGAGCGCAGGGCCGGCCGGGTGCGAACCGAACGGTGGGGCGCGCGGACCCTCGACCTCGACATCGTCCGCTACGGGGATGAGCGGATCTCGGAGCCCGACCTTATCATTCCCCATCCCGAGCTACCCAACCGCGACTTCTGGCTGCGAGAGCTGGCGGAGCTGCAATCGCATGAATCCCGATGACCGCTGATCCCCGTCCGCTGACCGTGCTCGACCTGCCCGCGATGAAGGCGGCGGGGCGTCGCATCGTGGTGCTCACCTGCTACGACGCCGCGTTCGCGCGGCTCCTCGAGGAGTCCGACGTGGACGTGCTGCTCGTCGGTGACTCCGTGAATCAGGTGGTGGCGGGCCAGGACACGACGCTCAGCGCCACCCTCGACCAGATGATCTACCACGCCGCCTCGGTGAAGCGCGGATCCCGGCGGACCCTCGTGTTCGTGGATCTGCCGTTCCTCACCTACCAGGTGTCCATCTCGCAGGCCATCCGGAACGCCGGCCGGGTTTTGCAGGAGACCGGCGCGCACGGCGTCAAGCTCGAAGGCGGGCGCCCCATGGCCGACACCGTGCGAGCGCTGGTGGAGCGGGGCATTCCCGTGATGGGCCATCTCGGCCTGACGCCGCAGTCGGTGCACGCGCTTGGTGGATACCGGGTGCAGGGCCGCGACCCCGCGGCGGCCGGCCGCCTGCTGGCCGATGCGAAGGCGCTGGAGGAAGCCGGCGCGTGCTCGATCGTACTCGAGTTGCTGCCGGCGGAGCTGGCCAGCCGGATCTCGCAGGCGCTCACCGTTCCCACCATCGGCATCGGCGCCGGTCCCGGCTGCGACGGGCAGGTCCTCGTACTCCACGACATGCTGGGCCTCAACGATCAGTTCAATCCAAAGTTCCTGAAGCGATTCGGCGAGCTGGGCGACGCCGTGCGGACCGCCGTGCGGTCCTTCGCGGGGGAAGTGCGTGACGGACGCTATCCAGGTGCCGAGCACAGCTTCTAGACGCCCGATGGTCGATCTCCACGCAATTCCCGACCTCCGCGGCTGGCTCCGCGGCCAGCGCGCGGCGCGGCGACGCATCGCCCTCGTCCCCACCATGGGTTACCTGCACGAGGGACACCTGAGCCTGGTGGACCAGGCTCGCCAGCGAGCCGACGGCGTCGTCATGAGCATCTTCGTCAATCCGCTCCAGTTCGGCCCCAACGAGGACTTCGCGAGGTACCCGCGAGACCTCGAGCGCGACCGCGCGCTGGCGTCCGGCCGCGGCGTGGACGCGGTCTTCGTGCCATCCGTCGAGACGATGTATCCTCCCGGTGCCGAAGTCCGAGTCGTGCCCGGCCCGACCGCCGATCGGTGGGAGGGCGCCGCACGGCCGGGCCATTTCATCGGCGTCCTCACCGTCGTGGCCAAGCTGCTGCATCTGGTCGAGCCGGACGTCGCCTTCTTCGGGCGAAAGGACGTCCAGCAGGCCGTCCTCATTCGCCAGATGGCGCGAGACCTCGACTGGCCGCTCGAGATCGTCGTGAGTCCGACCGTGCGGGAGCCCGACGGACTGGCGCTGAGCAGCCGCAACGCGTACCTCGACGCCGAGGAGCGGAGACAGGCCGTGGCCTTGAGCCGCGCGCTGCGCGCCGCGCACCAGGCGTGGCGTGGAGGCGAGACCAACGCCGCCGCCCTCGAGTCCGCGATGCGGACGCAGCTCGCGATGTTCCCGGGCGTGCAGGTCGAGTACATCGCGATCGCGGAGCCACGGGCGCTGGCGCCCGTGACGACCGCGGATGCCGGGACCGTGGTGGCGCTGGCCGCCCGACTCGGCCGGACCCGGCTCATCGACAACATCGTGCTCGGCGAAGGGCTCGATTGATGGCGGGGGGCGGCGCTGCTTCCCCCGGCCTGCGGCCCACGCTGCCGTCGTGGGCCGTGGTGTCGCCGGAGCGGCTCGCGCACATCGAGCGGGTGGCGTCGCTGGTTTCGTCGTGGGCGGCCGACATGCTCGTCCCGGCCAACGAGCGCAATCGCTGGCTCCGGGCCGTGTGGCTGCACGACGCCCTCCGCGACGCGCCGATCGAGGAGCTGGAGCGCTGGGCCTCGAGCACGCCGGGTCCTCCCAGCCTTCGTCACGGTCCGGCGAGCGCGGCCCGCGCCAAGGCCGACGGCGAGGTGGATCGCGGCGTACTGGACGCCGTCCGCTATCACTCGGTGGGACTCGCCGAATGGGACATGGTCGGACGCAGCCTGTATTGCGCCGATTATCTCGAGCCCGGCCGCGCCCGGGACCGGGAACATCGGGCCGAGCTCGCCCGCGCCTACCCCTCCGACCCTGGCGGAGTGCTGCGCGAGGTCGCGCGCGAGCGGGTCTCCCGGCTGATACAATCCGGGTGGGCTCTCCCCGAACCTACGGTACGCTTCTGGAACAGCCTCGTCGCTTCGCCGTCGGTCTCGCGCTAGCGGCGGCCGCCGGACTCGCCGCGATGGGCATCGCGGGGCGCCGCTGGCCGGCCCCCCGGGAGCGGGTGCAGGGGCACGCCTATGCGGTGCCGTCGCCCGACAACCGTATCACCGTTGAAGTCCTCAACGGGACCCGGCGGCAGGGTTTGGCGCGCGTCGCCACGCGAGCGCTCCGCGAGCGCGGCATCGACGTGGTCTTTTTCGGGAATGCGGACACCGCGGCCGACTCGACCCGCGTACTGGTCCGCCGGGGCGATCCGGCCAGAGGAAAGGACGTGGTCGAGGCGCTCGCCGCGGGACGGATCCGCATCGAGCCGGATACGCTGCGGCGGGTGGACGTGACCGTAATCGTCGGCGACGATTATCGTCCCCGTCTGCCCCTACACCCCTGAAGGATGGCCGCAGTTCAGCAGATTCCCACCACTACATCCATCACGTTGGTGCCGGTGAGGCCGGGCCGGAGCAGGGCACCGGCCGCGTCGAGCGACCGGTAGGCGTCGTGCGCGCGCAGATCGCGCGACGGGTCGCGGCCGGCCGCCGCGGCGGCGCGCCAGGTCGTGCCGTCCACGATCGCCCCGGCGGCATCCGTCGGCCCGTCGCGACCGTCGGTGCCGGCCGCCAGCAGCGCGACCCCGGGCAGCGCGCCGTCGAGCACGCCCGCGGCGGCCAGTGCGAGCTCCTGGCAGCGGCCGCCGAGGCCGGACGGAGCCGCCCCGAGCGTCACCGTGGTCTCTCCTCCCCAGATGAGGCACCGCCGTCGCGGTTGCGACGGCCCCGAATGGCCGCAATGTTGTAGAAGAACGGCCGCGAGCGTCGCGCCAGCGGTCGCTGCCTCGCCGGCCAGCGGCGCCGCGACGATCTCGGGAGCCAGCCCTTCGGCCGCCGCACGGGCGGCTGCTGCCTCCAGGGCCAGACGATTGCTGGCGATCACCTCGAGGGTCACGCGCGCGAAGGCTTCGTCTCCAGGCTTCGGCGTTTCCGCCGTCTTCCCCGCTTCAGCCGCCGACACCAGCTCGCGAGCCGCCGGAGGGATGCGTTCCCAGAGGGCGGCGGCCTCGAGCATCCGGCGCACCTCCGAGGCCGTGGCCGGATCGGGCACGCACGGACCGGAGCCGATCGAGGCGAGGTCGTCGCCGATGACGTCGGACACCACGTAGCAGCGCACCCGGGCCGGTGCGAGGGCACGGGCGAGCTTGCCACCCCCCCAGCGGGAGAACCGCTTCCGGATCCGGTTCATCGCGGTAATGTCGAGACCGGAGCCCAGAAGGAGGGCGTAGAGGGCCGTGAGATCGCTCGGCGAGATTCCAGGCTCGGGCGCGCCGATGAGGCTGGATGTGCCGCCGGAGAGGAGCACCCACACCTCGTCGTCCGGGCCGATCCGGTCGGTGACACGGCCCAGGGCGTCCGCCGCGGCAAGTGACCCCGCGCCGGGCTCGGGATGGTCGCCGGCGACGACGGCGAAGGCGGGATGCGGAGGCGGATCGGCTCGCGGCGAGACGATCAGCCCGCCGGCCGGCTCCAGTCCCTGCTCGCCGAGCACGGCGGTGGCCGCCGCCGCCATCGGCGCCGCGGCCTTTCCCAGGGCGAGAATCCACGGCGGCCGGGCGAGCTCGAGCAGCCGGAGCCGGGCCTCCAGTGCGGGACCTGGATTAACCGCCTCTGTGGCAATGCGATACAGCTCGCCAAGGAGGTGCCGGGTCGGGGAGGAGGGCATGGGAACACCAGGGGTCTGCGGCACGGGCGGCAGCCTTGTGAAAAAAAGCACAAAGTAGTATATCAGGAACGTCGCATAAATATTCGGGGCGGTGCAGTCTCAATGTAGCTCCGTCCGGCGAGGGCCCCCGCCTTCGCCGTGTTTCGTTTTCCTTCTCCCGAGAGGTGGCGCATGGCCGGCCGCAATTTCCTCTTCGTCCCGGGTCCCAGCAACGTGCCCGATCGGGTCCTCCGGGCCATGCACGTGGCCATGGAGGATCACCGATCCACGTCGTTCCCCGAGCTGGCGACCCGGGTGCTCGAAGACCTCAAGCAGATCTTCAAGACGTCAACCGGTCAGGCGTTCATCTTTCCCGCCAGCGGCACCGGCGCGTGGGAGGCGTCGCTCGCCAATACGCTCTCTCCCGGCGACCGCGTCGTCGCGGCGCGATTCGGGATGTTCGGCCACCTGTGGATCGACATGGCCCAGCGGCTGGGACTCCAGGTGGACATTCTGGAGACCGAGTGGGGCGAGGGCGCGCCCGTGGAACGGTACCGGGAGGCGCTCGCGGCCGACCAGAAGCACCAGATCAAGGCCGTGCTCTTCACCCACAACGAGACCGCCACCGGCGTCACCAGCGACGTCGCGGGCATGCGCAAGGCGCTCGACGATACCGGACATCCCGCGCTGCTGATGGTGGACGGCGTGAGCTCCATTGCCAGCATCGATTTCCGGATGGACGAATGGGGCGTGGACCTGGCGGTGACCGGCTCGCAGAAGGGGCTCATGCTCCCCGCGGGGCTCGGCATCGTCTGCGCGAGCCAGAAGGCGCTCGCACAGTACGATCAGGCCCGCCTGCCCCGGGTGTTCTTCGACTTCGGCGACATGCGAAAGGCCAATGCGACCGGATATTTCCCCTACACGCCGTCGCTTCCCATGCTCTATGGTTTGCGTGAGTCCATCACGATGCTGCTGGAGGAGGGGCTCGACAATGTCTTCGCCCGCCACCATCGTCTGGCGGAGGGAACCCGGCAGGCGGTCAAGGCGTGGGGACTCGAGCTCTGTGCACGAGCGCCGAAATGGTATTCCGACACCGTGTCCGCGGTCATGGTGCCGGCCGGCGTCAACGGCGCCGAGGTGATCGACGTCGCCTACCGCCGCTACAACCTCGCGCTGGGAGCCGGATTGGCCCGGATGGCCGGCAAGCTGTTCCGCATCGGTCATCTCGGCGATCTCAACGAGCTCATGCTCCTCGGCGCGATCGCGGGCGCCGAGATGGCTATGCGGGACGTGGGCGCGAAGGTGACGCCGGGCAGCGGGGTGGCCGCGGCGGCGGAATACTGGCGCGGTACCGCGGCGCCGCTCGCCCGGCGGGAGGCCCCCAGGGCCGCCGAAGCCCAGCCGGCCGCTCCCGCCAAGGCAAAGGCCACCGCCGGCGCCGGGCGATGAGTCACACGCGCTACGAGCCGGCGCGCCGGCGGCTGCAGCGCAGCGAGCTGGCGGTACCGGGCTCCCAGCCCGGGATGTTCGCCAAGGCGCTCCAGGGCGACGCCGATTACGTATTCCTCGATCTCGAGGACGCGGTTGCCCCGGCGGACAAGGCACAGGCGCGGACGAACGTGATCGCCGCGCTTCTGGAGCACGACTGGCGTGGCCGGGGCAAGACGATCTGCGTCCGGGTGAACGGCATCGACACCCACTACATGTATCGCGATGTCGTGGACGTGGTGGAGCAGGCGGGGCATCGTCTCGATACGGTGCTGATTCCGAAGGTCGGGGTGCCCGCCGACGTCTATCTGGTCGATGCGCTCCTCACGCAGATCGAGGCCGCCACGGGTATCCCCCATCGGATCGGCATCGACGTGCTGATCGAGACGGCGCTTGGCATGGCCAACGTCGAGGCGATTGCGCAGTCGAGCCCGCGGCTCGAGGCAATGCACTTCGGCGTGGCCGACTTCGCGGCGAGCTGCCGAGCCCGCACGGTGAACATCGGCGGGCTCAACCCCGATTATCCGGGGGATCAGTGGCACGCCGCGCTGTCGCGAATGATCGTGGCGTGTCGCGCCTATGGTCTCCGGGCGATCGACGGACCGTTCGGCGACTTCAAGGATCCGGACGGCTACCGTGACGCCGCGCGTCGCGCCGCGGCGCTTGGCATCGAAGGCAAGTGGGCGATTCATCCATCGCAGATCGCGCTGGCCAACGAGGTGTTCACGCCGCCGCCGAAGGAAGTCGAACGGGCGCAGCGGATCCTCCGGGCCCTCGACGAGGCGGCGCGCGAAGGACGCGGTGCGGCGCAGCTCGACGGGCGCATGATCGACGCGGCCTCCGCGCGCATGGCGGAGAATGTCGTGAAGATGGCGGAGGTGATCGGGGGTCGCGGGCCGCGGGTCGCGAGTCGCGAGCACCGGGACTCCGCTGTGCAGGACTCGTGACCCGCGACTCGTGACCCGCGACCCGCGACTCGCGACCCTCAACCCGAGACACCTATGGACATCCACGAGTATCAGGCCAAGGAGCTCCTCGCCGGCTTCGGGGTCGCCATTCCCCGCGGCGGCGTGGCGTACAGTCCGGAGCAGGCCGTCTATCGTGCCTCGGAAATCGGCGGCGCTCGGTGGGCGGTCAAGGCGCAGATCCATTCGGGTGCGCGCGGCAAGGCGGGCGGAATCAAGCTCTGCGCGAACGAGGACGAGGTGCGTCAGGCGGCCAAGCTGCTGCTGGGCAAGCGCCTGGTCACCCACCAGACCGGTCCGGAGGGCCGTGTGGTGCACCGGCTCTACGTCGAGGCGGCCGTTCCCATCGAGCGCGAGATTTATCTCGGCCTGGTACTCGACCGGAAGAGCGAGCGGATCATGGTGGTGGCCTCGGCGCAGGGCGGGATGGAGATCGAGGAGATCGCCAAGAACTCCCCCGATACCATCGTCCGCGAAGTGGTGGAGCCTGCGGTGGGCATGACCGCGTTTCAGGCGCGCGAGGTTGCGTTCGGGCTCGGGCTCACGCCGGCCCAGGTGAGCCGGACCGTAACGACGCTCCTCGGCGCGTATCGCGCATTCCGGGATCTCGACGCGACGATGGTGGAGATCAACCCTCTCGTCGTGACCGGCGACGGACAGGTCCTGGCGCTCGACTGCAAGATGACCTTCGACGACAACGCCATGTTCCGCCGGCCCAACGTGAGCGAGCTGCGCGACTACGCGGAGGAAGACCCCCGGGAGGCCCAGGCGTCCGAGTACGGGCTCAATTACGTGGCACTCGAGGGCAACATCGGGTGCATCATCAACGGGGCCGGGCTGGCGATGGCGACCATGGACATGATCAAGCACGCGGGGGGCTCGCCGGCCAATTTCCTCGACGTCGGCGGCGGCGCGTCGCCCGACCGGGTGGCTGCCGCGTTCCGTCTGGTCCTCTCCGACCCCAACATCCAGGCCATGCTGGTGAACATCTTCGCCGGGATCAACCGCTGCGACTGGGTGGCGCAAGGCGTGGTCCAGGCCGCCCGCGAGACCGAGCTCCGCATTCCGCTCGTGGTCCGGTTGGCCGGCACCAATGTCGAAGAGGGCCGCCGGATTCTGCGGGAAAGCGGACTCCCCATCATTACGGCCGATACTCTCGCGGAGGCTGCCGATCGCGTGGTCGCCGCTCTCCCCGCATCGGGCAAGGCCAAGGCTTCGGCCGGGAACGGATCATGAGCATCCTCATCGACGAGAACACCCCCGTCATCGTGCAGGGCTTCACCGGCGACAAGGCGACCTTCCACGCCAGGGAGATGATCGCCTACGGCACCAGCATCGTCGGCGGCGTCACGCCGGGCAAAGGGGGCATGCGCCATCTCGACCGGCCCGTCTTCAACACGGTCAAGGAGGCGGTGCGGCAGACCGGCGCCACGGCGAGCATCATTTTCGTCCCCGCGGCGTTCTGCGCTGACTCGATCATGGAAGCAGCCAATGCCGGCATCCGGCTCGTCGTCACGATCACCGACGGCATTCCGGCGCAGGACATGATGATGGTGAAGCGCTACCTGTTCCGCTTTCCCAAGGAGCGGCGGACCACGCTGATCGGCCCCAACTGCGCGGGTGTGATCAGCGCCGGGAAGGCGATGCTCGGCATCATGCCGGGGCACATCTATTCCCGCGGGTCGGTCGGACTGGTGACCCGGTCGGGCACCCTCGGCTACGAGGCCGCCTCGCAGATGAACGCGCTCGGCATCGGCCAGACGACCAGCGTCGGCATCGGCGGCGATCCGATCAACGGCAGCTCCTTCGTGGACATGCTCAAGCTGTTCGAGGAGGATCCCGAGACCGAGGCCGTGATGATGATCGGCGAAATCGGCGGCCCCCAGGAGGCCGAGGCATCGTTGTTCGTGAAGGAGAACATGACCAAGCCCGTGATCGGCTACGTCGCGGGACTCACGGCGCCCAAGGGCCGGCGCATGGGGCACGCCGGTGCCATCATCTCGGCTTTCGGCGATACCGCCGCGGAAAAAGCCGAGATCATGCGGTCCGCGGGCCTCGTGGTAGCCCCGAGCCCCGCGGAGCTGGGCTCGTCGGTGGCCGCCGCCCTGGCCAAGCGGCCGTCCCGACGAAAGGCGGTCGCCCAGTGACGGGCCGGCCCGTCGTGGTGGTGACCCGGCGCCTGCCGGATCCGGTAGAGCAGGAGTTGACCCGGGAGTTCGACGCCAGGCTCAACACCGACGATCGCCCGCTCGGCCCGGACGGATTGCGCGAGGCGCTCCGGAA
>Ga0075286_1000081_pt1 | contig 10182 bp, 5 predicted proteins | sample SF_Rice_20C_0N_2_FD_69761 | JGI IMG/M metagenome (GOLD analysis project Ga0075286, IMG submission 69761) | Rice paddy soil microbial communities from Twitchell Island, California, USA - SF_Rice_20C_0N_205 | ecosystem: Environmental > Terrestrial > Soil > Paddy field/soil | place: USA: Twitchell...
CCGGATCGACCCGGGCCTGGGGAAGCGGCTCCCGGCCGGCCAGATGACCGCAGACTTGCCCCAGCGTCCGCGCGCCCCGCACTTCGAGTCCCTCGACGACGGCGGCCTCGGGGAGGTTGTCGTGGGGAACGAGAATGCCCCGGCATCCGGCCGCGCGCGCCGCGAGCGCCATGGAGAGCACGCCACGGACCGCGCGCAGGCTGCCCTCCAGTCCTACCTCGCCCACGATGACCTCACCATCGATGCCCGCGCCGGGCAACTGCTCGCTGGCCACCAGCAGTCCCACGGCGATGGGCAGGTCGAGCCCCGAGCCATTCTTGCGAATATCGGCCGGGGCGAGATTGACGGTGATGCGCTTGAGCGGAAAGGTGTAGCCTGCGTTGGTGAGCGCGGCGCTGACCCGCTCCCGCCCCTCCCGCACGGCCCCGTGCGGAAGCCCCACGGTGGAGAACGACGGAAGGCCGCTGCTGATGTCCACCTCGACATCGACCGGATAGGCGTCGATGCCGAGTACGGCGGCGGAACGAATGCGCGCGAGCATACCGGTGGCGGGGTCAAGAGGCGGGCAACATAGCGCGAACCGACGGTTGGGGAGGGATCGTCCCGGCGCGATCAGGACCGGAACGCGGCGATCAAAGCGAGAGTACAGCAGACCAAGACCGTGTGGCTCCTTGGACGTGCATCTGATCCTCGACAACTATGGCACCCACAAACATCCCAAGGTGAGGGCGTGGCTCGCCCGCCGCCCGCGCTACCACCTGCACTGCACGCCGACCTATGCCTCCTGGCTCAATCAGGTGGAGCGCTGGTTCGGGTTGATCACCCAGCGGGCGATTCGTCGCGGCTCCTTTCGCACCGTGCGCGAGCTGGTACAGCGGATCGATAGCTTTGTCACCCGCTACAATCGCACGGCAGCGCCCTTCGCGTGGACCGCCACCGCCGACTCCATCGTGGCCAAAGTCGGCCGCATTGCACAAGCCATAACGGGACGTCACACTAGCCACACGGTGCTGGGAAGAGACAATGGATCATCGTCGGGTACCGGTTGGAGTCCTTGGCCTGACAATTCTTGCCCACTGTGGTAGTGATGGCATCACAACTCCGTCATGTGATTCCGGCGTCACACTGACGGTTAGCCATGGCGTTTCACCAACCATAGCTTGGAGCCCGGAGTGCCGTGCTGCCGGCTTGCTGGTAGAGGCTCTCGATGGGTTGGGCACAATTGCTTGGCGGATTACCACGCGCGATCAGTCCAATGAAATGGAGCCTCCCGTCAGGTATGGGATCGTCACGGTGAGAGTAGTCGAGCAGATTGCATCCAAGCCCCTGGTCATTGGAACAACGTACTTGGTAACGGTCATCTCCTCCGAACCTGTGACAGACGGCGGTGTCAGTCTAGGTCCGATCGGCACCGCGAAATCACTCCATAGCCCAGCCAGGATTGCACGGATTCCCCGGATGCCCCGTACCTTCCGCCCGCACGTACGCGCGTTAAGATAGGGCTTCCCGTTTCCGGACAACCGCCATTACCCGACCGTCCCGCACCAGCGGCCCTCATGCCGCTCAGGTCCCCTATGCCCCAGCCCCGACCAGCCGCCGGGAGCTGGACCGGGCCATCGACGCACTGGGCGAAGGAGCGGTCCAGTTCGCCGAGCTGACGCTGGAGCAGCGGATCGCTCTCCTCCGCGCGATGCGCGAGGGATATGCGCGCGTCGCGGGCCGCACCGTCGTCGCCTCATGCCGCGCCAAGCGGATCGTGCTCGGCACCCCGCTCGAAGGCGAGGAGTGGGCGCTCGGGCCGTGGCCGGTGCTCCGCCATTTCCGGCTTCTCCTCGCGTCGCTGACCGCCGTCGAGAACGGCAAGCTTCCCCCAGTGGGCGAGGTGGACCTCACGGTGGATGGCCGGCTCCGGATCGAGCTGTTCCCCCACGGCACGCTCGACTCCATGCTCCTTCCGGGCACCCAGGCCCACGTTCACCTGCAGAGCGGCCTCGGCGCGCCCACGCTGGCCGCCCGGGCGGGACTCTACCGCGGCGACCGGACCGACGAGCGGATCGCGCTCGTGCTGGGCGCCGGCAACGCCGCGGCGATCCCGTGCATGGACCTGCTGACGGAGATGTTCAACGGCGGAAAGGTCTGCCTGCTCAAGATGCATCCGCTCAACTCCTACCTCGGTCCCTTTTACGAGGAGGCGTTCGCCACGGCCATCGAGCAGGGGTTTCTCCGGATCGTCTATGGCGGCGCGGAGGCCGGACACTATCTCTGCGACCACCCCGAGATCGACACGATCCATCTGACCGGGTCGGCGGAGACCCGCGAGGAGATCCTCTGGGGCGAACCCGCCGGAAGAGCCCGGCGGAAGGCCCGCGCCCAGCCGGTCATCAACAAGCCCCTGACCTCGCAGCTGGGCTGCGTCTCGCCGGTGCTGATCGTGCCGGGTCCGTATCTCGACAAGCAGCTGGCCGCGCATGCCGCTCTCCTGGCCGGCGCGATCGTTCACAACGCGGGCTGCAACTGCACCACACCCCGCCTGATCGTGATGCCGGCCGGCTGGGTCCAGCGGGACGCGTTCCTCCGCCATCTCGAGCGGGCCCTGGCCGCCGCGCCGCTACGGCTCGCCTACTATCCCGGCGCTCCCGAGCGCTGGCAATACCTCGCGCGGCGGCGGCACGGCATCCGGTTCGTGGGGTCCACGGTCGGAGGGATGCTGCCGTGGACTCTGGTGCCCGATCTCGATCCCAGCGACCGGAACGAGCCGCTTTTCTCGCTCGAGCCCTTCTGCCCCGTGGTCTCCGAAGTGCAGATCGGAAGTCGGGACCCTCAGCAGTTTCTCGAGGCAGCCGTCGAGTTCGTGAATTACCGGGTCTGGGGGTCGCTGTCGGCGATGATCATCGCCCACGATCGAACCCTCGCGGACCCGGTCCTCGGACCGGTAGTGGAGAAGGCGATCTCGAGGCTCCGATACGGGACCGTCGGGCTCAACACCTGGCCCCAGCTCTCGTTCTCGCTGGCCGGTACGCCCTGGGGAGCTTACGCTGGCACCGCGCAGGGAGACGCCCAGAGCGGCCAGGGCCTGGTTCACAACGCCGCGATGCTCGAGGGGGTGGAGAAGACCGTGATCCGGCGAGCGGGCACCCCCCGCCGGAAACCACCCTTTTCCACGGGACACCGCTCGGCCCACCTGCTGTTCCGCCGCCTCGCGGGGGTCGAGCGGGGCGCCGGCTGGGCAGGGCTGCCTGGCGTGCTGGGGTCCTCCCTCCGAGGCTGACTCAGGTTCGTCTCCCCGCCGGCCGATAGTCATCCAAACACCATGCGAGTCGCCCTCGAGGACCTCAGCCCCGGGATGACGCTCGCCGCCGACCTCCAGGAGCCGGGCGGCCGCCTCCTGCTGCCCGCCGCCACGGTGCTCACCGAGCGGCACCTCCGCTATCTCCAGATGTGGGACATCGCCGGCGCGGATATCGCCGGCGATGAGACTGCATCCGGCCGGGCGGAGTCCGCGGCCGCCGATCCAGCCGTCGTGGCACGGGCCGAGGCGCGGATGGCGTCACGGTTCCGCCACGCCGACCCCGCCCATCCGGTCGTCGCGGAGGTGCTGCGGCACTGCGTCGCGCGCGAGGTCCGGCGGCTCGGCTCCAGGGCCTCGGCGCCGTGACACAGCCAATCGACGAGCTGATTCGCGGAGTCGTCCGTGTCGGCACCCTGCAGACGGTGTACGAGCGGCTGGCTCAGGTGATGGACCACCCGCTCAGCTCCTCGAGCGACATCGGCAAGGTGATCTCCGAGGATCCCGACCTCACGGGACGCCTTCTCCGCCTCGTCAACAGCCCCATCTACGGATTCCCCAGCCGCATCTCCACGGTCAGCCAGGCGATCAGCGTCGTGGGCGTGAACCAGCTCCACGACCTCGCCATGGGGGCGTCGTTCATCCGGCTCTTCGCGTCGGTGCCGCAGGACCTGGTGGACATGACGTCGTTCTGGGCGCACAGCGTAGGATGCGCCGTGGCCGCCCGTATTCTGGCCAAAGAGCGCCGGGAGCAGAACGCCGAGAGGTTCTTCGTCGCCGGCCTGCTGCACGACATCGGCCGGCCCATCATGTACCAGAAGCTGCCGGAGAAATCGCTTGCCGCGCTGGAGCGAGTCCGGCAGACGGGGGAACTGCTCCACCGGGTGGAAGCCGAGGTCTTCGGGTTTCATCACGGGCAGGTGGGCTCGGCGCTTCTCGAGCGGTGGAAGCTGCCGTTGGTTCTCCAGGAGGCTGCGGCCTGGCATCACCAGCCCCGGTACGCGGGGCGCTACCCGGTCGAGGCAGCCGTGGTCCACGTGGCCGACCACCTCGCCAACGCGTTCGAGCTTGGCAGCAGCGGCGAGCACCTGGTTCCGCCGCTGCTGCCCGAGGGATGGGAGAGCGTCGGGCTTCCCGCCACGGTGATTCCGGCCGTGCTCCAGCAGATCGACCTGCAGTTTGCCGACGCGGTGTCGGCGGTTCTCGGAAACGAGGCCTGACCCGCCTTGCGACCGCCGGCGGGTATGGGTCATTCTTCAGGCAGAACCAAGCGACATCTCAGGCTGAGGACATCCTCGTCGCCGTCGGAGGACGGCGGCGCGCGGCGATGCCGCGGCAGCCACGCTGACCCGCTGGATCGGCTGACCGGCGGCAGGCTCGGCAGGGGGACTTTCGGCCCCCCTTTTGCTGCAAGTTTTGTCGAGAGGCCCGACTCCGCAGTCTCTCCGCCGTACCGGATGCAACCGGCAGACCTTCTCGCAAAGTGCGGGAGCCTATCGCAATGATGGAACGCTTTCCAAGAGCGCGCTGGGTCGCGCTGGGCTCGATTGTGGCACTCTCCTTCGCCAGTGGTGCGTGGCTGTCACGCCCCGCCCCGTCGACCGAGGGTGGCATCTACCAGCAGGCCCGCCTCTTCGAGAACGTGGTTCTGGCCATCCATAAGCATTTCATCGACTCGCTGGGGGAGGGAGACCTCTACCAGCGCGCGGCGGAGGCGCTGGTCGGCTCGCTGCACGATCCCTACGCCGAGCTGCTGGTGGACGAGTCGTTCCGCGAGTACCAGCGGCAGATGACCGGCACCGAAGTGGACCTCGGGCCGGCTAAGGGGCCGACGGAATCGGGCATGGAGGGACACGGCGGCGGGCTGGCGCCGGACGACGAAGTCCTGAGTATCGACGGCACCAGCACGCGCGGCTGGTCGGCCGAGAGGCTGGCCGAGGCGCTGCGGCGCGGCGCAGGCAGGGTCGTGACCGTCGTGGTGCGGCCTCACGGCTCCAACCGCGAGGTGGTCCGGCACCTGACCCGGACCACGGTGCACGTGCCCGCCGCGAGCCGGGGGCTCATGGTGGGGCGGAACGTCGGCTACGTCATCCTGCGTCGCATGAGCGACGGAGCGGCCGGTGAGCTTCGCACCGTGGTGGACCGGCTGGTGGCCAACGGGATGACCGGCCTCGTGCTCGACCTCCGTTCCAATCCGGGCGGCCTGATCCGTGAGGGGGTGGCGGTCGCCAGCCTCTTTCTCGAGCCGGGAGACACGATCGCCACCTCGGTCGGGCGCTCGCCCGAGCATTCGAAGACCTACGTGGCGGGAGAGTCGGGCGGGTGGGACAACCTCCGCCTCGTGCTGCTGGTCAACCGCGGCACCGCGAGCTCCGCCGAGCTGATCGCGGGCGCGCTTCAGGATCACGACCGGGCGGCCATCATCGGCACGGCGAGCTACGGCAAAGGCGTTCTCCAGACCACCTACCCGCTGGGCGAGGAGGTGGCGATCAAGCTCACCACGGCCCGCTGGTACACGCCGAGCGGCCGCACGGTTCAGCGTCCGCCCTACGACACCCTCGCGGCCCACAACTTCCTCGTGCCGCCCTCACGGCCCCATACCTTCCACACCGATGGCGGGCGCCCCATTGCCGACGCGAGCGGGATCATGCCCGACCTTCTGGTGCGGGCCCTGCCGCGGTCCGAGGGCGAGCGGCAGCTCGTTGCCGCGCTCGGCGAGGACGTGGACCGCTTCCGCTCGACCCTTCTGGCATATGCCGCGGAGCTGCGCGCCGCGGGCGCGGTCGCGACCGACTCGTTCGTCATCACGCCGGAGATGAAGGACAGCCTGTACCTGCGCCTCGAGGAGTCGGGCATCGCCCTCGACCGCGCGACGTACGACGAGGCCGAGGACTACATCGAGGAGCAACTGGTCGCGGAGATCGCCCGGGAGATGTACGGCACGGAATCGGTGCTTCGGCGCCAGGCCCGGGGCGACCGCCAGCTGCAGAGCGCCGTCCGGCTCTTCAGAGGCACGAGCACCGAGGCGCAGGTGCTAGCGGCCACGACGCCCTGAACCGGCCTCAGCCGGGGAGGTGCACGTCGATCCGCGTCCCCCGGCCCACGTCGCTCGCCACGTCGATCCGTCCGCCCCACCCTTCCACCAGCCGCTTTACGATCGCGAGACCCAGCCCCGAGCCGCTCGTGGTGGTGGAGAATCGCGGCTCGAAGATCCGCGGGAGCAGCTCCGGCGGCATGCCTGCGCCATCGTCCACCACCGAGATGCGGCCCGGTCCCACCGAGACGTCCACGGCGGTCGCGCCGGCATTGCGGGCATTCTCGAGCAGGTTGACCACGACCTCCTTCACTTCGTCGGCTCTTGCAGCTCCGTACACGCCGTCGGACGGCTTCGAGAGGCGCACCTCGCATCCTTCCTCCGCCAGCCGATAGAGCTGCACCACTTCTCCCACGACGACCCCGAGGTCGATCCGGTCGAGCGGCTGGTTGTCGTCGGCGGGCGCGGCGAACCGGCTGAAGGCCCGCGCGATGGTGTCGAGCCGGTCGATCTCGCCGAGCATGCGCTCGGCGGTGTCGTCGAGAGTCCGGTCGAAGTCCTCACGCCGGTCGCGATAGACCCGTTGGAGATGCTGGAGGCCGAGTCGCATGGGTGTGAGGGGATTCTTGATCTCGTGGGCCACCTGGCGGGCCATCTCTCCCCATGCGAGGACGCGCTCGGCGCGGGAGACGTCGGTCACGTCGTTGAGCGCGATCACGACGCCGCGCACGTCGGGGCCGAGCGAGGCGAGCTGAAGCGAGAGCCGCCGGCCACCGACTTCCAGCTCCGCCGCCGACTCCGCGTCGGGATCGTCGAGATAGGCGCCCACCGCGTCGGCCAGCAGGCGCCACTCGGGCGCGAGGCGGTCCAGGAAGCGGTCACCCTCCGCCAGCGGCGTGCCGAGCAGCTCGACCGCCTGACGGTTGGCGATCAGGACCCGCCCTTGGGGGTCCAGGCCGACGACTCCGGTCGCCACGGTCGCCAGCACCGCGGAAGTTCGCCGCCGGGCCTCCTCCAGGGCGCTCCGGCTCGAAGCGATATCCGCCGCCATCCGCTCGAACGCGCCGAACACGGGCTCGAACTCGAGCGGCGGCGTTCCCGAGGTCGGCGGCACCGGCTGACCTCGCCCGAGCGCGAGCGCGGAGCGCCGGAGATCCGCCACGGGCCGCGAGAGCGCGCGTGACGTGCGCTGGGCGCCGGCCAGCGCTCCCGCGATGCCCACCAGGGTCGCGAGCAGGAGGACGAGGGCGAGGTCGAGCTGGCGGGTCGCGAGCGACGAGTCGTCGGCGAGTTGTGGAGTCGCGAGGACCCCGATTTCTTCCGGCGTGCCGGGCTGGACGACGCGATATCCCACGCGCTCGGCGAGCTGAGGAATCGAGCCGTCCCGGGTCACCTCGAGCTCGCCGGCGACGGCCAGGGCCTCGAAGGCCGCGGGATCCATGAGCTGCGGCGTGACGCCAAGGTCTTCGAGCACCGTGGTGCTCGCGCCGACGAGCCGCCCGCCCTGATAGAGCGCGAGGTCGGCGTCGATGCGCCGGCTCAGCTCGCGCAGCTGCTCGCCCACCTCGGCGCCGCCGCCGCGGAGGGCCCCGCTGGCGGTGAGCACCGCGTCTCTCAGCGTCTGGGTGATCAGGAGGTCGCGGCTCCGCTGCACTTCTTCGGCGAGCCGGGCGAAGGACCACGCGGCAAATCCGATTGCGGGAAGCAGGAAGAAGCCGGCGAGCGAGAACGCGACCCGCATCCGGAAGGAGCGGCGGAGGCTCCACCACCGCGGCCTCGGCGGTTGTGCACCCGAGACCAGCTCCGCGGCGAACCAGAGCGTGGCCAGCACGGCCGCGTCGAGCAGCACCACGAGCACGCCGCGCACGAAGAGAGGGACGGGACCACGCAGCTCCACGAGCGCGTGTACGACGCGGAGGCCGCCCGGAAGGTCGAGCGGATACTCGTTCCGAAGCACCCAGCCCTCCCGCCGCCAGCGCGGCGTGGGCGTCGGCGCCGATGGATCGGCAGGGGGCGAGAGGGTGAGGCGATAGAGCGGAAGCGCCGATCCGGCGGGATCGAGCAGGCGTCCGACCCTGCCGGGCCCAATCAGCGCGGACCGGGGGCCGACCGTAACGGTCAGCACTTCCGCCGGCGTGACGCGCACCCGGAGCAGATAGTGCACGCCGGGAACCCGGAGCAGCGTCGTCACCCGCTGGGTGTCGGAAGGCGCGAGGTTGCGGACCAGCGTCGAGAGCAGCGACGGCGGCAGGTCGAGCGAATCGAGCGTCAGCTCGTCGATCGGCGCGCCGCCGCTGGTCCAGAGCCCCAGGTGCGCGGGATAGCCTTGACTGCCGATCGACGACTCGTGCCAGAGCGCGTACATCTCCGAGGCGGTGCGCGGCGGGCGATCCGCTCGCACCTGGTCGGCAAAGCGCTCGAGCAGCGGCACCACCAGCGGGTCCGTCTCGCTTCCCAGGCGGGCGATATCGCGCTGTGCCACCTGGACCTTCCCGGCCAGCTCCGCACCCCAGGTGACGAGGGCCGCCGAACTTCCCGCGACGAACGCGATGCCGGCGATGGCGGCCCAACGCGGCGCCGGCAGGGTTACCAGCAGGAGCGCCGGCGTCCAGAGGAAGGTGTACCAACTCGGCCACCCCCCTCGCGGGCTCCACACGAGCACGCCGATGATCGCGGCCGCGAAGGCGATGGCCACACCGACGGCGATGCGCCACGACGTACCGGCCCTGGGCCCCGACCCGCGGAACAGGGCGGCGGTCGGCACGATGAGGGCGGACGCAGCCACCAGCAGGGCGAGCTGCCACGTGAGCCACAAACCCACCGAGACGCCCTCGGCGGGCGGAGTAATTCCCCGGCCGAGGCTGCTGATGACGTAGGGGGACACGAGCAGCAGGAGCGCCCCCACGGCGACGCCGTACCATCGCCGCTCGAGTCGGCGCCGCCAGAGCCATACGCCGGCCGTCATGAGCAGCATGCCCGCGAGTGCGAGGACGCCGGCGGAGCTCGACAATGGGCCGAGCACGGGACGGAAGAACGTCGCCGGAGAAAATAGCGGCTGCACCCCCAGCGCGGGGCCGAGCGGCGAGCGGATGGCGAGCCACACCACCGAGCCGAGGATCGCGATCCGCTCGATCGGATTCACGGCGAGGGAGAAGGCGAAGGCAAGCGCCGCCAGCACGAGCCACGTCACCGCGGCCGCGCCACGCTCGTACGTCAGCTCCCGCGCGACACCCTGCTCGGGCGGAACCGGTCTGACGGTGAACAGCAGACGCTGCCCGGCCGTGGTGGGCTCCTCATAATCGAATACTTCGCCGGAATCGGGAGCTGCACCGGGCGCGTAGACAACGAGATTTACTTCGGTGCGCGCGCGAAACAGCTCCGCCAGGCTGCGCTCGCGGTCGGGCACGGCGGGATGCGCCCAGATGAGCACGCTGGCGATCGCGGTGCCGCCTCGCGCGGTGTGGCGCCGGGCCTCGAGCTCGACGTAATATCCAGTCGCGCGCGAGCCGACCGAGTCTCCTTCCGTGCGGGGCGTGAGACGATGGCGCCCTGCCCAGGCCCAGGGCTGGGCATTCGAGTCGAGCACCACGATACTCATCTCCGGCCCTCGCGACGGCACCAGCCGGTCGAGCGCCTCGAACGCGGTCTCGCGGTCGGCCTGCGAGATGTGCGCCGCGGCGTCGGCGACGCGCTCGGCCCGATGAAACGCCGAGTGCAGATCGCCACCGAGACGGCGGTAGGCGGCATCGATGCGGTGCTGGCGCTGCTCGGGCCAGTGCTGCTCGATCGACGTCAGCTGCCACTGGTCGGCGGCGAGGCTGAGGGCGAGGCCCGTGAGGACAACGGCAAGCGCGCCCCTGCG
>Ga0075286_1000083_pt1 | contig 10072 bp, 7 predicted proteins | sample SF_Rice_20C_0N_2_FD_69761 | JGI IMG/M metagenome (GOLD analysis project Ga0075286, IMG submission 69761) | Rice paddy soil microbial communities from Twitchell Island, California, USA - SF_Rice_20C_0N_205 | ecosystem: Environmental > Terrestrial > Soil > Paddy field/soil | place: USA: Twitchell...
CCATGACCAGAACCACGTCGGTGTACCGGATCGAATCGAAGTCCTGGGTCCCGGCCGACTCGCCGATCGTGGACTTCAGCCCGAACCCGGTCGGCGAGTGACACACGCGAGCGCAGGTGTCGATGTTGTTGTTGCCGAAGGCCGCCCGCACCAGCTTCTGCATGAGGTACGTCTCTTCGTTGGTGCAGCGCGACGAGGAGATGGCGCCGACCGCCCCCCGGCCGTGCACCCGCTGGATCCGCTTGAACTCGCTCGCGGCGTAGCCGATAGCCTCCTCCCAGCTCACCTCCCGCCACGGGTCGGTGATCTTCTTCCGGATCATCGGCTTGGTGATCCGGTCCTTGTGCGTGGCGTAACCCCACGCGAAGCGGCCTTTCACGCAGGAGTGGCCGTGGTTGGCGTGCCCGTTCTTGTAGGGCGTCATGCGCACCACCTGCGCGCCCTTCATCTCGGCCTCGAAGGCGCAGCCCACGCCGCAGTACGCGCACGTGGTGACGACGCTCCGGTCGGGCGTGCCGTCGGCGATGACGCTGTTCTCCATGAGCGTCGCCGTGGGGCAGGCCTGCACGCAGGCGCCGCACGACACGCACTCCGACTCCATGAACGGCTCGAGCTGTCCCGGCGAGACCACCGAGTCGAAGCCTCGGCCGTCGATCGTGAGCGCGTAGGTGCCCTGAACCTCTTCACAGGCCCGCACGCAGCGCGAGCAGACGATGCACTTGCTCGGATCGAAGGTGAAGTAGGGGTTCGACGTGTCCTTGGGCGACTTGAGATGGTTCTTCCCCTCGAAGCCGTACCGCACCTCGCGCAGGCCGACCGAGCCGGCCATGTCCTGCAGCTCGCAGTCGCCGTTGGCCGAGCAGGTGAGGCAGTCGAGGGGGTGATCGGAGATGTAGAGCTCCATCACGCCGCGCCGGAGGTCGGCCAGCCTGGGCGTCTGGGTGCGCACCCGCATGCCGTTCTCGGCCGGGGTGGTGCACGAGGCGGGGAAGCCCTTGCGCCCCTCGATTTCAACGAGGCAGAGCCGGCAGGAGCCGAACGCCTCCAGGCTGTCGGTCGCGCACAGCTTCGGAATGGCGACTCCCGCTTCCGCCGCCGCCCGAATGAGCGACGTGCCTTCGGGAACGGACACCGGCATGCCGTCGATGGTGAGCGTGACGGCGCGCTCGGAGACCCGAGCGGGTGTGCCGTAGTCGAGGTCGGAAATAGCGGTCATGATCGAGTCCTCGTCACCCGGCCGCCGCGGCGAGCTCCGCCGCCGGCAGTCCGAAATCTTCAGGGAAATGCTGTATCGCGCTCAAGACCGGGAACGGCGCCATGCCGCCCAGCGCGCAGAGAGAGCCGGCGACCATGGTGTCGCAGAGGTCCTTGAGCAGGCCGGTGCTCGCCGCAGCGGCCGCCGGGTCGCGTGCGTCGCGGGCCGCGATGACGCGGTCCATCACTTCCACGCCCCTCTGGGATCCGATCCGGCACGGCGTGCACTTGCCGCACGACTCGATGGCACAGAACTCCATCGCGTAGCGCGCCATGGCCGCCATGTCCACCGTATCGTCGAACGCCACGATGCCGCCGTGGCCCACCATCGCGTTCACCGCGGCGAACGCCTCGTAATCGAGCGGCAGGTCGAACTGGGATTCCGGGATGAAGGCGCCCAGCGGCCCGCCCACCTGGACGGTGCGGATGGGGCGCCCGCTCCGGCTGCCACCGCCGTAGTCGTACACCAGCTCGCGGAGGGTCACCCCGAATGCCTTTTCGACCAGGCCGCCGTGCTTGATGTTGCCGGCGAGCTGGATGGGCAGCGTGCCGCGCGATCGTCCCATCCCGTAATCCCGGTAGAACTCCGCGCCCCGGTCGAGAACGATCGGCACCGAGGCGAACGAGATGACGTTGTTGATGACCGTCGGCTTGCCGAAGAGACCCGCGATGGCCGGAAGCGGCGGCTTGAACCGCACCATGCCGCGCTTGCCCTCGAGGCTGTCGAGCATCGCGGTCTCTTCACCGCAGATGTACGCGCCGGCCCCCACCCGCACCTCGAGATCGAACGCGTGCGCCGACCCCATGACCGAGGGGCCGAGGAAGCCGCGGGCATAGGCCGCGGCGATGGCCCGGCTGAGGGCTCGGAGCGCGTGCGGATACTCGGAACGCAGGTAGATGTACCCTCGCGTGGCGCCGACCGCGATCCCGGCGATCGTCATGCCCTCCACCAGGACCAGCGGATCGCCTTCCATGACCATGCGATCGGAGAAGGTGCCGGAATCGCCCTCGTCGGCATTGCAGACGACGTACTTCTGGTCGGCCGCGGCGCCGAGGGCGGTCTTCCACTTGATGCCGGTCGGGAACGCCGCGCCGCCGCGCCCGCGGAGCCCCGATTGCGTGACCGCTTCGACGATGTCCGCCGGAGCCAGGGTGATGGCGCGCGCCAATCCGCGATACCCGCCGTGCGCCTCGTAGTCCTCGACCGACAACGGATCGGTGATCCCTACCCGCTCGAAGGTCAGCCGCTCCTGTCGCGCGAGGTATGGAAGTGCCTCGGGCTTCCCGAGCAGGAGCCGATGGGGCTTGCCCTCGAGGAAGCCGGCCGTGAAGAGTCCGGGCACATCTTCCTGCGCCACCGGCCCATAGGCGATGCGGCCGGCGGCGGTCTCGACCTCCACGAAGGGCTCGAGCCAGTACAGTCCCCGTGAGCCGTTCCGGATCAGTTGAACCGGCAGCCCGCGAAGGATCGCCTCGGTCGCGATGGAGCGCGCAACCTCTTCCGCGCCGACGGAGACCGCCCCGGAATCGCGCGGCACATAGACCCTGGTCACGCGACGGTCTCCAGGGTTTCAAGGAGCGTGTCGAGACGCTGCTCGGACATGCGGCCGTACAGGTTCCTGTCGATCATGACGGCGGGGGAAAGCGCGCAGTTGCCCAGGCAATACACCGGCTCGAGTGTCACCGCGCCATCGGCGCTGGTGCCGTGGAGCTCGACCCCGAGCCGCGAACAGGCATGGGCGAGCAACGCCTCGGCGCCGACCGCCTGACACGATTCCGCCCGGCACACGTGAAGCACGTGACGGCCGGGCGGCTCCGAGCGAAAATCATGGTAAAACGAGATGACGCCATGGACTTCGGCCCGCGAGAGATTCAGGGATTCGGCGATGACGGGAACGGCTTCGGGCGGGATATAGCCAAGCTCCTCCTGAATGGCGCGCAGAATGGGCATCAAGGCACCCGGCAGATTTCGCAGCCGGGCGAGGGCCCTGTCCACGACGTCAGTCCAGGCCGCACGGTCGATCATGAGGCTGCTCCGCGGTGAGTTATCCGTAACCTCGCCCCCTGCGCAAACTCCCGCCAATTCACCACTTAAATCAAATGATAGATGTGGCCTATTGAAAGTGGCGTCGGCGGCAGCCAAGTCAAGTAACTTAAGTGGGGCTACGGGCTGGGTGCTACGGGGCCAGAGCCACGAGTCTCGGGTCGCGGGTCCGCAGGACAGACATGGCGCTTCCGGGCTCGCGACTCGTGACCCGCAACCTTCAGCCATCACCCCTCATTCCTTCCCCCTTATCGAGGACGACATGACGGGCGCGAACATCGAGCGGTTGCGGGACCCTATGGGTCTCTATCGGCTCGGTTATGCCGGGTCACTCCTGGAGTACCCGACCGTCCGGTGGGAAGGAGACACCCGGACGGAGCAAGCCGAGCGGATCGTCGAGGAGACGCCGGTGGCCATCGTGTACAACGGGATTCCGCACGTGGTGATGATGGCGACGCCGGCGGATCTGGAGGACTTCGCCCTCGGCTTCAGCCTCACCGAAGAGCTGATCCAGTCGCCAGCCGACCTCGAGCACCTCGAGATCGTGCGCTATAGCCGGGGTGTCGAGATTCAGGCGACGGTCGCGGCCCGCTGCGCGGCCGTCATCGCGGAGCGGACCAGGCGGCTTACCGGGCGGACCGGGTGCGGCATCTGCGGCGCCGACAGTGTGGACTCGGTGCTCAAGGAGATTCATCCCATCAGGAGCGGATCGCCGATCGCGGTGTCTTCCGTGCAAAAGGCGCTCGATTCGCTCGCCTCGAACCAGCCCCTCAATGCCGCCACCGGCGCCGTCCATGCCGCGGGCTGGGCCCGGGCCGACGGCACGCTCGAGTTCATGCGGGAGGACGTCGGCCGGCACAACGCGCTGGACAAGCTGGTGGGCGCGGCGGTGCGAGCGAACGTGACGCCGTCGGATGGGTTCGTCATCGTCACCAGCCGCGCCAGCTTCGAGATGGTGCAGAAGACCACCGTGCTCGGCGCTCCCCTGCTGGCGGCGATCTCAGGGCCGACCGGCCTTGCCGTGCGGGTGGCCGAGCAGGCCGGTCTCACGCTCGTCGGGTTCGCGCGGCGAGGCCGGCTCACCGTGTACACGCATCCGGAGCGCCTGGTCGCGGACGGAGCCTAGGGTACACGAGACAACGCCCCCGGGAACTCGTCCGACTGCGTTCTTTTGTCGGATGAGTTCCCGGGGGCGTTGTCTCGTGGTCCCCGCAGCAGCACTCGCCTCAGAGCGCTCCCTCGGCGGGCGACCAGTCGAGTCCGGCCAGGCTGCCCAGTAGCGCGGTCACGGTCGGCGGCAGTGGATCGCGGTCCGAGACCACCAGTCCAACCGTATGCGCCGCCGCCGGTCCCTCCAATGGGATGATCGAGATCCCCGTCGCCCCGGACAGCAGCGGCAGGAAGCCGTGGGTGAGCACGCTCGACCAGCTTCCCGATCGAACCAGCATGCACAGCGTGAACACCGAATTCGTCTCCAGGGCCGCGTTGGCTCGCGCGCCGACCTCGGCGAAATGCGAGTTGATGATCCGACGGTTCTGCATGTCGGGCGTCAGCAGGCAGAGCGGCAGCGAGGCCGCCTCCTTCCAGGTGATGCGGCTCCGGTCGGCGAACTCGCTTCCCGACGGCGTGATGAGCACGTACTGCTCGCGGTAGAGGGGAATCGGCCGCACGTGCGACAGGGGCTCGTTGTCGAGATAGGTGAGGCCCGCCTCCAGGCGAAACTCGTCCAGACCGCCCTGGATGTCGATCGAGGTGGTGGACAGCACGGTCAGGGTCACGCCCGGGTGGTTCCGGGCCAGCGGAAGGGCCAGAATGGGAATCGCCGGCAGGGCGGCGGGCACGACGCCGAGTCGCAGCCGGCCCACCAATCCCTGGCGCAACCGGCTGGCCTCTTGCTCGAGGCTCTCGGCGTCTGCGGTGATCCGCTGCGCCCAGGCCAGCACGCGCTCGCCTTCCGCGGTCAGCCCCTCGAATCGTTGGCTGCGCTGCACCACCAGGAGTCCGAGCTGCTCCTCGAGCTGCTTGATGCCGGCGGACAGCGTCGGCTGCGTGACGTGACACGCGGCGGCCGCGCGCGCGAAGTGGCGCTCCCGCGCGAGCGCGGTCAGATACTGCAGGTGCCGGAGAAGCATGAGGGTTCCTGGTCGACGCCGAGCAATCATACGGGAGGCGTCGGATGCGGGCAACGTGTCCTATCTCACGGCGACCGGTCGTGGTCGTCTCGTGTATTCTTCCTCTGCGAGGGAATTGTCCCCGCTCATGACCTGAGGTCTTGCCGTGCCCGACGACGCCCACACCGGCCCCGGAGCCGTGGCTCCCGGAGTCGACACCTTCAATCTGCTCGCTGCGGGCTTCTTTCCCACCCACGCTCCCCGTGCCACCGGCGCGACTCCGGCGCCGGCCTTCCGCTCGGCCATCGACCGGTGCTGCGACGCCACGGCCACGCCGGATTCGGCGGCGCTGCTGGCTCAGCCGCCGATCGAGACCGAGCCGGTCACCATCCGGCATCCATCGAGGTCGGCCGCCGGCCTTCCCGCCATCATCAACGCGTTCCGGGTCGCGTTCCCGAAGCTCGGCGTGCGGAATACCATGCGGCTCTTCCGCTCGGTCAACCAGAAGGACGGGTTCGACTGCCAGAGCTGCGCGTGGCCCGCGCCCGACGGCCAGCGCCATCATTTCGAGTTTTGCGAGAGCGGGGCCAAGTCGATGGCCGACGAGGGCTTCTTTCGCCGGGGAATCGGCGCCGACTTCTTCCGCCGGTACTCGGTGAACGAGCTGGCGGCGCGGTCCGACCAGTGGCTCAACGCGCGGGGCCGGCTCCTCGAGCCGATGCTCCGGCGCGAGGGCGCCGCCCACTACGAGCCGATCGGTTGGGACGACGCGCTCGATCTCATCGCGCGCGAGCTGCGCGCGCTGGCCTCGCCGAACCGAGCGGTGTTCTACACGTCCGGTCGGGCCAGTAACGAGGCCGCGTTCCTGTACCAGCTGTTCGCCCGCCAGTTCGGAACGAACAACATGCCGGACTGCTCCAACATGTGCCACGAGTCCTCGGGCACGGCTCTGGTCGAGAGCCTCGGCATCGGCAAGGGCAGCGTCACCCTCGAGGACTTCGAGCAGTGCGACCTCATCATCATGGCGGGCCAGAACCCCGGCACCAACCACCCGCGCATGCTCACGTCGCTGGAGCACGCCAAGAAGCAGGGTGCCAGGATCATCGCCATCAACCCGCTGCCCGAGCCGGGATTGCTGCGGTTCATCAATCCCAATCCCGACGAATACCGCACGGCACTGCACTTCGCCGCGCACATGCTGGGCCCGGGCCTTCCGCTCGCCGACATCCACCTGCCAGTGCGGATCAACGGCGACATCGCACTGCTCAAGGGCATCATGAGGGTCCTGCTGGACGAGGATGCCGCGACCGGCGGCGTGCTCGACCACGACTTCATCCGCGATCACACGGTTGGATTCGCCGATCTCTACGCCGATCTCGAGCGGGCGTCGTGGCAGGAGATCGTGGAGGGCTGCGGCATCGCGCGCGAGGAGATCGAGCGCGCCGGCCGGCTCGTGGCACGGTCGAAGCGGGTCATCTGCTGCTGGGCGATGGGGCTGACGCAACACCGGGACGCGGTGGCGACCATCCGGATGTACGTGAATCTGCTGTTGCTGGGCGGACACATCGGCCGTCCTGGGGCGGGTACCTGCTGCGTACGCGGGCACTCGAACGTGCAGGGCGATCGCACCATGGGTATCTGGGAGCGGCCGACCGGTCCGTTCCTCGACGCGCTGGAAAAGGAGTTCGCCTTCACAGCGCCGCGCCATGCCGGCTACGACACCGTGGACACGATCGGCGCCATGCACGACGGCGAGGTCGACGTCTTCGTGGGCCTCGGAGGGAACTTTCTCGCCTCGACACCCGACACCGTCTGCACCGCCGAGGCGATCCGCAACTGCGGACTGACGGTGCAGATCTCGACCAAGCTCAACCGCGGCCATCTGATCACCGGGCGGCAGGCGTTGATCCTGCCCTGCCTCGATCGATCGGAGCGTGATCCGGGCGGCTTCGTCACCGTGGAGGACGCGTTCGGCGTCATCAGCTCGTCGAGGGGCATGCTCGCCCCCGCGTCCGACCTGCTCCGCAGCGAGCCGGCCATCATCGCGGAGATCGCCGCCCGGACGCTGCGGGGACGCTCGGCCATCGACTGGCCGGGCCTGGCCGCCGATTACCGGAAGATCCGCGCTCACATCGGCCGCGTCGTACCGGGATTCGGGGACTTCGAGGCCCGCATTGCGAAGGGGCCGTTCTACCTGCCCAATCCGGCCCGCGAGCGGCGGTTCGTCACCACGAGCGGCAAGGCCCAGTTCGCGGTGCCGCCGATTTCACGACACAACCTGGAGCCCGAGCAGTTTCTGATGATGACCATCCGAAGCCACGATCAGTTCAACACTACGGTCTACGGGCTGCACGACCGGTATCGCGGGGTGCACGGGGCGCGCCGGGTGCTCTTCGTGAACGCGGGGGACGCGGCAGCCCGAGGGTGGACGGCGGGCACGCCGGTGGACATCACCAGCCACTTCAGGGGTCAGCGACGCGTCGCGAGGCGATTCCAGGTGGTGCCGTTCGCCATTCCGCGCCAGTGTGTGGCGGCGTACTTCCCGGAGGCGAACGTGCTCGTGCCGGTGGACAGCGTGGCCGAGGAGAGCAACACCCCGACGTACAAGTCCCTGCACGTCACGGTGGAGGCCTCGCCGGCGCTCGCCACGGCCTGAGCTCTCATTCGAGCTCGCGGGTTTCCTCCCAGGGGACAGCCGAAGGCTTCGAGGGGCGGAAGCGGCGCACCGGCCGCCGTCGCTCCTCGCCGCTCTTCCGATCGGTTGTCTCGCCTCCACGAAAGAGAAAGTGGTCGGACGCCAGGACCCGCTCGCCACGCCGGATCTCGTGCTCGCGCTCGGCGAGCAGGAAGTGTACGAGATGGCGGGCGGCAAACGCGCCGATCCAGCGTCCGGCGGGCAGGCCCGGGTACGACTCGGCATACTCCGGTTTGAGGTAGGCTTCCCGTTCGTCCATCGCGATTCTCCAGCGGACCGACGGCGCGTCAACAGTTCGAGCAAATGAGATCCGGCGTTAGTACCCGAGTTAGCGAACCCGCGGCACCGCGGCTGTGCGCTGGCTCACTTCGGCGGGTCGCGAGGGACCTACGCGTCGGTCCTCAGTAGCTCGCGCTGATAGTCCCGGGGCGTGATGATGATGTCCTTTTCTCCGATCACCACGTTCACTTCGCTCCTGACGCCGGTTTCTCCCGGAAAGTAGACGCCGGGCTCGACCGAAAACCCGACGCCGGGAATCAGCACCCGGGCGTCGAACGTCTCGGTATCATCGATGGGGGGACCGAAACCGTGGAGCCCGTACCGGTCGATGGAGTGCCCGGTTCGCGACACCGTGTACTCCAGGTGCCCCGCGTCGGCGATGACGCGCTTGGCCGCGGCATCGGCCTCCGCCCCCTGCACCTGCTCTCCGCCGCGCACCCGTTGGCCGATCAGGTTGAGCGCCGCATCGCGCGCCTCCCGTACCTCCCGCCAGAGGGCGGCATCCCGGTCGCTGGGCTCGCCGATGGCCGCCATCCAGGTCTGATCGGCATACATCCCGCCGGGCTCCCGGGCCCACAGATCGAGCAGGAGCAGCGCTCCCGGAACGATCCGCGCGCTCTCGGCCGCCGTCGGCTCGTAGTGCGTGCGAGCGGCGTTGGGGCCCCAGCTCACACTGGGCCCGCTTTCGGTCTCGAGCTTGGCGCGATCGAACCGTTCGCGGACCCAGGCAGCCAGCTCGTACTCCTGGATCGGATCGGTGCCCGCTCTGGCGCCCGCGAGCGCCAGGGCCCCCCGCGCGATCGTGGCGATCGCTTCCGCGGCGCGCTGGTGGGAGGCGACGTCGTCGGCCGTCCACACCGAGCAATACCGGGTTACCAGGTCCACCGACGAGACCAGCGTGGCGCCCAGCGCCTGGAGCAGCTCCGCGACACCGGCGGGAACCCCGTCGAGGTAGGGAATCGCGCCGTGGGGCGAGTAGTCGGCGGCGAGCCGCTTTCCCCTCACGAGCGCGCCAAGCTCGGTGGAGAGAGACTCGCGCCTGACCCACACCCGCTTGGACCATTCGGCGGGCCAGTCGCGCCAGAGCTCGGCGTCGACCGCGTGGACCAGCGCGATGGGCGGCCCCTGGGGCGGAATCAGGGCATACACCCGGCGGCTCCCCACGATCTCGTTGCCGAGCACCGCCGCGGCGATCGGATTCCGTCCGCGGAAGTCGAAGAGCAGCCAGCCGTCCACTCGCGCGTCGGCGATGAGCTGCTGAAGGCGCGGAAGCTCGCGATGCAGCCGGGCGATGGCAGAGGTCATGGGCATCCCGGTCACCGCGCAGTACTGGGCGCGCGTGCCGCCGCCTCCGATGCCTCCGCGCGGCGGGCGTCCACGAAGTAGTTCTCGTCCACGTGGAAGTCTTCGGGGTTGGCGAGCGGGAGTGTCGTCGTCTGCCAGGCCTCGGTGGGCGAGAGGCCCACCGAGCTGTCGGGCCCCGTGACCACCCGGATCGGCATGTCGAATCCCGGAACGACGTCGGCCCAGTGGTACGCGAGGGTCTTGCCCTCGAGTCGGTATTCGAACACCGGAAGCCTGGTGGTCGTGAGATACTGATCGAAGACCTTGTGGAGGTCGCGGCCGGCCTTCGAGCTGATGTAGTCCTGCACCTGCTTGCCAGTCACGATCTGATGCCGGTACGTGGCG
>Ga0075286_1000085_pt1 | contig 9992 bp, 6 predicted proteins | sample SF_Rice_20C_0N_2_FD_69761 | JGI IMG/M metagenome (GOLD analysis project Ga0075286, IMG submission 69761) | Rice paddy soil microbial communities from Twitchell Island, California, USA - SF_Rice_20C_0N_205 | ecosystem: Environmental > Terrestrial > Soil > Paddy field/soil | place: USA: Twitchell...
TACGGCACGGTCGGCATCGGAGCCGCCGTTGCGCTGGTCACCCTCCTTTCCGGCACGCTCTACGCGCGCGTGGGCGCACAAGGCTTTTGGGTGATGGGCGCGCTGTGCGCACTGGCGTTGCCATTGACATGGAAGCTGCGGCAGCCCGCGCTCGTAACGCTGGCGGCCGAGGGTAGCCGATTTTAAATTTTGAATTTCAGATTTTCGAGCCTTCGACTCGGCTCAGGACAGGTTTTGGATTCGATCGAATCCACTTTGAGGCAACAATCGACTTAACGCACCACTACCAGCGCATCCACGGCGCATGCGCCCTCACTTTTTGGCAGGATCACGATAGGGTTCAGATCGAGCTCGGCGATTTCGTCTCTATAGTCATAGGCTAGCCATGAAAGCCGGGCAGCTAAATCAACGAAGGCATCCATGTCCGTGGCAGGCGCGCCGCGTACACCGGAAAAAATTTTGGCGCCTTTCAACCCCTCGAGGGCGTGACGCGCTTCGGCGGCGGTGATTGGCGGGATGCGGATCACGACGTCGGCCAGAATTTCCACGAACATGCCGCCGAGGCCCATGACTAACGTGGGGCCGATTTGGTCGTCGCGCGATATACCGAGCAGGCACTCGACTCCTTTGAGCTGCTTTTGTACGAGCACGCCTTCGATATTCGCATTGGGCTTTTTGGCTCGGACATTGGCCAGCATCTCGCCGTACGCTTTCTGTACAGCTTCGCGACTCTCCAGACCGAGACGCAGCGCACCTAATTCGGTTTTGTGCGGGATGTCCACTGACGCGACCTTGAGCACGCAAGGGTAGCCGAGTTTATCGGCGGCGTTAATACTGCCGCTCGCGGACTGCGCCATGATCGACGGCACCAGTGGAATTCCGTAGGCTTGCAGCAGTTTTTCCGTCGCATCGTAGGACAAAATCCCTCGCTCCAACCGCGCTCGCCCCGGCCTCGCGCCGAATCGCGTGACGGGGGCAAAGCGGCCAATCGCTCGGTCGCGCTCGTTTTTACGCAGGCGGCTCATTGCGCGCAGCGATTTGCGATAGTCACCGGTAAACGTGAGGCCAAGGCTATTGAGTTTGTCGTACCAGACCGCCGCCGGCGGCTCGCTGGCGCGCGTGAGAATGAACACCCGCTTGTCATTCCTCTTGCTGAGATTTGAAATCTGCGTGTAAAGCTTTTCGGCTGACGATGTGATCGTCTCCGGTAGATTCAAGCGCACACCGAGCATATCGATTGCCGGCTCCTGAAAAAATTTTTCAAGGCAGCGGTCGAACGCTTCCGGATTGATGCGCTGAAGGTCTTCCACGTCGAGTGGATTGCCGAGCAAAGTCAGCTTGTCCAAACTTTCGACCAGCACTTGTTGTGTTGCAGGGCTGAGATCCGGCACCGCGATGCCTTCCTGATCGGCGATATCCGAAAGCAAAGTGCAGTCGCCGCCGGAGATCGTGATCAGGCCGACGCCGCGCTCGTGCTTGTCAGGCCGTATTTTTGCCCCGGCAAACAGCGCGACCGTATCGATCAGGTCGTCGAGATCATTGACGATGATCGCCCCATGCTGTTCGAAGAGCGCATCCCAAGCCGCCGCCGAACCGGCAAGCTGCCCTGTGTGCGCGATCACGTTGCGCCTGGCGCGCTCCGTCTTCCCGGCGCGCAGGACCAGCACGCTCTTTCCGTTTGCGATTGCGCGATCCAGCGCAGCTGCAAAGCGTTCCGGCTCCTTCGGAGCTGCTTCAAAATAAGTCGCAATGACATCGATCTCCGGACATTCGGCTTGATAGGCAAGATAGTCGGCGGAATTGAGCACGATCTCGTTGCCGCCGCTGGCGCAAACGTGAAAGCCCAGGCTCCGTTTGGCGCCCGCTATCATCAATAGATTCATCATGCCGCTGCTTTGAAAAATGCAGCCGACGTTGCCGGGGCGCAGCGACTTCGGCAGCTCGCCGCCCCAAATGCCGAGTTTTGCGCGCATCGAGACAAATCCCATGCAGTTGGGGCCGAGTAGTTTCAGATTCGCCGCTTTCGCTGCCGCCGTTAAATCCTGTTGCAGTTTTTTTCCCGCTTCGCCGCCTTCGGCGAAGCCGTCTGCGAAGATAACGCCGGCTTTTACGCCTTTTCTGCCGGTCTCCTCGACGACGGAAACGACCGCCTTATTGTTGACGGCGATGACGGCGAGAGCGACTTCGCCGGGCACGTCGGCGATGCTGGGATAGGCTTTCAGACCAAAAACTTCCGCACGGCCCGGATTGATCGGAACAATCTGTGACTGATCGAAGCCCATGTTTTGCAGGTTCTTGAAAATATTCACCGCATAATGATTGCGGTCGCTGGCGCCGATGATCGCGAGACGATCGGCTTCGAAGAGCGGCGCTAAAGGTTGCTTGCTCGACACGCTAGGCCTCCAAACGAATTCAGCTCTGCTTATCGCAGTGAGAAATGGATGTCCAATGAAGAATTGGAGTGGTGCAGTAACGCAGTGTTGGCATGATGCGTATTCAAACTGCGAGTTGTTTGGATGTCATCCCGAAGAACGTCAGGGACCTTCGATTTCGTTCTAGTAGAGCGCCACTCGCTCAACAAGTGTTTTAATGTTATCGATCGATTCGAGTTTGTGCACTTGGGCAATCACTTCTTGCGCCTGCTTGTCGGAGATCACCAACTTGGCATTACCGCGAAATTTCTCCGTGACTTCGCTTTCACTCATGGGATTGCGCGGATCTCCTTTGGCGATTTTCGCCGTGTAGCTCAATCGCGTGCCGTTTTTCAGTTCAACAGTCACCGGACAGTAAGGGCCGGGTTCGGGGATAATCTCATCGCAAATGACTTGAACTTTGCTCAACGCTTCCTGGACTCGAACTTGATTTACCCTTTCGTCCGTAAACGTCGCCAACTCGAGCTTGCCATCCAAAATACACATGGCGACCACATAATTGATCGCGAATTTCCCGCGCAGACCGGTGTTCACTTCCGGGGCATAATGGCGTTGGTACCGCAGCGGCGGAATGCTGACTTCGATCTTGGCGACATTGTCGTACTGAATGTTGTGCTCGTGCTTAAGATGCAGCGCCGCATCGGCGGCGAGAAACTGTGGAGCGCTGCACGGGTGCCATTTGAGGCCGAGTCCGGGCGACTCCAAAAAGTACGGCTGGCCGATGTTCTCGATCATTTTTTCGTAGTTGCATGTGCCTGGACCGAAGAAGGTGTCGCAAAAACCGCGCAGCGCTTCCAGGATCGCAGCGTCGGCCGTGAACCCTGCGGCGGCGAGGATCGCCGCTTCGGCGCCGTTGCGTGCGGCGTTGCCGGCGTGAAAGGGTTTCACCATCGATCCCTGCTGGCGGTGAATTCCACCGGCAGCCGACGCAGCGATACCGAGCGCAGCCTTTAATTTAGCCGCGTCCAATCTCAATAAACTGGCGCAAGCCACGGCGGCGCCGAGACTGCCCCAGACCGGAGTGCTATGAAATCCACGGTCCTGCACGTTGGGACAATTTGCGGCGAGCTTACAGATGACTTCGATGCCCAAAACATAAGCCTTCAACAAGTCTTGGCCGGAAGCACCGATGCTTTCCGCCAGCGGCAGTGCGGCGCCCATGAGCATGCTGGTCGGATGGCCCACATGGATGAACGCATCCCAGTCGTCGAAATCGAGCGCATGGGCAAACAGCCCGTCGGCGAACGCCGCGGTTGAAACGGCTGCTTTTGACGCGGTGCCCCAGATCGTTGCTTCCTGCGATGCGCCGAGACGCTTGCAGTAGTCGAGAGCGATTGTTGCGACCGGTTGATCTGACCCGGCGAGCGCCGTGCCAAGGGTATCGAGAATATGCAACTTGGCATTGGCGCGCGTTTGTTCGGAGACAGTCGAAAATTCCGTCTCGGTAACGAACTGAGCCAGCCTGTCGGTGACCGGCGGAGGAGTGGCCATCTTGTGCTCCTGGCGATTGGGATATATGAAATTGCAATATCCGAATTGCCGCTGGGTGTCTATCACTGGGAAAAGCAAAAAGTACAGCGCACAAAAAACGCAACTGTAAGGAGCGTAGATGAACGGTTGTCTGGAAGGCATCAAAATATTGGAGCTGGGAAATTTTATTTCAGGGCCGTACGGAGCGTGTTTGCTCGCGGACATGGGGGCAGAAGTGATCAAGGTCGAAAACCCAAAGGGCGGCGATCCGTTTCGCGGCTGGGATCTGGGCGGCGATCAACCGAATTTTTGGGCGTTCAATCGCGGCAAAAAAAGTCTCACGCTCAATCTGCAGACCCTTGAAGGACGGGAAATTTTTTACCGGCTCGCGAAGAGCGCCGATGTCGTCATCGAGAACTATCGGCCAGGCGTGACGAAAAAATTGGCCATCGATTATGAGACTGTCAGCAAGATGAATGATCGGATTATTTACTGCTCGATCACCGGCACCGGTCCCACCGGTCCTTACGTAAGCCGCCCCGCGTACGACACAGTCGGCCAGGGGCTGGGCGGCATGCTAAGTGTTTTGATGGACCCCAAAGAGCCGCGTCCAATCGGTCCGGCATACGCTGATCATTTGAGCGGACTCTTTGCCGCGCTCGGGGTATTGGGCGCGATTGCCGCCAGAACCAAAACCGGAAAAGGCCAACAAATCGACGCGACCATGGCCGGATCCGTGCTAGGCTTTCTGAACGCGCCCGCGACTGAGACCTTGGCGCACGGCCGGCCGCCCGGTCCGTATACACGCCCGAGGCAGTCGCAAACTTACGCATTCTCCGGTTCGGACGGTTTGGCGTTTGCAATTCACCTTTCCTCGCCGCAAAAATTTTGGGAAGGACTCTGTGATGCCGCGGAGCATTCCGAGCTAATCGAAGATCCGCGCTTTAGTACACGGCCCAGTCGCCGCAAGAATTATGACGAATTAAACAAGACCTTCGCTGAATTTTTCCGGCAAAAGCCGCGTGCACACTGGCTTGCACGGCTCGAGGCCAATGACGTGCCACACACACCCGTTTATAATCTCGCCGAAGTCTTCGATGACCCGCAAATCAAACATATGGGGCTGCAAATTCAAATCGACCGGAAAAACAAGCCGTCGATCCGGACGGTGAGATTTCCGCTGGAATATAGTGACACGAAGATTCCCCATCCCGCCGCACCGCCGGAGTTGGGCGAGCATAATACCGAATTCTTAACCGCGCTGGGATACAACGCTAAACAAATTGGCGAGTTCAAAGAGAAGGGCGTGATCTAAGCCCAACTCGCCGCTCCACTTTCATCCTTCCCGGCAAAATCGCGGCGAGGAAAAAAAAGGGGGAATCGACCGCCACAGGAGAAAGACATGAAAGGTTGCTTAGAGGGCATCAGGGTTTTGGAGCTGGGCAATTTTATTTCGGGGCCATATGGCGCCATGCTGCTCGCCGACATGGGGGCCGAGGTCATCAAAGTGGAAAATCCCAAGGGCGGCGATCCATTTCGCGGTTGGGACCTGGGCGGCGATCAGCCGAATTTCTGGGCGTACAATCGCGGCAAAAAAAGCATCACGTTAAACTTGCAGACACCGGAGGGAAAAGAAATCTTTCTCGCGCTAGCCAAGCAGTCGGACGTCGTTCTTGATAACTACCGGCCGGGTGTCATGAAGAAGCTCGGTATTGATTATGACATCGTCAGCAAAGCCAACCCTGGAGTAATTTATTTGTCGATCACCGGCACGGGCCCGACGGGTCCTTACGTGAAGCGCCCCGCGTACGATACCGTCGGCCAAGGACTCGGCGGGATGCTAAGTTTGCTGATGGACGCGAAAGATCCGCGACCTATCGGACCGAATTACGCTGACAGCTTGAGCGGCATGTTCGCGTGCATTGGCGTGCTCGGCGCCATCGCGGCGCGAGCGAAAACCGGCAAGGGCCAGCAGATCGACACGACGATGGCCGGTTCGATCCTGGCGTTTTTAATTGCGCCGGCTACCGACGCCCTCGCTACCGGTAGGGCGCCAGGTCCTTATACTCGGCCGATGCAGTCGCAAACATACGCCTTCAGCGGCTCCGACGGTTTGCCGTTCGCCATTCATTTGTCCTCGCCGCAAAAATTCTGGGAGGGTCTGTGCGCTGCGGCCGGGCATCCGGAAATGATCGACGATCCCCGATTCAATACGCGGCCCAATCGGCGCAAAAATTACAACGATCTCAATCGCGTCTTCTCGGAATTTTTTAAAACGAAGCCGCGGGCCTACTGGATGGAGCAAATGGACGCCTACGACGTGCCGCACACGCCGGTTTACAATTTGCTCGAAGTTTTTCAGGATCCCCAGATCAAGCACATGGGCATGGAAATCACGATCGAGCGCAAAGAAAAACCGACCATCCGAACGGTAAAATTTCCCAATGAATGTAGCGAAGATAAGATTCCCCATCCGATTCCGCCCCCGGAGCTGGGTGAGCACAACGCGGAATATCTCAAGCCGCTCGGTTATGACGATGCGAAGCTCGCCGAGTTCAAAGACAAAGGGATTATCTGAGCCACGGAGCTGGCGGGGAATCGGCCTAATTGATCGGATAAAGGTAATCCAATTTTAAAGAGGCCACAGTCGCACGATGCCGGGCCAGCAGCTGTCCGTCATTCTTCGAGATCGTTTACGGGAATTGACCAGTGGACCACCGCGTCGAGTTTCAACAAACCCATGACCTTCTCCTTTGGAGCTGCCTTACCGCATTCGCGGAAGGCTGTCCACAATCATGACGAACACAATTCGCCGTCGCTGAACGGTCGCCAAAGAGAGCTCGGATCTGTTTGGCTGATTCCCGCGGTTTGGTTCATTTGAGTTTCTTGCGCAGCTCCGGCAAAAAACCGCTGGATTCGAGATTGCGCACATAACTGTTGTCGATAATCTGATCGATGTCCACCTGAGCAATTTTGGGATTCACTTTCGCGACGATGCGCTGCACGATTTTGAAAGCCGCTGGATTGGGCGCCAAGTCGAGAGTCGTCATCAGCCGAAGCACTCGGTAGGACGACTCGCCTTCTTGCGCTTTTGTCAGCCTCAGATTTTTCATCAGTGTCTTGATGACCTCGGACTTGTTGCCACCGTCGAGAATAAATGCAGTCGATTCCGCTAGTCCCTTCGTCAGACGCAGGAAAAATTCCTGCCGGCCTGCTAACACTTCTTTCAAGGCGCACACGCTCGGCCCCTGATAGGGAGCTTTAAGCTCCGCCCCATCGACCATGGATCTAAATCCCGCCTTCAGTGCTGTCTCGCTCAGAGAATAAGTCATTGCGGCGACATCGATATTGCCAGTCGTGAGCGCCTGAGCGATCACGGGCCCGTCGCCAATGACGCGAAACTTGAGCCCGTGCTTCTCGGGATCGATGCCGAGCGAATCGAAAATAATCATCGTTTGGAGCCAAAACCCGCCGCCGATACTCTGCACGCCGACGACTTTGCCGCGCAGATCTTCAATGCTGGTGATGTCTTTGCGCACAACCAACAGTCGCGGGATTTTGTTGATCGGGCTGGCGATGCAGCCTAATTTGATGCCGCCAAAAACCGTGCTGAGAATCGTCGACTGCGCGGGCCAGACAGCGTCGACTTCCTTGGCGACGAGCGCTGCCACGCTCAGCGCGCCACTGCGCACTTGAATCATGGAAGCATCGATACCGTATTTTTTGAAAATGCCTTTGTCGATGCCAACCCACATGGGCGCAGCCGTCTCGTTATAACCACCGTACGAGACGCGAAAGGTTTCCAACGTTTGGGCTGACGCCGGCACCGTTAAAAGAACACCAAGAATGAGCCCCCGAAATAATGTAGTCAAAGCAGCACCGAGCGTCATGATCGATCGTCCTCCGTTGAAGCTTGTCGTAACCCGCCCCATTCACCGTCCCTCCCCGCGCAAACGTACATGCGACGAACTGCGCGATAAGATCGGTTGACCCTAACAAAGCGGCTCAATCGGTGTCAATGAAGCTCGGATAGAGCTAGTCGAGAATGTTTCGAATCTTGTGACCTGGGCTATGGAGAAACGGAATTAGAATTAGTGGATTCGCGATTTAATCGCGCCTTAAATTCTTTTTCGGTCGCACATGAAAAAACAAAGGCCCAGGGTCGGATGACCTGGGCCTTGTTTAGAGCGGTTGCGTAACGCTTAAAACAATTACGAGGTGGGCTTGGTTTGTGATACGACGAAACGTGCCCGTCGATTTTGTACCCAGCAGGCTTCGTTGTGCTCTTTGCAAACGGGAATCTCTTCACCGTAGCTGACCGTCGAGAGGCGATTTCCGGCGATACCGAGAGTTGTCAAGTAGTCCATCGCCGCTTGCGCGCGCTTGGCGCCGAGCGCCATATTGTATTCAGCGGTGCCGCGTTCATCGCAATGACCTTCGATCTGCACGCGAGCGCTCGGATTACTTTTGAGCCAGTCAGCGTTTGTTTTTAAGGTCGCGCGAGCCGCTTCGGAAAGCGCTGCGCTGTCAAAGTTAAACCCAATATCCTTGAGTGGACCGCCCGTCGCGCTTTCTCCTGAACGCAATGCATCTAAGCTGGAACCTGTATCCGCCTTTGCGGCCTGAGATGGCGCGGGCTTCGCCGCGGCAGCACCCGAACTGGCACTGGGATTTTCAGCAGTCCATTTCGGCGGCGGCGGGTTGGCCGGATTGCCGCACGAAATTAGAAAAGTCACAACCAATAAACCCAAACCGTAATTCAACATCCCCTTTTGCACCCTCATCCCGATAGTCCACCTTCCCGTCCGTATTGGACTAGTTTGATTGGCCGATTGTGAAGCATTGGAGAGCACCTGTCAACCCATTTCACGGGTCAGAACAGGTTTATATTAGACGACAAATTCCCAGAATACGCTTCATACTGACAAAAATCCCATGGATTTATCGAGCCGAGGCGATAAGCCTTATTCCGTAGAGCTTGCCTCCTGTAATCTTGAGCTGATGCCAGTTTTGGCCAGCATTTTTAGTGGCATAGACGGAGCCATCGGTATATCCGACGCACAGTGTTTCATAATCGTTCGGATGGGCGGCAAAACCGCAGGTCATATGCGAATGTCCGGCCGGCAGGCCGGCGCATAATCGATTCCATGTTTTACCAGCGTCATCGCTGCGCAGGATCTGGGTTTTGGCGCCGCCCGTTTGCGCCGATAAGTTCCGGCTAAATTTCACCGTGTTGTAGGGTCCGGCGCGCACCGTCCGATAACCTGGCCAAGAGGCAGGTCCGTTCTCCGCTGCGCCGAGAAATATCCGATCCGGCTTTGCCCGATCATTTAGCATTGGAATAGCGTACGCGCGCCCCATCCCATATTCGCATTTCGTCCAACTTTTTCCGTTGTCATTGGTCTGGTAGGTGCCGATCCCTGTGCTCGCAAAAACCGTCTCCAAGCGGCTTGGATGACGCGTCACCCAGTGCACGTCGCGGTACACCCGGCCCTCTTCATGCTGACCCATTTCATAAGGCACGATCCCGGCGGGATCGTTGATCTTCGGAAAAGCGGTCGAACTCGCGGGTCCGCTCATGTCCTCCCAAGTCGCTCCTCGGTCGCGGCTGCGCGCAACGCCGCCCTCTTCGACGCCAACGAGGATTTCGTCCGGCATGCGCGCATCAAGCGCAATGCATCGAGCATGCGCCACATGTGGTCCCGGTGGAAAGGTCCACTTGCCATAATCCGGCAGGCTGCGAAACGCCGACAGCTCGCGAAACGAGCGGCCACCGTTTTCGCTGACATAGACCGCCGCCGGCAGCGTACCCACGTAAATTTCGTTGGCACGGGTCGGATGGGCCGCCATCGTCCAAATATCGCGATGGTCAATGCCGCCCGACGGCAGCCACTGCCAAATTGCGCCGCCGTCTTCGCTGACGTGGATCTCGGTCAGGGTTGCGGCATACAAACGGTTCGGATTGAACGGATCGGGCACGACCTCGCGTACCGTCTCGCCTTCGAGCGCGCTGTTGAGTTCCAGCACGTTCTCCGACTCTCCATCCCACCGGCAGCGCACCAGTCCATCGGCTTTCAACAAAAATAAATT
>Ga0075286_1000086_pt1 | contig 9984 bp, 10 predicted proteins | sample SF_Rice_20C_0N_2_FD_69761 | JGI IMG/M metagenome (GOLD analysis project Ga0075286, IMG submission 69761) | Rice paddy soil microbial communities from Twitchell Island, California, USA - SF_Rice_20C_0N_205 | ecosystem: Environmental > Terrestrial > Soil > Paddy field/soil | place: USA: Twitchell...
AGCGAACACCCCCAACACGCTGATCTTGCCTGCTTCGCCTTCGATCCGCGCCGGGACAGCGGCAGTTTGCAGCAGCATGCCTCACCCGGCACTCATTGTCCGCTCTGTAGGTTTCCGACCCACGCGTTCGAAGCGGAGCCGAGCAAACTCGGCACCGAAGTCTTAGCGGCGCTCAAAGGAGATTTCCCGAATTGGACGGCTTCACAGGGACTATGCACCCAGTGTGCCGATCTTTACCGCGGCCGGAAGATGTCGCTTGACGCACTACGACTTCTACCCGGATACAATTTATCGTCACAACGGGCATAGCGAGTTGCGCTGATACGCTAAGAACAAAAAGTCGAAGGGAATTTTTTCATGCGTAACTTCGATGAGCTCCTTCAGGAATCGTCCACCATCCATGGTCACCATTGCGCCGGCCAAGTGCTGGGCGTGCGCATGGCGATCCTGGGATGCCGCCAAGTCGGCATCGACGAACCGAAAGGCTGCAAAAAACTCGTGGTCTACGTGGAGATGGATCGCTGCGCGACCGATGCGCTGCAGGCGGTAACCGGCTGCTCGCTCGGCAAACGAACCTTGAAGTTTCTCGATTACGGCAAGATGGCGTCGACTTTCGTCAACACGGAGACAGGTAAAGCGGTTCGGGTGGTCGCAAAAGACGATGCGCGCGCGCTGGCGCCGCGCTATGCACCGGATGCCACGACTCCGCGCGAAGCGCAGAAGCAAGCCTATCGAGTCATGCCCGAAGATACGTTATTCTCTTGGAGCCCCGTCGCATTGCGTATCGCGCCGCAAGAGACGCCCGGTTATCGCGGCGAGCGCGTCCAATGCGCCGCCTGCGGCGAAGGTATCAATTTTCATCGCGAAATAGAGTCGGGCGGCCGCACTGTCTGTATTCCTTGCGCGCAGGGTGGAGTTATTTCGAACGGCAACGGCGTCGGGACGAGACCAAATCCCAAAATCCTGCTGATCGTCGGCTATAAGAAAGTCGGCAAAACCACCTTGATTGAAAAGCTCATTCCCGAGCTTTCGCGCCGCGGCTATCAGGTCGGCACGGTGAAGCACCATCACGCGGATTTTCCGGCAGCGCTCGATACGGCGGGCACCGACACCTGGAGACACCGACAAGCCGGAGCATCAAGCGTTGCCTTGGCGACCCCCACCGATATCGCCGTTTTTCGGAGCAGGGAAACGTCGCTCTCCTTACAGGAGATTGTGTCTGCGCTCGGACCAATGGACATCGTTCTCGTGGAGGGATTTCACAACGAACCGCGCGCAAAAATCGAGGTCCTCTCAGATGCGAGCGCTGAACCGCTCTGCAAAATGGACTGTCATCTCCTCGCCTTTGTGACGTCCAGCGCGCCGGAAACGCCGGTCCCCGCGTTCGCGCCCGACAGCATCAAGCCGCTCGCCGATTTGATCGAGAAACAGCTCTTATGGTCGACCACCGCCGCTCGCCATGATTTTGGATTGAGCTTCCGAGCGATGACATCCAAGTGATTTGCCGCATTGCAACACAAGATCTTGGCAACGGATACAAACGGAGATTTTTACCGTTTGTCTCGGAAAATCTCCCCTCATCGCCCCTGATCCCTTTTTTTCAAAAGAGGGGAACTGATTCGGAGCAGGCCACCAAAATAAACCGAATTAGAAAAGCAAGGGTGAGATTACGCGACTCAATCCGCGCGGACCCTCCGCGCTAAAAGCACATCTTTCTCTACATTGAGTTTTTCAGCAGTCTAGGCATGCCGCTTTCGAGCGTCATGCCGCGCATCCTTCAACTTCGCTCGCAGGTAACTCAGGATATCTATATGTTTGTGTGAGTCGTGAATCATGGTCGTATAGAGCAGCGCGAACATATCGCGATAGAGTCCCCGGCTCTCTTTTTTTAGCCGCTCGTAGTCCTCAATCGACTTGCGCTCATCGGCGAGAAAGCTCTCGACAGACGCGAGCAAACGCCTGGCCCCCTCCCCGCTCTCGCGCGCCCTACGGGCCATTCCTGTCGATCGTGTCCAAGCCAGTTCATCCTTCAACTTCGTTATCATCCGCGTCGTCAGTTCGTGATGTCTCTCTTCGTCCGCGACGATCAGACCGAGAAGAAATCGGATTTGTGGATCGCTCGTTTCTTTCGCAATCTCGCGATAGCTCGAGAGCGACCGCTCTTCCTGACTCGCATGGGATTGGAATTCGTTCATGAGGCGCTGCACGGAGGAAAACTCCGGCGACTCGGGTATGCCCCACATCGAGTCCTCCGCCCGTTGACCGGCGATGATTGCAATCGATCTGGATTTGAGTGCGCGCACCATGGCGGTTTACTCCCTTCGCGACATATTTTCTATAATTTCGATGCAGCAACGCGTATGCCACCGCCCGCGACGAGAGAAGCACCTGTTGCTATTCTGAAAGTTAGGAATTATTCCAGACGAGTTTCCTATTGTTGCGAAGATTCAAGCGCAAAATCGAGCGAACGTTCGAAAACCTCGTGGCATCCCTATTGCGGTAGCGCATTGCAAACGCGGCATGAAAGGTGGCTAAATGGCAAACGTCGAGAATCTTATCTCTCACTATCGCGAGCAGCTCGAGAGCTCCCCTCTCGACCTCGCCGTTGATTGGAAAAAACAGCACCCCGACAAAAAGCTGGTTGGATGCTATCCCGTCTACACACCGGTTGAGCTCATTCACGCTGCCGGGATGGTACCCGTCGGTGTTATCGGCGCAGGGAACCGGCTGGAGATCGCCCACGCGGATTCTCGTTTTCAATCTTTCATCTGCTCCATCGTAAAAAGCACGCTAGAGTTGGGTCTCACCGAGCGGCTTAAGTTTCTCGACGGCATTGTCTTCCACTCGATCTGTGATCCCGCGCGTAACCTCGGCAGCGTCTTCAAAAGAAATTTTCCCGATCTCATGGTGGAATACATTCACTTTCCCCAAAACATGACTTCCGTCCACACCGTTGAATACTTGATCTCAGAGTACAAGAGGCTTTGCGAGAGCTACGAGCAACTGTCCGGTGTCAAAATCACTGATGATGCCTTGAGAAAGAGTATCGCGCTCTACAACGAACAGCGGCGTTTGGTTCGAGAACTTTATGCCATCCGCAAAGAAACGCCGCAGAATCTTTCGACCGTCGAATGTTATGTCCTGACGCGCGTTGGTACTTTGCTGCCCCCCGACGAGCACATCGCAATTTTGCGCGAAGCGCTCCTGGAACTGCACCGACGCAACGAAAAGCCCAAAGACCGGATCAAGGTCGTCCTGGAGGGATCTTTCTGCGAACAGCCGCCCATCGAATTGCTCGACGGGCTCGAGTCGGCCGGTTGCTATATCCTCGACGACGACATCCTGATCGGCTGGCGCTGGTTCCCCGCGGATATCTCGATTGAAGGCGATCCGATGCGCAACCTCGCCAATGCTTACATCAATCACAGCGTTTATTCTGGCGTGAAACACGACACGCGCGAGCCCAAGTCCAAACACCTGATCGACAAATACAAAGAAACCGGCGCATCAGCGGTGCTGATTCTCGCCGCTAAATTCTGCGAGCCGGCTCTGTTCGATTACGCGCTCTATAAACGGGCACTGGAAAAAGAGGGTATTCCGCATCTTTGCCTCGAGTTCGAAGAAAAGATGTGGATCTTCGATAAAGCGAGAACCGAAGTGGAGACATTCGTGGAATCGATGCTGTTCGATTAGCAGGCTGCTGAAAAGGACTCATATGCTTCGTTGCTCTCATTCGCCTCGCGTCAACGTACTAGCTCAGTACGCCTCTGCTCGTCGATCTATCGCGCGCCTCGCCTCTGAGATCCTTTTGAGCAGCCCGGGGAAGGCCGCGCACGCAAAGCACGCTGGAGGTCAAAATGACTGAGACCGTTGCCAAAAGCACGTACCAGGGTCAGATGCATCTTTTGCAAAAGGAGATGATGGGGCGCTACTTCGAGCGCATGACCCGCGCCGCGGAGCAAGGCGACGACAAAGCCGTCTATATGCTGATCAGCGGCAACCCTGTGGAATTGATTCAGGCGTTCGACTTGATCCCCGTTTATCCGGAAATCGACGCCCTGCAATTGGCGGTCAAGAAGAGCGCTCTGCCGTTTATCCAAAAGGCTGAGGAGCTGGGCTACTCAATGGATAACTGCGCCTACGTGAAGGCCGACGTCGGGCTCTTTCTCGGCGATCGAAAGACTCCGTTCGCGACCATTCCCCTGCCCTCGCTGATTCTTTGTAACTATGTCGGTTGCAACGTTTACTTGCAGTGGTTCGAGCACCTGGCCGAGTATAGCAATGGACAGCTCTACAACCTTGACATCCCGTTCTTGCGCAATCCTACCGGCCAACCAAGCCCGGAGGACATTACTTACGTCGTGCGCCAGCTCGAAGAGGTCATCGAGATCTGCGAAAAGCTGACCGGCAAGAAACTTGACTACGCTCGATTGAAAGAAATCGTCGCCCGCTCAAGTGAAACCGGCGAGATGTGGTCGCGCATCAAGGGGCTGACCAAGAATATCCCCTCGCCCTTCGACGCTTACTTCGACTCGGTGACCATGATGGCGCCGCTCTACTGCCTCAGGGGAACAGAGGATGGAGTAAAATTTTTCGAAACCGCCCTCAAAGAAATGGAAGAAAAAGTGCGCATGGGAACTGGACCACTACCAGAGGAACGCTTCCGCTTCATCATCGAGGGACCGCCGCCCTGGCCCTATTTGCGAACATTCAGAGATATGTTTTCCAAATGGGGCGCGGTGGCGGTGGCTTCGACTTACTCCACCGTCGGTGGCCTGTGGGAATTCGGCTTCCGCCATGATGCCAACCACCCCCTGGAATCCATCGCCCAGCATATGCTCCAGTGGAACGTCACCAACCGCAATTTTCTGCAGCGCTATCAGCAGATCCGCCGCTATGTCGAAGAATGGCACGCCGACGCTCTGGTAATTCATTCGGTCAAAAGCTGCCGCCTCTTTTCTGCGGGACAAGGCGACATGCGTGAATATTTCACCAAAGAGCTGAACGTACCGACCCTACTGATCGAATCGGATCTCGAAGATCCGCGTTATTTCTCCGAAGCGCAGCTCAAGAACCGCATCGACGCATTTTTCGAATCTTTGGAGCACAAAAAAATGGTCCGTGCCGGAGCGGAAGCAGGAGGCACAGCATGATTTACGCCGCGGGCATCGACGTTGGGTCTACGCAGACCAAAGGGATTATCCTTAACGACAAGTTCGAAATCATCGCCAGAGCTTTGACTGATACCGGCGCCTACGTCACCAGGGCTGCCGAAAGATGCTTCGTCGAAGCGCTGAAAATTGCCGGCATCAAGCGCGAGCAGGTCGCCTACGTCGTCGGCACAGGTTACGGCCGCTACAAAGTCACCTTCGGCGACGCCCAGATCACCGAGATCAGTTGCCATGCGCGCGGCGCTAGCTACCTTTTTCCTAATACCCGTACCGTGATCGACATGGGCGGTCAGGATGCCAAGGGCATCAAGATCGGTATCGACGGCGACGTAAAAGACTTCGTGATGAACGACAAGTGCGCCGCCGGCACGGGGAGATTTCTCGCTAGTGGCGCCGAGGCTCTGGGCATGAGATTGGACGATATCGGCGAGATATCGCTCAAGGCGAAAAATCCGGTGCGACTCACCACCGTGTGCACAGTCTTCGTCGAGTCTGACATCATGTCCTATCTCGCCCAAGGCAAAAAGACCGAGGATATTCTCGGCGGCGTGCACAGCGCGATCGCCGCACGAACCATTTCATTGGTGCGGCGTGTCGGCATCGAGCCGGAAGTGACTTTCACGGGAGGCGTGTCACTCAATATCGGCATGGTGCACGCGCTCGAAGAAAAACTGGGCATGAAGCTCAATGTGAGTCCGGATTCCCATTTCGTCGGCGCGCTCGGGGCGGGCATTTTTGCGCTTGAGCGCGCAACGAAGTCGATGAACGAATCGCAAAAAATAACAGGAGGCGAGGCGGTGGGGGCCTAGCGCCTTATGCCTCATGCCTATTGCCTATTCAGGAGGCATCATGACTTTTGTCGCTGGCATTGACATGGGCGCCAAATCAACCAAGGCGGTAATCTTGGATGGGGAAAAGCGCATTTGCGGCAAGGCCAACGTGAAAACCCGTCCGGACTTCGCTGCGGTCGCCAAGGAGGTATTGGACTTTGCGCTTGAGCGGGCGGGGCTTAAAGAGAATGACCTGAACTACATCGCCACCACCGGTTTCGGCCGTTACAACGTTCCTTTCCGCGATGTTCAGATCACCGATATCACCTGCGTCGGGCGAGGCGCGGTTTTTCTCTTTCCCAAGACCCGCTGCGTACTCGACATCGGCGCGCAAAGCACCCGGGCGCTCAGAGTCAGCGACACCGGCAAGGTGCGCGAGTTCCGCACCAACGATAAGTGCGCGGCCGGCGCCGGCGGATTCATCGAGCGCGCTTGCAAATATCTGGAGGTCAATATCGATCAGGTCGGCGATCTCTCGATTCAGGCGAATAAACCACAGACTATCAGCAGCGTCTGCGCAGTCTTGGCCGAATCGGAAATAATCAATCACGTCTCAAACGGCGAGACGGTCGAAAACATTTTGCGCGGCGTCCACAACTCGCTCGCTTCCCGCGCCTTAGCATTGCTCAAGCGCTCCGGCATGGAAGACGAGGTCACCTTCGTCGGCGGCGTGGCCCGTCAAAAAGGAATGGTGAAGGCGCTGGAGGAGACACTCAAGAGAAAGATCAATGTCAGCGAAGAGCCGGAACTGGTCGGCGCTTTGGGCGCCGCCCTGCTCGCGTTACGCCGCCTGGAAAAGATTCGGGAAGATAAGAAAACAGCCGTGATAGGAGAGGAGGCAAGAGCAGCGTCATGAAGCTTCAAGGAAAAACCGCTCTGATAGCAGGAGGCGGAGGAGGAATCGGCCGCGCGGTCGCGCTGGCATTGGCACACGAAGGTGCAAAGGCAGCGGTCGCAGATATTGTCAAAGACAATGCCGAGAAAGTCAGCGGCGAGATTAAGGCCTTAGGCATGGACGCTATGGCCTACCAAGTGGATCTGACCAAGAAGGCCGATGTCGATCGCATGGTGAGCGAAGTCCTGGCACGCTTCGGTCAGATCGATATTCTTGTCAACTGCCAAGGATGGGATCGATTGGAGCCTTTCGTGGAAAGCCACGAAGAAACCTGGGAGAAACTGCTGGCGATCAATTTCAAGTCCGTGCTTTATACGGTCAAAGCCGTCTTGCCCCAGATGATCTCTCGCGGCGGCGGCAAGATCGTCAATATCAGCTCTGATGCGGGCCGGGTCGGCTCCAGCTGGGAAGCGGTCTACGCCGGCGCCAAGGGAGCTGTCATTGCGTTCTCGAAGACCGTCGCGCGCGAAGTGGCGCGTTACAAGATCAACGTCAATGTCGTGTGCCCGGGCCTGACGGAGACCCCGCTGCTCCAGGCCGTCAGGAGCCAGTCGGAACAGACCGCAAAAATTATCGAAGCGGTAACCAAGGCCACGCCCTTTCGCCGTCCGGCAAAACCCGAAGAAATTGCCGAAGCGGTGCTGTTCTTCACCTCTCCGGCGGCGGAATTTATCACAGGACAAACATTGAGCGTCAGCGGCGGATTGACGATGGTGTAAGTAAATTGAGAATTAATAATGGAGAATTGATAATTGAAGACGTAAAACTCAAAATTGGGATTGGATTCGATTATCCATTCTCCATTTTCAATTTTCCATTCTAAATTGTCCATTCGATTTGAGGTAACCATGCGCAACGACATCAAAGCCATCGACTTTATGTACTACGTCGCCACGCCGGAATTCATCGCCAAGTGGAACGAGGCAAAAAAGGGAGAGCTCATCTGCCGCATGGAAAAGGCCATCGGCGGTCTGCCTCAATACGACAGCATCGAAGCGATGATCGCCAAGATGGATGAGGCCGGCGTCGAGAAAGTGTTCATCACCCAGTGCAAAATGTGGTCGTACCGCAACAAGTGGATGTACATGGACACCAAGCTCGAAGAAGTCGCGCAATACACGACCCGCTATCCAACACGCTTTGTTGGACTTGCCAGCTACAATCCATTTCGCATCAAGGAGTCGCTGCAGGAGCTGGAACAGGCGATCAAAGTTCATGGTTTTAAGGGCGTGTACATTCACATCTACGGCTTCGACATCCCGCTGCACGACGCGAAGATGTACCCGCTCTACGCCAAATGCGACGAGCTCAAGATCCCGGTTTCAATGCAGGTGGGCCACGTATTGGAAGCGATGCCGAGCGAGCACGCGCGGCCGATCTATCTCGACCGTATCGCCAGCGATTTTCCAGAACTGAAAATTATCGGCGCGCATACCGGCTGGCCCTGGGTCGAGGAGCTAATCTCAGTTTGCTACAAGTGGGACAATGTATACTTTGGCGTCGATGCCTGGATGCCGAAATACCTGAAGCCGGAGATCATACATTATATCAATAGCCGCATGGGCCAGGACCGTTGTTTATGGGGAACCAACGGGCTGCCTTGGAAAGAGAGCTTGGATCAGTGGGAAGAGATGGGACTCAAAGAAGCGACCAAGAAAAAACTGCTGCACGATAATGCGGCGGAGTTATTCGGACTAAGTTAACCCAATGCAAGGAGCAACGCCATGTGCCGCTTTTTGTCTCTCGACTTCGAATTTGATTTAAAGTGTCCAGTCGACAAGGCCAATCATAGGGTGCGGTTTCAAGCCTACCCGTCGCTGCGCGTCCATCCGCTCGACGTCGCCGAGTGTGACGCGAAGCCGTTGGCTGAGCAACTTATCTGCGGCAAAGTCTGCCGGGGGCTCGTCGAGTCCGGCGAATACTGGCAAACGATCTATCCGGAGTCAGCAACTTTCGCACATAGCCAGTGATGCCGCTTCAGTGAATCGCCGGTCCGAATGGCGCAGAAGAGGAGCGAAAATAACATGCAGCGAACCCTGCAGTATAGTGAGGACGGCGCGGTGGCGACGATCCGACTATATCGTCCGGAGAAGAAAAATTCGCTCAATGCCGAAATGCGACTGGAAATGGCGAGCTTGCTGAACGATCTCGCGCGCAAATCGGCCATCCGAGCAGTGTTGATTACGGGGGGTGACGACATCTTTTGCGCCGGGGCGGACATCAGCGAGATGGGCGGTCCCGCCAACGCCGAATCCTCTTATCGCCATGCGCGGGACTTTCAGATCCTCTTCGATCAAGTCGAGGCATTGCCTCAACCGGTGATCGCCGCAGTCTCAGGATATGCTTTGGGCGGCGGCTGCGAATTGGCGATCGCCGCAGATTTTCGCATCGCCTCAGAGACCGCCCGCTTCGGCCTTCCTGAAATCAAGATCGGCGCCTTCCCCGGCGGCGGCGGCACGCAAAGACTGACGCGTTTGATCGGGGTCGCCAAAGCCAAAGAACTAATTCTCACAGGCGACCCGATCACGGCCGAGCAAGCGCTCGCCATCGGTTTGGTGATGAAAGTTACGTCGACTGAAAAGTGCTTAGAAGAAGCTAGCAGCTTCGCCGCTAAGCTTGCAGCCCTGCCCCGCCTCGCTTTACAAGCGTCGAAAATGTTGATCAATCGCAGTCGGGAGGTCGATTTGACGACCGGTCTTGAATTCGAAGCGCGCACTTTCGCCGCCATTGCGCACACGCACGATCTGGCCGAGGGAACCAAAGCGTTTCTCGAAAAACGCAAGCCCAATTTTACCGGCGACTGAGAGACAAGAATGAGAGTAACTGCTTTTTATTATCCGCGGCTCCAGAGCATACCCCTCTTTGAAAAAGAGGGGCTAGGGGAGATTTCCGTTCCAAGCGCAACCAGCACGTGGCGACGCGGTTTCCACCGGCGCAGGAACGAACTGAAAATTGCAGTCTCGTTGACTTTACTCTCAACCCTTCATATCCCACAGATAAAAAGGTTTCGGGGGAGCCATCTATTATGACCTACGACAGCTTTGTGTTTGAGAACAACGACGGCATCGCGACCATCCGCTTGAATGAT
>Ga0075286_1000087_pt1 | contig 9936 bp, 9 predicted proteins | sample SF_Rice_20C_0N_2_FD_69761 | JGI IMG/M metagenome (GOLD analysis project Ga0075286, IMG submission 69761) | Rice paddy soil microbial communities from Twitchell Island, California, USA - SF_Rice_20C_0N_205 | ecosystem: Environmental > Terrestrial > Soil > Paddy field/soil | place: USA: Twitchell...
TCACCAGGCTCGAGGTGATCGAAGATTTGCGGGCGGAGACCTCCTCATGGGACGGACCTGACTTCGACAGCGACGACGCCGAAAGTTCGCGGAGATCGCAGGCTAGCTCACGGGCGGTCGCCAGGCTAGCCTAGAGTATCCCTCCCAGGCGAGCCGGTCTGACCGACACGCTCGATCTCCTTCGCACGGCCCTCGCCGGCCGCTACGCCCTCGAGCGTGAGCTCGGCCACGGCGGCATGGCGACCGTCTACCTCGCGCGCGACCTCCGCCACCAGCGCCCGGTCGCCCTCAAGGTCCTCCGCCCCGAGCTCGCCGCCAGTCTCGGGCCCGAGCGGTTTGCCCGCGAGATCCGCGTGGCCGCCGGGCTTCAGCATCCCCATATCCTGAGCGTTCACGACTCCGGCGAGGCGGGTGGCCGGGTCTGGTTCACGATGCCGTTCGTCGAAGGCGAGAGCCTGCGCGACCGGCTCCGGCGCGAGGGCCAGCTTCCCCTCGAGGATGCTCTCCGCATCGCTCGCGAGGCCGCGCAGGGGCTGCATCATGCTCACGAGCACGGAGTGATCCACCGCGACATCAAGCCAGAGAACCTGCTGGTCACCGTGGATGGCGCCACACTGGTGGCCGACTTCGGGATCGCGCACGCCCTCACGGGCGACGACGAGCGCCTCACCAGCACCGGCCTGGTGCTCGGCACGCCCGCCTACATGAGCCCCGAGCAGGCTGCCGGCGGGCGCGCGGTGGACGGGCGCGCGGACGTCTACAGCCTGGGGTGCGTGCTGTACGAGATGCTCGCGGGCGAGCCGCCGTTCACCGGGCCCACAGCGCAGTCGATCATCGCCAAACGGCTCGGCGGCCCGCCGCCCAAGGTGAGCCTGCTGCGCCCCGGGCTTCCCGCCGAGGTGGTGGCCGCGGTGGAGCGAGCGCTGGCGGTCATGCCGGCCGACCGATTCCGCGGTATGGCCGAGTTCGCTCGCGCGCTCGAGATGTTCCCGACTACGGCTCCGGCCGCGGAGACCGTGGCCTCCGGCCATCACCGCCCCGCGCCCGCACGCCGGAGGCTGCTGCTGCTGTCGGCACTTGGCGTGGGCGCGGTCGCCGCCGCCGTGGCGTGGCTCATAGTGCGTCATTCGCGCACTGCTCCCACGCTCGACCCCGACGTCGTGGCCATCGCGCCGTTCGACGTGACGGACCCCAGGCTCGGGCTCTGGCGCGAGGGGCTGGTGGACGTGCTCTCGCGGAACCTGGACGGTGCCGGTCCAGTTCGCAGCGTCCCGCCCACTGTGGTGGTGCGACGCTGGAGCGGCCACGCGGATCGGGCGTCGGCCGCGGTGCTGGGACGGCGCACCGGCGCTGGTCTGGTGGTATTCGGCAGCCTGCTCGGCGCCGGCCCCGATTCCGCGCGGGTCACCGCCACGATATTCGACGTGGCCGGCGACCGTTCCGTGTCGGAGCTCGAGGTCCGCGACGCCGCCGACCGTATGGACCGGGTGGCCGACTCGCTCACGGTTCGCCTGCTCCGCGAGATCGGGCGGACCCACCGGATCGAAGCCCTCCGAACCACATCGCTCGGGTCGTCCTCGCTGCCGGCGCTCAAGGCGTTCTTGCAGGGCGAGCAGTGGTTCCGTCGGGCGGCCTGGGACTCGGCGCGAGTGTCCTACGAGCGGGCTATAGCGATCGACAGTCTGTTCCCGCTGGCCCTCTGGCGCCTGAGCCAGGTGCTCGGCTGGACCCGCTCGGCACTCGACGCGACGTCGGTGGCGCTGGCGCTGCGCGCGGGCGAGCTCAATCGCGGCCTCGGTACGCGGGACAGCCTGCTCGTCGCCACCGACTCGGCGCTCTCCGCGCTCTACGCCACCATCCCCCGCGTAAGCTGGGCCACCCTCCAGCGTGCGCACGCGCTGGCCCAGGAACTCACCGACCGCTACCCCGACGACGCCGAGTCGTGGTATCTCCTCGGCGAGGCCCGCTATCACTGGGGTACGCCGGTCGGGAGATCCGCCGCCGAGGCGCTCGAGGCATTCGACCGCTCCATCCGATGCGACTCGTCCTTCCTCCCGTCATACATCCACCAGGTCGAGCTGGGGTTCCGGCTCGATGGGCTGGAGGGAGGCCGGCGGTACGCGCGGCCATATCTCGCGCGGAGTCCGACCGAAGAGGCCGCGGCAGGGGTCAGGCTGGCCGATACCATCGCGGGCATGGTACTGGCCGGCAAGGACCCGCGGCCGGTGCTGCGCGGGGCCACGCCTTCTGACCTGCACGAGGCCCATTTGCTCCTGAGGACCGCCAGCGATTCCGCGGAGACTGGGGTGGCGGTCGCTCGAGCTCTAGCCGCCGCGCCCGACGTGGATGACCCGACGCTGGCACGCCAGCAGCGCGAGGTGTGGCTCGGCCAGACGCTGCTCAACCGGGGGCACGTCCGCGAGGCGGTGCGCCACCTGTACGGGAATCCCCTGACCATCCCGCCGTACCTCTTCGAAGTCGCGGTGATGAGCCCTGCGCTGCCGGACAGCGTGGACCGCGTGTTTCGCCGCCTGCTCCACAGCGACCGGGTGCTGGCGGTGTCTTTTTCACAGGCCTATTGGCTGGCGCGGGGCGACAGTGCGGCGCTGCGGGAGATAACGCGCCGCGGGGACTCGCTCGCCCTCGCCGCGCCAAGCGTGCTCGAGCGCCGCATCGCGACACACGGCTCGCGCGCGGCCGCGGCCTCCCTGGCCCTCATGCGGGGCGACAGCTCGGCGGCGGCGCGGGCGCTGGAGTCGCTGCCGGACTCCCTGTGCCCGCTGTGCTATCCGGCGCGCATGATCCTGGGCCATCTCCTGGCCGCGAGGCATGACGACCGGAAGGCCGCCGCATTGCTCGATCGCTGGCTGGTGGACCTGGAGGTGCCGAGCAACGTGCTCTGGGTGCTCGAGCGCGGGCGGGTAGCCGAGCGGCTGAACGATCGGGAGAGGGCAATACGCAGCTATCAGTACGTCGCCGATGTGTGGCGGCACGCAGACCCGGAGCTGCAGCCGTACGTGGCGGAGGCGCGGGAGGGACTCGGGAGGATGACGGCCGAGCCGAGGTAGCGGGCCAGGGGCCGCCGGGCTAGCCTTGAGTGCACGATGGAACAGCTTCCCACCGACTACCCGGCCGCGATCGAGATCGACTATCCCGACGCCCCGCGCAATTGGTTCACCACCCTGCTTCGCCCGGTGCTGGTGATTCCCATCGCGATCATCCTGGCGCTCGTCTCCGGCACCGGCGTGCACACACGCGCGGGAACGTCATCGGTCGCAGCCGGTGGCGTCCTCTTCTGTGCGACCGCGCTGATGCTGGTGTTCCGGCAGAAGTACCCGCCCTGGTGGTTCGACTGGAACGTGTCGCTGACGGCCTTCGGCATCCGGGTCATGGCCTATCTCGCCCTGCTGCGCGACGAGTATCCATCGACCGACGAAGAACAGGCCGTCCATCTGGACATCGTGTATCCCGATGCCAGGCTGGAGCTCAACCGCTGGCTGCCGCTGGTCAAGTGGCTGCTCGCCATCCCGCACTTCATCATCCTGAGCCTGCTCGGCATCGCGGCCGTGGTCTGCGTGATCATCGCGTGGTTCGCGATCCTGGTCACCGGGCAGTATCCGCGGCCGCTGTTCGACTTCGTCGTCGGCGTCTTCCGCTGGTGGCTCCGGGTCGCGGCATACGCCATCCTGCTCACGACGGATCGATACCCGCCGTTCCGCCTGCGCCGTTGAATGGGGTCTGGTGAAATGGGACGAAGGCCGGCAGCGCGAGCTGCCGGCCTTCTCACTCATGGGGACGGGGTTACTTCTGAACGGTGTCGGTATCCACCGGCTTGTCACCCCGCATCTTCGCGGTGTCGGTCGAGACCATGGTGTCGTGGCTGATCACTGCGGTATCCTGCATCTCGCGCTTGGTGACGACGGTGTCGGCGGAACCCCGGGCGCCGGTCTCGTCGTCGGTGCCGGGGCGCTTGGCGCAACCCACGACAGTCAGCAAGGCAAGGCAAACGGCGGCGGTACGCAACATGGCAGGCCTCCAAAACGTGGGACGGCAGGACTTGCACGAGAATTCGTGGCTACTTCGTGGCTACAAGGTCGTAAGGGAGTCGGGTTGGCGCGGTGACTGGCCTCACGGAGGCCCGCCGAACCGACCCGGGCGTGGGATCCAGGACACTCCCCCAGGTGACAAGCCTAAATTCCCGTCCTGGCTTCGAGATCGGCACACAGCGCGCCGCCACGGCGACGCAGATCAATAGGAGGCAACAATGGCGGTACAACAGGCAATCGACGAAGCGGCCATCCGCCGCCGCACCGATACGCTGGTCGAGGCGGTTCGGGCCATGGATCTCGAAACCGTGAAGACGGTCTACGCTCCGGACCTGGTGTCGTTCGACATCGTACCGCCGCTCCGGCACTTGGGAGCGGAGGCCAAATGGAAGAACTGGGTGGACGTCTTTACCGTGTACCAGCGGCCGCTCGGTTACGAGATTCGCGACCTCACGATCTTCGTGGGCGAGGACGTTGCATTCGGGTACAGCCTCAATCGCATCAGCGGCACGTTGAAGAATGGGAACAAGAACGAGAACTGGGTTCGGTGGACGGCCTGCTTCCGGAAGGTCAACGGCCACTGGCTCATCGCGCACGACCACGTCTCGGTGCCCGTGGATTTCGCAAGCGGCAGCGCCATGCTGAACCTCACGCCCTGACCTCTGGAGGGCGATTCCTCCGTGGTCGCCACGCTGCCGGTTCCGCCTTAGCTTTGAGCCATGGCTCACCGCGGCGCCGGAACCGTCCCCGAGTCGATCGCCGTGGGCGACCGCTACACCGTGGTCCGGGAGCTGGGCCGGGGCGGGATGGCGGTGGTGTACCTCGGGCGCGACCGCAAGCACGACCGCCCCGTCGCCATCAAGGTCCTGCGCCCGGAGATCGTCGCCGGCGAGGCCGCACAGCGCTTTCTGCTCGAGATCCAGATCCTGGCGCGGCTCCAGCACCCGCACATCCTCTCGCTGCTCGACTCCGGCGCCACCGATGAAGCGTCGCCGAGGCCGTACTACGTCATGCCGTACGTGGACGGCGAGTCCCTGCGCCAGCGGCTCACGCGCGAGGGCCCGCTCGCCGTGGCGGAGGCGCTGCGCCTGGTGCGGGAGACCGGCGAGGCGCTCCACTACGCGCACGGCGAAGGACTGATTCACCGGGACGTGAAGCCGGAGAACATCCTGCTGTCGCAGAGCCACGCCCTGGTCGCCGACTTCGGCATCGCGCGCGCCGCCGGCGTCGCGGCAGGCGTCACGGCGCACGGCGAGCGGCTGACCCAGGCCGGCATGAGCATGGGAACGCCCGCCTACATGAGCCCCGAGCAGGCCGAAGGCGAGCTGGGCGTGGACGCCCGGGCCGACCAGTACAGCCTGGCCTGCGTCCTCTACGAGCTGCTGGCGGGACAGCCGCCCTTCACCGGTCACAACTTTGCCGCCGTGCTGGCGCGCCAGCTGCTCGACCCGGTGCCGCCGCTCACCACGCTGCGTCCCGGCGTGCCGGGGTCGATCCGGCGAGCCATCGAGCGGGCGCTGTCCAAGACGCCGGCCGGCCGCTTCGGCACGGTACTCGAGTTCCTGGCCGCCCTGGAGGCGCCCGACGAGCCCGCTGCCATGGCCGCGGCGAAGAAGGCCATCGTCGTGCTGCCGTTCGCCAATCTGAGTCCCGATCCCGACAACGCGTACTTTGCCGACGGTCTGATGGAGGAGGTGATCGCCGACCTCTCCCGGGTCCGGGCGCTCACGGTGATCTCCCGCACCTCGTCGGTCAAGCTCAAGGACAACGGCTGGGACCTGCGCCGCATCGGGCGTGAGCTCAACGTCCGCTACGTGCTCGAGGGCAGCGTGCGCCGGGCGGGCTCCGCGCTCCGGATCACGGCCCAGCTGATCGACACCGAGACCGATGCCCACCTGTGGGCCGAGAAATATTCGGGCACGGTGGACGACGTGTTCGACCTGCAGGAGCGGCTGTCGCGCCGGATCGTCGAGGCGCTGGAGATCACGCTGTCGCCGCCGGAAGACCGCGAGATCGCGGCGCGGCCGATCGCGGACGTCCGCGCGTTCGAGTATTACCAGCGCGCGCGGCAGGAGTACTACCGGTACAGCTCCGAGGGGATGACGGCGGCCCGGGCGCTGGCGGAGCACGGGCTCGCCGTGGTGGGGCCGCACGAGGCGTTGTACGGCATACTCGGCACCGTGTACGCCTGGTCACCCACCGTGCTCGGCGGCGACGAGGAGACCACGCTGCGGGAAGCGGAGTCGTGTGCGCGGCGCGCCTTCGAGCTGAACCCGAATTCGGCGCAGGGCCTATCGATCATGGGCCAGGTCGCCTACCGCCGGGGGCAGGCGGGCGAGGCGGTGCGGCTGCTGACACAGGCCCGAGCCGCCGATCCCAACAATCCCGACGCCATGCACCAGCTGGGCGGCGCGTATCTGCTGGGCGGACGGATCGGGCCGATGCGCGAGGTGCTCACCAGGCTGGTGGAGATGGACCCGCTCACGGCCAGCAATCACTGTCTTCTGGGCCTCAGCTACTCGCTGGGCGGCGATCCGGCCGGCGCGCTGCCGTCGCACGAGCGGGCGGTCGAGCTGGATCCGCGGAGCACCATCTGCCGGGTGTGCGACGCGGTCGCGCTGACGGCGGCGGGGCGCGAGACGGAGGCGGCGAGCCAGTTCGAGTGGCTGGAGCGCCAGCCGAAGGACGATGCGCTGGCGGCGCTGGCCATGCGGTTGCATCGTGGGCTGACCGGCGACCGCGCGGCGGTGCTGGCGCCACCGAGCCCCGCGGAGCGCGCGATGGGGGAGTCGGACGAGTACTGGTCGTACCTGATGGCGGCGGGGTACGCGCTCGTGGGAGAAGACGATCAATCGCTCGACTGGCTGGAGCACGCGGTCAAAGTCCGGGGGTGGATCGACCACGTGTACTTCACCCGCTACGACCGATTCCTCGAGAATGTGCGCTCGACTCCGCGATTCCAGGGGCTGATGGCGTCGGCGCGGGAGCGGTACGCGCGGTTCACGGACCAGGGGACTCCCACAGCAGTCCGCGGCGGTGCGGCCACCCGAAGGTAGCACACCGCCGCGGTCCCGCCTTTCATTTTTCTCCTTTCTCCTTTCTCCTTTCTCATGCTGGAGATCACGGATACCAGCTCGCCCCGAACCTGACACGTGTCGTCGTCGTATTGTCGGGCGTGCCCCAGTCCTGGCGCTGCCCGTCCACCTTCACCTTCCCCATCTTCCCGATCCCGAGACTCAGCCCGCCGTCCAGCGCCAGCTTCGGCGAGACGAAGACCTGTACGCCCCCGCTCGCGCCCACCGCAAGCCCGGAGAGCGAAAGGCTCGAGCTCTCGCCCGTGGCGAAGTTGTCCACCGTCGTGCTCAGGCTCCGCCTGCCCACCCAGGCGCCGATGTACGGCATCGCCTTGCTGCGCGCGATCGGAAAGTTGAGCCGGGCACCCGCCTCGAGGTGGGTAAGGCCGAAGTCGCCCTCGAGCCCGGGCACGTCGATGGCCTGCTTGGCGATGTCGAGCCCGGCATAGGCCAGCAGCCTCGGCGTGATCCGGTATCCCACCTCGACGCCACCGCCGAGTCCGGCGGAGGTGTTGATGCTGCCGCCGGCATCGCCGACGGAGGTGCCGAGCGCCGCGGTCGAATGGCCGTTGATCACCCAGCGGGACGACAACGGACGCACGACGTGATGGTGCTGGGCCTGAGCCGAGCCGGCGAGACCGACCGAGGCGGCGAGAGCCGCGAGAAGTATGCGCTGCATGGTGACGCTCCTTTTCCCGTAGAGTCCGTGGTTGAGTGTCTACTGCTGGAGGCGGAAGCCGAACGACGTGTCCGGCCGCCCGTCGCCGTCGAAGTCGTACTTGATCGCGACCATGCCCTGGAGCACGACGCCGATGAACGAGTCGCCGTAGATCTCCGAGCTGAAGGCGAGCGGCAGCGCGCCGTCGGAGATGGGGCCGGCCTGCTTGAACTCGCCCTCGTCATCGAGCCCGAACGACGTCTTGTCGTCCGTGTAGCGGAGCGACAGCTCGAAGGTCTGGAGCGCGTCGAGCGTCAGCGTCGTGGCGTCGAACCGGTAGAGCCCGATCACCGTGCCGTCGGGATTACTGACCGTCACGAGCTGTCCCGGCTTCGAGTCGTTGATCTGTTCCAGCACGTAGGTGCCCTGGACGCCTGCCTGCGGCGGCGGGGGCGGGGGCACCGGAGGCCCCGGGTCCAGCACCGGCGGCTCTGGATTTGGCGCGGTGGTGTCGTGGCTCCCGCCGCAGCCGGCGAGCGCGAGAGCGAACCCGAGCACGAGCGCCTTGGTCGGGGGCATCATTGGGCGAACACCAGCTGCACGTCGGGCACGCCGTTGTAGCACCAGTCGTACATGATCCTGATCTCACCGCCGTCCACGGTCCCCCGGTACGTCGAGCCCGAAACCGCCGAGTTGAACCAGACGGTGTCGTTGGCCTCGTCCGTCTCCATCTGGCCGTCGTCCTCGTAACCGACGTCGCCGTAGTAGTCGTCGTGCGCCTGCAGGTTGATGCGCCAGCCCCCCGTCTTCATGTCGAGGTGCAGCGCGCCGCTGTAGAAGCGCGTCACCGAGCAGTCCTCGAGCTGCGCATCGGCCGGCAGCCCGGCGAAACCGAGCGCCACCAGCTCGAGCTGCCGGGAGTTCTCGTTGTTGCCTCCCCCATTGGGGTCGGTGGGGCCGTGATCCCCGCCGCATGCGCCGGCCACCAGGAGCGCCAGCGTCAGCGACATCCGTCCGGCCAGGCGTCCAATTCCTCCTCGCGATGACATCGTGCTCTCCTTCCTCGCGCCGTTGGCGCGTTCACTGGGTTCGTGCGCGGGTCGCAGAGTGCGCCCGCGCCTTTCCTACCGCGCCGCCGCGATGCTCTCGACCGTGGAGTCGCCTTCGGCGGCGAAGCTGCCGTGCACCGTCACCCACCGGTTCTCGTTGCCGGGATCGGCCCCGAGGAATCCGCGGGCCTGGATCTCGAACGTCCCCGAGATGCGTCCTTCACCCGAGTCGGTGATCGTCACCGAGCCCGAAGCGCCCTGAAACCAGCCGATCGGGTGCCCGGGCGTACCGGCCGCAAAGGAGGCGTGAAACGCCGGGCCGCCTCCGATGTCGTCCCACGAGGAGCGGATGGGATACCGGCCGGGCGCGGGAAGGCGATCGCCGGGCAGCGCGAGGTAGATCGCCCCCGCCCCGGTTTCGGCGCCGAGGGACAGCGTGACGATCGGGCGGCCGCGGACGGCCCGGGGCACGACGCCGAAGCGGGCTTCCGCGCCCTCGACCCGGAGCCGCACCGCGCCGGTGGATTCGATCGTGAAAGTCGGCGCCGGGGTCGCGCGGAGACCCAGGGCGATCGCGGCCAGGAGGCCGACGGTGGTCGAGCGGGCGTACATGGCATCCTCCTCATTCGTCGTTCGTTCGTGGGTCCGGCCGATGCCGGCGTGACTGACGGGGACCACGTTATCGGGCGGGCTCACGGCTCGATCACGAGATTCTCACGAGGCCACTTGTGAGGACGGCCGGGGGGCGGGATATTGGCCGGAACCAGAAGCAGGACACGGTCTTACTCGTGAAGCGCATCCAGACGCTCGGCGGCCTTGCGGTCTTCGACGGCTCGCGCCCGCTGGGCGGGAACGCCCAGCAGCCAAGGCGGCTCGCCGTCCTGGCGGTGCTCGCCCGCGCCGGGGACCGCGGGGTGAGCCGCGACCGGCTGACCGCGCTGTTGTGGGGAGATGTGGAGGAAGAGCGCGCCCGGCGGAGCCTGAACCAGGCGCTCTACGCGCTTCGGCAGGAGCTGGGGGCCGAAGACGCGATCCTGGGCACCCGCGACCTCCGAATTAACTCCGAGCTGATCGAGGTGGACCTCGCGGCGTTCGACACCGCGAGGGCG
>Ga0075286_1000088_pt1 | contig 9926 bp, 4 predicted proteins | sample SF_Rice_20C_0N_2_FD_69761 | JGI IMG/M metagenome (GOLD analysis project Ga0075286, IMG submission 69761) | Rice paddy soil microbial communities from Twitchell Island, California, USA - SF_Rice_20C_0N_205 | ecosystem: Environmental > Terrestrial > Soil > Paddy field/soil | place: USA: Twitchell...
ATGGACTGGCGCGCCCCGGATGGCCGGGTCGTTGCGCCCGGGACGACGGTCGGCATCATCCGTGGGTCGCTCGCCCGGATCCTCCGCGCCGAGCGGCCGATGCTCAATCTCCTTCAGCGCGCCTGCGGTATCGCCACGGTCACCCGCGAGTACGTGAGCGCCGTGGCGGGGACGGGCTGCCGCGTCCTCCACACCCGGAAGACCGCGCCGGGGCTCAGGGCGCTCGACATCGCCGCCGTCATCGCCGGCGGAGGCGAGCGTCACCGGGCCGACCTGGCGCACGAGGTCATGGTCAAGGACAATCATTGGCGGGCGCTCGAGCTCGAGGGCGGCGCCCTCGACCGCGCGCTGGATGCCGCGCGGTCGCTCGGCATCACGGCGCTCTACGTGGAGGTGGAGTCGGAGCAGGAGGTGGACGAGGCGTGCCGCGCCGGAGCCACTCGGCTGCTGGTGGACAACCAGAGGCCCGACGGGGTGCGGGCATGGGGCGACCGGGCGAGAGCGATGAACCGTGAGATCGAGATCGAGGCCACCGGCGGGATCACGCTCGAGAACGTGCGGGCGTACGCGGAGGCAGGCGCGAACTTCGTGTCGGTCGGGGCGCTGACGCACAGCGTGCGGGCGGGGGATCTGGGAATCGAGGTGCGGCTGTGACGCTCGTCGCCGTGACCAGCACCCGCTGACGCCGGGCGGCGTCCCTAGGCTCGAACCTCGCCCGGCTTCCGCCTCAGCGCCATCCACCCGTAGTACACCGGCACCCCCGCCAGGATGATCCCGAACGTCACACCGGTGTTGACCGGGTCCGCCACCAGCGCGTTCACCACCATGCCCACTGACGCCAGCAGGAACAGCAGCGGCACCACCGGGTAGCCCCAGGTGCGGTACGGCCGCGGCATGTCGGGACGGGTGCGGCGGAGGACGAACACCGCCGCCACCGCCAGCGCATAGAAGGGCCAGATGCCGAGGATGAACTTGTCGGCGAGCTGCTGGAAGTCGTTGAGGAGGACGTAGACCACACCCAGCGCGGTGGCGAGCCAGATGGCGACCGAGGGACTCTGGAACCGTGGCGAGATCCGGGCGATGCCCTTGAAGAAGAGCCCGCGGTCGGCCATGGCGAAGAAGATCCGGGGTCCGGTCATCATCGATCCGTTGAGCCCACCGAAGCAGGAGACCATCACTATCGCGGCGACCACCGCCCCGCCGGCGCCGGCGAGAAGGGGAATGCGGTCGGCGGCGGTGGCGGCGATGAGCTTCGAGCCCGCCATCTCCGGCAGCGGCACCAGGTAGATGTAGGCGACGTTGATGAGGAGGTAGACCAGGATGATCCCCGAGGTGCCGAGGATGAGCGCCAGCGGGAAGGTGCGGGCAGGGTCCTTCACCTCGCCGCCCATGAAGGAGAGATCGGCCCAGCCATCGTAGGTCCACATGATGGCGATGAGCGCCGTGCCGACGAGCGAGAGATTCACCCCGCCGGTCCATGCCGGGACGAAGTGGCTGGTGCTTCCGTCTCCCGCCAGGAAGGCGAGGACGGCGAGCCCCGCCAGCGCCCCGTACTTGGCAAGGGTCACGAGATTCATGAGCACGGCCGCCTTTGCCGCGCCGAGATAGTTGATGGCGCCCACCAGGACCACCGTCGCCGCGGCGATGTATCGAACCTGGGCCGGCGAGATGTCCACGAAGTAGCCGAGATACTCGGCGAGGATGGTGGCGATGGCGCCGAGAGCGGACGCGCGGATCACCATCAGCTCGGACCAGCCGAAGAGAAAGGCGGGTAGCGGCCCGAAGCCCTCGAGCAGGTAGGCGAACACCCCGCCCGAGCGGGGCATTGCGGCAGCCAGCTCCGCGTAGGTGAGCGCGCCGAAGAGGGCGATGAGCCCGCCGAGAACCCAGGCGAGCAGGACGGGGCCCGGCTGCTCGAGCCGGCCGGCCACCGCGGCGGGAACCCGAAAGATGCCGCTCCCGATAGTGCTGCCGATCAGGACGGCAATGGCACTCCAGAGTCCGAGGCTCCTGGGGAGCCGTTCTCCCCAGGCGTCCGGTTGGGATGGCATCGGCTAAATGTAGCCTTGACAAGGGCCTGCCGCGACCCGTTCTTTCGCGACGATGAGTCACGAGTCACGAGTCGCAAGTCACGAGTCGGAAGTCGCAGGCCAAGACCCGCGACCCGCGATACACGACTCGCGACTTCTTCGCCGGCTGGCCTGGACCGGGGCCGGCTTCGTTCTGGGGTTGATCGTGCTCGGCGGTGTCGTCCGGATCACCGGCTCCGGCATGGGGTGCGGCGACCACTGGCCTCGTTGTAACGGACAATGGTTCCCGCCGCTCGACCTCCCCACCATGATCGAGATCGGGCACCGCTGGGCCGCGGCGCTCGTGAGCCTGATGGTTCTGGCCGTGGCCGCCGTGGCCTGGGGGAGGCACCGGGAGCAGCCGGCCCTGCGCCGCCCCGCCACGCTGGCCCTCGTGCTGCTGGTGGTGCAGGTGCTCCTCGGCGCCGTGACGGTCAAGCTGGCGCTCCCGCCCTGGGTCATCATCACCCACCTCGCCAACGCCATGCTGCTCCTGGCCACGCTGCTGGTCGTGGCGCTCCGGGCGTCAGCGCCCGGAGGGACCGAAGCCCCCGCTCCGGCCAGGCGGCACCGGAACCACGGACTGGTCGTGGCCACGGCGGCCCTCGGCTTCGTGGTGATCCTGTTCGGCGCCCAGGTGGCCAACTTCCACGCCGGCCTCCTCTGCCTCGGCCTTCCCCTCTGCAACGGGACCCTCGCGCCGCCCCAGGCACCACTCGCGGCGCTCCACTGGACCCACCGGGTGCTCGCCTTTGCCTTCCTCGCCATGGCGATCCTGGTGACCGTCCGGGTGCGTGACACCGGCGGACCGGAGGGCACGAGGCTTCGGCGGTCGGCCTGGCTCGTCCTCGGGGCGACAGTGACGCAGATCGGGGTGGCATCAGCGATGGTGCTCCAGCTGCTGCCACCGGGACTCCGGACGCTGCACCTCCTCGTCGGCTCGCTGGTGTGGGCCTGCCTCGTGGTGCTGGTGTTCTATTCGAGAGTCGCGGGCCGAGAGTCGCGGGTCGCGGACGAGGATCCGAGACTCGGGGCCCGAGACCGCAAGCCGTCTCTCATGGCCGATCTCGTGACCCTTACCAAGCCCCGGATCATCTCGCTCCTGCTGGTGACGACGATCGCGCCGATGTTCATCACGCCGGCGGGGTTCCCCACCCTCTCCCAGATTCTCTGGGTGGCGCTCGGCGGATACCTGATGGCCGGCGGCGCCAACGCCATCAACATGTGGTTCGACCGGGACATCGACTCCACGATGGTCCGCACCCGGCTCCGGCCGATCCCTTCCGGCCGGATCACACCGGCCGCCGGACTGGCCTTCGGCATCGTGCTCGGCGCCGCCGCCTTTGCCGTGTTCTGGCTCCTCGTCAATCCGCTCAGCGCCTGGCTGGCGCTCGGCGGGCTCCTGTTCTACGTCTTCATTTATACCGTCTGGCTCAAGCGCTCGAGTCCCCAGAACATCGTGATCGGCGGAGCGGCGGGGGCGTTCCCGCCGCTGGTGGGGTGGGCGGCAATGACCGGCCGGCTGGACCTGGCGGCGGTGTACCTGTTCGCCATCATCTTCTACTGGACACCGCCGCACTTCTGGGCGCTCGCGCTGATCAAGCAGGCGGATTATGCCCGGGCCGGCGTGCCGATGCTGCCGGTGGTGAAGGGTGAGGCCCGCACCAAGTACGAGATGCTCGTGTACACCCTGGTCCTGCTCCCGCTCACCGTGATGCCGACCCTCTTCGGCGCGCTCGGTGTGTTTTACGGCATCGCCGCCGTTCTCCTCGGCGCGCGTCTCCTCTGGTACTGCGTGCGGCTGCTGCGGGAGCGAAGCATCACGCCGGTGGCCTGGCAGATGTATCGCTACTCGCTGTTGTATCTGGCCCTCCTGTTCGTCGCCATGGGGGTGGACCGGGCGCTGCCGTTCGGGCACCGCCCGGCTCCCAGCGACGTCATCATTCTCGACCGGCCGGGGCAGCCTGTCAGCGCCCTTCCGGCCGCCGAGCGTCTCCATTGAGGTCACCGCGGAACCACGGAGCACACGGAAGTACGAGAGGAAGCAATGCGAGTGCGTCTTCCTCCGTTGACTCTCGTGTGTTGTGTTTTCGTGTTTTCGTGGTGAACTACCGACCAGCGGACCATGCCGGCTGATACCCCCCCGAAACGCCGGCTGCCTGCGCCCGGGCGCTTGACCCGCCTCTGGCCCCGAGTCCGCCCGCATCGTGGCCAGCTCGTGCTGGCCACGCTGGCGCTCCTGGCCGCCTCGGCGCTCAGCCTCGCGTTTCCGATGGTGGTCAAGTACCTCCTCGATGCCGCGTTCGTGCAGCACGACCGCCGGCTGCTCGACCGCATCGCGCTCGGTCTCATCGTGCTGTTCAGCGCCCAGGCGTTTCTCAACTATGGCCAGGCGTACTGGCTCAGCGCGGTCGGCGAGCAGGCGGTGGCGGGGCTGCGCCGGGAGGTCTTCTCCAGGCTCCTCGAGATGCCGCCGGGATTTTTCGCCGACCGGCGCACCGGCGAGCTCACCAGCCGGCTGACCGTGGACATCGGCCTGCTCCAGAGTGTGCTGAGCCATCAGGTTTCCGAGTTCGCCCGGCAGGTGCTGGCGCTGGTGGGCGGCGTGGTCCTCCTGACGCTGCTGCAGCCCCGGCTCACGCTCACGGCGCTCGGTGTGGCGCCCGTGGTGGTGGGCACCGCCCTCATCTTCGGCCGGAAGCTGCGCCGGATCACGACCGGGGTGCAGGACCGGGTGGCGGAGGCGACGGCGGTTGCGGAGGAGGCATTCTCGCAGATCCGCACGGTGCAGAGCTTCGTGCAGGAGCCGGCGGAGCGGGCCCGCTACGGCGACAGGATCGCGGCCAGCGTGCGGACCGCGCTCCAGCGGGCGCGGGTGCGGGGTCTCTTCTTCGGGATGCTCACCTTCTCCACCTTCGCGGGCATCGTGTTCGTGCTGTGGCAGGGCGGCCTGCTGGTGCTGGCGGGAGAGCTCACCGCGGGGTCGCTGGTCTCTTTCCTCCTCTATACGATCACCATCGCCGCCTCCATCGGGGCGCTGGCCACCGCCTTCAGCACCTATCAGGAGGCGGTGGGCGCGGCGGAGCGGGTGTTCGAGATCCTGGAAATGTCGCCCGCCATCGCGGATCCGGCGTCGCCGCTCAGGCTTTCCACGCCGGTGCGCGGACGTGTCGAGTTCGACGACGTCCATTTCCGTTACCTCCCCGATCCGACGCTGGCGCCGACGCTGGAGGGGATCAACCTCGCCGTCAGTTCGGGCGAGGTCGTCGCGCTGGTGGGGCCGTCGGGCGCGGGAAAGACCACACTCGTCTCGCTGCTTCCCCGCTTCTGGGATCCCGATCGCGGGCGCATCCTGCTCGATGGGGTGGACATCAGATCGTTGCGCCTGGCCGACCTGCGAGGCAGCATCGGTGTGGTGCCGCAGGAGCCGGCGCTCTTCAGCGGCTCGATCCGGGAGAACATCGCGTACGCCAGGCCGGGGGCGTCGGACGCCGACGTCGAGGCGGCGGCGCGGGCCGCCCACGCGCACGAGTTCATCGAGCGGCTGCCGCAGGGTTACGAGACGCTGGTGGGCGAGCGGGGGGTCAAGCTCTCGGGCGGGCAGCGCCAGCGGGTGGCCATCGCGCGGGCCATCCTCAAGAATCCCGCGGTGCTGATTCTGGACGAGGCAACCAGCAACCTCGACACCGAGAGCGAGCGCCTCATCGAGGATGCCCTCGGCCGGCTCCTGATCGGGCGCACGACGCTCATCATCGCGCACCGGCTGAGCACCGTCCAGCGTGCCGACCGGCTCCTGGTGATGGACCGCGGGCGGATCGTGGAGGAAGGGACCCACGCGGAGCTGCTGGCGCTCGGCGGGCTCTACGCGCGGCTGTATCAGCGGCAGTTCAGGGAGGGAGACCTCCGGGTGGCCGGAGCGGGAGCAGATATCGGTTGACGCCGGCGGCATCAACCGACGATGGCACCGGAGTCTCCACTTCTCACGGACGGCTTCCGGCACGCTTGCAGGAATTCCTCTACCAGCCACACCACTCCAAGCTGGCGCACCTGCGACCAAGTCTTACCGGTCGGATGCTTGACCAACCGGTAGCAATACGCCGGATCGCGAGACTCTTCGAGACTCGATCGGCAGAGTGTCCATCCGGTCACATCACATTCCACCATCCAGAACACCACCCTGATCCAGGCGGCCAGAGGCTCCAAAGATGGGAGACCATCCCTGTGGAGCAGGTAGGCTACCCGGTGACGGCTCCGCGCACCGATAGCCGACGCAAACAGATCGGCCGATCGGAAGACTCCATGTGCCGCGATGAGAGCCATGAGAATCGCGCGTGATTCAGAGCCGAGCCACGGGAGACTGATGTCCAGCAGAGTGCCCACAATATCTACAGTAGTTGATTCCATGCGGACAACTCGGCAGACCGAGGTTCTCGGCGGATCCCAAGATTGCGGTCGCGGGCGTTGGACGCAATGCGCCAAAGGTCATAGCTCAACGGGCCGGCTGGGCACAGGTTGTAGAGCGGGCGAATCGGCCCGCCTCTCCTGAGCCTAGCAGCAAGCATCACATCGAGGAACCTATGAAACAACCTGGAGCATGGCTTGGAGCCGTCGCCCTCATAGCCTCGGCCGCAGCCCTTGCGTGTAGCGGAGAACAGTCAGATCCCACTCAGCCCTCGACAGCGACACAGCCCGAGATGTCGGTCCAGTGTATCCCCGCCTGCGTGTTCAGCACCTCGATCAGCAACCCGGCGAATGTAACTGTCCCACCAAATACGAATCACTCCACGGTGTTCAGTATCGCAAATACCGGCAATGTGGCGGGTACAACTGCTCTCAGCTGCGCGGCACACAGTGCTGGGCATTTCACTTGTGGTTCGATCAGTCCTGCTAATCTTACGCTCGGCCCCGGTGGTGACGGGGAGGTCACCGTCTCATGGAGTGCCAATGCGTGTTGCATCACGAACGGCAATCTCATCTTGAAAGACTCCCACGGTGGAGGTTCCGGAACTCAGAGGATCAGCGTTCAATGACGCTTCTACTCGAAATCGAGGTCGACCTTAAGAGAACGCCCCACCCTGAACGGGTGGGGCGTTCTCTCATTCCTCTTCATCGCCCAGGAAACGCAGCAAAATGCAACCTAGTGGACGTAACCAGCAATTCTAGATTTCCGTTCCAATATGCCTCTTGTCTTGAAGCCATCTGTCTTCAAAGCATTCGGGATCCTTATTCGGGCGAGAGGCTGACGAAAATCGAGCCCGGGTTCGGATCGTTTTCCGGGTACGCCGGTCCGAAGTTCACGACTGAGGCAAAGTAGGTTCCCGCGGTGAGGGTCAGAGCGCAAGCCTCAGGGGTCCCACCGCCACGACCACCGGCATCGCAAGCCTCGCCAGTATCTGCTCCGCCTGCATCCAGAATGTAGAGCCCCATATCAGCGGCGTTGTCCCAGGTCAGAGTTCCGTCGACAACCGCGTCGGCGGACAAGGTGAACTTGTACAGCGCACACGGGAAGCCGCTGTTCCCGCCGCAGGCCGCCGCGCCAAAGGGAGGAGCGTCGTAGAAGGCTGCCGCCCCCGATGCCGGGACCGCGAAAGTGGGCGCGGTTCCGGCGGCGTCCGTTCCCGGTATCGTAGGTATCGTCGCGTCGACCCTGATGGTATCGAGTTCTGCCGCAGGCAGCGACAGCGAGAATTGCGGCAGCGCATCGAGGATGATGCCGTTGACCGTCAGCAGCGCCGTCGTGCCCGGAGCGGGCAGGAAGGTGAGGGTGGTGGCGGTCGTGCCCAGCACCGTCGGAGGGGTGGCCCCGAAAATGAGAGTGGCCGCCGGATCGAAGGTCGCGCCGCTGAGCGTGAGCGTGACCGCCTCGTTGACCGCAGGCGCGGTATTGGAGAAAGATCCGGGGAACGTGGGCACCGATGCGCTGGTCAGGCGATCCACCGTAGTCGGGGTATAGGTCAGACCGGGCGTGGCCGACGACGAGACCTCCGTGATCGTGGCCGCACCATCGGTGACGTTCGGTGGGGCCAAGAAGTTGATCGAGGAGCCATCGGGCGCCACGCTTTGGACGAAAGCCGGCACGGTGCCGAACGTGACGGTGCTGGTCTGCGCGAATGTCACGCCGGCGGGAGCGGTCAGCGTCACCACTTCGGTCAGGGCCGGTGCCGCGTTGCTGAAGGTGGCCGCGATGGCGTTCTGGGCAATGACCTGAACGGGCACCGTCACGTCCTTGCCACCGGCGTTCACCGTAAACGAGCCCGGCCCATAGGCCGATGCCGTGACGGTGAAGCGGAACTGCTGCGCCGTCGGCGGCACGGTGAACGTCGAGTCGTTCAGAAACTCGCCCCGGAAGCTCGAGTCCCGCTTGACCGTGATCCCGCCCTGGGTCGCGGTGACCTGGTAGTCGAGATCGAGCTGGTTGCCCTGGGCATCCACCGCCCCGACATCCACCGACTTCGTCTCGCCGAGCTCGAGGAATACGGACGAAGGAGATGCGACGAGCCTATCGGCGCCGCCTCGTAGTGCTTCGGTCGGGTCGCCGCTGCAGCCGACCGCGAGAAGGAGGGCGCACAGTGAAACCATACCAGATGTCAAGCGATTCATGCTCCGCACCTCGTTCAAGGGGCAAATGAAGAGAGCCAGGCTCTCGAGTCTACCGCACGATTTGCTGCGACCTCAGATCGACTCCAAGGAACCGCTCGATGTCGATGACGGCATCTTCCTTGTGGAGAATATCCTGCCAGTTGGGAAGACTGTTCCCCTTCACGTCGTTCGTGTAGATGAGCTGATAGTTGCCCAGCCCGCTCGAGCGATCGGCGAAGATGTAGAACCGGTCCTTGCCCCTCCGGTACCGCCACACCTGATAGGGAGGCGACCTCCCTTCCTGGGGACGGTCCAGGCTTTCGTCCGGCGCGCCGTTGCCGACGTAGATGCGTCCACGGTCGGTCTTCCACCCCGACACCGCCGCCCGTCCGCCCTCACCGTACGTCTTGTTGACGTACGCGATGGCCTCGTAGAACGCCTGCCTGGTCTCGTTGGCCGGCGTGTCGGGGGTCGGATCCCGCCGCTGCCAGAACTCGGTCATGAACCGCCGCTTGGCGCGGAGGCTGAGCTCCTTAGAGTATCTCGACAGCTCGCCTGAGTTCGCGATGAGCGCCAGCGGCGCTTTGGCCTCCTCGATCTGCTGCTCGTTCATCGCCGCGAAGTAGCCTTCATCGGTGACCAGTGCCGCTTCGCGCCGCGCCACGTCCTTTTCCAGCGTTTCGTCCAGGGCGGCCATGGTGAATGCCGCCGACCGTTCCACCCGTTGCCCTGCCATATCGAGCCCGGCGGTCATCATGTAGCGCCCGGGAGGCAGGCCACTGAGATCGAGCTGTCCCTTGAGCACCCCGCCGCCGGCCGGCACCGTGACCTTGCTCGGCGCCGTGGTCATCAGCCCCTTGCCGGTCGAGTCCACCACCTTGAGCGAGAGCGTCCCGGCTTCTTCCTTGGGCGAGTACGCCTCCAGCAGGTAGAACGCCGTGGACCGGAGCGGCGTGAGCTCGAGCTGCGCGGCGGCCGTCACCAGCATGCGTCCCCACCTGAGCTCCGCGGGGCGGGGCACCGTATCGTCGGCGGTGGCCGGCCGGATCTTCGGCGAGAGCAGGAGGTCGGAGGCGGCCGGCGCCGCCCTGAAGCCTTCCAGTTCGGCGGTGGATCCCACCCGCCTGCCCGACACCGAGTCCTCGACACCGACCTCGAGCCGGTACTTGCCCGGCGCCAGCGAGAATCGCACCATCTCCACGGCGAACGCCTCGGGCTGGCGCACCGAGGCCGGAGCGTGGTTCTGCCACGATTGCTGGAGGAGCGTGAGGCCGGTCG
>Ga0075286_1000090_pt1 | contig 9909 bp, 7 predicted proteins | sample SF_Rice_20C_0N_2_FD_69761 | JGI IMG/M metagenome (GOLD analysis project Ga0075286, IMG submission 69761) | Rice paddy soil microbial communities from Twitchell Island, California, USA - SF_Rice_20C_0N_205 | ecosystem: Environmental > Terrestrial > Soil > Paddy field/soil | place: USA: Twitchell...
ATCTCACGGAACGAGCGCATCACACTCTCCGTCTGCCGGGTCTTGAAGAAATCGATTGCCCAGAGCGCCCGCTCCCAGTCGGCGAAGAGCGCCTCGAGCTGCGCGGAAGTGGCCGGGCCGGCCTCCTTCCGGGGCCGCTTGAGCGGCTGGGCCTCGCCACCGGCGGCGTTCCAGTACTCGTAGGCCATGATCGCCACCGCCTGGGCAAGATTCAGCGACGGGTGGCGCGGATCGGTGGCGATGGTCACCACCAGTCCGCAGAGATCGAGCTCGGCGTTGGTGAGCCCGCTGTCTTCGCGCCCCGCCACGATCGCCACGGGGCCTTCGGCCACGGAGCGGTGGAGCTCCCCCGCCGCCTCCCGCGGGCGCAGCGTGCGTCGCTTGGCGGCACGTTCCCGGCCGGTCAGCACGGCCACCTGCACGCAATCGGCTACCGCCTCAGCCAGGGTAGGCGCCATCTCGATCCGCGCCACGAAATCGGCGGTGTTGTGGGCAATACCCTCGATGCGGTAGGGGTCGAAGACCTCGGGATCCACCAGCCGCATCCGCTCGAACCCGAAATTTTTCGCGATCCGCACCGCGCTCGCGATGTTGACGATGTCCTGGGGGTTGACCAGGACGAGGATCGGGGGAGGGGAGTCACGGGTCACGGGTCGCGGGTCGCGAGTCCTGAGGGACAAAGCCCGGCGCTTCATGACTCGCGACCCGAGACCCGCGACCCGCGACTCTCATTCCCCCAGGAATCCCGTGTCGAACTTCTTCGCCTTGAGCGCCTGCGCGAGACCGGCCTTCTCCACGGCCTTCATATACGCCTCCTTGGAATCCACCTGGCGGCTCTCCACCAGCTCCATCAGCGCATCGTTGAGCGTCACCATGCCCGCCCGCCGGTTGGTCTGCATCACCGAGGGAATCTGGAAGGTCTTCCCTTCCCGGATCAGGTTCGACACCGCGGGAATCGAGAGGAGGATCTCGCGCGCGGCGACGCGACCACCGCCGGTCTTCCGGCAGAGCGTCTGGGCGATTACGCCCCGGAGCGACTCGGCCAGCATGACCCGTACTTGCGCCTGCCGGTCGGCGGGAAACTGATCGATGATGCGGTCGATGGTGGATGCGGCCGTGGTGGTGTGCAGCGTGCCGAAGACGAGGTGTCCGGTCTCCGCGGTCTCGATGGCGATCGACACGGTCTCGAGGTCGCGCATCTCGCCGACCAGAATGATGTCGGGGTCTTCGCGCAGGGCGGCCCGGAGCGCCTGCTTGAACGAGCGGGTATGGAGTCCCACCTGGCGCTGCGTGACCAGGCATTTCTTGCTCTGGTGCACGAACTCGATCGGGTCTTCGATGGTGATGATGTGATCGCTGCGCGAGCGGTTGATCAGGTCCACCAGCGCGGCCAGCGTGGTGCTCTTGCCCGACCCGGTCGGTCCGGTGACCAGCACGAGCCCCTTGGTGAGGTAGCAAAGGTTCTGCACCTCCCGGCTGAGGCCCATCTGATCGGCGTCGGGGACGGCGGCGGGAATGACCCGGAACACCCCTAGAGGGCCGTGGCGATCGCGGCCGGCGTTGCAGCGGAAGCGCGCCACGCCCTCGATCTCGTGAGCCCAGTCCACATCGCCCGACTCGCGATACTCCGCGGCGTCGCGGGGCAGCATGATGCTCTGGAGCATCGCCTCGAGCTGGTCGCCGGCGAGCGCGGGACGGTCTTCGGGATGCAGGTCGCCGTCGCGGCGCAGGAGAGGCGGCCCGCCGGTCCGGAGGTGAAGGTCCGATGCCCCGGCATCCACCAGCAGCCGCAACAGGGTCTCGATTTCGGCCTTCGCCGCGGCGACTTCGGAGGAGCTGCGCGCGGCGGACCCGGCCGCGGCGCCCGCGGGCCGGCTCGGACGCACCGTGGCGGAGGGCGCACCGGACCCACCGGTGAGTTCGACCCGCACCTCGCCGCTCGGCGAGCGGTAGCGGAAATCGAGCGGCTCCCCGCCCCCGACCTGGGCCGCGTCGGCGCCGGCGATCTCGCGCAGGAGCGCGACGATCTGGGTATCGCTAAGCGGCTCCTTGGTGAGCGCGCGGCTCCCGCCGTTCCCGACGATAAAAGCGGGACGTCCCACGATCAGCTGGAGCGATTCGGCGCGTTGCTCGTGCATCACTTCGATCAGGCGGTCGAGTCGGGCCACGGCGATTCTCAGTCGAAGGGGCGGATCAGGCGGACGTGCGTCTTGTTGATATACCAGGCCACATCATCGCCCCACAGGCCGAAGAAACCGCCGGGTGCGTTGACGTAATCCAGCGCGCGCGCCCGGTTGGCCGGCAGCTCGAAGGTGGAGCGGCCCCGGTATTCGGCGCCGCCGTGCATGACGACCTCGAGCATCACCAGCTTTGCCGCGGAGAGGCGTTCGGGATCGTTGAGCGGCGTCTGATCGTGACAGGCGACGACGGCCACCTGGGCCTTGGGCATGAACGTCACGCTGCCGTCGGCGAGCGTCAGCGCGAAGAACAGCTCGGGACGATTGAGCATCTCGAGCGGCGTCTCCGGTCCCGGGGGAAACGTGTCCCGGGCCAGGACGTGGAGATCACCTGTGATGACGATTCCTTCAGCCAGGGTGGCCTCGGCGGGCACCCGGTTGGTCGTTCCCCAGTCGCTCATCGATTCGCCGGCGTGTGACGAGGGGAAAGTGAGCGGGGCGGCGCATGGCGGCAAGTGCCCGTCATCCGCGAATCTCCACGCCGGCGCGGGTCTCGGTGAGCCGGATCGGCTCGAGGTAGTCGGCCTTCTCGCCCAGCGTCGCGCGGGCCGCCGCCAGCAGCTCGCCGGCTCTCGCGAGCATCGGACCGTCCACGCCGGTCTGCTCCAGCAGATCGACGGCGATGCCCACGTCCTTGGCCAGGAGGGCCAGCCGAAAGGTCCTGGGCCAGAGCCCGGTGAGCACCCGCTCCGGTACCAGGACCTCGCTCACGAACGAGCGACCGCTCGACGCGTTGATCACGCCAAGCGCCGTGCGGGGCTCGACGCCCGCCTTGGCGAGCGAGACGAGGCCTTCGCCGACGGCGAGGATATTCACGGCGAGCAGCGCGTTGTTCATCGCCTTGAGCGCATCGCCGGCGCCCACCGGACCGACGTGCTCGATGCGGCCACCGAAGGCGCCGAGGATCGGGCGGGCACGCTCGAACGTCGCCGCGTCGGCCCCCACCATCACCGTGAGGATCCCGGCCTCGGCGCCATTGGTGCCGCCGCTCACCGGGGCGTCCGCGAAGGCGACGCCATGGTCCGCGAGCCGCGCGTGTATCCGGCGGGATCCGGCGGGATCGCCGGAGGTGCAGTCGAGGAAGAGCGCGCCCCGACGAAGGCCCGCGAGAAGCCCGTCCGGCCCATCGAGCAACGCGTCCACCTCGCGAGAGGTGGGAAGACAGGTGAGCACGACATCCGCCCCCACGACGGCCTCGCGCGGCGTGGCGGCGGCGAGGGCACCGTAGCGCGCGGCGAACTCGACGGCGCGCGCGGCCGTCCGGTTCCAGACCGCGAGCGGCCCCCGGCGGGCCAGGTGCGCCGCCATGGGCGTCCCGATGGCGCCGAGTCCCAGGAAGGCGATGCGGTCGCTCAACGGTCCGGCTCGCGATGAGGGAGAGCTTGCTGGTAGAATTCGGGCTTCACCCGGCCGAAGATACCAAGGAACCCCATGGCGGCGCGAATCATTCACGTGGATCTCGACGCGTTCTTCGTGGAGGTGTGCCGCCAGCGCTTCCCCGAGCTGCGCGACATCGAGTTGCTGGTGGTGGGAGGCCGGCGGGAGAGTCGCGGGGTGGTGCAAAGCGCCTCGTACGGCGCCCGGCGCTTCGGTATCCACGCCGGCATGCCCGTGGCGCAGGCCGTGCGGCTTTGCCCCCAGGCCACCTTCTTCCAGGGGTCGTTCGTCCACTATCGCGATGCCTCGCGCGATGTGCGCGCGGTGCTGGAGCGGTTCTCGCCCACCGTGGCGAGCGCGTCGCTCGACGAGGCGTACCTCGACTTCGCCGGCACCGAGCGGCTCTACCCCGTCTCACTTCTTCCCGTCGCCGAGCAATTGCGCGACGAGGTCAAGCATGACACCGGGCTCGATTGCAGCGTCGGCATCGGCCCGAACCGGATGATCGCGAAGATGGCCTCGGACTGCGCCAAGCCACGCGGACTGATGGAGGTCAGAGCCGGCTGGGAGGAAGGCTTCCTCGCGGGACTGCCGCTCAAGGCGCTCCCGGGCGTAGGGCCGAAGACGGCGGCGCGCTGGCTCGAGCTGGGTCTGGAGGACGTGCGGCAAATCCAGCAGATGGAGGAGCGGGCGCTCGAGCGGCTGATAGGCGGCGACGCCAGAGCCCTCAAGCGGCGGGCGCACGGCTTCGGCGGGAGCACGCTGAGCGGCAGCCGCGCGCCCAAGTCGGTGAGCCGCGAGACCACACTGGCCCGCGATCTCCGCGACCCGGAGACGCTGGAGTCCACTCTCGCGCTCCTCACCGCCCGCGTCGCTGGCCAGCTCCGCGAGGAGCGGCTGGTGGCTCGCACGGTGACGCTCAAGCTCCGGCATGACGATTTCAGGACCGTGACACGACGGCGGACCCTCGAGATCGCGACCGACCTCGACGCCGAGCTGTACGGAGCCGCGCGGGAGCTGTTTCGGGAGGCCTTCGAGCAGGTGAGGCAACGCGATCGCGGCGTGCGGCTGATCGGGATCAGCGCGACGGGCCTGGGGCCGTCCGCCGAGGCCGATCTCTTCGAGTCGCCGGAGCGGGAACGGCTCCGCCACCTCTCGGTGGCGGTGGACCAGGTGCGGGAGCGCTACGGATTCTCCGCCGTGACGCCCGGCAGCGTGCTCCGCGCCCGGCGGCGGCTCCGCGAATGATCAGGGCGAGGGGGCCGGGGCCGGCCCCGGCCGCCGCAGGTCCTTGTCCTCGAAGCGAAGGCCGACGATGCCGTCGGGCGATTTCACCCGCGAGCCCAGATCCCTGAATGCGGCGAGTCCGCCCGACGATCCTCTCACCTGGACCGTGCTGTTCTCGTACAGCCGATAGTAGCCGATGAAGACCCGCTCGCCGCCGGACCGCACCGCGCACCCGCAGTCCATCGCCCCCTCCAGTCCCGCGTTGACCATCACCCGCAGCGGCTCCGATGTGGCGTTGGTGACCAGCGGCGCGAAGTAGGCTGCCTCGCCCGGACGAGTGGTGGCCGACGCGCGGGTCAGACCGCGCGCGCCTCGCAGCACGGCCGAGCCGCGCACGACCTCGCCCATCGGCGCGCTGTCGGCGGAGATGGGCCGCACCAGCTCCCATTCCGCGACGACGGTCTTGCCGAACGGCAGGGGCAGCTTGACTGTGGCACCGGCTGGCACGCTCACGGGAGTGCCGCCGGCCACCGCGACGTTGACGGGCGCGGCGAGCGTATTGGTGAAGGCGAGCCGCGGGCGGAGGAGGAGGAACCCGGCGGCCCCCGCGGCCACCACGAGCAACACGAAGATGAGGAGGAGGGGCTTCAGGTTCGGCGCCGGCGCCTGCATCGCGGCGGCGGCCGGCGGCGGAGCGAGAGGCGGCTCGACGGGCGCGGGTTCGGCTGGACCAGGCTGCTCGGGCGTCGTCACGGGATTCCCCTCCTCGCTCGGGGTCGGCGGCATTACCTGGAACGCAGGTCTCCCGGATGCACCGTGATGCTCACGGCACCGCTCGCCTCGTCGGCGTCGTCGTCGAGGGCGTCGTATCGCGCGACGGCTCCATGGTCATCCCTGACGCGCACCGCACTTCGTGGCGAGAACAGATAGTACCCCAACCGCACGGAGTCGCCAGGTGCCACGGTGCAGCGGCAATCGGTGGTATCCCCATCGCCGATGACGGACACGCTCAGCGGACGAGGGGTGCGGTTGACGACCGTCGGCGCGAACCGGAGGGTATCGCCGCTTCGCGCATCCACCACCCAGCGGAGCTGGCCGTCAGCCGCCGCCGACTGCACCGCGCCTTCGATCTCCCGGCCCAGCACCGCCCCGTCCGCCGACGGCTTCACCATGGCCCAGTGGGCGTCTACCGCTCGCCCCTGGTCGAGCGGCACGCGGAGCGTGGCGCCGGGCGCGACGGTGCGGTCCGTGTCGCCCATCGAGAAGGCGATCGGCTGCACGAGGTGATTCTCCAGCACCAGTGCCGCCCCCGGGGCCGACGGCGCGGCGGACTGGCGCGCCGGCTCCGGCTCCGGGTCCCGGGCGGCCACCGCGGCCCACACGAGGGCCGCCGCGGCGAGCGTGCCGCCGCCGAGCACCATGGGCCGCCACGAGCGGGCAGGGGTCGCGCGGGGGAGGATGCGTGTGGGAGTGCCGTCTTCCTCCTGCCCGTGGCCCGATCCGGGGCGCGCGGTTCGAATCGCCTCGAGCACCGCCTGCGCGCTCGGCAGCCGATCGTCGGGGTGCTTGGCGAGGCAGCCGAGAATGATGTCCGAAAGCCATCGCGGCACACGATCGCGGTCGAGGGCGGCCACCGGCACCGGCTCGTGCAGGTGCCGGCTGACGATTTCCTGGGACGTGTCGCCCTCGAAGGGCGGCGCGCCGGTCAGCATCTGGAAGAGCACGATACCGATGCCATAGATGTCGGCCCGGGCATCCACGTCGGCGTGTCCGAGCGCCTGCTCGGGGCTCATGTAGAGCGGCGTGCCGACGACGAAGCCGGTTTCGGTCTGATGGATCGGCCCATCCAGCCACTTCACGATCCCGAAATCCACCAGAAGCGGACGCCCCGTGCCGGCCTCGATGATGATGTTGTCGGGCTTCACGTCACGATGCACCAGTCCGTGCTGGTGCGCGTGCTGAAGCGTTTCGAGGATGGGCTCGGCGATCGCCAGCGTGCGGGACACGGAGAGGGGACCGTCGGCGCGGAGCATGTCGCTGAGCGACCGGCCCTCGAGGTAGGGCATCGCATAGAAGACCAGCCCGTTGGCCTCACCGACGAAGTAGATGGGGACGGTGTTCGGGTGGCTGAGACGGGCAATGGCGCGAGCCTCCTGCTTGAATCGCGCAAGCGTCGCCGGGCCCCAGGGCAGGTCGGCGCGCAGCACCTTGACCGCGAGCCGGCGCTGGAGACTGCTGTCGGTGACCTCGTACACCTCGGCGAACCCTCCCCGGCCCACCAGGCGGAGCACCCGATAGGAGGGCCCCAGGGCGAGGGCCAGGCGCTCGGCGCCGTCCACTTCGGGCGGCCGGAGCGGTGCCGGCAGGTCACCGCCCACCAGCAACGCGAGCCGGCCCGGCCCGCAGCGCGGGCAGTCGGTGGTTCCATCGGGCAGGAGCGCGTGGCAGGACGAGCAGACCAGCAGGGTCACGAAGTTTCTCCCTGAGATCGAGACAAATCCCTGTAGAGAGTATACGCGGCCAGGGCCTACGGGGCTGCGGGCAGAGCCCAGAGCACCAGCAGGCCACGGTGAAACGAAAACTACGCAGTATATGCTTACATCGGCCGACGGAGGCGTGCACAGGCCGCCAGTTCCTGCATTTATGCACATGGGCATGTGTTCAACATGCACAATTCTCTTGACACTCCTGCACCCGGGACGTATACTCCCCTGCAGCGGCACGGGCCATCCTGCCCCCGCGGTCTCGCTCCGGACCCGGGGGCATCTCACTTGTGAGCCTCACCTTTCACCAGCGAACGCGAGATCTCCATGGCGACGACAGCGCGACCCAGCCTTTCGGGGCGGATGGTTCACTCACCGGAAGTGTCGAACCTCCTCGACCTGATCCGGCGGCGGAACATCAAGGTGGTGGACGTGAAGTTCTGCGACCTGCCCGGGACCTGGCAGCACTTCTCGATTCCCGCCGCGACCCTCGATGAGGAGATGATCAAGGAGGGGCTCGGCTTCGATGGGTCGTCGATCCGGGGATTCCAGGCCATCAACGAGAGCGACATGCTTCTGCTGCCGGATGTCTCCACTGCCTTCGTGGACCCGGTACTGGAGGTCCCCACCCTGTCCCTCATCTGCGACATCTACGACCCGCTCACGCTCGAGCCCTACTCGCGCGACCCGCGGTTCATCGCGTTCAAGGCGGAGGAGCATCTCAAGACCACCGGCATCGCCACTACGTCCTGCTGGGGGCCGGAGGCGGAGTTCTTCATCTTCGACTCGGTCCGCTTCGACCAGACCGCCAACGAGGCGTTCTACCACGTCGAATCGGAGGAGGGCGTCTGGAACTCCGGCCGCAACGGCGGCGCGCCCAACCTGGGTCACCGTCCGCGGCACAAGGAGGGCTACTTCCCGGTGCCGCCTGCCGACCGGCTCCAGGACGTGCGGTCGAAGATCATGCTCGCGCTGATCGAGGCGGGCGTGCCGGTGGAAGTGCAGCACCACGAGGTGGCCACGGCGGGCCAGGCGGAAATCGACTTCCGGTTCGGCCCGCTGGTGCAGACGGCCGACCGACTCCTGGTCTACAAGTACATCGTCAAGAACGTCTGCCACAGCCTCGGGCTCACGGCCACGTTCATGCCCAAGCCGCTCTTCGGGGACAACGGCTCGGGCATGCACGTCCACCAGTCGCTCTGGAAAAGCGAGACGCCGCTCTTCTACGACGAGAACGGCTACGCCCTGCTGAGCGAGACGGCGCGCCACTACATCGGCGGGCTCATCGCGCACGCCCCCGCGCTGCTGGCGCTGTGCGCGCCCACCACCAACAGTTATCGCCGGCTGGTGCCGGGCTTCGAGGCGCCGGTCAACCTGATGTACTCGGCGCGCAACCGGTCGGCCATCTGCCGCATTCCCTGCTACTCCGGCAGCCCCAAGGCCCGCCGGGTGGAGTTCCGGGCGCCCGACCCGACCGCCAACCCCTACCTGGCGTTTTCCGCCATGCTGATGGCCGGCCTCGACGGCATCAAGCGGAAGGTCGAGCCGCCCGCGCCGATCGACGAGGACCTCTACGAGCTGCACGACGAGCGGAAGAAGAACATCAAGATGGTGCCGGGCTCGCTCGCGGAAGCGGTGGCCGCGCTCGAGGCCGATCACGCGTTCCTGCTCGAGGGCGACGTGTTCACGGCCGACGTGCTTGATACCTGGATTTCGATGAAGCGGACCAGGGACATCGCGCCGGTGAGCCTGCGCCCGCATCCGTACGAGTTCTTCCTGTATTACGACAGCTGAGGGCTGGAGGCTGAAAGCGGAGAGCTAAGAGCTCAGAGCTGGAAAGCCGCTCCTTGAGCACCAGCCCCCTGTGCGCTCAGGGGAGGGGAGGCGACCCGGGAGCAGCTTCAAGCTCTCGGCTCTCAGCTCCTAGCTCTCGGCTTTTCGCACTTCGCCTTTCGCTTTTCGCCCTCTTACATTCACCTGATGCCTTCCAAGCTCCGCTCCTCCGCCATCACCCAGGGCGTCCAGCGCGCGCCCAACCGGGCCATGCTGCGCGCGGTGGGGTTCGCCGACGGCGACTTCGACAAACCCATCATCGGCATCGCCAACGGCTACAGCACCATCACGCCGTGCAACGCCGGTCTCGACGGGCTCGCGCGGCGGGCGGAGGCCGCGGTACGGACCGCGGGCGCGATGCCTCAGGTCTTCGGCACCATCACGGTGAGCGACGGCATCTCGATGGGGACCGAGGGAATGAAGTATTCCCTCGTGTCCCGCGAGGTCATCGCCGACTCCATCGAGACCGCGTGCGGCGCGGAGAGCATGGATGGCGTCGTGGCGGTCGGGGGGTGCGACAAGAACATGCCGGGCGCCATGATGGCCATCGCCCGGATGGACATTCCCGCCATCTTCGTGTACGGCGGCACCATCAAGCCCGGCCAGCTGCACGGCCACGACCTCACCGTCGTGAGCGCGTTCGAGGCCGTCGGACAGTTCAGCGCCGGAAAGATCGACGAGCGCGAGCTGCTCGAGGTGGAGCGCCACGCGTGCCCCGGCAAGGGCTCGTGCGGCGGGATGTTCACGGCCAA
>Ga0075286_1000091_pt1 | contig 9889 bp, 8 predicted proteins | sample SF_Rice_20C_0N_2_FD_69761 | JGI IMG/M metagenome (GOLD analysis project Ga0075286, IMG submission 69761) | Rice paddy soil microbial communities from Twitchell Island, California, USA - SF_Rice_20C_0N_205 | ecosystem: Environmental > Terrestrial > Soil > Paddy field/soil | place: USA: Twitchell...
ATCTTCGGGTTATCGGCGGAAAACAAGATCACATCGCCGATCCCGGCCGCGGCGATCTGTTCGATCGCCTGCTGCTCGGTCTCGGAGAGAAATTTCGCGATCGGCGACTGCCAGCCTTCGGCGGTAATTTTCGTCCAGGCGATTCCCTTGGCGCCGAAGGTCGCCGCCAACGGCGTCATGTCGTCCAGATCCTTGCGCGACATCTCGCCGCCTTTGGGAATGCGGATGCCCTTGACCACGCCGCCTTTTTGAATCGCGCCGGCAAACACCTTGAAGCGGCTGTTGCGCAGTGCTTCGGTAAAATCGCGAATCTCCAAGCCGAAGCGCATGTCGGGCTTATCCGAGCCGAAGCGGTTCATTGCCTCTTCGTAGGTCAAACGTTGAAACGGGCGCTTGAGCTCGATGTGCCTCAATTCTTTGAACAGCAATGCGATCATGCCTTCGACCACGTGCATCACGTCGTCCGGTTGGACAAAGGAGAGTTCCATGTCGAGTTGGGTAAATTCCGGCTGGCGATCGGCCCGCAGGTCTTCATCTCGAAAACATTTTACGATCTGAAAGTAGCGGTCGAGACCGGCGATCATCAAAATCTGTTTGAAGAGCTGCGGCGACTGCGGCAGAGCGTAGAATTTGCCATGGTAAATCCGGCTCGGCACCAGATAGTCGCGCGCGCCTTCCGGCGTGCTCTTGGTCAACACCGGCGTTTCGACATCGATGAATCCCAAGCCGTCCAGATAGTCGCGAATCAATTTGGTCATGCGATAGCGAAGCAACAGATGCGCAAGACTCTGCGGCCGCCGTAAATCCAGATAACGATACTTAAGCCGGGTATTTTCGTTGGCGTCGATCTCATCTTCGATGGGAAACGGCGGGACTGCCGAAGCGTTGAGCAAACGAAGCTCTTTGCACACGAGTTCGACTTCACCGGTGCCGAGCTCGGGGTTGATCGTGTCCGGCGATCGTTTCGACAACCTCCCGCGCACCGCGATGACGTCTTCGGAGCGCACCTGTTTGGCTCTTTCGTGTGAAATCGGATCAACCTCCGGATTGAACACCACTTGGCAGATGCCGCTGCGGTCGCGCAGGTCGACAAAGATGACGCCGCCATGGTCGCGCCGGCTATGCACCCAGCCGACCAGAATCATGTCTTTTCCTACTGAAATAGCCCGCGGTTCACCGCAGTAAGCACTGCGCTTCCAATCGCCCAGTGGATCGTTAAAAACCCGCTCCATCGCCATTAACTCGCCTTCCTCGCCGTCAACCTGTCCTCCAGTGCACCCAACTTGATTTCTTCCTGTTGCTTGCTCGCCATGTCGCGCAGCGCCACTGCGCCCTTGTTGAGCTCGTCGTCGCCGACGATCAAGACTGAAACCGCCTTGAGCTTATCGGCGCGGCGCATCTGACTCTTCAGGCTGCGTGCCTCGCCTTCCATTTCCACCGCCAAGCCCTTCTGACGCAAGCGATGCACTACCGGGAAAGCCCAGTCGCGCGCCCTCTCCCCCACCCAGACAATGTAAACCGCCGGCCCGCCGGGCGCGGGCCGTTCTTGCATTTTGAGCAGCATCGTCAGGCGTTCGACTCCGAGAGCAAAGCCGACGCCCGGAATTGGCGGCCCGCCCAACTCTTGAACCAGGCCGTCGTAACGCCCGCCCGCTGCCACCGCGCTCTGCGAACCCAACATGGCGGTGGTCCACTCGAAGGTCGTGCGGCAATAGTAGTCGAGACCGCGAACCATACGTGAATTTACCGTGAAACTCACTCCGGTCGCATTTAATAAGCGCTGCACCATGGCGAAATGATCTCGGCAAGCACCGCAAAGCCAGTCGAGAATCGACGGCGCGTCTTTCGTCGCGCGAATGCAACCCGGCTCCTTGCAATCGAGCGCGCGCAAAGGATTGCGCTCGATACGCCGCTGGCAGTTGCCGCACAATTCATTTTGCCGCTCTCTCAAGAACGCCAGCAGAACTTCGCGATATTTGGGGCGGCAATCGCTGCAGCCGAGCGAATTGATCTGCAGTGCCGGCTCGGTCAATCCCAAAGCGTGGAAAAAATCATTCAGCAGAAGCAAAATCTCTGCATCGATCAACGGATCGCCCCGGCCGATAGCTTCAGCACCGATCTGATGAAACTGACGCATCCTGCCCTTCTGCGGCCGCTCGCGCCTGAACATCGGCCCCACGTAGTAAAGCTTTCGCACCGGCTCGCTCTTGAACATCTCCGCTTCGATATAAGCGCGGACGACACCTGCGGTTCCTTCGGGCCTGAGTGTCAGCTTCATTGATTCGGCAGGCTCGGTACTGCGGCTATCGCGATCTTCGAAGGTATACATCTCCTTCTCGACAATATCGGTCGTTTCGCCAATCGAGCGGCTGAAGAGCTCCGTCTTCTCCAAGATTGGAATGCGGATCTCGGCGAAATCATAGGCGCGAAAGATCCGGCGCGCCGCCGATTCGACAGCCTGCCAAAGCTCCACTTCGCCGGGCAAGATGTCCGAGAACCCTTTGATGCTGGTAATCTTCATAAATGTTTAGGCGGGCGTCCCAACAAAACACCATAAGAACCCTGACAGGTCAAGTTTACGATCCTCAACGGCGGAGCCTCAACGCTGCGCCTTATAGCGATAGAGACGGCTTCGGCGGGTCGATCCGTGCAACTGGGCAAACAAAAAACCCCTGAACGTCATAAAGTAAGTGAGGCCCAATCCGGCGATAAACGCGTAAAGAAAAATAGTCACAAAACCCGGCAGTCCAAACAGCAGCGAGTCAATGATCTGAAGCAGAATATAGCCGCCGGCGAACAAAAGAACATTCGGGATCAGCCACTCGAGCCAGTTTTCCACGATGAAATTGTAGCTCGCGCTGATCAGCTCCAAACCCGATGCGCGAGTTTGATAGATGAACTCGGGAACCGGATTGAGAAGAATGTAGAGCGCGAGCTTGATCAAGAAGTAAATAAGCGCGCCATTAGGCACCGTCGCCAGGCCTGTGGCGAGAATACGGAGCGGGATCCACAAGATAAAAGCTATGCCGAGCAACTCCCAGAGGTAAACCGTGAAGCCGTTTAGGAAATCGTTAAAGTCGGCCTTATTGCTATCGACCAGGTTTTTGACCAGAAAAAGCCCGGAGCTTACACATGCCTGGCTGGCCAGCGAAAGCAGCAGCCCGCCGATAATACCGAGTGGCGCCACGATTGTAGCAATTATTGTCAAAATGATGCCGTATGCGATGGGAGCAAAACTCACGACCCAATTCATCCGTACGCACTCCCAGGACCGTTTGAGCGCCACCGCGTACATCCAAAGCGTGACTTGCAGAGTTTGCATCGCCTACTTATAGCAAAAGCAGCGCAGCGATTCAGCATGGGAGCACCGCCGATTTCATGGATACCAGGGGCTGGGTGAGACCCCGAGAAATGAAGCGCTAAAAGGATTGGAGGTTTACGATGAAATATTTCCTCGGCAAGGAAATTCACTCTACAAATGTTCGGGTTCGAATGCTTATTTCGAACAGGATGGGGCGCGGTGCCAAGCAGGCGAGATCGACGTGAGAGCGTGTGCCTAGGCCTTCAAGTCAGAGCGAAGCGGGAGAACTCAAGGGGTCGCTGCCTTGTGCGGTTTATCGATCTTGAGTATTTGAAACCGGCGGTAATCCAGTAAATCAGCAAGAGTAAATGTGCACTTCGTGATCTTCGATGCGCCGCCCCCGGGCGATCAGCTTGACGATGCTACAGACGTTCCGGCTGACATCGCCGATATTCGTCGCGGGAAATCCGTCTTTTAGGTAGCGGCCAATGAACTTTTCATCATGCAAACTCACGATCTGCAGATAATCATTGTTGCCGCCTTCAAAATAATGCTTCGTGCCCGGAGCCGGACTATCCAGATCATCCTGCAGCGATTTGGTAATTTTTATGCCGATGAACAAACGCCTGGTCGATTCTTCCATCTACTTTCTCCTTATGTCGGGCATATCACAATGTCTCGAAAACAGCCACACTGCGCGGGTCTTTTCGTCGCGCCCCTGGTCGAGTGCGCCATACGCTCAGACCGAAACAGCCGGCGATGAAAGCGCTGTTCCGGCGACAAGCCAACTCTAGACACGCAGACCGTAAACGGTTTAGGATGATTGCCAGGGTAAGCTCATCGGTGCCTCTCATCCCGTGCCTCAACGTTTAGCGATGCAAGCGAGGTCACGAATGAAACTTTCAAATAAAAACACCATCTTGGCAATTTGCTCGTCCTTCCTGTTGATCGCGAGCGCCGTAGCGCGGGCCGAGTCCGCGGCAAAAATTCCCGCCGAAGTAATCGATCAGGCAGCGACAAACGGAACGGTTCTGGTCCTCGTCGGGCTGAGAGTGCCGTGGCAAATGGAGTCCAATTTGAGCGACGATCAAGTACGCGCTCAGCGCCAGGCAATCGCGTCCATTCAAAAGGACTTATTGTCCGAGTTGACAGGCAAAACCTACAAAATCACACGCCGGTACGACCGTATCCCCGGCATCGCGTTAGAGGTCGGCGCGGATGCGCTGGCGGAACTGGCTCATTCGGCAAACGTCGTCAACGTTCTCCTCGACCGCCCCGCCAAGGTCGAGATCGAGACCCCGCCCTCGGATAAGGTGCCAACTGGATTATTCAACAGCGCGGCTACTAACGGCACCGTGTTAGTGCTGGCAGGTCTGCGCACGCCATGGCAGCGTGAAGATCAACTCAGCGATGAACTGATCGCTCTGCAAAGAAAAGCCATCTTGAGCACCCAGAGCTACATTCTGGCGGAACTGGGCGGCACTCAGTTCAATGTTCTCAGGCTCTATCGAAGTATTCCGGGTATTGCGCTCAGGGTCGGAGTGGACGCGCTGCGCGTGCTGCAAAATTCTCCGGCTGTTACCAACGTCGTGCCAGACCGCCCGGTGCAAAGCTCGCGTTGACAACATCACTCTTCCCGCGCCTTCTTTTTGGATACGTGTGCTGCATTCGATATCCACGCATTCTATAACTTGCGTTGCACTTCTTCGCCTCCGCCCTCACCGCTTTTAATTTTGCTTGACGCGCAGCCGCGAACCCGTCAGCCATCTTTAAATACTCTGTAAGACCCCCCGGTATGATTGCCCGTAGGTTGAGACCTGAATATACTCATTCGATGCCAACGACTTGCGACGGAGGATACCGGACAATCATGTTGAGGATGATTTTGGCGCTAAGCGCCGTTGCGCTGGCGTTTTTTCACACGGTGACCGTTCACGCGCAAGCGACGGCGAGAGCGGTCACAAAAAAAGGATTCGTCCAATGCGGAGTCAGCACGGGATTGGCGGGGTTTTCTCAGCCTGACAGCAAAGGCGAATGGCGCGGCATCGATGTCGACCTTTGCCGCGCGCTTGCCGCCGCCTTGTTCGGCGATGCCCGGAAGGTACGCTACACACCGCTTACCGCACAGCAACGCTTCACCGCTCTTCAATCCGGAGAAATAGATATTCTCTCGCGTAATACGAGCTGGACGATCGCGCGCGACGCCGGTCTTGGAATCAATTTTGTCGGAGTAAATTATTATGACGGTCAAGGATTCATGGTCCCGAAAAAGCGCAACATAAAGACTGCGACCCAGCTAAACGGCGCCGCCGTCTGCGTACAGCCGGGCACCACCACCGAGCTCAATCTGGCCGATTATTTTCGCGCAAAAACCATGAAATTCAAACCGGTAGTCATTGAAAAGTTGGAAGAAGTACTTAATGCCTATTTCGCCGGACGTTGCGATGTCTACACCACGGATGTATCGGGCCTTATCGCGGCGCGCGCCTCCCGCGCAACCAAAGCCGCCGATCACGTAATCTTGCCGGAGGTTATCTCCAAAGAGCCTCTCGGACCTGCCGTTCGTCATGGCGACGATCACTGGTTTGACCTGGTCAAGTGGTCGCTCTTCGCGATGATTGATGCCGAAGAGCTCGGGCTTACCTCTAACAACATTCAGCAGCAGGCGAAAAACGCCAATCCTGTAGTGCAACGCTTTGCCGGCGCTTCGGGCGAGTTCGGCAAGATGCTCGGCGCCGACAGGCGCTGGGCATACAACATCATTAAACAAGTCGGCAGCTACGGTGAGAGCTTTGACCGCAATCTAACGCCTTTAGGCGTGGATCGCGGCTTTAACAAACTCTGGAATCAAGGCGGTCTCATGTATGCGCCACCATTGCGGTGATCGCCGGGTATACTCCGCAGAGAGCTTCGATGTTCCCAGGAGCCGGGCGCGGCCATGGAAGCAAAGCTTTGCCTGACCGGCGCCTTCGCTGTCTTGCTTGGCAAACCGGCGTGGCTGTTTCAGCCATTCTGGTGGCCTGGTATTTAGCTTCCAATGCCGCCGGGAACCTGCTCGACCTTGGCGTAGCCAGCGGCTTTGATTTCCTTCTCCGTGAAGCGGGCTTCGAAATTGGCGAGTCGACGTTTCTGTCGTACAACGCAGCCGACACATACCTGCGAGCGCTCTCGGTCGGATTTCTCAACACAGTGCGGGTCGCGAGCTTGGCGATCGTTTTATCGACGCTGCTCGGCACGTATGTGGGATTGGCGCGCCTATCGAACAATTGGCTGCTCGCAAAACTCGCCGCGGCTTATGTCGAGACCATTCGCAATGTGCCGCTGGTCGTCCAGTTGTTTTTTATTTATGTGTTGATCACCGAGAACCTTCCCCCACCCGGTGAAGCGCTCAACCCGATCGCCGGCGTGTTTCTGAGCAATCGAGGTATCGCCTTTCCAATCCTTGCGTTGGGAACTCCAGTCCGGTTGGATTATCCGCATTTGAGTGGTTTTGATTTCACCGGCGGCGGCTCTTTATCGCCGGAATTCGCCACGCTGCTGCTCGGGCTTGCCTTCTATACCGCGGCTTTCATCGCTGAAATCGTGCGCGCTGGCCTTCTCGCGGTTGAGCGGGGCCAACTAGAGGCGGGATATTCGTCGGGGCTTCCCCATGCACAGGTCATGCGATTCATCGTAGTGCCGCAAGCCCTCCGTGCCATCGTGCCGCCATTGACGAGCCAGTATTTAAACTGCACCAAGAACAGCTCCCTCGCGGTCGCAATCGGCTATCCGGATCTGGTTTCAATAGCCAATACAACGATCAATCAGACCGGCCAGGCGATCGAAGGATTTACGATCATCATCGTGGTGTATCTGGCGATCAGTTTGACGACTTCCGGGGTTATGAACTGGTACAACCGGCGATTTGCACTACGCGGGAATCGGCCATGAATCAAAGGACCAGTTGGAAATCGATCGTCAAGTCGCTGCTCTACGGCTTGCGTTTGCGGCTGTTTTCCAGTTGGTTCAGCTCGATCACGACTCTCGCTATTCTATATCTGCTCTACAAGATCATTCCGCCACTTCTTGCCTGGGCGATATTTCGGGCCGTCTGGTCAACGGAAAACACCAACCTGTGCCGAATAATGATGAAAAAAGGCGCGTGTTGGGCCTTCATAGCCGAGAAGCACCGCTTCATTTTGTTCGGCACCTTTCCTGCCGAGGAGCATTGGCGCCCGGCTCTGGTGATCATCATCCTGATCGCGCTTTACGCCGTAAGCGCCTCACGCTACATACGAGGAGCCCGGCTGCTGGCGATGTGGCTTTCAGGCTTCGCGGTGATCGGCTTGCTGATGTGGGGCGGTGTGCTGGGCTTGATTGATGTCGAAAATGAACGTTGGGGCGGACTGACACTGACGCTTTTGCTCAGCACCCTGGGGCTCGCATTCGCGTTTCCGCTGGCGATCGCGCTGGCGCTCGCCCGCCGTTCTGAAATGCCGGTTGTTCGCTGGCTCGCAATCTCGTACATCGAGATTATTCGCGGTGTGCCATTGATTTCGATCCTGTTCATGGCTTCCGCCCTGCTGCCCTTGTTTCTGCCGGCAGGGGTTAATATCGACAAGCTGCTGCGCGCGCAACTCGCCATGATCTGCTTTGCCGCAGCGTATCTCGCTGAAGTCGTGCGCGCCGGGCTTCAATCCGTACCACGCCAACAGGAGGAAGCAGCCCAAGCGCTTGGCCTCAACTATTGGCAGCGTATGCGGTTCATCATCCTGCCCCAGGCGCTGCGCATCACGATTCCGCCGCTGGTCAATACCTTCATCGGATTTTTCAAGGACACCTCGCTGGTCGTGATCATCGGACTTTTCGACTTTCTGACGACGATCAAGGTTTCGCTTTCAGAGCCGGCATGGACCGGTTTTGGAGTGGAAGCCTATCTCTTTGCCGCGGCCGGTTATTTTCTGTTTTGTTATCCGATGTCGCGTTACAGCCAAAATTTGGAGCGGCAGGCCGCACCGCGCGGAGGATTACGCGAGATCAGGAAAAAACTGATCGGATAAATGCCAAGGACGAGATTTAGTTTAACCGGAAGGTATGAACCGGCCTGCGTTGTCTTTTTTTCTTCACGAGAGTACGCAGGAGGATTATCGCGCAACACGGCACGATTACGATGATCAGGAGTGAAATTATAGCGTTCTGAAGCATGGCCTACTCAAAATAACCAGATTGCCCCTAAATACAGCAACCGGGATGCCATTGGACAAACATGTGATAACTCCAGGACTTGAGCGACTCGTTGGGTGACAAACGGTTGTCATCCAACGGGTCGGCACGTCAAGATTGACAGCACGCCGCTGGTAATGGATTCCCCACTTGCGGCGGGGCCGTGCGGAACGGAGTGCTCAACGCGAGGAAGCAGCCAGCTTGGATTGCTCAGAACAGATTTCGAGAGCCTGGCCCAAACGATCTTTGGTCGGGTGGTCAACGTCGCCTTGATAACCTTGCTTTGTAAAATCCACAAATAGCCGCACCCACTGGCCGCAATCCCATCCGAGTTTTTGCCAGTACTCCATTCCTTTGCGATCGGCGGCTAGTTCTGCTGAGCGACTGTACGGACGAAATGTCAATCGAGGCGATAATCCCAGGTCGCGGCCCGTAATTCGATTCGCCAAACCCAAACGGTGACTCTCGGCGCCTGTCGCTATTGCCGGGTCTCCGCCAAGAACGTCATGAGCAATCTCGTGCGCCAAGGTGTGCCTCAGCAGCCAGCGATATTTGCTGTTCTGATACGCCAGGCGGCTCAACTCGTAACTGATAAATATCCGTTGCTTGCCGATGCTCAATCCTAGAATATCGGGCCTCGCGAAATCGGCGAGGCGAAATTGGTAATCGCCCGAATGGTCACGATGTTCGGATACCGCGACAATCTCGAGACCGATGTCGCTCACGTAACGTTCCAATTTCTCATCGATGACGGTCGGAAATCCCGCTAACATGGAAGAGCAAGAACTTAAGAAAAGAACAACAAAGAAAGGCGCAAGCCGAACCGTGCTATACATCGAGTATAATTTGCCCGCCGGGGTTGAAGGCCGCTCTCAACGGAAATTCAGGGATGTCATCTAATACTTGGACCCAGGAGATTTTTCAAGAGAGATTTTCGCCGGTGAACTCTGCGCCGAAAAACTTCGCCGGCTCTGTTCGTCCTCATGATGCTATGACGCACTTAGAAGAAACTGCCATGAAGATTCGCTAGGCTGGAATTGCTCACCTAACTTATCTCTCAATCTACATTTAACTCGTTCGGCTCAGGCGGCTGCGCCTTTGATGAAGCTCCATGACTTCAGCGAACAGCGAGGGCGGTTTTTAAAACTCGGGTGCGGCTGGGCTGAACTCAACCGTTCACAATCCGACACCTTACGCCATCCGGCAGCAACCGGCGACCTATCGAAGGATAGCATCGCGTCAAAACATTTTGTCGCGCACAAGCGCCAGGAGCTAAGAAATGCATTAAAGCGAACCTTGCGGTATCCGGCCGGAGGCAATATCGATTCGTTGCTCGTCTGAAAACGGCTGCTCGAATAACTGCTGATCTTGCTGCTTGGCGCGAAA
>Ga0075286_1000092_pt1 | contig 9863 bp, 7 predicted proteins | sample SF_Rice_20C_0N_2_FD_69761 | JGI IMG/M metagenome (GOLD analysis project Ga0075286, IMG submission 69761) | Rice paddy soil microbial communities from Twitchell Island, California, USA - SF_Rice_20C_0N_205 | ecosystem: Environmental > Terrestrial > Soil > Paddy field/soil | place: USA: Twitchell...
CGAGATCTGTCGCGCGCTCCGGCTGGTGAACCGACTGGCGGTGGACCTCTGCATCGTGGGACGCGGCGGGGGCGGGAAGGAAGATCTCGGCGCGTTCAACTCGGAGAAGGTCTGCCGCGCGCTCGCCGCGGTGCGAGTTCCCACCATCTCGGCCGTCGGCCACGAGACCGACATCTCGCTCACCGATCTCGTCGCCGACGTCCGAGCCGCCACGCCGTCCGCCGCCGCGGAGGCGGCCTGGGCCGACAGCCGTGACGTCGCCCGCCGGCTCGGCGACATCGGCGAACGGATGGCCAACGGGTTGGCCGGCCGCACGCGCTTCGCGTCCGAACGCCTCGGCCGCACCGGCGACCGCCTGTTCGCCGCGCTCGGCAGCATGCTCGAGCGCCGCCGGAGCCGAATCGCCCGGCTGTCCGCGCAGCTCGACGCGCTGAGCCCCCTGCGCGTGCTCGACCGCGGTTACGCCGTGCCGCTGGGCGAGGACGGCCGGGTGCTCAAGACGAGGGCGGCATTCGGGGCCGGGCGTCCGTTCCGTCTCCGGGTGTCGGACGGCGAGGTCCCGGCGCGGGTGGAGCGCCAGTGAGCACGATCGCCGACGACCTGACTCGGCTCGAGGAGATCGTCCGCCGGCTCGAGGCGGAGGATCTCGAGCTCGATGCCGCCCTCGCACTGTTCGAGGAAGGCGTCGCGCGCCTGCGCGCCGCGCGCGAGCGTCTCACCGGGGCGGAGCTGCAGGTGCAGAAGGTATTGGAGGAGGCGGGCGGCGACCTCAGGGTCGTCGACCTCGATGGGTGAGCCGGCGGTGGTGACTGCCGACGAGCTCCTCGCGGAGGCGCGCGACCGGAGTGATGCTCTTCTCGGGCGGTGGGGAGCGCGCCTTCGCCGCGAGATCGGCGGCCCCACCGGCGAGGCGATCGGCTACGCGCTGGAAACGCCCGGCAAGCGGGTGCGCGCCGCGCTGGTCATCTCCGCCTATCGTGCCGCGGGCGGCACCTCGGATGGCATCGCGGGCGTCGCGGCGGCGGTCGAGACCGTCCACACGTATTCGCTGGTCCACGACGATCTCCCCTGCATGGACGACGACGACCTCCGCCGCGGCCGTCCCACCACGCATCGACAGTTCGACGTTCCCACCGCCACTCGCGTCGGCTTTCTCCTCGTGCCGGTGGCGGCGCGCGAGCTCGCGGCCGCGGCGGATGAGATGCGGCTTCCGCCCGCCACGCTCGGACGCATGGCACGGGAGCTGTTTCAGGCCGGCGGCATCGAAGGCATGGTCGGCGGGCAGTGGCTCGACCTCGACGCAGAGGGGCGGAGCCTCACCCTGGCCCAGCTCATCGCGGTGCACCGGGGAAAGACCGGGGCGCTCATTCGCGCGTCGTGCACCCTCGGCGGTATCTCGGCGGAGGCGCCGGTGGAGACGGTGGTAGCCCTCCGCGCGTTCGGGGAGGACGTGGGCCTCGCCTTCCAGATCGCCGACGACGTCCTCGACGCCACCGGCACGAGCGCCGAGCTGGGCAAGACGGCGGGCCGGGATGCCGAGCTGGCCAAGTCCACATATGTCGGGCTGCTGGGCATCGCGGGTGCACGCGCCGAGGCGGCGCGTCTGGCGCGAAGCGCCGTCGAACACCTCGAGCAGGCGCACGTTCCGGCCGGGGCACTGGGAGCCCTTGCCGGGTATATTGTTACGAGGAACTCATGAGAAACCTTCTGAAAGCCGAGCAGTGATGTCCCTGCTTTCGACGATCCGCGGCCCCGCGGACCTCAAGCGGCTGAAGCGCGAGCAGCTCTTCGAGCTGGCCCAGGAGATCCGGGACCGCCTGATCGAGTGTGTCTCGATGACCGGTGGCCACATCGGCGCCAGTCTCGGCGTGGTCGAGCTGAGCATCGCGCTGCTCTACGAGTTCGACTCGCCCGCCGACCGCATCGTATGGGACGTGGGCCACCAGGCCTACGCCTGGAAGCTGCTCACCGGCCGGAACGATCCCTTCCCGACGCTCCGCCAGCGCGACGGCATCTCCGGGTTCCTCAAGCGCACCGAGAGCGAGCACGACCAGTTCGGCGCCGGGCACGCCGGCACCGCCATGTCCGCCGCGCTCGGCATGGCCACCGCGCGCGACCTCAACGGCGAGAAGTACAAGGTGGTGGCGGTGGTGGGCGACGGGGCGCTGACCTGCGGCCTCTCCTACGAAGGGATGAACAACGCGGGCCATTCCGACCGCGACATCATCCTCATCGTCAACGACAACGGGATGAGCATCTCGCCCAACGTGGGCGCCATCCACAAGACGCTCGGCCGCATCGTCGCCGATCCGCGCACCAACCAGCTCCGCGAGCGCATCAAGAAGATGACCTTCGCCCTGCGCGGCGTGTTCGGCGAGGGCGTGGTGGATTTCGCCAAGAACGTCGAGGAGAGCGTCAAGAACCTCTTTTCGCCCGGCATGCTGTTCGAGGAGCTGGGCTTCCGGTACTTCGGCCCGATCGACGGGCACGACCTCCCCAAGCTCTGCGATACGCTGCGCTTCGTGCGCGGAATGAGCGGCCCACGGGTCATCCATGTGATGACTCAGAAGGGCAAGGGCTTCGCCTTTGCCGAATCGAATCAGGAGAAGTGGCACGGCCTGGCCGCCTACGACCCCGTCACCGGCGAGGCGCGGAAGAAGGCGAGCGGCCCGCCGGCCTGGACCCAGGTGTTCGGCGACGGGCTCGCGGCGCTGGCCGACGAGCGTAAGGACCTGGTGGCCATCACGGCGGCGATGCCCTCGGGCACCGGCACCAATCTCTTCCAGAAGCGGCATCCGGGACGCTTCTTCGACGTGGGCATCGCCGAGGGACACGCGGTGACGTTCGCCGGAGGGTTGGCCGCTTCCGGCATCAGGCCTGTCGTCGCCATTTACAGCACCTTCCTCCAGCGCGCGTACGACAATGTCATTCACGACATCGCCGTGCAGCACCTGCCGGTCATCTTCTGCATGGACCGCGCGGGCCTGGTGGGGGAAGATGGCCAGACCCACATGGGCCTCTACGACATCGCCTACATGCTGGCGGTGCCGGGCATGACCGTGACGGCGCCGAAGGACGGCGACGAGCTGATCGGTCTCCTCCGCTGCGCGCTGGCGCACACCAGCGGTCCCTTCTGCACCCGGTATCCCCGCGACAAGGCGCCCGCGGAGCCGCGGGCCGCGGCGGCCATCCCGCCGGTGCCCTACGGAAGCTGGGAGCCGTTGCGGCGCGGCAAGGACGTGGCGATTCTCGCGGTCGGCACCATGGTGCTCCCGGCGCAGCAGGCCGCCGAGCTGCTCGCGCCCGACGGCGTGGACTGCGAGGTGGTGAACTGCCGCTTCCTCAAGCCGCTCGACCACGGCATGCTGGAGTCGCTGCTGCAGCGGCACCGCACCATCGTGACGGTCGAGGAAGGGACGATCGTCAACGGCTTCGGCGCCTACCTCGCCGAGACGCTGCAGACCACCCACCCCGAAGTGCGGGTCGTCGCGCTCGGCGTGCCCGACCGCCTCGTCGAGCAGGCCCCCCGCGCCGAGCAGCTCGAGCTGTTCGGTCTCACCGCTGCCGGCATCGCGCGCCGGATCACCGCGCTCCAGCACGAGGAAAGCCTCGAAGCCCGATGAAGGTCGGCGTGGTCGGCAATCCCCGGTATCCAGGGCTCGCGGCCGTGCTGGGGCATGTCGGCGCCCAGGCGCCGTCCCGCGGCATCGAGCTGTACAGCGAGCCGCGGCTGGGGCGGTTCTGGGGTCGCGGGATGCCGGACTTCGAGGGCGTGGAGCTCGACGCCCTCGTCACCTTCGGCGGCGACGGCACGCTCCTTCGCGGCGCCCGGCTGCTCGGTGCGCGGGAGACGCCGATCCTCGGCGTCAACCTCGGGCGCGTCGGATTCCTCACCACGGCCACTCGCGACACGCTGGAACCCGCGCTCGAGGCGCTGGTGGCGGGACGCTTCGTCACCGAACGCCGGCAGGCCCTGATGGCGGCCATCAAGACGAGCGACGGCACCGAGCGCTCGGTGACCATGGCGGTCAACGACGTCGCCGTGCACAAGGGCGGTGTCGCGCGCGTGGTCCGCGTCAACGTCTACATCCAGGGCGAGAACGTCGGGCCCTACAGCGCCGACGGGATCATCGTCGCGAGCCCCACCGGATCCACCGCGTATTCGCTGAGCGCCGGCGGCCCCATCGTCGTGCCGGGCGTCGAGGCGATGGTGGTGACGCCCATTGCCGCGCACACGCTCGCCGTGCGGCCGCTCGTCGTTCCCGCGACGTACCGGATCGTGATCGAGCCGATGGCCGGGTGGTCCGAGGACCTGCTGGTGTCGTTCGATGGACAGACCGGCAGCGCGCTCGCGCTCGGCGAGTGCGTGGACGTGCGCCGGGCCGATCACAAGATCTGCCTGATCCGCCTCGGCGGTGACGGGTTCTTCGGGCGGATGCGGCAGAAGCTGCACTGGGGCGACCTGTCGGGGCGGGAGGAGATGCGGTGAGGCGGGCGGGAAGATCGATGCTGGGCTTTGCGAGGCCAAGATCCACGCCGCCGCACCGGAGCCCGGCATGATCTCCGAGCTTCGCGTCCGCGACCTTGCAACCATCGCGGACGTCACCCTGCCGCTCGGCGCCGGGCTCAACGTGCTCACCGGCGAGACCGGCGCGGGCAAGTCCATGCTGGTGGACGCGCTCGCCCTCCTGCTCGGCGAGCGTGCCGCCGCCACGGGCGTGCGCCCCGGCGCCGCCAAGACCATCGTCGAGGGCGCGTTCGAGGGCATCGAGGGCGCCGCGCGCCGGGCCGTCGAGTCGCTCGGGCTCGACGTGGAAGACGGGCGGGTCGTGGTGCGGCGCGAAGTGTCGGTCGAGGGTCGCTCGCGCGCCTGGGTCAACGGCAGTCCCACGACGGCATCGGTCCTCGCCCAGCTCGGCGCCGTCCTCGTGGATCTTCACGGCCAGCACGAGACCCAGTCGCTCCTGCGCGCCGACGCACAGCGCGACATTCTCGATGCCTTTGCCGGGGCGGGGCCCGAGCGCGACGCCGTGGCCGAGGCGTACGCTGCCGTCGCTACGCTGCGCGCCGAGGAGTCGTCGCTGGCCGCGCGGCGGGACGAAGTCCGCCGCCGGGCCGACTATCTCCGCCACGTCGTGCGCGAGATCGAGCAGGCCCGGCTCAAGTCCGGAGAGGACGAGGCGCTCCGGGTCGAGGCCCAGCGGCTGAGCCAGGCGGGCGCGCTCGCGGAGCAGGCGGCGCGCATCGCGGACCTGCTCGAGGGCGACAGCGGCAACGCGCTCGGCGCGCTCGCGCAGGCGGGGCGGGCACTCGGATCCCTCGAAAAGACCGATCCCGCCACCGCCGAGTGGCGCGAGCTGCTCGACGGCGCCCTTGCCAACCTTACCGAGCTGGCCCGTCTCGCCGGCGCGTACGCCCAGGACGTGCAGGAAGATCCCGACCGGCTCGCGGTGGTCGAGGAGCGGCGGGACCTGATCCACCGGCTCTGCCAGAAGCACGGCGCCGGCATCGAGGCGGTGCTCGCGACGCGAGACGAAGCGGCGGCGGAGCTCGACCTGCTCGACACCGCCGACGTGGATCTTCGCGCGCTCGCGGCCCGGCGCGCCGCCGCGGAATCGGCTCTCCAGTCGGCTGCGGAGACGCTCACCGAGAAGCGGCAGGAGGCGGCGGAGCGGCTCGCGCGCGGTGTGAACCGGCTCCTGCCCAAGCTCGGGCTTCCCGGCGGCAAGCTGCAGGTGTCGTTCGAGCCGCTGGCGGAGCCGGGGGCACGCGGCCGGGAAGACGTGCGGTTCGACGTGCAGCTCAACGTCGGCATCGAGGCCCGGCCGCTGGCCCGCGCGGCGTCGGGCGGCGAATTGTCGCGGCTCATGCTCGCGCTCAAGGTGGTCCTGGCGCGGCACGACGCGGTGGGGACCATGGTGTTCGACGAGGTGGACCAGGGGATCGGCGGGGAGATCGGCGCGCGGGTGGGCGACGCGCTCGCCGAGGTGGCCGAGCGGCACCAGGTGCTGGTGATCACCCATCTGCCGCAGATCGCCGCGCGGGCCGACCGGCATCTCGTGGTGTCGAAGGAGGCGCGCGACGGCCTCGCCACGAGCGACGTGCAGACGATCCACGGCGAGGACCGGGTCGCCGAGATCGCCCGGATGCTCGGCGACGCGGAAGGCGAGGCCGCGCGGCGCCACGCGCAGGCTTTGCTGCGCCGCGAGGCCCGGGTCCGCCACTAGGATTCGAGCGCCGTTCTCACCGCGCTCAGGTACGCCTCCGGCTGTTCCATCGAAGGACCATCCGCCGCTTTCTCGATCACATGCAGCGCCCATCCATAGCGAGCGCTCGCGTTCTGGGCCACCTCGAGCGGCGTCGCGAGGTCGTGCCGTCCCCAGATCAGAGTGACCGGCACTCCGATTCGAGCCAGATCGTCGGGTGGGATTGCCGGCATCGCGAACTGCTCCATCAGCGTGCGCTGGGCCGCGCCCAGGCTCGGCGAGTCCGCACGATCCAGGTTGTACGCCTTGTACAGCGCCCAGTCATCGCCCAGCCCCTCGCGCAACGTGTCGAGATCGAACGCGCAGCGGCGCCAGAGACCCTCATACGTGCTCTCGGCCGGCCGGGCCAGGAATGCGAGCAGCGCCTGCTCGAACTCCGGTGTCGGCTGAAACGGCCGGAGGCCGAACGTGTCCTCGAGCACCAACCGGTCGAGACGGCCGGGGTGCCTGAGGGCAAAGCGCAGCGCGATGGCGCCGCCCAGGAGCTGCGCCACCATCGCGGGCGGCGTCTCGCAGGTCTGGTCGATCAGCTCGCCGAGCCACGCGAGCATCCGATCCATATCCAGTCTCGTGTCGCCAGGATCGGAGTTGCCGTGGCCGGGGAGGTCGGGCGCCACGACCCGGTGGGTCTGCACCAGGCCGGGGATCACGCGCATCCAGTGCGCGGCGGATTCGCCGGGACCGTGGAGGAGGACCACCGGCCGGCCGTGACCACCCTCGAGCAGGGCGGTGGAGATGCCGGCGAGCGTCAGGCGCCGCTCGGCGCAGGGTATGCGGGCCAGCAACTGCGTGCGGATGTCGGCGCCGGTCGCGTGACCGGCGCGCGGCTCGACTGCGGATTGGGGGTTCATCGTTGAGTCCTCCGCTCTCGTGATGGTGGATCACGACGGTAAGTGACGGCCGCGGCCACCGCGTCGGGAGGAACACCCAGGCCGGCGCGGTCGCGAGAGGTGGGTAATTCTGTGCAGGAGGGTCTAGAGCAGGCCGTGCTGGTAGGCGTAGGCGGTGGCCGCCGCGCGCGATGACAGACCCAGCTTGGTGAAGATGTTGCTCACGTGCCGGGCCACGGTCTTTTCGCTGATGGAGAGATCGTGAGCGATGGCCCGATTGGTCTTTCCGGTCGCGACGAGCGCGAGCACCCGCATCTCGCGCGCCGTGAGCCGGCCCGCGGCCGCGGGCCCCGCTTTCCCGGCGCGCTTGTCGAGGCGGGCGAGGTCCGGCGCGGCGCCCAGCTGCAGGAACACGTGGCGAGCCGCGTCCAGCTCCATCTCCGCCGAGTCCTCGTCGCCCAGCCGGCGGCACGCCTCGCCGATGAGGGCGCGAACCCGTGCCGCGCCGTAGGGCGCTTCGACCTCGCGCCAGGCTGCCAGCGACCGGCGCAGCACGTCGAGCGCCGCGCGCGGCTCACCCCCCGCCAGCAGCACCGCGCCTTCTGCCTGCGTGGCAGCCGCACGCAGCAGCGGCGCGCCGAACGCCGCCGCGATCTCCGCCAGCTCGGCGCAAGCGGTGCGCGCGGCGGCGGCATCGTTCGCGGCGAGCATGATGTCGACGTAGGCGGGAAGGAGGGCGGCCCGGGTCTCCCGGCTCCCGGCCTCATCCAGCGCGCGACGGATCGCGCTCGCGGCCGTGCCGACCTGGCCCTGGATCAGCCGCAGCAAGGCGAGGCCCGGCTCGGGGGCCCGGCCCCACTCGCTGGCCAGGCGGTAGGCTTCGACGGCTCTGGCGAACTCGCCGCGGAGGCGGTGCAGCTCGCCCTGCTGATAGAACGCCGAGCCTGCCGCCGGCTCTCCCGGCGGCTCCGCGAGGCGCTCCCCGGCGCGCCGGGCCTCGTCGAGCGCGTCGGGCCACGCGCCGTGCAACTGCAGGATCTCGGCGCGGCGCACCAGACACTGGCCACGGTAGGGAACCAGGTCGGGCTGGGACTCGCACCAGCGGGCCAGCGCCGCGGTCCACTCCTGCGCCCGGCGCAGATCGTAGATCTCCTGGCATGATTCGATCACCGCGCAGTACACCAGTCCCACGACCATGGGAGAGACTTCGCCGGCCGTCACGGCGACCATCGCCTCGTCGAGCAGCGCCACGCCATCGGCGATCTTTCCGAGCTGGATCAGACATTGGCCACGACCGAGTCGGCCGAGCGTTCCGAGGTCGCGATCCCGAAACCGATCGCCGATATCACCGACCTCGTCGAAGGTGGCGTGCGCCGTCGCGGGCTCGCCGCCGCGCACGCTCCCGAGGGCGGCGGGGATCAGCAGGTATCCCCGCTCGACGCAGTCGAGGCGGTTGTCGTCCAGCAGTCGCTGGGCCCGGGCCAGCCAGCCGCTGCTGCGGGCACGCTCGCCCTTGATGAGCAGTCCGAATGCCAGCCAGAACGCGCACCGGGCGGCGCGACAGGCGTCGGTGCGCTCGAGGTATCGCTGGTAGCCGCGGGCCCAGGCGTCGGCGCATTCGGCGTCCCGCCCGATCAGGAAGGCAGCGGTGGCGAGCCGCTCGATATCCTGGGGCTCGAGCGTTCGCTCCCGGTCGGCTGTCTCGAGCTGCGTGTAGGCGTCGCGCCAGGCCTGACGCTCGAACGACGCACGGCCGCGATCCAGCGTGTCGGCCACCATCATGCGAAACCACTCCCCTTCTAGAACAACCCGAAATACACCCGGAGGCGCGCCGTCATGGCGTGTGCGTTGGCAACCCGTCCTCCGGTCGCCTTGACCACGCGCTCGTAGATCCAGCCCGCGTCCACCGGAAGTCCCCGGCCTCCGGGCCGCAGTGCGCCGGGGTTGGCGTACGTGAGGCCGATGCCGAGCACCGTCGCGGTCGCCTTGGTGTCCACGGCCAGCACGCTCGCGTCCACGCCGGGAATCTCGCTGGCCGGCGTCGCGTAGGTCACGGCGTCGGCGCCGCGCGACCAGTGGGTCACGGTACCCTGGAGCGCGAGCGTCCGGGCCAGCCGGAGAAACGGCCGCGCGGTGAGCGTGGTGACGTCGCCGGGATCGTTGCGCACGATGCTGATGAGGCTGCTGCCCGCCAGCGGCTGGCTGGGCGGCGAGACGAGCGCGGTGATGTCGGCTGCGAGCTGCCGGTTGTAATCACCCTCGAGGCGCACGCCCACGGCGCCGGCGCCGAGATCGGCGGTGACCTTCATCTCGACGTCGGTCTGTCCGTCGCCGGTGCCGGTGGCGAAGAGCCGGTCGGCGCGGGAGCGCACACCGGTGGGCCACCGCACCAGCCCTTCGACCGCGGCGCGGAAGCCGCCGCGGCGTCCATCGCGGTCCCAGTGATCCATCAGCGTGAAGGCCACGCCGGTCTCGGCATCGCCGCGGAAGCTCACCTTGTTGTCGCCCACCCGCATGTCCACCGGGCCGGTGGTGCTGGTTAGCGCGGCGACGAGCTCCTCGCTGGTGAGGGGCCCGGCGGGCAGCGCGGGCGTCGCAGTGAAGCCGGTCACGCCGAGATCGTTCGCGAGGGTCCCCTGCAGCGCGGCGACGCTGGCGGTGACGGCGGTGCCGGCGGCGCTCGAGCCGGTGGGGACGAAGGGCGAGGCGGTGGACGGATCGGCGAGGAGGCCGAAGAGGTCGTCGGCGAGGGCGTTGCCGGATGCGA